>Ga0116202_10000924_pt1 | contig 16984 bp, 11 predicted proteins | sample LakKivw325mmetaG_FD_94479 | JGI IMG/M metagenome (GOLD analysis project Ga0116202, IMG submission 94479) | Anoxic lake water microbial communities from Lake Kivu, Rwanda to study Microbial Dark Matter (Phase II) - Lake Kivu water 325m metaG | ecosystem: Environmental > Aquatic > Freshwater >...
CCCGGTAGCCTTCCATCACCAACGCCCGTTCCTCGGTTTTGGCAACCGCAAAGTCGTCATCCACCACAAGGATGTGCTTGGACATTGTCCCGCTCCTTCCGAGCATCGCGACGCAGCCCACGCCCGTGAGCGCGCCGAGCCTCTCGCGTGCACCGCATTATAGCTCGTTCCGGCGCATTCTCAAACACAACCCTGGCGGGTCGCGACTGAGAATAGCGCTTCTGTGCAATATGGTGGTACAATGCCGGTGGCAGGCTGCGCACACCAGAAGCGGCGCGCCAATACGACAGGGAGGTCAGGGGTATGCCGCGCATCGTTCCGGAACCGTATCGGATCAAGGTCGTCGAACCTATTCGCCAGACCACACGCTCGGAGCGGGACGCGATCTTGGCCCAGGCCGGATACAACCTGTTCTTTGTCAGGAGCGAAGACGTGTATGTTGACCTCTTGACGGACAGCGGTACTGGAGCCATGAGTGACAGCCAGTGGGCCGGCATGATGATCGGCGACGAGGCCTATGCCTACTGTCGCAACTACTATAGCCTGAGAGACGCCATCTCCGACATCTTTGGCTTCCGTTACTTTGTGCCTACCCATCAAGGCCGAGCTGCAGAGAAAGTGCTCTTTGCTACCACGCTCAAACCCGGCCAGTATGTGCCCAGCAACACGCATTTTGACACCACGCACGCTAACGTCGAACAGGTTGGCGCACACGCTGTAGACTTGCCAATTGCGGAAGGGCTTGTGCCAACCAGTCATCACCCTTTCAAGGGCAACATGGATGTCGAGCGCCTGGAGCGACTGATTGGCGACATCGGCGCCGACAGGATACCCTTGGCCATGCTGACCATTACGAACAACTCTGGCGGCGGACAGCCCGTGTCCATGGCCAACCTCCGTGCGGCCAGGCAGGTCCTGTCTGCTTATCGCATTCCGTTGTTCATCGACGCCTGTCGTTTTGCCGAGAACTGCTATTTTATCCAACAACGCGAAGAAGGGTACGCAGGCAAGCCCATTATCGAGATCGCGCGCGAGGCGTTCTCGTATGCGGACGGCTGCACCATGAGTGCCAAGAAGGACGGCCTGGCGAACATCGGCGGCTTTCTGGCCATGAATGATGAATCGCTATATCAGCAGGCCTGCCAGCGCCTGATTCTATGGGAGGGGTTCATCACATATGGAGGCCTCGCAGGTCGAGACCTGGAAGTCGTGGCCAGAGGGCTGCGTGAAGCGCTGGATGAGAGGTATCTGCAGCACCGCATCGGCCAGGTGCAATACCTGGGCGACAGACTATTGGGGCAGGGCGTCCCCATCGTGGAGCCGCCCGGAGGCCACGCCATCTACTTGGATGCACGCCGCTTCCTGCCGCACATCCCGCAAGCGCAGCTGCCTGGGCAATCACTGGTGGCCCACCTCTACCTAGAAGGGGGCATCCGCGCTGTCGAGATCGGCAGTGTGATGTTTGCCAGCAAGGACGAGTCCAGTGGAAAGACGAAGTACCCTGAGCTGGAACTGGTGCGCCTGGCCATTCCTCGCCGGGTCTACACGCAAACGCACCTGGATTACGTTGCAGACGTGATAGGGGAGATTTATCGAAAGCGCGAGCAGATTCGCGGCATGCGCTATACCTACGAGCCGCCCTTCTTGCGGCACTTCACAGCGCGATTCGCCTTTGTTTAGCGGGCGTGGTTACACACGAGGGGAAGAAGACCGGCCTATGTGCAGCGCTCGTCTTCAGCTGAAGCTGCACGCTTGAGGCTTGCTTCCCTTTCACTGTAAGAGCAACCGCAATAGCGCTGCTGATACAGCCCGTGTTGATGCGCCAGGAGGCTGCGCTCGCTCCATCCCTTGCGCAAGTTCTCAAAGTAGAACTCCACCCCGTATTGACTAGCCAGAGATTCTCCCAGGCTGCGGATGAGAGGTTGTCGCTGGTATGGGCTGATCAGGAGGGTCGTAGTGAAGGCATGAAAGCCCTGCTGCTGAGCCACCTGCGCTGTGCGTTCCAGTCTCAAGCGGTAGCACACGCCACATCGCTCGCCAAATGCCTCGTGCCCGGCCACGGCGTGCATGAAATCGGCCATCTCATACTCTTCCCACCATAGCATGGGCAACTGCACATCTTCGGCATAGTGCCGGACGCACTCCCGGCGTCGCTCGTGCTCCTCAAATGGATGGATGTTCGGGTTGTACCAGAAGCCACTCAGCTCAAAGCCCTGCTCTCGCAGGCGACGGATGCTGTACGTGCTGCATGGTCCGCAGCAGACGTGCAAGAGCAGACGTTTGCCTTGTCCAGTCGCCGCAGGCGCAGGCACGGTTTTGGATCTGAGATGCGCAGTCCACGGCAACTGAATGGTCAAGGGAGATTCGCACAGCAGTCTCGCTCTGCCTTCGGAGAGCATGCGGCGGGCTTTGTCTGGTGAGCATGGCGAAAGGGGCTGCCCTGCAGCGTCTACGACGATGGCCTTGGCAGGTTCAGAGCAAAGCGGGTTGTTCGGGCCCTTGTACATAGGGCAATCCCAGGTGTTTGTAAGCCAGCGGAGTCGCCATGCGCCCGCGAGGGGTACGTTCGAGAAAGCCCAGTTGCAGCAAGTAGGGTTCGTAGACATCCATGATCGTGTCCGCTTCTTCACTGAGCGCAGCGCTAATGGTCTCAAGTCCAACCGGCCCGCCGCCGAACTTTTCGATTACGGCGCGCAAGATCTTGCGGTCTACATCGTCAAGACCCAGGTCATCCACCTCCAACAGGCTCAACGCCTCTTGCGCCACCGGCGCAGTGATGGCTCCTGCCGCCCGTACTTGTGCATAATCCCGCACACGCTTCAGAAGTCGGTTGGCGACGCGCGGAGTGCCACGCGCACGCCGCGCGATGGCTTGCGTCCCCGCCTCATCTGCCACGATGTCCAGAATACGAGCCGAGCGTCGCACGATTGTCTGCATCGCCTGCAAATCATAAAAGTCGAGGCGATACGAGACTCCGAAACGGTCCCGCAGAGGCGAGGTCATCAGTGCCACACGCGTGGTTGCGCCAATAATGGTGAAAGGTGGCAGTTGAAGGCGAATGCTGCGGGCACTTGGCCCCTTGCCAATCACGATATCCAGGCAAAAGTCCTCCATGGCTGGGTACAGCACCTCTTCAACCACACGACCCAGCCGGTGTACTTCGTCGATGAAGAGGATCTCGCCCTTGTGCAGATTGGTCAGGATCGCAGCCAAGTCGCCTGGACGCTCGATGGCCGGGCCCGACGTGATCTTGATGTTCACGCCCATCTCGTTGGCAATCACATGCGCCAACGTGGTCTTTCCGAGACCAGGCGGGCCGTGCAGCAGGACATGATCCAGTGGCTCGGCTCGCTCCTTGGCAGCCGCGATGCAAATGCTCAAGTTCTCCTTGATCCTGTCCTGGCCAATGTACTCGGAGAGAAGCCTGGGGCGCAGGCTCTTGTCAAGGACGATTTCTTCCGTTCTGCGTCTCGGAGAGACGATGCGCTCTTCCATGCCAGAGACCTCAGTCCGTTGGGCTCTGCAAGCTGAGTCACAAGCGCCGCGGCGCTCGGCGCCTGTGACTCAGCGGGCTAGAACACTGGTGTGCACCACGCCCTGTACTTGGGCACTCGGCCACGTACAATGTCATAGTACATGTCACGCAACTTCTTGGTGATCGGGCCAATGTGACCGTCCCCCACTGGTCTGTTGTCGACACTGGCAATCGCCGCTACCTGCACGCCCGTGCCACACAGGAAAGCTTCGTCACAAACGTACAATTCGGTGCGGTCGATGCTGCGTTCTTTCACGGGAATGTGCAGCTCATCGCGTGCCAACTGCATCAACGTCAGGCGCGTCACGCCCTCCAGGATGTCCGAGGTCACGGAGGGGGTGATAAGCACGCCATCGCGCACCATGAAAAAGTTCTCGGCGCTGCCCTCGGACACAGAGCCACCACGGGTGAGCACGATGGCCTCGTCGAAGCCATTCATCTCAGCCTCGCTCTTGCACAATGCCGAGTTGATGTAAGCCCCTGTGCACTTGGCCCGCGCGGGCAGGGAGGTATCATAGATGCGGCGCCAGGACGAAACGCACACCTTGGCGCCTTCCTCCTGCTCAATGTACCTGCCAAAGGGTATGGCAAACATGGCGAATGAGTCCTTGATACCCTTCAGCCGAACACCGATCCCTTCCTGGGATTTGAAAGCAAGGGGTCGGACGTACATATCCTCCTTGATGCCTTCCCTGCGCAACAGCTCGATGGTCAGGTCGCCCAGATCCTGTACGCTGTGCGGCAACTCAATCAGCAGGATGGCACAGGAGTTGTGCAGACGTTCATAGTGTTCTAGCATCCGAAAGACAAACAGTTGCTTCTCGTCCTCGTTCCAGTATGCGCGAATGCCCTCAAAACAGCCCGTTCCATAGTTCAAACCGTGGCACATGATGCTGACTTTGGCCTCTTCGATGGGGACGAACTTGCCCTCAAAGAAGGCAAACCTGTTCCTGTTGCTCGCCAACTTGCTCCCTCCTATTCTCCCGTCCGTGGGATGTATGGGTATGTCCGAGCCTACCCTGGACTTCACTGTCCAAAAGGGATTCCTCGCGTCACCAATATTATAACCGCCGCCGACCAGCCTCGGAAACGGCGGGCTTGAACTGCTGGACGCTACCCAACACGCAGTTGCCAATCGCGCAGTTCATCCAGGGCTTGGTAGGCGGTGAGATCGAGCTGCAATGGCGTAACAGAAACGCGCTGTGCCGCCAGTGCCGCCACGTCCGTGCCTTCCTCAAGCATATCGGTGGGAGGCTCGCCACCAATCCAATAGTATCTGCGGCCGCGAGGATCCTCGCGCTCCACCAGCACGTCCTGATAGACGCGCTGGCCCAAGCGGGTGATCTCTACACCGGAAAGGCGCTCCCAGGGCAGATCGGGCACGTTGAGATTCAGCAGCAAGCCAGCGCGCCCACTGGCCAACAACTTGCGGGCCAGAGTCGCTGCAAACCGGGCTGCCACGGGGTAGTTCATGGCCCCGTCCTCAGTCACCGCCAGCGAGACAGCGACCGCCGACAGTCCTGAGAGCAGCCCCTCCATCGCCGCTGCCACCGTACCTGAGTAGGTCATGTCCTGTGCCACGTTGGCCCCAGGGTTGATGCCAGACACGACCAGTTCAGGCCGTTTGGGCAACACTCCCAAGACGGCCAGCGCCACGCAGTCCGATGGTCCTCCATTGGTCGTCAGGGCCAGGCTACCATCGGCCAACCTGGTCTCGTGCACTCGCAGCGGCTTGTGCATCGTCTTTGTATGCCCGCCGGCCGACCAGTTGTGATCAGGAGCCAGTACGATGACCTCGCCTACCTCTTGCATGGCCTGCTTCAAAGCCAGTAGACCCGGCGCCCAGACGCCGTCATCGTTGGTCAAGAGTATCAGACTCACAATCCCACCTTCCGTTTCTCCGGCGGCCGCAGAGCGGTGATGATAAAAGCCAGGCCGCACAGGCCCAGGGTACCTGCTGCCACGGCCCAGTTTATCAGAAAGAATGTGTGCCCAGCGTAATGCTTGGCGTGAAAAAGCCACATGGCGCGATAGAAGTGAATCGTCATTGCCATGCTGCGCTGACGCATGGATTGGCCTTTGTAATGCGTCACCACTACCGCCGGGTTGTAGTACACCTTCCAACCATGCTGCACTTTGATGCGATAGCAAAGGTCGAGGTCCTCACCATAGGCGAAGAAGCGCTCGTCCAACAGGCCCGCTTGTTGCAGAGCCTCCCCCCTGATCCACATGAAGGCACCCACCACCGAGTCGATTTCCGCAACTTGGTCCGGGTCCAGGTAGCCCAGGTTGTAGCGATTGTAGCGCGGGCTATGCGGGAAACGCCGACTGAGACCCACCAGGCGGTAGAACGCCACATCCAGCGAAGGGAAGCTGCGCCGGCATGCCAGGTCAAGCCTGCCATCGGCCAAGACCAGTTTGGGCCCGGCCACGCCCGCATCCGGATGCTCTTCCATGAAGGCCCGCATGTCCCTGAGAGCAGCAGGTGGGAGCACAGTATCCGGATTCAGCAGCAGGAGGTGCCTGCCCCGGGCCTCACGCAGCCCCAGGTTGTTCGCATACGCATAGCCCCCGTTGATGGCGCTGGCAATCAAACGCACCTGGGGAAACTCATGCCGCACCATCTCTGCACTGCCATCAGGCGAGCAGTTGTCCACCACGATGACTTCATAGTCCGTGATGCCACGGCTAGACAGCACAGAGCGCAGGCAGTCACGCAACAAGTCACGTGTGTTGTAACTCACGATGATGATCGAGAGCTCCATGTCTGTCCTGACTCATAACTAGATGCAGCGAGACTGATCTTGCCACCCTGCAAGTGCATGCCTGTGGCGCCAGCGCCAGCACAGACCAACGGGATAGCCAAGCATCTTGGCCACATCTCCCACGATGCGGATGGCTGGAACCCACAGTAGCGCCCTGCACTTCTCTCCCAGGCCAAGGGAACGAATTGCTGGCCATAAGCGTTTGTAGGGGGTCCACAACATGACCGTTGCGCCAAGAAGCAACGCACCAAACCATAGCCTGTGAACGGACGCACCGAGCCAACTCAGAGCCGGCAGTAGGCCTAAGTAGGTCACGTAGCGCACCAGATGCCGCTTCCGCCACAGATCCGCCTTCCCATCTCCACGAGCATAGCGATAGTACTGCCTGAAGAAAGCCCGTAGACTGCCGCGAGGCCGAAAATAGACAACGGCCTTGGGCACGAATACAAAGCGATAGCCGGCGGCCCGCAGACGGAAATCGAAGATCAAATCCTCGCAGTAGTCCAGCCACTCCGGATACCCGCCTACTTCTTCCCAGGCACTGCGGGGAAAGGCCACCGACCGGCTGGAAGGCAAAAACCTGGTTGGGTTGATGTCCTCCAGGGCCGGCAGCACCGTGGCTCCCATTGCCATCTCGAACGTGCCTATGGTCTCGGGCAGAAAGAAGCCGCAAGCGACCGCGCGAGCGGGTGCGGCCCCACTGCCCTCAAATGGCGCCAGGAGTTCCGCCAGCCACTCAGGAGCAAGGCGCACGCCAGCGTCTGTGCTGGCGATCAAAGGGCCCTGCGCCGCGGCAATGGCCGTATTCCTGCCGCGCGAGATGTTGCAGGCCGGTTCGACAAACACCCGCAGGGGCAGTCTGCGGCTGGACTCCCAGGCCCGCAGGCTCGCCAGCGTACCATCGCTGGAGCCTCCATCCACGATCACGACCTCATCCGGCGGCCGCGTCTGATTGCACAGCGACTCCAGCAACTGCGAGATGGAGTTACACTCGTTCTTGACGGTTGCGATCACCGAAGCCTTTGGGGGCAAGGCCATGCCTCCTGTGGAGCACACCCATTATACCTGCTGGACATCGTTTCGGCAATCTGCTTGTGGAACGTGAAGAGTTCTCAAAGAGTTACCTTACGGTGTGGTTTTTGGTAACATTTGGTGCATTTTGCGTATGCTGCGGGCTTGAATATAATGGGGTGCGGTCCAAAGCCATACCTAATCCTGGGCCTTCACGTCTCAATAGGAGAAATGAGTTTCGCATGCGTATTCTGGTTGTGGATGACGATGCTCCCAGCGTGAAGATGATCTCCTTTCTTCTGCGTGAAGAAGGGTACCAGGTCTCCAGCTCAGATAATGGGCTGGCAGCGCTCGAATCGATCGAACGCGAGCCTCCAGACTTGGTCATTCTGGACGTCATGATGCCGCATCTAGACGGCTTTGAAGTGTGCCGTCGCATACGCAAGAAACGAGACGTTCCGGTTATCTTCCTTTCGGCCAAGGGCGAGACGGCAGATAAGGTGGCCGGGCTGCAACTGGGTGGAGACGACTATCTGGCCAAGCCCTTTGAGCCGGCGGAGCTTCTGGCCCGCGTCAAGGCGGTCATGCGACGCGCGGAGGCGTTTTCGGCCGAAGACGCTCAGTCGCGCCTGGTAGTGGGCGATGTGACACTTGACCCGGTAAGCAACCGCATACATTTCGCCGATGGGCAGACAGCGGACTTGACGCCCATAGAGTTCAGGCTTCTGCACTGTCTCATGCGCAACGCCGGTCGCATCTTGAGCCATGACCTGTTGCTGAACGCGGTCTGGGGGTACGACTACGAGGGTGATAGCAACCAGATAGCCGTGTACATACGTCGCCTGCGCATGAAGATCGAGGCCGATCCTGATAATCCCAAGCACTTGCTGACCGTGCGTGGCCTGGGCTACAAATTCGAGCGTGCATAGCGTGTTGCCAGAGGCAGGGCGCCTGCGGCTCGCCGGCCCAGGCACCCGCTGAGGCAGATCCTCTCCGCCGCAACTCCGCTCGCGACGTGCGCGAGATCGGCTTCGTCTGACAGTCTCAGCTACCCGGAAGGGGGACAAACAACCATGAGGGCCAGAGCCCTATGGGCAATCAGCATATTCTGTCTACTGTTCTTGCTGTTGCTTACCGCCACCAGGGCCAGCGGCATCCCATTACAGTCCGCCTCTGCTCGACTCGCCTCCACCCCCGTGTGGAGTGCATTCGAACCTTCCGCTTGGGTGGCAGAGACCTCCGTGACCTGTTCCATCCAAGTGTACAATCAGGACGGGTTGCTGCCCTACGGCAAGTACAACTACAGCACTGATGGAGGAGCAACCTGGAGCGATGACGTGGAGGTCACACCCGACGTCCAGCCCCCGCTCTTGCCTACCACCGCTACGTTCACCGTACCCGGTCTGTCATTCGTGGACTCGCAGACTCCGAACCAGAACCAGATCCAGTTTGCCATCAAGGACAACACAGGCCAGTGGTCCTGGAGCGGCCCCAACTACGTCCGGGTGGACCGCAGCGCTCCATCATCGGGAATCAGCAGTTCAGGGTGCTACAGCTCGACCTGGTCCAGACAGATCCAGGGGACCGCAACCGACGCGGGTTCTGGGGTGCGTCTGGTCGAAGTGACGCTGCGCAATGGTGCGGGGCTGTACTACAATGGCTCGACCTGGCAGGCCACGGCGGTTTGGCTGTCCTGCGTTGGCACCGACAACTGGTCCTACTCTGCCCCTGCGCTCAGTGCAGGCACGTACACGGTCGCATCCCGGGCGACGGACTGGGCTGGGCACATACAACCCGTACCAAGCCAGCGCACTTTTACCTACGATCCCGATGAACCGGTCTCAGCCGTAACGACCTCCGGATACGACCGTGCCTGGCCAGGGACAATCACAGGCACGTCCGGGGATGCCATGTCTGGCGTGGCACGCGTGCAGGTAGCCGTGCATAGAGCGCTGGATGACCTCTGGTTCGATGGCACACAGTGGGGCGCGTTCCAGTGGATCACTGCCTCAGGCATCAGTCAGTGGTCCTTGGTCCTTCAGCCACCTGTGGAAACCACATACGCCATCCAGTCCAGGGCCACGGACAACTGCGGCAACGTGCAGACCACTTTCGGGCAATCCTCCTGGACATACGATGCCACACCTCCCACCTCTGACATCAGTACTTCGGGCTGCTACAGCAGCGCTTGGACGGGACGCATTGTGGGCACCGCTGGCGACGCCGGTTCCGGCGTACGCGCCGTGGACATCTCCTTGCGCAATAGCAGCGGTCAGTACTTCGACGGCTCCTTCTGGCAAGCCACGCGGGTCTGGCTGCCAGCATCGGGCGCAAACCAGTGGTCCTATGCGGTGACGCTGGGCGAAGGACTCTACAGCGTGCAGTCGCGGGCATCTGACTGGGCGGGCAACGTGCAGACTGCGCCCGACGAGCAGAGCTTCACGTACGACGCAGTCGAGCCGCAGTCCGGCGTATCGACCGCTGGAAACCTGTCCATGTGGCCTGGGACCATCACAGGGTCGGCCAGTGACACGACTTCCGGAGTAGCCCGTGTGCAAATCGCGGTGCGTCGAGCAGTGGACGACAGCTGGTACGATGGTTCACAGTGGGGAGCCTTCCGGTGGATCGTCGTCACCGGCACGACCAACTGGTCGCTGCCGATTCAGCCCCCTGTGGAAACCACCTACACCATTCAGTCCAGGGCAGTGGACAGTTGCGGCAACGTTCAAAGCGTGCCGAGCCAGTCCAGTTTCATCTACGACGCGACCGCGCCTGCTCAGCCCACCAACATATCCGTACTCCCATCGGTTTGGTCCAAGCTGAACTCGTTCGTCGTAAACTGGACGAACCCCGCGGATCTACTGGGCATCACCCGCGCTTACTACAAATGGGACGCGCCCCCGACCAGCAATAGCGATCAGTCTGCCGGCTCGCCCGCTTCCGGAGCCGGTATCCACAGTGTCTCATTGACGCTGCCTGTACAGGGTTCGCACATGCTCTACCTGTGGCTGGGAGATGCCGGAGGAAACGCAAACTACCAGAACTGGGTGGCCACCCAGCCGGGTGCGTTCAGGTGGGACGCTGCAGCTCCGCTGACCACGATCGGCAGCGTCACGGGCATTCAGGGCTGTCAGGGCTGGTACACCTCGAACGTACAGGTGGAGTTGACTGCCGTTGACGTGAATCCCAATCCGGCGCTCATCAACGAAACCTCGGGCATCAGTGCCACTTACTGGCGCAAGGACTCGGGAGGGTGGACACGCGTACTGACCACCACCTTTGTGGTTTCGGGCGAAGGCCCCCACAGCGTGGAGTACTACTCAGACGATCACGCTGGCAACCAAGAGCCCCCCAAGACCCTCACGCCACAGATCAAGATCGATAGCATCCCGCCGACAAGCAGTGCCCCCAGCTACACTGGGACCGGCCGCAATGGCTGGTACACCTCTACGGTGACTGTGGGGCTGTCCGCCGCGGATACCGCTTCAGGCGTATCCACTCTGAACTGCCAGGTCGATGCCAACCCACCTCTTTCCTTCCAGGGAAGCTCAGCATCCTTTGTGGTGGCCGATGATGGAGTACACACCATCGCCTACAGCGCAACGGACGTGGCCTGCAATCGAGAAGCCACACGCACCAGCCAGCTCAAGATCGACAAGACAGCCCCAACCACGGTCCACCAGCTCGATGGTCTGCAAGGCGAGAATGGGTGGTTCGTGGCGTCGCCCGTGGCAGTGGTCCTGAGCGCCAGTGACCCGGCCCCGGGAATACAGAGCTCGGGCCTCGATGCCCTGTGGTATCGCATTGACAACGGCTCCTGGTTGACGCGCACCCAAAGCGCCTCGCTTACCATATCAGGCGAGGGGATACACGTGGTGCAGTACTACGCTACCGACCTGGCTGGGAACATCGAGCCAACAAAGGCGTTCACGGTGGGCATAGACCTCACTCCGCCCGGGAGCATTATACACGTGCCGATCGTCTCTCCGCCCAGTTGGTCAAACATCAACTGTTTCGACGTATCCTGGTGGAATGAGAACCCAAGCGACACGTCAGGCATCGCAGGAGCCTACTATAGCTTCCACGAACCGTCGACTTCCACCGACGGGACACTCGTGCCGGGCGACAACATAATGTCTCTGTCATGCATCCAGGTGCCGGCTGAACTCGGCGACGGAGCGCACAACCTGTACATTTGGTTGCGGGACAAGGCTGGGCGCAGTGATCAACGCACTCGGCGGACCGTTACCCTTCGTATCGACCGTATTGCTCCCACGCCCGATATTGTCGTGTCTGGGAGCTTGTGTGGTACAATGAATTGGTACAATTCCTGTATTACAGCCACCTTTGTGGCCACCGATGTGCACTCCGGCATGGCGAGTGGCGTGATCAGCTACCAGGTCAACTCGGCAGGCTGGACCACCGGCAATTCGTACACCGCATGCGATGACAAACGCTATACTCTAGAGACACGAGCCATGGACAGAGCCGGGAACGTCAGCGCTGTTGTCACCAGCTTCGTAAAACTGGACAGGACGGCACCTCCATCACCGGCTGACCTGCGAGTCGATCCGGCTGGTTGGACTCGCAACAATGCTTACGCGTTAACCTGGTCCAATCCAGGCGACTTTTCCGGGCTGGCTGGCGTTTACTACAAGCTCGGCAGTCTGCCTGCATCACCCACCGATGGAGTCTACGTGGACGGAATCCTGCAACCGCTGGTGGTTTCCACCACGCTTGAGGGAGAAACCCCGATCTACGTCTGGCTTGTTGACAAGGCCTGCAACGCAGACCATACAAACAGAGCCTTGGGAACGCTGAGATACGACCGCACTCCACCCACAACCACTGCGACCTCTTCGGGCAGCATGGGTGGAGACGGTTGGTATATCTCGCCAGTGCAGGTCAGCTTGAGCTGCACGGACGGCGGCTCGCAGTGCTCAAGCAGCAAATGGCGTCTCGGGAACGGCCTGTGGCAAACGGGATCCTCTTTCAGCATCACAAGCGACGGCACTATCACGTTCTCGTACTATTCGGTGGATAATGCCGGCAATGCAGAGAACGCGCTGACCAGCACCGTCAAAATCGACCAGACGCCTCCCGCGTCTTATGCCTATGCCGACTCGTACAGCCGCTCCACGTCTTTCACCGTTTACTGGGATGGAAGCGACCTCTCATCTGGCATCGCCTCTTTTGACGTACAATCCAGAGAGGGCGTGAACGGTACCTGGAAGGAGTTCGTGACCAGCGCCGGCCCCTCACAAAAGTCCGCGCTCTTCACAGGGGCCAGTGCGGGCAAGACCTATTACTTCCGGAGCCGATCCTCGGACCGGGCCGGCAATCTGGAAGCCTGGCCTTCCACGCCTGACGCGTATGTCTCGGTTGATCCCGTGGTCAACGGCAGCTTTGAGCCCGGTGACTGGTCCGGCTGGGAGAGAGGTTGGATTGCCTGGCCAGGCTCAGAAGTGCCAGGACAATGCCAGGCTTCCATGGTGCTCACACAGTCATTCAGCGGCGGAGATACCCACGCGGTGCTGCTTGGCTGTCCGAATCTCAGGAACGGGGCGCCCATTGGCATGTCTGTCATCTCCCAAACCATCGACGTGCCCAATTCCGCAGACATGCCAGCACCGACACTGATCTTTCGCTATCGCGTGTACACCTATGACATGGTCTGGAGCCAGCGCTACAACAGGTACTATGACTCGTTCAACGTCGGCCTGCGCACGATGGACAGCATCCAACCCACCTGGGTCTATACGGATGGCAACAAGACCCAGGACTATGATCGCCTCATGGACCTGGGCTGGCACGAAGGCGCAGTGGATCTCAGGCCATACGCAGGCCGCAGAGTGCAATTCTGTCTTGCCAACGCGACCAGGGTGGATAGTCGCTATAATACGTGGACCGTCGTGGACGACGTGCGCGTGCTGAACGTCGAGAAGCGACTGTACCTGCCGGCCATCGTGCGCGCGGCCCGGACCGTCGGTATGTCAGCGATGCAAGAGCATTCCGATATGCGCCGCTACGCCCTAGAGGCGGAGCGTTGAGCACAAAGACACAGTCTGTAGCTTGAAGGAGCATGGCGTGCTGGGAGATCCCGGGAACCCAAATCCCGATAACACGCAGGTACCGGCCACCTCTGCGGAAAAGACGACGGAGCATGAGGCGGATGCACTCTACGCACGGGGCATGGCCCACTACCGCCGAAGAGAATGGAACGAAGCCAAAGCTTGCTTCGAACGTCTGAAGGCGATTGCGCCCGAGCGCCGGGTTGTGGACGCGCTTCTGAATGAAGTAGACATGTTCATTCAGTTGCCCGCGATGCAGCCCGAGCAGCCCAAGACCGCGCTGGCAGGCGCGGCGAGCGCTGTGGGCCGCGCCGAGGCCGGAGCAGCACGCGGGGCAGTCGAGAGTCGGGCGGGTCGCAGGGGTTTGCTTGGTCCCGTTCTCGCCATCATCATGTCGCTGCTCATGATCCTTGCCCTGATTCTTTACGCCACAGGCACTCTGGACACGCTCATCGGCAACCAGCGCCAGGCGCGAGTTCAATCCTTGGTGAACCAGGGTCGGGCTGCAATGACTGTGGGGGATTACGATCGCGCCGTTGAAGCCTACGGCCAAGCGCTGGCGCTATCGCCTAACAACGAGGAAATCAAGACCTGGTATGCCAAGGCGCAGAGAAGCCAACAATTGACTTCTCTGTGCGCCCGCGTCGAAGAAGATATCGCAGACGGGCTGTGGGTCGAGGCCCTGGATAAGCTGCAGACGATTCAGGAGATGGACCCCACCTACTGCAACGTGAGTGAGAAAATCGATTTCGTGAAGAGCCAGCAGACGCTTGATGCACGCCTTGCCGAAGCCGAGGAGCAATTCAGCCAATCCCAATGGGCAGAAGCCATTCGTAGCCTCGAAGAGCTGCAGGAGGAGGCTCCCACCTTTCGCACCAGTGAGGTGCAACGCACGCTGTTCCTGGCCTATTTCCGGCAAGGGGTCGAGTGGATGGCCAGGGCTGGCGATGCTCTCGATCTGGTCAACCAGGCGATTCAGAGCTTTGACAGCGCGTTGAGCATCGACCCCAACGATGCGAGCGCCGTCGAGGAACAGCGTCTGGCAAGCCTGTACCGGCAAGGCTATCTTTTTGTCAATCAGAAGGACTGGCCTCAGGCGGTAAACGTCCTGCGGCAAATCTACAACAGCCGTCCGGGCTACATGGAGGGCAGGGTGACCGCCATGCTATGCACATCGTACCTGAAGCTTGGTGATGCCTACAACGCAGCCGGGAACCTGGAAGAGGCGCTGCAGCAGTATCGGAATGTGCTGGCCATCGAGAATTGCGATCATGTGGAAGCGGCCATCAAAGAGCGTGAGGTATACACCATCTTGAATCCACCGACCCCAACGCCGACCCGGACCGCAACACCAACGAACACGCCGCGCGCCACTCAGACGCCAACGCGCACGGTTACGCCATCACCAACGCCATCACCGCCGCCACCGCCGCCACCGCCGCCGACGCTGCCACCGCGATAAGCGGTGGTCGTATCAGATAGATACCCGCGTGAATGAGAAACTGGCCTTTGGCAAAACCAAGCACATAGGCAACTTCTGGCACTTGCGCAAGACAAGAGCAGCACAGGTCGCTTTCACCGTGTGCTGCTTCGCTTTGCCCATTCTGTGTTTGCCATTGGCGTTGCGCGACAATGGCAGCAACCTGTGGGTACGTGTGGCCCTCCCCAGGACGAACGTGAAACGCATCCTTGCCGCCGCAGGCGCGATTCCCCTGAAGTATGCTCTAACTTCAGATAGCGGTGCCTTTCGCAGCACCGATGACGGCATCACCTGGCAACCAGCCAACAACGGCCTGCCTAGAGACGGCTGGGGTCGTGTGGTTCTCGAGACGCTTGTGGTGGCCGAGGATGTCCCGTCCATCGCCTATGCGGGTGTGGGTCTCATGGACCGCGGGTACACAGCTCTCAACACCGGGCTTTACATGACGGAGGATGCGGCTGCAACCTGGCTGCCTGTGGGAAGCGACATGGCAGGCAAGGAGGTTCAGGCCATCGCAGTCATGCCTCCCAGAATCAGCGGGAGCGGTCAGGCTGTGCAGAACGAGACCTCGGCAGCCGGGAGTTCTGGCGCACGTGTAGTCTACGTTGCCACGAACGCGGGAATCTTGCGCAGCCTGGACGGCGGCCGATCCTGGTCACGCCTGGCATGGCGTGGACTGGAGGGGCGCGTCTTGTGCCTGGCGATCCATCCCAGAGATGCCAACGTGATCTTCATCGGCACGGAAGGAGCAGGTCTTTACGGCACGTGGGACGGTGGTATGACCTGGAAAGAGATGAACCAAGGCCTCGGCAACCTGGACATCAACCACATCGCCTTTGGGTCGCTCGACCCAAGCGTGATGTATGTGGCCACGAACGACGGGGTCTTCAAATCCTGGAACGCTGGCGCGGCGTGGACAAGACTGCAGGGGCCAGTCTCTGGCCGCCGCATTACCGTGATCACTCTCCACCCTCAGGATACAAACCTCATCTATGCAGGTCTTGAGCACGGTGCTGCCTATGTCAGTACCGATGGTGGCGAGCACTGGACCGCGCTGAGGAAGGGATTGGGCCAGATGAGCGTGTTCTCATTGGCCATTGACCCACGCAGCCCCGAAAGCCTTTGGGCGGGAACTGCGGACGGAGTGTGGCGTTACATACCAGAACTGCCGGTGCAGCCAGCCTCCACCCCCATTGTACATTTGACGTCACCTGCACCTACTGAGAACAAGGACACGTCGAAGACAGCTCAACCGACTGACACCGTTACAACGACACCCAGCCCTGGAGCAGCAGTCGAACATGCGGCGTCTGCTTCTGCTACGCTTGCTCCGTTAGCAACCAGAACTCCTCCTCCAAGCGCTGCACGCACCTTGAACCCAACTGCTACGCGCACCAAACCTGCTCCATCCCGCACACTGACGCGTGTGCCAGCGCTGCCAGTCGCGCCGCCTGTGACGGAGGCTACAGCCAAACCGCCCAGCCCCCCGCGGCCTGCCACGGCGACGGCACCCCCTAGATAGGCGCACGGATGGTTGGATGGCCATGATCAAGCGCTCAGAGACGGGCACACCCTATCTGAATAGCATCATCGAAACCGAAAAAGGTATAGGCCTGGCTGTCAAATGGCTGCTGCTCTTGGTCGGCATTCTGAGCACTGGCTTCGCACGGACCTACCGCACCTTTCCTTGGCTGACCGCCGGCGTGTTGGTCTACGGCAGTTTGAACCTGCTCATGACCTATCGTCTCACTTCAACGCATTCGCGCGAGCAGGGCCTGACCATGTACTGGATCTCCTATGCGGCGGACATCGTCTTTGCCAGCCAGGTGCTATACTACAGCGGCGGCGCCAGCAGCGACATGTACTTGCTCTACGCTTTGCTCGCGCTCAAAAGCGCGGTCTACTATCCTGCGTGGCACGCAGTCCTGGTGTTTCCCATGGCATTGGGACCGCTATACGTGCTCATTCTATACCTCTCCTTGGGCAGTTGGTACTTCCTGCTAGAGGCAGGCTTTCTAATGCGGTACCTGCTGCTGTTTGCCGTGGTCCTGGTTTCTGTCTATGCAGGATGGCTCAATGAGCGCAGCCGTCTGCGCGAGACCGCCTTGCGCCGACGGCTTGC
>Ga0116202_10000927_pt1 | contig 16969 bp, 16 predicted proteins | sample LakKivw325mmetaG_FD_94479 | JGI IMG/M metagenome (GOLD analysis project Ga0116202, IMG submission 94479) | Anoxic lake water microbial communities from Lake Kivu, Rwanda to study Microbial Dark Matter (Phase II) - Lake Kivu water 325m metaG | ecosystem: Environmental > Aquatic > Freshwater >...
ATTTTCCGTCAAGTGGGCAAGTGCATTATGCCCGAAGAAGGCGTGTTTGCCAGGGTTATTAAGGGCGGAAAGGTTAAGGCCGGAGACAAGATAGAGGTAGTGTAAGAGTTGGGCGAAGTTGAGCAGGTTCCCGTTTGGCGGTTAAGCGAAGGTGATAAGAAGCGCGTTCAAGATATCGTTGCCCGGGAATTTCCTCTGACCATAATTCTTAACAACCAGGAGCTTGTCACCCTGCTTTGTACACCATCACACCTGGACTACCTGGCCGTAGGTTTTCTTTCTTCTGAAGGCCTGCTAAGGAGCAGGGATGAAATTAAAAAGATAACAGTGGATGAGAAGACTGGCGTCGTCCGTGTGGATACAAGTGAGGAAATCAAGAAAGCTGACCAGTTATTATTTAAACGACTTATCACATCAGGCTGCGGCAGGGGTGCTTCTTTTTATAGCGCCGCAGATGTCATGGGGCAGAAGAAGGTAGAATCGAAAACAACTCTATCTTCTGATGAAATTCTGGAGCTGGCCAGGGAGTTTCAACATCGGTCGCAGATTTTTAAGACAACGGGTGGCGTTCACAGCGCTGCTTTATGTGATAATGAAAAAATATTGATTTTCAGTGAAGACATAGGACGTCATAATGCAATTGACAAGATCTTGGGAGAATGCCTTATGCAGGACGTTGCCACTAATGGCCGCATCATTTTGACCAGCGGCCGGGTTTCTTCAGAAATACTGATTAAAGCGGCTAAGAGAAATATTGCAATACTCGTCTCTAAATCTGCTCCCACCGATATGGGGGTGAAGCTGGCCGATGAACTTGGTATCACGCTTATCGGATTCGTTAGAGGAAAGAGGATGAATGTCTATGCTAACGATTGGAGGGTAGTCGACCATGGATAGACAGCCCGAGCTAACAGAAAAAATATTGAAGTTAAAGAAAAAACAAAATGCCGTAATTCTGGCCCACAACTATCAACTGGGTGAGATTCAAGACATTGCTGATTTTGTGGGCGATTCTCTTGACCTCAGTCAGAATGCCGCCAGGACCGATGCCGACATTATCGTTTTTTGCGGCGTTCACTTTATGGCTGAGACCGCCTCAGTACTCTGCCCGGACAAGACCGTCTTGCTGCCTGATGCACACGCCGGCTGTCCCATGGCCAACATGATAACTGCTCCACAGCTGCGCGCAAAGAAAAGGGAGCATCCCAAAGCTACCGTGGTCTGCTATATTAACTCTTCAGCTGCAGTCAAGGCCGAATCATATGTTTGCTGTACTTCCGCCAATGCACTTGGAGTCGTGGAAAGCCTGGATGCCAAGGAAATAATTTTTGTACCCGACCAGTACCTGGGCCACTATATCTCCACGAAGACCAGTAAAAAGATGATTCTCTGGCCCGGATTCTGTCCAACTCATGCCAGGATAATGCCCGAGAACATCATCAAGCTGAGACAGGAGCATCCTGAGGCCAGGGTTGTGGTACACCCGGAGTGTCGGCCTGACGTTATCGCTCTTGCCGACGAGGTATTGAGCACCAGCGGCATGATAAAGTTTGCCAAAAGGGAAGACGTTCAGGAAATGATCGTGGGAACGGAGATGGGCATAATTTACCGGCTGAATAGAGAAAACCCCGGTAAAAAGTTTATACCAGTTTCCGAGCAGGCGATATGTCCTAACATGAAACTGATAACACTGGAGAAAGTATTATGGTCGCTGGAGGAGATGGCGCCGGAGGTCAAGGTACCGTGGAGAATTCGCATCAAGGCTAAAGCTGCCGTTGACAGAATGCTGGCAGTAGGCAGGAAAGAATAATACTGTCAAAAGTGGAGTTTAATAGCGGCAACTCCCCTCTTAGATAATCTCCGTTTCCCTCTCCCTTGACGGGAGAGGGTTAGGGTGAGGGTGAAAAAAGATATATATGAAAAACGTAGATAACATTGTTGTCCTTGTTACTACGAGTTCTGAACCTGAAGCCCGTAAAATTGCGGAACTGCTGCTTAGCCGGAGAAAAGCCGCCTGCATAAATATTGTACCAAGAGTGGACTCATCCTTCTGGTGGCAGGATAAGCTCGAGTCAGCCCGGGAAAGCCTGCTTATCATTAAGACAAAGGCATCGCTGCTATCCGAAATCGTAGAGCTGGTTAAATCGGTACATAGTTACGAAGTGCCGGAGATAATTGCTCTGCCCATCGTCGGTGGTAATGAAGATTACCTTAAGTGGATAAATGGCGAGGTCAGCGACAGTTAAAAGCTGGATGTAGCCTGAGACAAATGTATTAACCATTCATACCGCGTCTATTTAAGCTACCACCTCATCTGTGAAGAACAGACAGACATTTCTTGCCTCTTTCTTATTTGTTGCTGTTCATATAATTTTAATAGCTGGATAAAAAAAATGAAGTATTGACTATAATATAAGTATGGGAGCCTCAGTGTTGAATAGCCCAACTGTAAAAAAGACATCTGACTATAAAGAGTTGTCGATAGAAAAGACCCTTCAGGTTCTTAATGCCACCATCAATGGTCTTGACGAAGCCGAAGCCGAAAGGCGAATTAAGACCTTCGGACTCAATGAGGTAATTGAAAAAAAGAGAAACCCCGTACTAAGTTTCCTGTCACGTTACTGGGGACCGATGCCCTGGCTGCTTGAGGCGGCCATGGTACTTGCTTATATACTCAAACATTACCTCGAATCTGGAATTATCTTTTTTCTACTGACAGTAAACGCCATAATCGGTTTCACCGAGGCTCGAGGTTCCGAAAAAGCGCTGGAAGCGCTGAAAAAACGCCTGGCCGTCAAAGCCAGGGTGAAGCGTGACGGAACTTGGACGATCAAGAATGCCAGAGAGCTTGTTCCCGGCGACGTTATAAGTGTTGGCCTTGGTGATATAGTTCCGGCAGACGCCAAAATTATTAGTGGTGAGATACTTGTTGACCAAGCAGCCTTGACGGGTGAATCACTTCCGGCAGATCTACTACCCTCCGATATCATCTTTTCAGGCTCGATAGTGAAGAGGGCAGAAGCCACCTGTATCGTCGTCAACACAGGGATAAATACGTACTTCGGCAAAGCTGCCGAATTAGTCAAAATTGCAAAACCACAATCGCATCAAGAACAGGTAATGATGGCCATAGTCAAGTATATGATGTATGTGGCTTTAGCAGCACTGGCAATTGTAGCAGGATATGCGGTATTCATCGGTACAGGAATCCTTACCATATTGACCTTTGCCGTAATCTTTTTGATGGGTGCAGTTCCGGTGGCCTTGCCGGCCGTTCTCACTATTGTACAATCGGTTGGAGCCACAGAGCTCGCCAAAAAAAACGTACTGGTGACGCGGCTGGATTCCATCGAAGATGCTGCCTCAATAGATTTTCTGTGTCTGGATAAGACGGGAACAATAACGGAGAATAAGTTATCCATTGCTGACGTCATCCCTTTTCCCGGCTACTCCAATAACGACGTAGTTTTGACGGCTGCGCTAGCTTCGGGAGAACTCGGTCAAGATGCCATCGATACCGTGGTAATAGAACACGCCCAAAATATGAAGGTTGACTTAAGTAAGTACAAGCAGACTTCCTTTACACCCTTTGAACCATCAACCAGGATAACAGAAGCTGTTATCACCTACGATGATAAACAATTTAAAGCTGTCAAAGGCGCACCCCAGGTTGTGCTCTCCATATCAAAGGACGTTAATGATAAAGAAAATGTGAGGACGGCGAATGAGATGGTCGAAGAGATGTCTCTAAAGGGATACAGGACGCTGGGGGTAGCTAGGTCTGACGATAACGACCTGACCAACACGAAGCTTGTCGGCTTACTTTCATTAGCAGACCCTGCGCGTCCAGATTCAAAAGATATGATTGAAGGTGCCAGACGACTGGGCGTGAGGCCAATTATGCTTACCGGCGATAACATAGCTATAGCCAGGGAAATTGCTGGCCGGATATCCCTCGGAAACAGAATCATTCGAATCCACGAAATAGAGCATTTAAGCGAAGAAGAGCAGGCGAAGGCCGTGGAAGATGCGGATGGCTTTGCCGAGATATATCCTGAAGACAAGTATCGGATTGTGAAGCTCCTTCAGTCAAGGGGGCACCTGGTTGGCATGACAGGCGATGGCGTTAACGATGCTCCAGCGCTGAAACAAGCTGAGATGGGTATTGCAGTGAGCAATTCTACGGATGTCGCTAAGGCATCGGCCAGTCTGGTCTTAACTGAACCCGGTGTAAAGGTAATAATTGACGCCATAAAAACCAGCAGACACATTTACCAGAGAATGCTAACTTGGGTCATAAATAAGGTGACCAAGGTCATCCAGGTCATCGGCTTATTGACCGTTGGATTTTTCTGGTTTCATGATACAGTCCTCTCATTGTTGGGCATGGCACTGCTTATCTTTGCCAACGATTTCGTAACCATGTCATTGGCGACTGATAATGTGGAGTACGCAGCTAGTCCTAATGAGTGGAACGTTAAGAATATTACTTTTGCTTCGCTAATAATTGGAGCATTGCTGGTCATGGAGGGCGCCATTGCGCTTTTTGTCGGTGAACATTATTTCCATATGGAATTTGCACCTCTGCGCACCTTCGTTATGCTTACCCTCGTTTTTACCAGCCAGTTCAGAGTCTATATTGTCAGGGAAAGAAAATACTTCTGGTCGTCTTGCCCGGGACGGGAACTGATCCTGAGTACCGCCGGAGCCGTTATTCTGTTTGCCCTGCTGGGTATATATGGTTTGATAGTTCCTCGGATAACTCCTCTGCAGATGCTTTTTGCGCTGATATTCTCGGCCGTTTTCACATTCGCCATCGATTATCCCAAGTATCTGGCGTTCCGCAAGTTTGGACTCTGACATTTGCCTAAGAGATTATAAACGGCGTATTTGGTGGCAATAACACTTATATAAAATCTGGCATAATAAAAATTAGGGACTTATGCATGTCTATTCGTCTTCCAGCGTGGTATAAGGGGAACGTTCCCTGGCTATTGGCAGCGCGGGCTGTGCGGAGCTTTTTGCAGGCGATGCTTGTTATTGTTGTTCCACTATATGTTTCTGCAGCCGATTACTCCACTCTTCAGGTTGGCTATCTATTGTCAATCGCCCTTGCGGGCTCGACTGGATTGACGGTCATTGTCGGTATCTTTTCCGACCGCTACGGTCGAAGGCTTATGATGATGGTGATTGCCGGCTTAACAGCTGTTGGCGCAGCGGTTTTTACGCTGACCACTCAATTCTGGGTTTTATCATCGATGGCCGCGCTGGCTTCTGTTCGAGGTGGTGGTGCCGGCAGCGGGGGCGGCTTCGGTGCATTCTACCCGGCGGAACAGGCACTGGTTGCCAGCAGCAGTCCGGACAGAGAACGTAACGCAGTCTTCTCGATGTTGTCGTTAATCGGAGTACTGGCCGGGGCGGCAGGTTCAATTGTAGCGGTGCTGCCTGGCCTGCTCAGGGAACACTTCAATTTTAGTGCGGTTGATTCCTATCATCCGGTCTTCTGGATTGCCTCTATATCAAGCCTGGCAGTAATACTTTTATGCTTACCTATTCAAGAAAAGCGTATTGTGCCGGTAAAAACAAAGAAGTCCGGTGCAAAAATCTCGACACGTAAATTAATAGGTCGTTTGTGGCTCACGAACAGCATAAATGGATTCGTTATCGGTGTTGTCGGGCCGTTCATGACTTACTGGTTAGCGTTCCGTTATGGGGTAGGGTCAACCGAGATTGCCGTTCTTTATTTCGTAGCAAATCTGCTCACGGCCTTTTCTTATGTAGTTGCACCAAGAGTTGCCCACAGGCTCGGCTCGGTACAAGCTATTGTTTTTACGCGCTCAGCTACTGTTATTTTTATGGCCGGAATGGCACTAGCCCCGACCTTCTTACTGGCATCACTTTCCTATACTCTTAGGATTATTATTAACTCTATCGGTATGCCAATTCGGCAGTCGTTCGTTATGGGTGTTGCTGAGGAAGAAAGACGTTCTACTGTGGCGGCTATGGGTAGCCTGCCGGCGCAGGCAACCAGTATGATTACGCCAACAATAGCGTCCCACCTGATACAGAGCGTATCGCAGGCGGCTCCAATCTGGATGGCAACTACAGCACTGGCAATCAACGCTGGTCTGTTTGAGCTATTCTTTAAAAATGTTAGGCCTCCTGAAGAGGAGTAGTGCGTGCCAATCCGTATATATTAAATGCTCGGTTTAGGTTTTTTAAAGATGCTTCTATACAGACCCCAGCTGGCTATGTAGGGGATGATATCGTAGCATACCCTGAAAAGTATCACCGATAGCAATGCCTTGGTTAAAGATACACCCATGAGAGCGTAAATCCCGGCCATCGAAGCTTCCTGCACGCCGAAGCCACCGGGAACCATTGATACATTGCCAGCCGCAATACCTATGGTAAAGCCGGTAATGAGAACATCGGGCTTTATAGGGCCGCCAAGGGCATAGAAACAAAACCATAGAACCACCAACATAAATGCCCAGTTGGCTATCATAAGCCCCAGTATTGACGCCGCCATCAGTGGCTTTTGCCGGGCTTCTCTCCAGCCGAATGACAGGCTGCTGTCAAAAGTATTCAGAGAGGCCATAATGTCCCTATGTGCCACGAATTTTGATATCCGGTTTAAGGCCCGCATGATGGGCATCCTTATCCGGCTGATAAAAATACTGACTGTGGCCAGAATAATAAAAAAGGCCATAATGCTGACCGACAAAATAATTCCCACTGCCCCTGCCCCCTGGACTGTATGGCTAAACACGAGATACAGAAGGCCTACTAAAAGCAGGACCAATAGAATCAGGCCATCGAAATAAGATTGATATATGGAAGCCGCAATGACCCTTGATATTTTCACCCCGTAAGGTCGAGTTAATACGATTTTGAGAGAAAATCCTCCGGCGCCTGATAGGGCCAAGATGTTGTCCAGGGCTACCGAAACATAACCGATCTCAAATAGTTTCAGGCGGCTGATGTCAATTTCGAAGAGCCTACTAATTATGACGAACGCCAGACACAGACAGAAGTAAGAGATGCCCGTAAACAGTAAGGCTACAATTGTTAGAAACCAGTTTGTCTCGCCTATTAACTGACTGGCCTCGTGCCAGTCGAAAACGATTACTACGGCGCCGAGCAGCAGGACCACAGCGATGATAATTATGGAAATTCGCTGACGAGTTGGCATCTTATCTCCATAGTATATAGTGGGCGAAGATAGTTCAAGCGATGGGCGTTAGAAATGAAACAATATTGGATGCTTATCCGTAGGTAATAATATATTCAAATTGGTGTCTATTGACAAGTCATCGTATAAGAACTAGACTGGTGTCGTCATCACAAGGGGGCGCAAAGTAGACAAGGGGGAGGCGAGAAGATGTCAACTAATCTCCGTATTGCCACATTCAACTGCGAAAACCTCTTTAGCCGGCCAAAAATTTTCGGAGAAAACAAAAAGGAGTCTCTGAAGCTGCTTGGTTTTGTATCCAAGCTTCAGGCAGAGCTGTGCAGGGATGTATTTGACCACGAAAAAATTAGCGAACTGAAAGGAAAGCTAAAGGGCTTTGCCACTATCAACGATGTGCGCGGCAAACATAATAAGGCGGCTGGTGCAGCCGACTGGCTGGGTTGGGTCGAGCTCACGCGTGATAAGGCTGACGATGCTGCGGTGGAAAACACGGCGCGCGTCATAAGCGATATCGATGCCGACATATTATGCCTGGTTGAAGTGGAGAACCGTCCGGTGCTACAGAAATTTCACGACGATTTGCTGCTGAAACAGTATCTTCAGTCGGCAGGTAAATCGGGCTACGAATTTATACTGCTTATAGACGGCAATGACGACAGAGGTATCGATGTATCGGTCATGTCTCGTAAGCCGGTGCTGTGGCTGTGCAGCCACGTTAACGAAAAGACCCTGTATAACGATAAACAGGTGCCTACTTTTTCACGTGACTGCCTGGAACTGCAGATTAAGTTGAATGAAGAGAAGATGCTGCACCTTATGCTGAATCACTTTAAATCGATGGGATACAGCCCGCCCAGCGACCCTCTAAGCAACGGCCGTCGATTGGGACAGGTCCAGCGTGTTGCCGAGCTTATTGATGGTCATAATCTGCAGCAGGAATATCTGGTCGTAGCCGGTGATTTTAACTCGCCTTCGGACAGTTCATCTTTGTCACCTTTGCTTCAGAAACCTAGACTTTATAATGTTAACCTGAAGCTTGAGGCAACGCAGCGCGGGACATATCGCACGGGCACAGACCAGCTTGACTATCTGCTCGTCTCAGATGCACTGAAATCCTGTCTGCAAAACGTATATATAGAGCGGCGGGGCATGTTTTCGTCCAAAAAGTGGCCACACTACGAAACGGTGACCGGACGGCGAACTGAGGCTTCGGACCACAGCGCCGTCGTTGCCGACTTCTTTATTTAAGCCGAGAAAAATCGCTCTATTATATTAGCCGCGGCTATATATTTGGAGCAGCCCTTTTGTGTTACAATTGTGGCTGCATCCAATTTACAACGTTCATTTCACGGGAGGTTACCATGTCTGAAGAGCACGTATTATATGAGAAGAAAGACGGCGTCGCCATTATCACTTTAAACCGCCCTGAAAAGCTGAACGCCGTCACCCATGCTATGCTGAGGACGATGGTGAAACTTATCGAGGATGTCAAAAAAGATGATAGCATCAGGGTCATGATTCTGACTGGGAAAGGTAGGGCGTTCTCGGCGGGCACGGATATCTCAGACCCGGTACCGGTTATGTCTGAAATAGAGATTCAGGCGATGAGGCAAAAGGATTCTACCGAGTACCGGCAGTCGCTCTGGTATTTTAATAGCATACCCAAGCCGACTATATGCGCTATCAATGGGGCCGCCGTCGGCATCGCATCTGAATTTGCTCTTCACTGCGATATCAGGATTGCCGCTGAAAGTGCACGGTTCGGACAGGTGTTTGTGCTGAGGGGCATGACGCCGGATACCGGTGCCGGCACCTTTTTACTGCCCAGAATAGTCGGCCTGTCCAAGGCCTGCGAGCTCGTTTTTTCCGGTGAAATTATTAACGCCAAAGAAATGTTGAGAATAGGATTGGTCAGCGAGGTCGTCCCTGATGAGAAACTTATGACGGCAGCTATGGCTATGGCTAAAAAGATGATGATGGGTGCGCCTTTTGCGGTGCAGATGGCCAAGCAGCTTATGTATATGGGTCTGGAGCGTTCGCTCGAAGCTCACTGGGAGGCAACGCGTTATGCCTTCCAGCTCAGCTGCAAGACCGACGATTTCCAGGAAGGCATCAAGTCCTTCTTCGAGAAAAGGGAGCCTCACTGGCATGGCAAATAGTGCGGCATAAACGTATACGCGATTCCTATGCCCTCAGCGAAGCTAATCTGCTATAATGTAGCCTCTGGAGGGAGACCCTTCTTGTACAAAGCACCCCGCGGTACCGCTGATATTTTGCCTGAAGAGCAGAGTTACTGGAGATTCGTGGAGTCGTCCGCTATCTCCTTGTGCCGGCTTTACGGATATCAGCGCCTCGATACGCCTGCTTTCGAGGACGCTCAGCTTTTTACCCGGAGCATAGGCGAAGGTACCGATATCGTCACCAAGGAAATGTATACCTTTGAAGACAGGAGTGGTAATGTTCTGGCGCTCAGGCCGGAAGGTACCGCTCCGGTGTGCCGGGCTTACCTGGAGCACGGCATGGACAATCTGGCGCAACCGGTCAAACTCTATTATCTGGCGACAATATTCAGGTACGAACGACCTCAAGCCGGCCGTTACCGCCAGCATTACCAGTTCGGCTTTGAGGCTATCGGGGACGGGGATGCGGTGCTGGATGCTGAAGTCATCGACATGGCCTGGCGCTTGTTCGAGTCGCTGGGCATAGGTGGCCTTTATTTGTACATAAATAGCATAGGTTGTAAGGTATGCCGGCCCCGGTACCTGGAAAAACTTAAAAGCTACTATTCAGGAAAGCTGGAAGATTTGTGCCCCGACTGCAGATCACGGTTTGAGAAGAATCCGCTGCGGTTGCTGGACTGCAAGAAGGATTCATGTTACCCGGTTGCCAAAGCAGCGCCCAAGAGCACTGATTTCCTGTGCCGGGAATGCCTGGCGCACTTCGAATCGGTGGTGGGTTATCTGGAAGCCTTGAAGCTGCCCTTCGAATTGAATCACAGGCTGGTTCGTGGCCTGGATTATTACACAAAGACGGTTTTCGAGATTCAGCCGCCCGGAGAAGGCGCTCAGAGTGCCCTGGGTGGCGGCGGAAGATATGATGACCTTATCCAGGAGTTGGGCGGCAAACCTACGCCGGCTATCGGTTTTGCCTCAGGCATGGAACGCGTGGTACTCAATTTGAAGAAGCGAAAAATCGCTGCGCCTGACGCTACAGCAAAGCCGATATTTATTGCTTATGTAGGCAACGAAGCCAAGCTGGAAGCTATGAAGCTGACTTCCACGCTACGAAGAGCTGAGATTGCCGCTGTAATGGCTACCGGAGAAAGAAGCCTCAAGGGCCAGCTGAGACAGGCTAACGGTCTGTGCAGCAATTATACGGCCATTATCGGTGAGAATGAGGTCAAGGCCGGCAAAATAACTTTAAGAAACATGACGAGTGGCGAACAGGAGATTTTAGAGCCCGCTGCATTGATGAAATTGCTTCAGGAAATAACTTAGAGAGCTGATACAGAGGGAGAGGCAAAATGGCGAGAACAATTGCTGAAATTAACGACAAAATAAAAAAAGGCCAGGCGGTTGTAGTTACCGCCGAAGAGATAATAGAAATCGCCAAGAAAAAAGGCGTCAGCCAGGCGGCTAAAGAAGTCGACGTGGTAACTACCGGTACCTTCGGGCCGATGTGCTCTTCGGGCGCCTATTTCAATGTCGGGCATACCAAGCCCAGAATTAAGCTCGGCGGCGGTAAGGTATACCTAAATGACGTGCCTGCTTACACGGGAGTGGCCGCCGTAGATATTTTTCTCGGTGCCACGGCTCTTCCTGATGATGACCCCAAGAACAGGATTTACCCGGGTGAGTTCAGATACGGCGGCGGTCATGTCATTGAAGAGCTTGTAGCGGGGAAGGACATCAGGCTGGTGGCCACTGCTTACGGAACTGATTGCTATCCCAGGCGGAAACTTGAGACACTGATCAAGCTCAAGGACATGAACGAAGCAGTCTTATTCGATATGAGAAATGCATATCAGAATTATAACGTAGCAGTGAATCTGTCTGACCGGACTATTTATACATACATGGGTGTGCTCAAGCCAAAGCTGGGCAATGCTAACTTTTCTACCGCGGGTCAGCTCTCACCTCTATTTAATGACCCCCTTTATAAGACGATCGGCATCGGTACCAAGATATTTCTGGGTGGCGGCATAGGTTTCGTGGCCTGGCAGGGCACCCAACATAATCCCAACGTTCTGCGTGGAGATAATGGTGTTCCCAAGCGTGGGGCCGGGACCTTAGCCGTTATAGGTGACCTTAAACAGATGAAGCCGGAATGGCTGGTGGGTACGAGTTTCTTAGGTTATGGAGCTACATTGACTGTGGGCATAGGAGTGCCCATACCCATACTGTCCGAGGAAATACTTCGTTATACTATGGTGACGGACGCAGAGATTTTTGCACCGGTAATAGATTATTCCGATGCTTATCCGCAGAGAAAATCCGATGTTTTGGCAGAGGTCAGCTATGCTGAGCTCAAGAGTGGTACGATAAAACTGCAGAAGCAAGACATACCGACTGCTTCACTGTCCAGCTATCCGGGAGCCGTGAAGATTGCTGGCATTCTGAAGGATTGGATTAGCAAAGGTAAGTTCTTGTTGACTGAGCCGGTAGCGCCCCTGCCAGGTGTGGAGTCGGGGATAGTTTTCAAGCCGCTTGAGGAGCGCCCTATGCTGTAGTCAAGGAGTAATAATATGCCTGTAGTTTCCAAGAGAATAGTCCTGCACTTTCCAAGACGTTTAACGAACGAGCCAATAGTATACAAGCTGGTCAAGGATTTCGACCTAGCGTTTAATATACTCAAGGCATCGGTGACTCCCGGTGAGGAGGGTATCCTCGTCATGGAGTTAACCGGCGAGCAGAGGAGCTACGATAAAGGGGTTAAATATCTGAGCGAGACCGGTGTCAAAATTCAATCGTTGAGCCAGGATGTGGTCTGGAACGAATCAAGATGCACTCATTGCGGAGCCTGCATTACCATATGCCCCGCCGGTGCTTTTTCCGTAGATCCAAAGACAAGGAAAGTAGTTTTCGACAACGACAAGTGCGTTGTTTGTGAGTTGTGTGTCAAAGCATGTCCACCTCATGCCATGGAGCTGTACTTCTGAATGTATCAGCCCAGGACCTACCGCATCTCCACTAAAAGCGACGATCTGGTTTCATTCAATGTTGTGATAAAAGAAACCGACCTCTTTATCAGTGCCACCAGAAATCTCGAAGCCGAAGCCCGAGAGTCCATTATCAGACACCGCCAGCCTCTTGAAGAATATATCGGCAGCCACCCGCTTTTCCTGCATAGCCTGGAACCTTATGTAGTGGAAGGGGATGCCCCCGAGATTGTTAGAGAAATGGCCCAAGTGGCGAAGAAGGTGGGCGTCGGACCAATGGCAGCGGTAGCTGGTGCCATTGCCGAATATGTGGGCAGGGACTTGCTGGCTTATTCGACTGAAACCATTGTTGAGAATGGCGGCGATATATTTGTCAGGGTCCTGAAGACAAGGCTGATAGGTGTTTATGCGGGAGAATCCTGTTTTACCGGAAAAATTGCACTGGAAATAGAGCCTGAAAAGACACCGTTGGGGATTTGTACCTCTTCGGGTACGGTGGGGCCTTCCTTGAGCCTTGGCTCTGCCGATGCGGTAATTGCGATCTCCCATTCCACGGCACTGGCTGATGCTGCAGCCACAGCCATCGGCAATAGAGTTATGGCTGCTGGGGATATAGATACAATCATCAAACAAGTTGAAGCCATGCCGGAACTGTTAGGTGTCGTTATAATCAAAGACGATAGAATGGGCGTTTGGGGCGACGTTAAACTGGTTACACTGGGAGCTTGAATTGTAGCCGGTTGCCTTAACCTCTACCGCAGCAGAGCACCTTGAATGTAATAGACCCTTCGGCTTTACCATCTTTGCCATCGCTTACTATTACGGTTACGGTGTATTCGCCGTTAACGCCAGGAGAAGTCCAGGCAACCGTGCTTCCCTCTCCTGTGATTTTGCCCCCGGTAGCTCTCCATAGGTACGTTAGCTGGTCGCCGTCCGGGTCGCTTGCAGCGCAGTGAATAGTTTTCGTTACCCATTGTCGGGCGACATTTTCTTTTCCGGGAGCTATGCCGTCAATAGTCATCCCCGTTACTGATGGAGGGTTATTAGGCTTAAATATGGCAGCTATGGTCACAGATTTGCTGGCAGTATCACCCTTATCGTCCGATACCGTGACCGTGACCGTATAATTGTCCGAGGTTGCCGGAGCAGTCCAGGTGACGTTGCTACCCTCTCCGCTGAATGTGCCGCCGCTTGTCGACCATTGATACGTCAACGTGTCGCCATCCGGGTCGCTGGCCTGGGCGACTAGCTGAACCTCTGTAGATGTGGGAACCTCAGTTTTATCGGCTGATAATGAATCTATTACAGGTGGCTGATTAACGGGGGGAAGTGGTGGAGGCGGTGGTGGGGGAGATGTTAAGTTGCAGGCGCTTGTCAGAAGTATGATAGAAATGATGGTACAGAGAACCACTATAGCATGTCTGTGCGACGCCCTGGATATCAACTTGAAGTATTTCACAGCAGCCCTATTTTCCCTGCTTTTTACTTCCCTTTTGACGTTTTACCGCCCAGCTAGGCGAGGCGAAGAAACCGCTGGGGTGAATGATCACGATGGTCAATGCCAGAGCGAATAGCACAATATCGATATAGAGCGACTCCACATGAGTAAATGTGCCCAACATGTTTTCCCAGAAACCGAAGCATTCGCAAGGAGTGAATTTCAAATCTCCCTGGCTTATATACCAGGCGTTATTGGCCATAAAGGCGGCTGTCAAGGGCAGTGTGAGCGCAGCCCAAAAACGCGGCCAGATGCGCACCAGAAGTAGTATGCCCAGGCACAGCTCAGTCCAGGGAATGATATATGGGAAGAGTATCTCGCCTATAAATAGTGCTAATTGTGGGGTCAACAACGCATCCGGCAGAATAGCACCGATGAACTTCATAGTTTGACCGGGCATTTCGCCATAACCGAATACTTTGCCCGTACCAGACAGCAAAAAAGTAAGCCCGATTAAGATGCCAGCCACCAGGCTTACCGTGTCTCTAGTTTTATAGTGAGCTACTTTCTCAACTTTTGACATTCCATCAAATCCCTTAAGGCATGACTTGACTTGGCGGATATTATAAACTACACTAGTTTCCGTATGCAAAAACCTGGCTGGTGCCGTTTCCAAGCTCGGCTTCCTCTTGTAGTGGGGAGACCAGGGTGTCGGAACACTTTCTTGGCAATGTATGTAGAGGTCTTGAGCCGTTAGAGACTGCAGCAGAAACAGGGCATAAATTTCATAAGGAGGCATAGATGGCTCTAGCGGACAAGACTTTGACTTGTAAAGACTGCGGGACCAACTTCACGTTCACCGTAGGTGAACAAGAGTTTTACAAGTCACGAGGGCTACAGAACGAGCCTAGCCGCTGCCCGGAATGCCGGGCAACCAGGCGACAGAGTCGTTTCCGGGGCTATGGTCAACCCAGGACAATGCACCAGGCGGTCTGTGCTAAATGTGGAGCTGAGTGCGAGGTTCCTTTCGAACCTAAAGATGACCGGCCCATTTATTGTAGTACTTGCTACGCGGAAGTGAAGCAAAGTCGATAAAATAGCCCGATATCCCTCTCGGTAGTCTCCCCGCTGAGAGGGATTTTTTTATACGTCGATTTATCAGTATAATTCTGCTTAAATGAACGTCGGTATCTGCCGGATTAAACTGCATATTCCGGATTCGGGATCGCTCAAAGATAAGAGGCGTGTGGTCAAATCCGTCGTGTCTCGACTGAGAAACCAGTACAATATCTCCATAGCTGAAGTTGAAGACCAGGATTTGTGGCAGCTGGTGACCATCGGCGTATCCTGTGTCAGTAACCACAACCAGCACGTGGATGAAATATTGTCTAAAGTGATTAATTTTATTACCAGTAATTACCCTGAACTGGAAATCGTAGACAAGCAAACGGAGATTCTTTCCGGTCCTGGTTAGAAGTGCGCGATCGATTTGAATGTATGTTGATGCCTTTCTTCATCACCTGCTGACTTTACCTGATTACGGACAACAAATTGTCCACACTGAGCGCATCGCACCTTGCAGTGCTGCTCACAGAAATTTAGACCGGCCCCTGCATCCTGATTTGCAGGCGCGTCTTGACTCTCTCGGCATTTCCTCCTTGTATTCCCATCAGGCCAAGGCCGTGAACGCGGTACGCCTTGGTAAAAATGTGATGGTGGACACGGCCAGTGCCAGCGGCAAAACATTGTGCTATAACCTGCCGGTTTTAGAGGCGCTTCTTAAAGACCCAAGCAGCCGGGCGCTCTATCTTTTTCCGACTAAGGCTTTGGCCCAAGACCAGTTACGCATCTTGAGGGAGCTGGGCTGTCCCGAAGTTATTTCTTACGGGAGCTGTGCTACCTTCGATGGTGATACACCGCAGTCGGAGCGGGCCGGCATTAAGAGGCAGGCCAAGATTGTGCTTACCAACCCAGACATGCTTCATGTGGGTATTTTGCCCAATCACAAGTCGTGGTCGAGATTACTGCGTAATCTGAAATATGTTGTTATAGACGAAGCCCATATCTATCGAGGAGTATTCGGCTCTCATGTGGCTAATGTGATGCGCCGGTTGCGCCGATTGTGCACCGCTTACGGATCGAGGCCACAATTTATTTGCTGCTCGGCGACGATTGCCAATCCCAAGGAGCATGCAGAAAATCTGGTGGCATTACCATTTGACATAATCAGTGATGATGGCTCTCCTCATGGCGGCAAGTCATTCGTATTCTGGAATCCGCCGCTCATAAACGAGACCGGAACGGCACGGCGAAGCTCGAACAGCGAAGCTACTTTTCTTTTTACGGAGCTCGTCCGCAACCATATCCGAAGCCTGGTCTTCACACGCACCCGCAGACTGGCTGAGCTAATTTATCTTTATAGCCGGGAACAGCTAGGTGATCCGCTCGACCAGTTGATAAAACCATATCGCGCCGGTTATCTACCCGAAGACAGACGTCAAATTGAGAAGGAATTATTCAGCGGCCAGCTGCTGGGTGTGGTAGCCACCACTGCTCTGGAATTAGGAATCGATATAGGTGACCTGGAGGCCACAGTGCTCGTCGGTTACCCCGGGAGTATTGCCAGCACCTGGCAGCAGGCAGGACGGAGTGGAAGGGGTATAAACGACTCGTTAAGCGTTTTAATTGCCCAGGATAATCCGCTGGACCAGTACTTTATGCACCACCCGGACTCTTTTTTCGGAAAAAGTTACGAGAGCGCACTGATAAACTCACAGAACATAAATATTTTGAAACCTCATCTTCTTTGTGCGGCCTGGGAGCAACCGCTGGCTGAGGTTGATGTTTCGTTTTTCGGAGCTGCCTTCGAAAAAGCGGCTTCAGAGCTAGAGGCTGAGGGAAAACTCAGAAAAACCGGAGGGCGGTGGTATCTGTCACCCAGACTTTCGAACCCGGCGCAGGACATTAATATGAGGTCTTCCTCCGGTAAGAATTACGCCGTAGTAGATGCCTCACAGGGTTACCAGCTCATGGAGACGGTTGAGGCCAGCGTGGCCTTTTTTCAGATACATCCGGGTGCTATTTATCTACATCAGGGAGAATCTTATTTGGTAAAGGAGCTGGATATCGAAAATCGCATAGCAGTGGTGGCGCCGACTAAAGTCCCTTACTATACACA
>Ga0116202_10000928_pt1 | contig 16966 bp, 14 predicted proteins | sample LakKivw325mmetaG_FD_94479 | JGI IMG/M metagenome (GOLD analysis project Ga0116202, IMG submission 94479) | Anoxic lake water microbial communities from Lake Kivu, Rwanda to study Microbial Dark Matter (Phase II) - Lake Kivu water 325m metaG | ecosystem: Environmental > Aquatic > Freshwater >...
GCCCAGCCCCCACGCGCGCATCGCCTTCACGAAGGCCTTCGTACTCGGCGTCTCCGGCTCCATGTCCTCCACCACGTGGACCGCTCCCTGCTGTGCCTTCAAGGTCAGCGCCGAGCGAAACGCCAGCCGCTTCAGCGACTTCGTCATGCGGAGCTCATAGGAACGGGGTTGCGGGCCGAACGCCACTCCTCCCCCTCGCACCAGCGGAGAGCGAAGAGAACCGCGTCTGGCCCACCCAGTCCCCTTCTGGCGGTGGTGCTTCTTCCCGGTGCGAGCCACCTCGGAGCGCGACCTGACCGCCGCCGTTCCCTGGCGCTGGTTCGCCTCGTAGGTGACCACGGCGCGGTAGACCGCGTACTCCGAGACCTTCGCGGCGAACAGCTCCTCCGGGAGCTCCACCGCTCCTTGGGCCTTCCCTTCGTGGTCCAGCACTTCGACCTGATTGCCCATGGCCCTCTTTTCCAGCACGAGCTCGCCGGCCAACCCGGTGATCGGACGGCGATCAGACCTTGATATCGATCCCGATACCTGCTGGCAAGTCCAGCTTCATGAGAGCGTCAACCGTCTGCGGCGTCGAGTCGTAGATGTCGATCAGCCGCTTGTGGACCCGCGTCTCGAACTGCTCGCGCGACTTCTTGTCCACGTGAGGCGAACGGAGCACAGTGTACACTGTGCGCGACGTCGGCAACGGCACGGGACCGGCTATCCGTGCGCCGCTGCGGCGCACCGTCTGGACGATCTCGTCCACAGACCGGTCCAGCGCCACGTGATCGTACGCCTTCAGCCGAATGCGTATCCTGTCGACAGCCACTGGCCACTCCCTGGCTCTCGGTGTGCCCTCGTTGTCGCAGCTTCCCTACTCGATGATGCCGACGACCACCCCCGAGCCGATGGTCCGCCCCCCCTCACGGATGGCGAACTTGAGCCTCTCCTCGATGGCGATCGGCTGGTGGAGCTCGACCTCGATCGTCACGTTGTCGCCAGGCATGACCATCTCGGTTCCTTCAGGCAACTTGATCGAGCCGGTGACGTCGGTGGTCCGGAAGAAGAACTGAGGCCGGTAGCCACTGAAGAACGGCTTCTCGCGGCCACCTTCCTTGCTGGTCAGCACGTACAGCTCTGCGCGGAACTTCTTGTGCGGCGTGATAGTGCCGGGCTTGCAGACGACCATGCCGCGCAGCAGCTCGTTCTTCTCCACCCCGCGCAGCAGCAGGCCCACGTTGTCGCCCGCCTCGCCTTCGTCGAGCAGCTTGCGGAACATCTCCACGCCTGTGACCGTCGTCTTCCTGGTCTCGTGGATGCCGACGATCTCCACCTCGTCCTGCACCTTGACCCTGCCGCGCTCGATGCGTCCCGTTCCCACGGTTCCGCGCCCGGTGATGCTGAACACATCCTCCACAGGCATGAGGAATGGCTGGTCGACAGGGCGCTGGGGTTCCGGGATCCATGCATCCACCGCCTCGATCAGCTGCCGGATGGACTCCTCGCCCATGGGGCCTGTGTCTCCCTCCAAGGCCCTCAGCGCCGACCCCTTGATGACCGGGATCTCGTCGCCGCGGAATCCGTACTCCGAGAGCAGCTCCCGCGTCTCCAGCTCCACCAGCTCCAGCAGTTCCGGGTCATCGACCTGATCGACCTTGTTCAGGTAGACGACGATCTGCGGCACGTTCACCTGACGGGCCAGCAGAATGTGCTCGCGCGTCTGGATCATAGGGCCATCGGCAGCGCTGACCACCAGGATCGCGCCGTCCATCTGCGCAGCCCCAGTGATCATGTTCTTGATATAGTCGGCGTGGCCGGGGCAGTCGACGTGAGCATAGTGACGCTTGTCGGTCTCGTACTCCTGGTGCGAGACGTTGATCGTGACCCCACGAGCCTTCTCTTCGGGAGCGTTGTCGATGTCGTCCACACTGGCAGCCTTCGACAGCCCCTTCTTCGACAGGTACACCATGATGGCCGCGGTCAGCGTCGTCTTCCCGTGATCGACGTGACCGATCGTACCGATGTTTACGTGCGGCTTGGTGCGCTGGAATCTCTCCTTAGCCATGTCCATGTCCTCTCTTTGTGCGATTGCGCCAAGCTACCTGCGGTCGTCTTCCCCGCGCACCTTAGCGACAATCTCCTCAGTGATGCTCTTCGGTACCTGTTGAAATCTCGAGAACTGCATGCTGAAGATGCCTCGCCCCTGCGTCAGTGAGCGCAGTCTCGTGGCGTACCCGAAGGTCTCGCTCAGAGGGATGCATGCCGAGACGACCTGAGCGTCGGAGCGCGAGCTGACGCCATGGATCTCGGCGCGATGCGCATTGAGATCACCCATCACGTCGCCCAGATACTGCTCGGGCACGATCACTTCGAGCAACATGACTGGCTCCATCAGGAATGGCTGTGACTTGCGGGCCGCATCCTGGAACGCCAGCGAGCCCGCCACCTTGAAAGCCATCTCCGAGGAATCCACCTCGTGATACGAGCCGTCAGTCAGCACTGCTTTCACGTCTTCGACCGGGTACCCGGCGACCGGACCCGAGGTCATGGCCTCGGCAATCCCCTGCCGGACCGGGGCAATATACTCGCGAGGCACCCGCCCGCCCTCGATCTCGGACTCGAAGACCAGCCCGGTGCCCGGCTCGCCAGGTGAGAAGTCGACCTCCACATGCCCATACTGGCCACGCCCCCCCGTCTGGCGCACGAACCGACCGGTCCCGTGGGCCGGGCAGGCGAAGCCCTCCTTGTAGGCCACCTGGGGCCGTCCCACGTTGGCCTCCACCCGAAACTCGCGAAAGAGACGGTCGATGAGAATCTCCAGATGCAGTTCACCCATCCCGGAGATGACCGTCTGCCCCGTCTCCTCGTCGACCCTGATGCGGAACGTGGGGTCCTCATCGCTCAACTTGAGCAGCGCCAGATGAAGTTGCCCCTGATCGGCGCGCGTCTTGGGCTCGATGGCGACGTGCACGACAGGCTCAGCGAACTCGATCCTCTCGAGGACAAGAGGACTGCTCTCGTCGCAGAGCGTATCGCCAGTAGTCGTCTGCTTCAGCCCAACCACGGCGACGATATCCCCGGCGTACACTTCTTTCCGCTCGGTCCGGTCGTTCGCGTGCATCTCCAGAAGCCGGGACACCCGCTCGCGTCGTTCAGAGATCGAGTTGAATACGTATTGCCCGGCGCGAAGCGATCCTGAGTACACGCGCACAAAGGTCAAGCGTCCCACAAACGGGTCCGTCATCACCTTGAAGGCCAGGGCCGCCAGAGGTTCGTCATCCTCCGGCAACCGCACAACAACCTCATCGGTGTGAGGTCTGACGCCCCGGACCGCACCGACATCGGCCGGCGACGGCAGGAAGTACACAACCGAATCGAGCAGACGTTGTATGCCCTTGTGCCGATAGGCGCTACCACATGTGACAGGCACAACCTTCAGCGAGATGGTAGCCCGTCGCAGCGCCGCACGCACTTCCTCTGGAGTGATGTCCTTACCGTCGAGAAACCTCTCCAGCAGATGATCGTCAAACTCGGCGACCGATTCCAGCATCCTCTCCCGGTATCTGAGCGCACCCTCACGCAGATCATCGGGCACTGGGTTTTCGTAGAAACTGACGCCCTGGGTGCCGTCCTCGTACGTGATCGCCTTCATCTCGACCAGGTCGATCAGGCCGCTGAATGTCTCTCCGGCGCCGATCGGCAGCTGGATCGGCACGAACGTGCTGTGGAGCCTGTCAGCCAGCATGTCCAGTACACGAAAGAAGTCGGCGCCGTTACGGTCCATCTTGTTGACGAAGGCGATGCGGGGCACTCTGTACTTGTCGGCCTGACGCCACACCGCCTCTGACTGGGGCTCCACCCCCCCAACAGCACAGAAGATGCCGACCATCCCGTCCAGGACACGGAGCGAGCGCTCGACTTCCGCTGTGAAGTCCACGTGACCTGGAGTGTCGATAATATTGACCCTGTGCCCCCGCCACTGGCACACGGTGGCGGCCGAGGTGATCGTTATTCCCCGTTCCCGCTCTTGCTCCATCCAGTCCATCGCTGCCGTTCCCTCGTGCACCTCGCCCATGCGGTGCAGACGACCAGCGTAGAACAGGATGCGCTCCGTGGTCGTGGTCTTCCCCGCGTCAATATGAGCCGCAATACCGATGTTGCGGGTCAAAGCCACTGGCAGCTGACGGGCCATCTAGAATAGAACGTCCGTAAACTAGAGCGTCCGTAACTGAAGCTAGAATCTGTAGTGAGCGAACGCCTTGTTCGCCTCCGCCATCCGATGCACGTCCTCACGCATGCGCACCGCCCCTCCCTCTCCCTTCGACGCGGCAACCAACTCGTTGGCGAGCCTCTCCGCCATCGTTCGCTCAGCCCGCTCGCGGGCGAAACGGATCAGCCAACGGATCGCCCTGGCGGTGCGCTCTTCGGGCCTGACCTCCACGGGCACTTGGTAGGTCTGCCCACCCACACGACGGGACCTAACCATCACCAGAGGTTTGGCATTCTCGAGGGCCTTCTGGAAGACCTCAATCCCGTCCTGTCCGCTCCGGCTGTTCACCAGATCTATGGCATCGTAGAAGATCTGCTCAGCCACGCTCTTCTTCCCCTTCTTCATCAGGCTGTTCATGAAGCGTGCGGCTAGCAGGTTATGGAATTTCGGGTCCGGCAGGATCTGCCTCTTGACCGCCTTCTTTCTCCGCGACATCTCGTATCCTCGATTGCTTGTCGACTCACGACTTGTCAGGGCGTCTGGCCCCGTACTTGGACCGTCCCTGACGGCGCTCGGCCACGCCGCTCGCATCCAGGACGCCACGGATGATATGGTAGCGAACACCCGGGCAATCCTTCACGCGGCCGCCTCGCACGAGGACTATCGAGTGCTCCTGCAGGTTGTTGCCTTCACCGGGGATGTACGCCGTGACCTCCGTTCCCGTGGTCAAGCGTACCCTGGCCATCTTGCGCAGTGCGGAGTTCGGCTTCTTCGGAGTCGTAGTGTAGACCCGCGTGCAGACTCCCCGCCGCTGAGGGCTGCCACCCAGAGCAGGCGCATCGCTGCTCTTGCGGAACTTCTGGCGCCCAATGCGTATGAGCTGGCTGATGGTTGGCAAGTCCCGTTCCCCCCTTAGGAAACCAGCCGATAGGTAAACTTAAAGTGTACTCCTGAACCCCGCCTCTGTCAACTCGGCTCTACCGCCATTCCCTCGTCCCCACCGCCTGCCTCTGGTGCCATCACCGCTTCCACACCCTCCCCTTCTTCCGCCGGCTCCCCAACCGACGTCTCCTCGTATGCGGCCTGATCATAGGCCGGCATGCCGGTCCCGGCGGGTATCAGCCGACCCATTATCACGTTCTCCTTCAGGCCCCGCAGATGGTCCACCTTGCCCTGGACCGCCGCCTCTGTCAAAACCCGCGTGGTCTCCTGGAACGATGCCGCAGATATGAAGCTATCGGTCCGCAGCGACGCCCGAGTGATCCCGAGCAGGATGGGCTGGCACGTGGCTGGGTCCCCACCCTCGCTGATGACCTTCTGGTTCTCGCGATTAAAGCGAATCTTGTCGACCTCTTCGCCTTCGAGGAAATTGGTGTCTCCAGGATCCGTAACCCGCACTTTCTGCAGCATCTGCCGGACGATGACTTCGATATGCTTGTCATTGATCTCAACAGCCTGCAACCGGTAGACATCCTGGATCTCGTTCACGAGGTACTCCTGCACCTGTCGGACACCGTTGACGCGCAGAATGTCACCCGGATTCACCGAGCCCTCCGATAGGCGCTCTCCGGCCAGCACTCTGTCGCCATCGTGGACCCTCAGGTGCTTGCCGTACGGTACCAGGTACTTGCGCTCGTCCCCCTCCAGCGACCTCACGATCAACTCGCGGCTGCCGCGCACCACTCCTCCGAAACTCACCACACCGTCGATCTCGGAGATCACTGCGGGTTCCTTCGGCTTGCGTGCCTCGAAGAGCTCAGCAACGCGCGGCAGACCGCCAGTGATGTCGCGGGTCTTGGAGCGCTCGCGGGGGATCTTCACCAGCGTCTGCCCGGGCTGAACCCTCTCGCCATCGTGAACCAGCAGGCGTGCGCCGACCGGTATGATGTACAGCCGAGACGACCGATCGTCACCGTCCACCTCGATCTGCGGGCTCATGCTGCGATCGCGCTGCTCGATGATCACACGCGCGCTCAGACCGGTGGTCTCGTCAACCTGGTCCCGCATCGTCACCCCCTCGACGATGTCCCTGAAGCGCACGACCCCCACCCGATCCGATATCATGACATTGTTGTAGGGGTCCCATTCGTAGAGGGGGTCGTCGACGTCGACCTGCTGACCGTCGGAGACCCTCAGAACAGCCCCATGGGGCACACTGAAACGCCCGCGAGCCCTGTTCTGCTCATCCAGCAACTCGATCTCGCCGTTGCTGCCGATCGCCACGGCGCCGATACTGGGATTCTCGACGATGTCGATGCCCACCAAGCGCACCCTCCCCGCGCGCCGGCTGGTGATCTGCGACTGCTCAGCGATCCGGCTCGCGGTGCCACCGATATGGAAGGTCCGCAACGTCAGCTGAGTCCCCGGCTCGCCGATGCTCTGGGCCGCGATCACGCCGACCGCCTCGCCGACGTTCACCAGCCTGCCCGTTGCCATGTTCCGCCCATAGCACTTGACGCAAACGCCTCGCTCTGATTCGCAGGTCAGCACGGAGCGGATCTGAACCTGCTCGATCCCGGCCTGCTGGATTCTGTTGGCGTCTTCCTCCCCGATCAGCTGCCCGGCAGGCACGATCACGACCCCATCCGCGTCCACTGCGTCGTCCAGAAGCACGCGCCCGACGATCCGCTCTGCCAGGGGCTCAACGATCTCCTCGTTATCCTTCAGTGCGCCAATCCACAGGCCTCGCGGCGTGCCGCAATCCTCCTCCGTGACCACAACATCCTGCGCCACGTCCACCATGCGCCTGGTCAGATAGCCGGCCTCGGCTGTCTTCAGCGCCGTATCCGCCAGGCCCTTCCGCGCCCCGTGCGTGGAGATGAAGTACTCCAGCACAGAGAGCCCCTCCTTGAAAGACGCGATGATCGGCGTCTCGATGATCTCCCCGACCGCTCCCGTGAGTTTCTTCTGGGGCTTGTTCATCAGACCCCGCATGCCACCAAGCTGCTTGATCTGATCCTCGCTACCGCGAGCCCCGGAGTCCTTCATGATGTAGAGAGGGTTGAACCCCTCTTCAGCTTCCTCCAGCGAGCTCTGGACAGCCCGCGACACTGCCGAAGTCGCGTGGGTCCAGATGTCGATGATCTGGTTGTATCGCTCGCCGTCGGTGATGATGCCGTTGCTATAGCGATCGATCACCTGATCGACCTGCCGCAGTGAATCAGCGATGATCTGGTCCTTGTCCTTGGGCACCACGACATCATCGATCCCAATGCTGATTCCCGCTGCCGTGGCGTAGTGGTACCCAAGTCCCTTGAGCTGGTCGACGAACTCCGCCGTCCGCCGGTTGCCCAGGATCCGGTACACGTCTGCAGTGATCTTCTTGATGTCGCGCTTGTCGACTGTGCGATTGATGAACCCGATCTCCGGTGGAAGAACTTCGTTGAAGATGAGCCGGCCCACCGTGGTCTCCACCATCTCACCATTCAGCCGCACCCAGACTGGCTGGTGCAAGGTCACCCGCCCAGCCTCGTACGCCAACCGAGCTTCCGTGGGGTTGGCGAACCGCCTCTCGATCTCATCCCTGTCGCTGAACCGCATCTTCGTGAGGTAGTAAGCGCCGAGAACGATGTCCTGGGGATTGTCCATGATCACCGGCTCCCCATCAGCCGGCTTCAGCAGGTTGTTGCTCGACAGCATGAGCAACCGCGCCTCGATCTGCGCCTCGAAGGACAACGGGACATGCACAGCCATCTGGTCGCCATCGAAGTCGGCGTTGAACGCGGCGCACACTAGCGGGTGCAGCCGAACCGCCTTGCCCTCAACGAGAATAGGCTGAAACGCCTGTATGCCCAGTCGGTGCAGCGTCGGAGCGCGATTCAGCAGCACGCAATGGTCGTGGATGATCTCCTCGAGGATATCCCAGACTTCTGGCCTCTCCCTCTCCACGAGTTTCTTGGCACTCTTCACGGTCTGAACTAGACCCTTCTCCTCGAGCTTCTTGATGACAAACGGCTTGAACAGCTCTAGGGCCATGCTTTTCGGTAGGCCGCACTGATGCAGTTTGAGCTCGGGCCCCACGACGATGACGGACCGCCCCGAGTAGTCCACCCGCTTCCCCAGCAGGTTCTGGCGGAAACGGCCCTGCTTACCCTTGAGCAGATCGCTCAGAGACTTCAGCGACCGATTCCCGTCGCCACGCACCGCGCGTGACCGGCGCCCATTGTCGAAGAGAGCGTCAACAGCCTCCTGCAGCATACGCTTCTCGTTGCGGAGAATGACCTCCGGTGCCCTGATCTGCAGGAGCTTCTTCAGGCGGTTGTTGCGGTTGATCACCCGCCGGTAGAGGTCATTCAGGTCCGAAGTCGCGAAGCGTCCGCCCTCCAGCGGCACAAGCGGTCTCAGATCAGGAGGAATCACGGGAATGTTCTCGAGAATCATCCACTCGGGACGGTTCTCGGACTGCCGGAAGGCCTCCACTACCTTCAGACGCTTCAGGGCCTCCTGCTTGCGCTGCACCGAGGTCTCCATGCGTACCTGCGTGCGCAGGTCTGCCGACAGCAACTCGATGTCGATCTCTCCGAGCAGACGCCTGATCGCCGGCGCCCCCATGTCGACCTCGGGCCTCGTTCCGTGCTTCTCCTGCAGCTCGACCAGCTCCTCCTCTGTGAGCAGCTGAAGCCTCTCGACCGGCGCATCACGCGGGTCGAGCACAATGTACGATTCGTAGTACAGGATCCGCTCGAGGCTGCGCATCGAGATATCGAGCAGCGCCCCGATCCGCGACGGAAGTGACTTGAAGTACCAGATGTGGGACACCGGCACCGCCAGTTCGATGTGTCCCAGCCTCTCGCGCCGGACCTTTGCCTGCGTGACCTCGACGCCACAGCGATCGCAGACGACCCCGCGGTAGCGGATCCCCTTGTACTTCCCGCAATGGCAGTTCCAGTCCTTGACGGGACCGAAGATCCGTTCGCAGAAGAGACCGTCGCGCTCCGGCTTGAACGATCTGTAGTTGATGGTCTCCGGTTTGGTCACCTCGCCGTGAGACCACGAACGGATGGTATCCGGCGACGCCAGCTGAATCCGGATCGAGTCGAAATCCGTGGGCTTGCGGGTGGCACTCGTCTTCAGCACGGATACACCTCTCTGGCTCTTGTCGTTCGCTGTGGTGCCCGACATGTCAGTAGCTGACCGCCGCCCGACTGTCCTCCAAGATCACGTCCAGGCAGAGGCTCTGCAGCTCCTTGACGAGGACATTGAACGACTCGGGAATACCGGGTTCTGGGGGATTCTCGCCCTTGACGATCGCCTCGTAGACCTTGGAGCGCCCAGCCACATCGTCCGACTTCACCGTGAGCATCTCCTGGAGCGTGTACGCCGCACCATAGGCCTCCAAAGCCCAGACCTCCATCTCGCCGAACCGCTGGCCGCCGAACTGCGCCTTCCCGCCGAGCGGCTGCTGGGTAACCAGCGAGTATGGACCGATCGAGCGCGCGTGGATCTTGTCTGCCACCAGATGCGAGAGTTTCATCATGTACACGTAGCCGACAGTCACCTCCTTGCCCAGCATCTCGCCTGTCCGCCCATCGAACAGCCGCGTCTTCCCGTTGGCCGGCAACCCGGCCTCGCTGAGCAGCTGTTTGACTTCGCCCAGAGACGCTCCATCGAAGACCGGCGTGGCAATGTGCAGCCCCAGCGTCTTTGCCGCCCACCCCAGATGGGCCTCGAAGATCTGCCCCAGGTTCATGCGCGAGGGAACACCAAGCGGATTGAGCACGATGTCAACAGTCGTTCCGTCCTCGAGATAGGGCATATCCTCCTCGGGCACGACCGCCGCCACCACACCCTTGTTGCCATGCCTCCCCGCCATCTTGTCGCCCACCGAGAGCTTCCGGCGCTTGGCGACATACACCTTGACGAGCTGGGCGATCCCCGGCGGGAGCTCGTCACCCCGCGTCAGACGCTCCAGCTGGCGTTCGGTCTGCTCGCGAACCAGCTGTGTCTGCTCGCGAGCGTACCGCAGCAGCTCGTCGACGCGCTGGCTCACCTCCCGGTCGTCTGTCCAGCCATCCTCGGGCACCAGCTCCGCGAACGGTACCCGCTCGAGCAGGCGCTCGGTCATGCTGGTTCCCTCGCGGACTGCCAGACTCCCGTCTTCGCGGTGGCGCAGCCGACCCAGCTTCCGCCCGCCCAACAGCTCCAGCAACTGACGGTCGCGTTCCGCCGCCAGAGCCGCGATTCGCTGCTCTGCGCTCCTCTCCAGCTCGGCTGCCTCCGCCTTGTCCTTCTTCCGCGATGATTCGACGCGATCTTTCCGCGAGAAAAGGCGACGACTCACCACTACACCCTCCATCCCCGGGGGTGCCTTCAGCGACGCGTCGCGCACGTCACCAGCCTTCTCGCCAAAGATGGCGCGCAGCAGGCGCTCCTCAGGAGACAGCTCGCTCTCGCCCTTTGGCGTCACCTTCCCCACAAGGATGTCGCCCGGTCCCACCTCGGCGCCGATGCGGATGATGCCCATCTCGTCCAGGTTCCGCACCGCCAGTTCGCTGACGTTGGGTATCTCTCGCGTGATCTCCTCCTGACCACGCTTCGTGTCGCGAACCTGGAGTTCAAACTCCTCGATATGCACGGAGCTGAACACATCCTGCTTCAGCAGGCGCTCGCTCACGACAATCGCGTCCTCGAAGTTGTACCCGTACCATGGCATGAAGGCTACCAGGACGTTGGCACCCAGCGCCAGATCACCGCGATCGGTCGACGCACCATCCGCGATCGCCTGTCCCCGTTCTACCTTGTCTCCGACCCGAACAAGGGGGCGTTGGTTCATGCAGCAGTCCTGGTTGGACCGCGCAAACTTCGTGAGGCGGTACACGTCCTCGTCGCTGCTGTCCAGGGGCGTGAGGCGGATGCTCCTCTCCTTGTCACGCCGCACCACGATCCTGTCTGCCTGGACGTGGATCACCTCGCCGGGGTTGCGCGCGAGCACGACCGCGCCCGAGTCGAGGGCAACCTTGCGCTCCAACCCGGTGCCCACGTAGGGTGCCTCAGGGAACAGGAGCGGCACGGCCTGCCGCTGCATGTTCGAGCCCATCAGCGCGCGGTTGGCGTCATCGTGCTCCAGGAATGGGATGAGGGTGGCGGCGGCACTGACCAGCTGTTTCGGAGACACGTCCATGAAGTCGACCTCCTTGGGCGACACCATGGGGTAGTCGTCTCGGCGCCGCGCCTTGACGTGCGGGCCGATCAGCTTGCCATCCGCACCGATGCCCGCGTTGGCCTGGGCGATGGTGTACTTGTCCTCCTCTGCCGCAGTGAGGTAGACGATCTCCTCCGTCACACGACCGTCCACCACGCGACGGTACGGCGTTTCGAGGAAGCCGAAGGAATTGACGCGGGCAAACGTGCTCAGCGACGAGATCAGTCCGATGTTCGGGCCTTCGGGCGTCTCGATGGGGCAGATGCGGCCGTAGTGCGTGTAGTGCACGTCCCTGACCTCGAATCCGGCTCGGTCTCGACTCAGGCCTCCCGGTCCGAGCGCACTCAGGCGCCGCTTGTGGGTCAACTCGTCCAGAGGGTTGGTCTGCTGCAGGAACTGCGACAGCTGACTCGAGCCAAAGAACGCCTGGATCACTGTGGAGACAGTCCGAGCGTTGACCAAGTCATGGGGCGTCAGCTTCTCATCGTCACGCAGCCCCATGCGCTCGCGGATCGTGCGGGCCATCCGCGTCAGTCCAATGCTGAACTGGTTGGAGAGCAGTTCGCCTACCAGACGCACGCGCCGGTTGCCGAGGTGATCGATATCATCGGTGTTCCCTTGCCCGGCGCGTAGCTGCAGCAGCTGCCGGATTATCGCGAGGAAGTCCTCGACGTGCAGGACCGTGCTCTTGAACGGAATCCCGACATCGAGGCGCCTGTTGATTCGGTACCGACCGACATCCCCTAGATTGTAGCGCTTGGGATTGAAGAACAGCCTGTCAAGCAGACCGCGCGCGGTCTCGATGTTGGGCGGATCACCCGGCCGCAGCAGGTTATAGATCCTCGTGAGCGCTTCGGCCTCGTTCTTGGTTGGATCCTTCCGCAGCGTGTTCTCGATGACGTCGGGATCGGCACCCTCGGGTCTCCTGAGGACTCTGATCTTGCTGATGCGAGCCGTTCGCAGCGCCTCGACCATGCTGTGGGTAATCTCGGCGTATCCCTCGACAATGACCTCGCCGCTGCCGCGGTCAACGATATCGTCAGCTGCGCAGAAGTACCCCACCAAGTTTTCGTCGACCGCGCGTTCGATGTCCGGCCTGAACAGGCTAAGTATCTCCCCATCCCTGGACAGCCCCAAGGCCCTGAGCAGAAGCGTCACAGGCAGCTTTCGACGTCTGTCTATGTGGACGTACATGATGTCGTTGACGTCCATGCTGAACTCTAGCCAGGGCCCCTTGTACGGCAGGACACGCGCGGAGAACAGCCGCTTGCCGTTCGGGTGTACAGTCTCGTCAAAGAAGACCCCGGGGGACCGATGCAGCTGACTGACGACGACGCGCTCGGCCCCATTGACAATGAACGTCCCCTGGTCGGTCATGAGGGGGAGCTCACCCAGGAACACCTGCTGCTCTACCACGTCCTTTACCGGGCTCTCTGGGTTGTCCTTGTCGCGCGTAACCAGCCGCAGAGTGGCCCGCAGCGGCGCCGCGAAGGTCATGCCTCGCTCGCGACACTCCTCCTCAGCATAGCGAGGATTGCCGATCGAGTAGTCGACATACTCGAGGGAGTACACGCCTTGGGTGTCGGTCACCGGGAAGATGCTCTCGAATACCAGATGCAGTCCTCGGCGCTGTCTTTGCGAAGGCGGCGTGTCGAGTTGCAGGAAAGAGCGGTAGGAGTCGATCTGCACCGCCAGCAGGTTCGGCATCTCCACCACCTCGTGGATCTTGCCGAACGAGCGCCTATCGATGCTCGTGTTCGTCATACCCAAGGCTCGAACTCCCTGTAGCAGGTCGAAGGCAAAAGCTCATGGACCAACTGAGCATCTCCCCAGTCCCAGCAGATGCCCAGTGTTCCATGAGCTTTCGGTTCAGGTACGCGATGGCTAGCAGCTTTGTTGCCGTGGTCTACGAGGCTCTGACCCGCCAATTGCGGCGACCGCGGGGTACGGAACTACCTCAATTCGACCGTTGCGCCCGCCTCCTGCAGACGGCTGCGGATCTGCTCCGCCTCCTCCTTGGTCACGCCCTCCTTGATGGGCTTCGGTGCCTCATCGACCAGTGCCTTGGCTTCTCTCAGACCAAGGCTCGTGATCTCGCGCACCACCTTGATCACCTGGATCTTCTTCTCGCCGGCGTTCGCCAGAACAACATCAAACGAGTCCTTCTCCTCGCTGGCCGCGCTCTCACCCGCAGCCGCGGCCGGTGCGGCGCCCACGGCCGCGACCGGCGCAGCCGCCGAGACGCCGAACTTGCCTTCCAGAGCCTTGACCAACTCCGCAAGCTCAAGCACGGTGAGGCCACCGATGCTTTCGATGATCTGCTCAATCTTCGCGCTGCCGTGCGTCGCTTCCGTCATCTCGACAAGGCTCCTGTCTGCTGTGTCTGGTGTTGGGTGGATCTTCTGTCCGCAGCGACCCGGCAGTACTATCCTTCCGCAGGCGCGGCGGAGCTGTACGACTCCTCGCTTCTCTTCCTGTCCTGGATTGCGGTGAGCACCCCGACGACACCCCTCAACAGAGCGGTAAGCACCCCCGCCAGTGCGTACAATGGCCCCTGCACAGCACCCACGAGCTTCGCAAGCATCTCCTCCCGCGGCGGCAGCTGAGCCAGGGCGATGACCTGCTCTGGCGTCAGCACCTGCCCCCCCACATACCCTGCCTTCACGGCCAGTTTTCCCCCGCCGACGGCGAAATCGTGCAGTATCTTCGCCGTCCCCACTGGATCGCTCGTTGCCAGCGTGACCGACGTCGGTCCGACCAGATGGGGCCCAAGCGAGCAGACCCCCGCCCTCTCGGCCGCAAGCCTGGCCAGACGGCTCTTCACCACTAGGTGCCGCGCCCCGCTCTCGCGCAGCTTACGACGCAGCACCGTGTCCGATGCCACATCGATGCCCGTAAAATCGGACAGGTAGATCGCCTGAGCTTCGGCCATCATCGCCGCCAGCTTTTCGACCCTCGCTTGCTTCTCTGCAGTAGGCATCGTCAGTGATCTTTCGGCATTCTCGCTGCCGCCGGGGACTCGGCGACTCAGACAAGGGACAGCTCGGAGCGGTCGATCCTGATGCCCGGCCCCATGGCCGTCGACATGGTGAGCCTGCGAACATACTGGCCCTTGGCCGAGGCAGGGCGAGCCCGCAGTATGGCCTCGGTGGCGGCCTTGGCGTTCCCGATCAGTGCCTCCGCCTCGAAGCTCACCTTGCCAATGGGCATGTGAGCGTTGTTCCCGGACTTGCTATCTGCTCGGTACTCGATGCGCCCCGCCTTGGCTTCGCGTACAGCCTGCCCGATCTCGCGCGTCACGGTCCCGGTCTTGGGATTTGGCATCAGGCCCCGGGGCCCGAGGATACGTCCCAGCTTGCCCACTTGGCCCATCATGTCTGGCGAGGCGATGACCATGTCGAAGCCCAACCACCCGCCCTGGATCTTCTCGACCATATCAGCGCCACCAACGAAGTCCGCCCCAGCTTCCTGCGCCTGGGCGACCAGGTCGCCCTGAGTGATCACCAGCACCCGCACCTGCCGGCCAGTGCCGTAGGGCAGCATGACGGTGCCACGCACGATCTGGTCGGCCTGGCGCCCGTCGATGCCCAGACAGAACGCCAGCTCCACGGTCTCGTCGAACTGGCGCCGGGGCGCGGACTTGATGATCCCGACTGCCTGCTCCCACGTGTAGGCCTTGCTCCGCTCGAACAGGCTGAGTGTCTCTCTGTATTTGCGTCCACGCGCCATCTCGCACCCTCGATCCGTTACTCGACCGTAACGCCCATGCTGCGAGCCGTACCGGCCACCATGCCCATGGCAGCCTCCAGACTGCTGGCGTTCAGATCTGCCATCTTGAGCTCGGCGATCTCGCGCAGCTGCTGCCGTGTCACGCGCCCCACCTTGTCGCGGTTCGGCACTCCAGAGCCTTTCTCGATCCCAGCAGCACGCTTGATCAGCACCGCCGCTGGCGGCGTCTTCGTGATGAACGAGAATGTCCGGTCCGCATAGACCGTGATCACCACCGGGATGATGAGGCCCTGGCGATCCTGAGTCTGCGCATTGAAGGCCTTGCAGAACTCCATGATGTTGACGCCGTGCTGGCCGAGAGCAGGGCCGACGGGCGGCGTGGGGTTGGCCGCACCAGCTGGGACCTGCAACTTCACCGAAGCGATCACCTTCTTCGCCATGCGCTCGCCTCCGCCCCGCTACCTACTCGTTCGCACTGCCAATCGTCTGCACCTGAAGCACATCAAGCTCGACCGGAGTCCCTCTCCCGAAGATGCTCACCAGGATATTCAGCCGTCGCTTCTCCGGGTTGACCCCCTGGACCGTCCCGACAAAATCCTTGAACGGTCCGTCATTGACCTTGACCTGATCCCCAACAGCAAACGGGATGAAGTCCGTCTCCTGATCTCGGCGTCGCTGGACTTGCCCGAGGATGTGATCAACCTCTTCCTGGCGCAGCGGCGCCGGCTTCCGCGCGGGGCCGACGAAACTCGTGACGCCAGGTATGCTCGTCACCTGATGCCACGAGTCCTTCGTCATTTCCATGCGAACCAGCACATAGCTGGGCAAGAAGCGCCTCTTGCTCACCGTCTTCTTCCCACCACGCAACTCCACGACTTCCTCGGTCGGAACCACCACCTGCTCGATGGGTCCTGAGCCGTTCTGAGCCTGGATAAGCGCCTCCAGATAGCTCTTGACCTTGTTCTCGTGCCCCGAGTAGGTGTGAAGCGCGTACCAGGATGCAGCCATCGTTGTGTCCTGAGTACCCAAGTGCCGGACAGAAGCCTCGTCCCGTCACGGCGGAGTTGTCGCGGAGCGGAAGGTGAGGCGCCCCTCCTACGAGCCCAGCAGCCTGCTCCAGATGAACGAAATCAGGATGTCAAACACTCCGATGAACACCGCGAAGGCCACCGAGAACACCAGGACGATACCAGTCGAGTCGATCAGTTCGTCCCGCGTGGGCCAGCTTACGCGTGCGAACTCACCCCGGACATCCTTCAAGAACTCCCTAGCTCGTTCCCACATTGCAGGCAGCCGTTCGGTGATCCGCGCTCAGGCTGTGCTCTTGTCTCCGGCTCGCAGAGGCACAGGTGGCAGGACCGGCAGGACTCGAACCTGCAACCACCGGTTTTGGAGACCGGTGCTCTACCACTTGAGCTACGGTCCTGCCCGACAAGAATCAGCGCGTTTCCTTGTGTGCCGTATGCTTGCGGCAGTAGCGACAGTACTTGCGGTACTCCACACGGGCTGGGTGCGTGCGACGGTTCTTGGTGCAGGTGTAGTTGCGCCGGCTGCACTCGGCGCACTCGAGCGTTATCTGCTCCCGTGGCATCTGCCCTCGCCGTCGGATCGTTGGGGTGTGGGTGCAGTCATGGAGCCGATGACCAGGATTGAACTGGTGACCTCGTCCTTACCAAGGACGCGCTCTACCAACTGAGCTACATCGGCATCTCGTCGACAACAGCATGGTCAAGCATGGAGCGGGAAACGGGGCTCGAACCCGCGACATCGAGCTTGGAAGGCTCGCGCTCTGGCCAACTGAGCTATTCCCGCCCTCGGAACCTTGAGCGCTCGCGCCTCGCAGATTGAAAAAATTACTCCCCATTGGCCGGCGTGTCAAGACGCTCAACTCCACCGACCCATCC
>Ga0116202_10000935_pt1 | contig 16913 bp, 10 predicted proteins | sample LakKivw325mmetaG_FD_94479 | JGI IMG/M metagenome (GOLD analysis project Ga0116202, IMG submission 94479) | Anoxic lake water microbial communities from Lake Kivu, Rwanda to study Microbial Dark Matter (Phase II) - Lake Kivu water 325m metaG | ecosystem: Environmental > Aquatic > Freshwater >...
GAATATCAGGCATCCTGCCTGATGGGTCCGCCAGCCAACCTGAGGAGAGGAATATCAGGCATCCTGCCTGATGGGTCCGCCAGCCAACCTGAGGAGAGGAATATCAGGCATCCTGCCTGATGGGTCCGCCAGCTCAACAGCCTTGGTCTTTATCAAAACATTACCATGCCCGGATACGAAAAAAGCCCCAAAAGGGGCGACACCCCCAGGAAAAACAATAGGTGACATATGAATATGTCGCCTACAAGGGGCTAACCCCAATTTTGGATGCTCGTTCGAGGGGCTTCACTCCACTGCGCTCCCTCGCTATGAATATGACGCCCTACGGGCTAATGGCTTTGCCCTGGCCTCATAAACCATTGCGACGCTATATGCAATGGTCTTTAAATCTTTGATCCTGCTGATCCTGTCATCCTGTTATCTGTGTTCAATGTCTTTTCCGACTTTGTCAACAGCCTGAGCCCTGAAAAGGTCGACATATCCATAGCGATGGGCGTGGAGCGTAGCGGAACCCCTCGTCCCAAACGCCGAAGAATTCCCTGAGGCCTTTAGGGGCGACATAAATCCTTGAGACAAACCTTTTAGTATCTCTATTCCGTTCTCTATTCAAATCTTCCTCTCTCCCCTTAGCAATACGGAATCATTACGGAGTCATTACGGAGTTAATCCGTAATGACTCCGTAATGATTCCGTATTGCTAAGGGGAGAGATGAGGTGGGGGAGAGGATGTGGTATTCGCCTGACCGTCTCGCCTGACAGTGTACCAGGGATTCCTATTTATTTCATCACAGAGACAGGGAGGCACAGTGGCGCAAAGGAGGGGGGCACAATGAGACATGAGATAAATGATGGAAGACCTTTTATCAAAGAGAAAAGAGAAAAGAGAAGAGAGAAGAGAGAAAAGATACGCTGCGCTGGGGGTATAGGGGTGGCGAGCTCCTGTTCGCCACAGCGGCCGACAGGGCGCTACAACAGTGACTGCTCAGGCTCAGCGGTCGACAGGGCGCTATAGATATCACCGGCCAGGCTCGAAGGAAGGTGGAAACCTCAACAGGCAGCAAAGCTGCCTCTGCCGACCGGGAGATCGGCAGCCCTATTGCTGCGCCGAATGCGAATCGGGAGACGATGATTCGGAGTAGCTGTTCCACCCTTTCACGTTTCCACGATTGGTTCCAAGCTTTCACGCTTTTACGCTTTCACGATTAAGGGCAGGCTGGCGCAAGTTTGGAGTTCAAGCCGGAAATGCAAACCTGGCAGTATTCGCCAGATCCATAGCCGGCTTGGACTTTACATGAAAAGCAAAGCTGCTTTGAAGTCCATTTGGCCTTGTAATCTGATGTACAAGAAAGGCTTGCGAAGGCCAAACGGAACTTCAAAACAGCTCTTCTGGAGTGGGGAAATCCCGGCTAAAGCCAGTGAAACGGCCGGCTGAAGCCAGCGTTACCACCCGTTAAATCCCGGCTAAAGCCAGTGAAAGGGCCGGCTGAAGCCAGCGTTACCACCCGTTAAATCCCGGCTAAAGCCAGTGAAAGGGCCGGCTGAAGCCAGCGTTACCACTCACCCGTTAACCTGTTAACCTGTTCACCCGTTAACCTGTTCACCCGTTAACCTGTTCACCCGTTAACCTGTTCACCCAGCGAACTACTTCATCAGCACCATGCGTTTGGTTTGGCTGGATTGGCCATCGCTGAGGCGGTAATAATAGATTCCGGAGGCGATGGGAGAACCTTTGGCATCGGTGCCGTCCCAGGTGAAGGTGTGGCTGCCCTGGGCCAGGAAGCCATCGGCCAGGGTTTTGACCAGTTGTCCTTTCAGGTTGTAGACCGAAAGGTTGTAGGGCGCGCCGCTGTCCTTGATCTGGAAGCTGATATTGGTGCTGGGGTTGAAGGGATTGGGATAGTTCTGCAGCAGGTTGAAGGAGCTGTTGGGTGGCGCATGGGGGTCGCTGATGGCCGAGGCCTCGTTGTTCAGCCGTTGGGCATAGAGGCCCAAAATCTCGGTTTTTCCGCTGGAGCGCCCATCCGCCCAGATGGCATAGGCATCTTCGCCGATGGTTACCACCTTGGGATCGTATTGCGCCTTTCCGGCATCGCAGAGGACGTCTCCGCCCTCCGAACCCACGAAGCTGCCGTCGGCATTGATATACTTGTAATAGATGTCGGATTCGATGCTCAGATATTCGGTCCAGGCGATCACCATGCCGCCGGAGGAGAAGCGCGCCAGGTGGGGGCTGGATTGGGTGCTGTCTTTCTGAACCACATAATAGCCCAGGTTCCCCCATTGGGGCACACCAGCCAGAGAATATTTCTGGGCAATGATGTCGTGCATGCCGTTGATGTTCTCGCACCAGGCGAAGATGATGGAATTACGGTATTGGTCATGATCGACCAGGGTGGGCTTTTCCTGTTCCCTGCCATAATCGGCCAGATTCACACCCAGATCGTCCCAGAGGCGTTGCCCGCTGGCTGAGACATGCTGCCCCCAGTAATTCTGGATGAAATCGTCGCGCCCGTCGCGCCACATCATAAAGATCCCATCCTCGGTGAGGGTGGAGATGGGGAAGATCTGGATAGTATCCCAGTTCTGATGGGTGGAGGCTTTCAAGCCTTCATTGGACCAGCCGGTGTCCGGTTCGCCCAGGGCATTCAATTTTTTCACATAGACGCTTTGCGTGCCTTCGAGGGGATTGTAGCGCTGCCAGACATAATACTGACCCTTGAGGTCGTTGAGCACGCATTCGTTGTTGAGCTGGTCGGTGGGCAGGGCGGAGACCATCACCCCATTCGGTCCCCATTGCTTCTGATTGTTGTGGATCATCTGGCCATAAACATGATAGAAGAAGCTGCTGCCCACCTGATCGTAGTTTGACCAGCCGATGTAGAACTGGTCCTGATCAGGCAGATAGGAGATGCGGGGATCCTTCTGGCGGATGGGATCGCTATCCGTGAGCTCCATTCCATAATCGCCCCAGAGCCTGTTCCCGGCGGGATCCAGCAGTTGGAGGTAGATTTTGGGGTTGGCGTTGCGCTTGTCCTCCCAAACCACGGCGATATGGCCATCGGGAGTGACCACCGCGTGGGGAGTGATCTGATCGGCCCCCGTGAAAAGGGTCACGGGACGGCCGTTGACCTCCAGAGCGGTGCTGCCATCAGGATTGAGGAACTGGAAATAGATCCGATAGCCCAGATTGGCATAGCGGGTGTCCTGCCATACGATCACCACATCGTTGGCACGAGGGAGTACCACATAGTTGTCCAGGGGAGTGTCGCCGCTCAAACCCCAGAAAACCTCGCGGCCATCGGGTTCGAGCAGAATGTTGCCAGTGGAATCCAACACTTGGAAATAGATGCCCACGCTTCCGTTGCGGATATCCATCCAATTGATGAACACATGGTTGTTGGCAACCTTCACCAGCCCGCTGTTCTGTTCGTTGGTAGCGGTGGAGATGGGCTTTCCATTGGCTTCCCAGAGGGCGGTTCCGGTGGCGGAAAGGTGTTGGGCATAGACATCGTCGTTGGGGGAATTGCCATTGCGCAGATCATCCCACACCGCATAACATCCGCCGGCACCATCGGAGGCCATGCGGACTCCGAACTGGGCGAAATCGGCCACGCTGACGGCTATTCCATTGGCTCCCCAGAGCAGGTTTCCAGCGGTATTGATCTTTTGTGCGAACAGGTCGGGATTCTGATTGTCCAGGCGGAAATCTTCCCAGATGATGATCACGCCGTTGTCGCTGGTTCCCACGATGCGGGGATTGAGCTGCGGGGCAAAATCCGGGGATCCGCTGTCGCCATAGACCACGAAGGGATCGTTCCAGAGAATCTGGCCGTTGATATTCACCTTCTGGGCATAGATGTCGGGATCGTCATTACGCTGGTCCTGCCAGGTGAAGACAAATTCGCCGGGGGCGATCGGCGCCATGCGCACCTTGCCTTGGTTTCCGGGAGCATCGGAGAGGACCAGGAGATCCGCCCAAGCCATGTTGCCATTGGGCAGGAAGCGTTTCAGATAGATGTCCTCGGCACCCACATAGGAATGGGTGTAGGCGATCATCAAACCGCCTTCACCATCGGGCAGCATGGTGTTTTGCTCCTCATCGCCCACGCCGTTGGCAATGGGGATGCCATTGACCGCCCAGACCGGATTTCCGGAAGAATCCATGCGCTGCCCATAGAGGTCTTTGCTGGGATTGCGAGAATCCGACCAGATGATATAGGCTCCGCCGGAGTTGTCGGGTTCTATATTCAGGCTGATCTGGACACCGAAGGCGGTGCACACAGGCCTGCCACCGGCTGGCCACAAGAGCTGGCCCTGGGTGGTGATCTTCTGGGCATAGACATTGCCATCCGGATCATCCGAAAAATCGATCCAGGCGATGATGAAATGGTTGTCGCTGGTGCGTGTGATCACGGGGTCTTCCTGGCGGTCGGGCTTGCCATCCACCAGCAGCGGATCGCCCCAGACCAGGTTGCCCTGGGCGTCCACTTTCTGGGCCCAGAGGTCACGTTCCCCCAGCTTGGTATCCGACCACACATAGATCACGCCGCCATCGGCGGTGTCGATCCCGGTGCGGAACCATTCGATATTCACTCCCTGCCGGATGGGGACGGAATCATTCCAGACCACCGCTGCGGGCAGGCAGATCAGGCTTCCTACGATCAGGAACAAGAGTGTGAGATGCTTCACGAGTTCCTCCTTGTATGTTATTATCAATTGATGATCAAGGGATTAGAAAAGAACTGAGTGTCCGGGCATTTCCCGGTCTGGTTCATAAATGCAATATTCCTTCCAAAGCAGGGGAAAGAGTAAGCGCCAGTTCCGCCGGGGGGATCAGCTTTGATATACGCTTCTTCCGGCGACCAGGGTTTCGCGAACGGGGAATTCATGCCCGGCAAAGCATAACTCGGACAGGATGTTATCCTCATCCAGGCCGAAGGCAGGCACCCCCAGGAAACAGAGATCGGCTTCCTTGCCCGGCTGCAGCGAACCGATGCGATCCTCAAGGCCCAGGATCCTCGCGTTGCCCAGGGTGATGTGATAGAGCAATCTTTCCGGCAGGAGGGGATAAGCGCTCTGGCGGAAATTGGCCATTTTGGCATGGTAGAGCATGTTCAGGCTGGTTCCGGCGCCCACATCGCTACCGATGCCGATCTGCAGGCCTTTGGCGCTGAGGCGGGGGTAGTCGAACTCGCCGCTCTTGAGGTAGAAATTGGAATCCGGGCAGTGCGCGATGCGGCAGTCGTGGTCTTTCAAGATATCCAGTTCCGGATCAGAGAGATGGATGCAATGGGCGAGGATGGTTCGGGGCGTGAGCAATCCCATCGCCGCATAGACCTGGGTGTAGGAATCCCGGCCAAAAAGGCGGTGCACCCAGTCCAGCTCATCCCGGTTCTCGGACAGATGGGTTTGGATGAAAGCGCCATTGCCGGCGGCGAAAGCGGCGATCTCCCGCATCAGCTCTTCCGAACAGGAAGGGGCGAAGCGTGGGGTGAAAATGTAGTTCAAAAGCGGTGTGGAGGCATTGTAATGCCGGAATAGTTCGATGCTGTTTTGGAGGGCATATTCGGTGCTCTGGATCAGGTTTTCCGGGCTGTTGCGGTCCATCAGGGTCATCCCGATGAAGCAGCGGGCTCCACAAGCCCGGGCAGCTTCAAAGGCGGTCTCGCAGGCCTGGCGGAAGGGGGCGGTGTAGATCACGGCAGTGGTGGTTCCCACGGCGAACAGGGCGGAAAAAAACTCCCCAGCCAGGAGGCGGGCATAATCGCGGTCGCGGGATTTTGCCTCCACGGGAAACACCTGGTTCTGCAGCCAGGGAAGCAGCGCAGGCTGATAATGGCCGCGCATCCTGTATTGGGAAAGATGTACATGCAGATCGATGAATCCGGGCAGGGCAAGCTGATCCCGCCTGTCCTCATATTCCGTGTCCAAAGCGGGATCGAAGGCTCTCAAATCAATGATCAGACCCTCATCAAGGATCAGTATATGGTCGGCAAGGACCTGGGCTTCATCGGGTGTGAGCGGATTTATCACATTGGTTCTAATCTTTCTCATAATCGATCCTTTCGATGGAAACCACTCTGCCGTTGCCCAGGCCGAAATGCAGTTCCGGGGCGTTCTGGGAGGTGGTTCCCTTGGCGCTGCTGAGCTCGCGGATCAGGTTGCGGTGCCTGCCGTTGCGGTCTTCCACGGTAACTTGGATGCGGGTGCCGAAGGCGGGGGAATTGGGGAATTGGTGGAATTCCTGCCAGTCGGCGGCGATGGCCACTGCTCCGCTCTTCCACACTGGTTTTAGATAGAGCGCTTTGTTGGTTGTATGGGTGCGGTTCAGCAGTATTTTGGTGCCGTTTCCGCTGCCCACCACCAGATCGGGCAAGCTGTCGCGGTCCAGATCGGCGGAGGCATTTCCCCAGCCATTGTAGACCCGGGCGTTGGCCAGCCAGGTGATGTCCGTGAAGGTGCCGTCCCTGTTGTTGCGATAGAGGTAACTGCGGTCGTTTTCATAGACGGAGGTGATGAAGAGGTCCAGCCAGCCGTCGTTGTCGGCATCGAACCAGAGGGGGTCGGAATGGAGCTCGTCGTAGGTGATGCCCGCCTCGCGGGTGACATCGGTGAATTTCCAGTAGTAGAGGGTATCGCTTTCCACCACATAACTGGCCAAACCATCGTTGCGCAAGAGCATGCTGACATCGGAGATCTCGATGTAGCGAGGATGGGCCAGATTGGCGATGAACAGGTCCAGATCGCCATCGTTGTCATAATCTCCCCAATCGGCGCCGATGCTGTGGCCATAATAACCGTTCTTATAGGTTCCGCTCAAACCATAGAGCGCCGCCACGTCCACAAACAGCGAATCCGCCTGCTTCCAGCAGAAGTTGCGCATCAGGCGATAGTTGGTGACCAGGATCTCCTGTTTGCCGTCGTTGTCGAAATCCGCCGGAGCCACGCCCCTGCCGGCCAGACCGGGATTCACGCTGTAATCCGGAAGGCGGAAGCCGCGCTCCTGGCTGGCATCGCTGAAATAGCCGCCGGAGTTGTGCCAGAAGAAATCCGGATATCCGCTGCGTTGCTGCCATTTCTCATAATTGGCGCAATAGAGGCTGGGAAAGCCCTGAGCATCGATATCCACCCAGGCGGCTCCTTCGGTGGGGGAACGGTCGTCGATGTCCCCGGCGCGCTCATTCACGCTAACGAAGCGGGTGCCGTCCATATTCTTCATCAGAGTGTCGCCCTCCCCATCCTCAGCGTGGGAGATCGCCACGAAATCGAGCAACCCGTCCTGGTTGAAATCTGCCCAGAGGCCGCCGTTGCTCCTCAAGGCTCTGGAGATGGTGCCTTCGCTCACGTCTTCGAAGCCGGTTCCCTGCAGGTTGCGGTACAAGGCGTTGCCATTGAACAGGAGGTCGTTGTAACCATCGTTGTCATAGTCTCCGATGGCGACGCGGGTGTAACGTTTGTCCGGGAAAGGATGCTCCTCGAAGCGGATGCCGTCATAGCGCAGGAGCTGCCTAACCCAGGCGTGGAGCTCGGTTGGGACGCCCAGCCTGGCTTTGATGGCCTCGATCTCCTTCCGGGCAAGGTCATCATACTTTCTGCGGGGCGCACCCAGAACCAGGGCTTGGGCAAAGTTCTTCACTGCCATCAGTTGGGAATGCCTGTTGTTATAGAGAGCCTGCGTCTTTCCTTTCCAGTAGTGCAGTTCGGCTTGCTCGCCGCTGTCGTTGTTCACAAAGGAGATGTTTTCCAAACTCATGAGCAGGGAATTGAAGAGCGAATAGGGCTTGGCAAACAAGGCTCCGATATCTTCCTCATCCCCATACAAGCCATATTGATCAAGCAACTGGTAATAGAGGACTTTGGCCTTGGTGAGGGCGATCCGGTTGCGCCAATGCTGCCGGTCGTAGACCTCGTATAGCACTTGATAGCTTTGTTCAATGGAGCCATCTTCAATCTCGAGCAGCTCGGAGGCCTGCTTCAGGATGGCGGAGTTTTCCTCTTCGGGATGGGCTTTGCGGTATGCCGGGCTGAGCAGATATAATACCGAAATGTAGCTGTGAACCGGATCAAGGCGGGCACAGGAGCCGATCAAGGCTGATGTACCCAAGAAGTCCTGCCTTTGGCTGAGATGGTAGAGGCGGTAGTAATAGGCAACCTGTTTCCAGCGGGAGCGGGGAAAACTCTCCTCAAAGCGATCGATCAGTTCCAGGGCCAGAGAATCAGACCGCTGCACGCTGATCTCATCGATCCAGGATTTGGCCAGGGCTTCGATCACGGAATTGTATGTGTCCAGGTGCTTTATCTGCTCCATATAGACTTCGTCCGGAGTGCCAAAAAGGTAGTAGTCCAGGATCAGCTTGTCCTCCGGGGCAGCGAAGATTTCCTGCAACCACTCCACCTTCCCGCCCAGTTCCAGGCTGTCCAATTCCACGATCTCCGCCAGTTGCAGCCATTGCAGGGCATCCTACAAGGAGTGTTCCCGCTCCACTTTCAGCCAATGGCAACGCAGCGCCAGAGCGTTGTCTCCGCTGCGTTGGGCATAGCTGAGGATGGTTTGAACTTCCTCAGGATTGGTTTCCAGCAGAGCGGAGATTTGGGGCGCGAACTTAGTGAGGTAATGGAACTGTTCGGTATCCAGGAGGAACCTGATGTCCTCGCCGCTGATCGCCGGCAAGGCGCTGCAGCAGAGCAGGATGAGAATGATGAGAAAGTGTTTCATGAATGATTCTCCAGTTCAGAGATCAGGCCAGCGATATCAACCGTGCTGAACTGATATTCCCGGTTGCAATAATGGCAGACCGGTTTCACGCCCTCGCGCATGTCCTCCAATTCATCCTTTCCCAAGAGCTTCAAAGCACTGCGGAACCTCTGCCGGGAGCAGTTGCACCGGTAGCGGATGCCGTGCACCGGTTCCAGCTTAAAGGCCGCGTCCTTGAACACGAAGCGGCTCAGGATCTCCGGCAGGGACAGACCCATGTCCATCAGATCGGAGACGTTGGGGGTGTGGGCAATATTGTCGATCAGGACATCGGCATAGAAGGGATCGGCATGGGGGAGCTGTTGGATCAGATAGCCCCCGGCGGCTTTGATGGTGGCGTCGTGGGAGAGCAGAATGCCCAGATTCACCGCAGTGGGGATCTGTTCAGACTGCAGGTAAAAATTGGCCAGGTTCTCTGCAAATTCCGGTTTTTCCAGGCTGACATGGCCGGTCTGGGGTTCGGCATGGGGAAAGTATTTGGACACGCTGAGGGTGCCCTTGCCGATGTGCTTGCCGGGCAGGAAGTTCTCCTGGGCCTGTTCAAAGAAGAGACGGGGCTGGAAGGCATGGCCGCGCAGGTCTCCCGAGAAGCTGCAGATCACGGTCGCCCCCTGCAATTCGCCATCGCCTTGCACCCGCAGGGTGAGTTCCGAGCCCGGGACTTTGAGTTCCAGGCTCATCATTGCCGCGGCGGTGATCATTTTGCCCAGCAGCAGGGTGGCCAAAGGTGAAAGATCATGCAGGTCCCTTGCCTGTTGGACGGTTTGGGTGGAGTGCACGGCGAAGACGCGGAACTGCCCGTCATAGGCCAATCCACGATAGAGGCGGTCCTGCTCACTCATGTTGCATCCACTGCCCGGTGATCTGGGTTCCGGGATAGAAATGATAAAGTATGTCCGTGTAGGAAACTGACTGGCGAGCGAGGCGCAAAGCCCCCACCTGGCACATGCCAACTCCGTGGCCGGAACCCTTTCCCTTGATGTTGATGGTGCTGCCGGGGTAGATCACGATGGTTCCATTGTTGCCCAGGGAATAGTTTCCCTTGATGTAAAAGCAGGAGGAGCTGGCTGTTCCGAAAGCCTGGCGGATGCGATATTCGCTGGTGAGACGCACTGTGGTGTTGCCATGGAAGCTCATGTCCACGATTCTGCCGGAATTTCCCCTTTGGTTGATCACGATGCGGTTCAGATAGCTCAGGCCCAGGTTTTTGCACAGGCTCTGCCGGGAGACGCTCTTCTGCCAGTTTAGGCTCGCCCTCTCCCAAGAGCTCATGCCTTGGGTATTGACGGGGGTGTCGATCCACTGGCGGGCTTGCTTTTCCTGGCTGAGATCCAGGTTTTCAGCCTCCGGAATGCAGGTTACGCCCATCAGGTGGCTCAAGGGCCTGCCTTTCCAGACATTGGCCGAGGAATCGGTCTTGCCCCCGCAACAGCTGTGATAGGTGGCGTCGGCAATGCCGCCATCGATGATCAGCACCTGGTTGCGGGTTTCTTCCACTGCCTGCAGGATATTGGCATTGAGCAAATGGTCGCCTTTATAGACCTGGCAGTGGGTGCTGTTGCAGAGGTCATATCCGTCGCTTTGGTGGCGGTTATAGAGGAGCAGGCTGATGGCATGGGTGCGGGCGGCAACGGCCTGCGCTTTCAGCGCTTCCAGCGGTGCGGTGCTGCCGATCTCGTTCTGGATCACGCCGGCGATGTATTGTTCCAGGGGGAGGAAATGAGTCAGGATCAGCTTTTCTCCGATGGTCTTGAGGATGAAATCCCCCTGGAAACCAAGCTTCACACCTCCGATCTGGACCGGGCGTTCGGTGTGGATCAGCAGGGGGGTTTCGAAATAGTGGAAGCGGCCTTGGTCGGTCCGGATGCGGACGGTGGAATTGATCAGAGGGATGCTCTGGATCTGGGAGGTCGGGATGCCGGTCTCGGTGGCGTATCGCTTGGCGGAATCAAGGGCGGAGAAAGTGATGTCCTCAAACACCAGGTTTTCCCGCTTGATCACCAAAAGGGTGTCCTCCCAGGCAAAGTATTCCCTCAGGAGGCCGGACGAGTTTTCCTGCCAGGGCTCGGACCGGTTCAAAAATCCCCAGAAGGCCAGCTTCTCGGCATTGAGCAGCTCAATTACCAAGTTTCCGCTCAATTCCCGGGAGATGGGAGAGGCAAGTTCGGTGATCCTGATGTTGAGGTCTGAGTTGTCCTGAGCTTTGATGCCAAGCTGGCTTCCGGAATTCAGCAGTATCTCCAGCCAGAGCTCCCCATCGCGGTATTCTGCTGCCGTGGCAAAGCTGGCAAGGCAGAGCAGCAGCAGGCAGAGCAGGAATTTCGGGATTTGTGGAGTGGAAAGGTGGAAGGGTGGAAAGGTGGAAAGGTGGAACAGCATCTCGATTCCCGATTAAACTATGTAGCTCAGATGTTCAGCAGGACAGATTTTAAAAGGATTTGAGAGCATCAGGATAAACATCCGGCGCAGCTTCCTTTCCACCTTTTCACTTTTTACCAAACTACCTGATCACCGCCCCCGCTCCGCATTCCTGTTCCGGAACCAGCAGGCTGATCTTGTCGGCGGTGTTCACGGCCAGGATCATGCCGTGGGACTGGATGCCACGGATGGCGCGGGGAGCCAGGTTCACCAGCATCGCCACTTCCCTGCCGATGATATCTTCCGCAGTGTAATGTTCGGCGATCCCGGCTACCAATTCCCGCTGCTCGCAGCCGATATCCACTTTCAGGCGCAGCAGTTTGTCCGTCTTGGGCACCGGCTCCGCGGCCAGCACTTTGGCGATGCGGATGTCCAGGCGGGCGAAGTCATCATAACTGATCTGCTCTTTGAGGGGTTCGCAGCCCTGTTCTTCGCCATCGCTGACAGCGGCTCGTTGCTGCAGTTTGGCGATCTCCTGTTCGATCTGCTTGTCCTCGATCTGGGAAAACAGCGGATGGGTGTCCTGCAGCCGGAAGGTGTGTTCGGACTCGAGGCTTTCCCAATCCTCCAGTTTGGGCAGCCCCAACATGCGGCGCAGTTCGTTCATGCTTTGGGGCAGGATGGGATTCAGCGCCACCGAGATCAGGCGCAACAATTGGGCGCAGATGAAAAGGGTCTCCTGCACCTGCAGGCGGTCGGTCTGGATCATCGCCCAAGGCTTGCGTTCATCGAAATAGCGATTGCCCAGGCGGGCAAGGTCCAGGCCCAGTTTGCAGTTCTTCTTCACCTGGTATTCCCGGTAGCCGGCATCGATCTGTCTCAGAATCTCCTCCGCCTCCCGCAGCAGGCTTTGGCTGGTTTCGGAAAGCGGAGTGGGGGGGATCACACCCTCAAAGTTCCTGCTGGCAAAGGCGAAGACCCGGTTGGCGAGGTTGCCCAGCACATTGTTGAGTTCGCCGTTGATCTTGAGCTGAAAATCCTTGTAGGAAAAATCGCTGTCCCCCTTTTCCGGAGCGTTTGCCGCCAGATAGTAGCGCAGGTATTCCGGCCGGAAGGCTTCCACAAATTCATCCACCCAAACCGCCCAGTTGCGGCTGGTGGAGATCTTCTGCCCCTCCAGATTCATGAATTCGTTGGCGGGAATATCATGCGGCAGGCAATAGCGCTGGCGTTGACCCATCAGCATGGCCGGCCAGATCAGGGCATGGAAGATGATGTTGTCCTTGCCGATAAAGTGGATCAGGCGGGTTTCGGGATCCAACCAGTAGTCTTTCCAGCGCTGTGGTTCCCCGATCCGCTGCGCCCATTCCATCGTGGAGGAGATATAGCCGATGGGCGCTTCGAACCACACATAGAGGACTTTGTCCTCCGCTTCGGCCAGCGGCACCGGTATGCCCCAGCTCAGGTCACGGGTGATGGGGCGCTCCACCAAGCCCTGTTCCAGCAGGTTAAGCATGAAATTGCGGACATTTTCCTTCCAGTAATCCTTGTGGCTGATCCATGCCCGCAGCTGTTCACGGAAGTCATTGAGTTGCAGGAACCAGTGTCTGGTCTCCCGGATCACGGGTTGGTTCCCACAGATCTTACAACGCGGTTCGAGCAGTGCCGTGGTCTCATAGATCTGTCCACAGCTGTCGCATTGGTCGCCCCGGGCGCCGCTGGCCTGGCAACGCGGACAGGTTCCCTCCACATAGCGGTCGGGCAAAAAGCGCCGGTCCTGCTCGCAGTAAAACTGCCGGGTAACCTTGGGCACCACATGCCCCTGCTCATAGAGGGCGGAAAAGAATTCCTGCGAAATCTGGTGATGGCCCTCCCTGGCGGTTCCGGAAAAGTTGTCGAATTCGATGCCGAGGGCGGCAAAGGCTGCCTTGATCGAGGCATGATAGCGGTCCACCACTTCCCGGGGGGAAATTCCCTCCTTATCGGCGGTGATAGAGATCGGGGTGCCGTGTTCGTCCGTGCCGCAGATGTAGATCACATCCTCATGATGGAGGCGCAGATAACGCACAAAGATGTCCGCCGGCAGGTAGGCTCCCGCCACGTGTCCCACATGCAGTTTCCCATTGGCATAGGGCAGAGCGCTGGTAACCAGATACTTCATCAGACACCTTCCACAAAGGCTCTGTGGAGCTTCTGGACACAGGCCTGCACTTCAGCCGAGGGCAGCAGCAGTTCGATGGTTCTGTCGCTATGCTGGATGCGCTTGATCTGGAACTGCTCACACTCGGAAATGACCGCTCCCAGATAGATGGGGTCCAGATTGATGCCATAGCCCACCAGGGTTATGCTGCCCCAGCCGGTTTCCCGCTTCAGGATCTTCACTTGCTGTAGGTTGAGGTAATAATCCACTTCAGAGGCATATTTTTCCTCGATCAGCAGTTCCAGTTTGCCGTTTTCCGCGTTGTATCGGAAGATCTCATAGATCCACACCTTGAATGCGTCCAGCAGGTTCTGGTCTGTTTTCAGCACATAACGCAGCAGGTTTTCCTTGTGGGCGATGGCAGTGATTTCACAACCTTCCATTGGGCTTTCCTTATTTGGTGGTACATTTGTTATCAGTGTTCCCGGTGCGAAGGTGAAGGAACTTTTCACCTCCACCCGGATCTGGTATTTCAGGGCAAATTCCACGGCGCGGGGATGCATCACCCGGGAACCGTTGTAGCTGAGGGCCAGCATCTGGTCATAGTCAATTTTGGGTACCAGCCTGGCACTGGGAACGATGCGGGGGTCGGCGGTGTAAACACCGTCCACATCGGTGTAGATCTCACAGTGCTGCGCCTTCAGGTAACAGGCCAAAGCCACTGCCGAGGTATCCGATCCGCCCCGGCCCAGAGTGGTGATCTCCTTGGCCTCGCTCACGCCCTGAAAGCCTGCCACGATCACGATCCTGCCCTTTTCCAGCTCCTGGTTGATGCGAAAGGCGTTCACTTTCAGGATGCGGGCGTTGCCATGCTTGTCATTGGTGATGATGCCGCTTTGGGAACCCGTGAAGGAAATGGAGGAGAAGCCCTGCTCCTGTAACGCCAGGGAAAGCAGCGACATGCTGATCCGTTCGCCGGCGGTGAGCAGCATATCCAGTTCGCGGCGCGAGGGATGGTCGCTGATGCCAAAGGCCAGCTTGAACAGGCCATCGGTGGTCTTTGCCATCGCGGAAACCACCAACACCAGAGAATCCGCCTTGCGGTGTTCCCGGGCGATCTTTTCTGCAATGCTTTTGATCAATTCGATACTTCCCACGGAAGTACCGCCAAATTTCTTCACGATTATTGCCATATCTTTTCCTTATTTCCGATCAGCCCCGCACTGTCAAGGGAATTCTGGAACTGCTTTGTTTCAAGTGGATTGTGTCTGGATTCAGATCACTCTTCCATCCTTCCTCATCCATCCTCCTGGTCCATTTCGCTTGATTGCCCCACTTCTTGGTCTGAAGTAAAAGTGTTAATCAAGCCTTTATCAAGCCTTAATCAAGCGTTAATTGTTAACGCTTGATTAAGGCTTGATTAACGCTTGATTAAGGATATTGAGTTGGAGGGGAAAAGGGAAATAGGGAAAGAGGGAAAAGGGAAAAAGGGAAAAGGGAAAAAGGGAAATAGGGAAAAAGTCCAGCACCCATTGAAATGGGTTTCTCTTGTTTCTGGGATCGGTGGCACCATTGCACGTGGGTTGAAACACCACGCCTGACGTCCTGCACCCATTGAAATGGGTTTCTCTGATACTGATCTGATATTGGGGGTGGTGGCTCCGTTGCACGTGGGTTAAAACACCACGCCTATTGTCCTGCACCCATTGAAATGGGATTATCCTGTGCCGGGGTTGGTGGCTCCGCTTCACGTGGGTTAAAACACCACGCCTGTTGTCCTGCACCCATTGAAGAGTTTGTGAAAAAATCGTATTTAGAGTTCCGTAGGAACGATATTTTAGATAGGAACGCGTAAATATGAACAGATAATGGAGTCCCCTCGGGACGGCATATTAGATGGTTAAAACATTCATATTATGAGATATACATCATTTGATATGTCGTCCCTTTTTCAGGTTCATTTATTTGATTCCATGTGCTATCTAAAATGTCGTTCCTACGGAACTCTCAACACAAGTTTATTCACAGCCTCTGGAATGGATTTTACATTTTTCCGGGAGTGGTGCTATTGTTGCATGTTTAACCACCCAGACCAGCCCCGACAGGGGCGATACATCCATAGCGATGGGTGCATAGCGAAGCGGAACCCCTCGTCCCCGGCTCCAAAGACCAGCGCTTATTGCATTGTTTGCATGCTTCCGGTTATTTTCTTGCTGAGTAGCATCGAGGCATTCTGCATGCGCTCGGTCAGCTTATCCATACGCTCCTCCTGTTTCTGGTTGGCGTGGATGGCGAAATTCACCTCCAGGGCTTTGTTGGCCCAAATGCTGGCTTGTTCGGTCATCTCGATTGCATCATTGACAGTGATGGTACCGGATTTTGCTTTCTCTTCCCAAACGACCACGGTTTTCTCATACTCATCCAGAAAATTGTCAATATCGGTGGTTTTGGAATCCGATTTTCCGTCGGCTTTACCTTTCTCAGTGGTATTGGAAGTGGCTTCCCTGCTGTCGGACTCTCCGGAACCGGACTTGCCGGATTTGTTGCAGGCAAAGCTGCCAAACGCCAGCAGCAATGCGATCAGGACATATAGGCAGTATCTCATGTCTGTCTCCTTTGCTGCCATCAATTCCAGGGTGGAAAAATAGTCAAGCAAATAGCCATTTTACAGCGCCGAGGAGGATTAAAAACAGCCACCTAAACTTCAGCAGTCCAAGTCCGGGTAATGAAGCCCCTCAAATACACAGAAGAAGTGATTGACAGCTGAAGCCGGGCAGGGGAATGGAACCTGATGATACAAAAAAGAGAGGATCTCATGAACAGACCGAAAGTCGTGCTTTATGTGGGCGCATCGGTGGATGGAAGAATCACCCTGGCCTCAAACTCCACGATGTTTGATTCGTTCAAACAGCCGGAACTGTATGAAATGCTATGCACAAGGGAAGAATGGGAAAGCTTCACCAAGACGATAACCGATCTCTATAAACCGGATATGTTCTTGGAGGGGAGCAATATGGTGGTGGCAGAAAATGAAAAATTGGCGTAGCTTCCCAAATTTGATGGCGATCCTGAATGCCTTTATCAGGATTTCTTGCCGGAGGATATTCTCAATCGTCCCGGGAGGAAAACATGGACAGCAGTGGTCGATGGCAGAGGAAGGTTCAGAAACGGTTATACAGCTGATTGCGATGATCCGGAAACCTATATGATTCATCTGACTACAGAGACCGTGCCGCCGGAATATCTGGCCTTTTTGCGCGAACGCAACATACCCTACCTGATCGCAGGGCGAAATCGGGTCGATCTGCCGGGAATGCTGGCAAAAGTGAAAACAAAGCTAAAGGTTAAAACCATTGCCACCAGCTCCGGAGGACGGCTGAGCGGCGCTCTGATCAGAAGTTCGCTGCTCGATGAGATCAATATCCTGCTCAGCCCAATCGTGATCGGCGGCTATTCGATTCCCACACTGTTTGCGTCTCCGGAACCGAAATGGCCCACGATCCTGCCCAACAAACTCCATCTTGTGGAAGTGAAGAGCTTCCTGAACGACAAGATGTGACTGAGATATAAGGTTATCATTGTAGGTAGAGGCGGTCGCTGAACCGCCTTCGGCTTGATACATACCGTCGCCGTTCCGCCTCCCCTTTTCCTGTTATAGAC
>Ga0116202_10000937_pt1 | contig 16894 bp, 16 predicted proteins | sample LakKivw325mmetaG_FD_94479 | JGI IMG/M metagenome (GOLD analysis project Ga0116202, IMG submission 94479) | Anoxic lake water microbial communities from Lake Kivu, Rwanda to study Microbial Dark Matter (Phase II) - Lake Kivu water 325m metaG | ecosystem: Environmental > Aquatic > Freshwater >...
CAATAATCGCATTTATACTCAATAGTACGGGCAAGAGGTTTCTTATTTCCCAAGATGAATTCTGTCCTCTCTGAAATTGCGTCCCGAAGTTTTTATAACTGATGATCCAGGAATATATATTGAAGATATCCGTATCCCATGCCAGGTTTGATTCATCTGGTGCATGGCAGCAGAAATCGGCATAATATCTGTCGGAGAATGAAGATGGAAAATTTTTCTACTCTTATCGGCGGAATAGCTGGTGATGGCATAAATGAGGCAGGAGTAACCGTAGGCCGCCTCTTCAGCCGCCTCGGCTATCATATTTACATGTACTACGATTATCCGTCACTCATCAGAGGAGGCCACAACTTTTCCCTGGTCAGGGCATCCAGCCACAAAATCGGGACCCACATTGATCAAGTTGACGTCCTCATCGCACTGAACCAGGAGACACTGGAGAAGCACAAAGGCAGGCTTAAGGACAGCTCCTTTGTGATCTATGACATGGACAAGGTCAAAGCCGAGGGTCAAAAGCAGAAGGGCTGCGGGCTTCCTGTCTCCCAGATCCTGAAAGAAGAGGGTGCCCTTCCCATCATGCGCAATACCTGCATCTTAGGCGGGTTTTGCAAGGTGGTGGGGATCGAGTGGGCAATCCTAGAGGATGTTCTCCGAAAGCACATTCCCAAGAAGCTGGAGCAAAACCTGCAGGTTGCCCGGCGTGGCTACGACTCAGCCGTGGAGTTCTGCCGGGTGAATAAGTTGGATATGAGCGCTCTTCCCATCATGACCGGCAACCAGGCCATTGGCTTGGGCCTGATCAAGGCAGGCCTTGGAGCCTACGTGGCCTATCCCATGACGCCTTCTTCCAGCTTGCTGGACTTCATGGCCCGCTCTGCGCCGGATTTCGGCCTCAAGGTAGTTCATCCGGAGAATGAGATTGCAGTCATGCTCATGGCCCAGGGCTTCGCCTATGCTGGCATCAAGGCTGCAGTAGGCACCTCCGGAGGAGGCTTCTGCCTCATGACGGAAGGCCTGAGCTTGGCGGGGATGGCTGAGATGCCTGTGGTGATCCTGATGGGACAGAGAACGGGGCCTTCTACCGGTTTGCCGACTTACACCGCTCAGGGGGATCTCCACTTCATTCTCAATGCCGGTCAGGGTGAGTTCCCCAGGTTCGTGGTCTCTCCTGGTGATGCCGAGGATGCTTACTACTGGGCAGGAGTTGCTCTGAATATGGCCTGGAAGTATCAGGTTCCAGCCTTTATCCTCTCGGATAAAAGCGTCAGTGAAGGCCAGTACAGCTTCGATATGGCTGCAGCGGGTGATCCACGGGAGGAATCCTCCCTTCTCTGGAAGGGGCAGGGAAAGTACAACAGATATCAGTACACGGACACGGGGGTCTCGCCTCTGGCCTTTCCTCCTAAAAAAGGCCAGGTGATAAAAGCTGACAGCTATGCCCACGATGAATACGGCATAACCGCCGAGGAGCCGAAGATAACCAAGGATATGAACGACAAGCGGCTTTTGAAAGAAAGCTCCATGGCCAAAGATCTGGAGGAATACGAGACTGTGAAGGTATCCGGGCAGGGCAAGACGGCTCTGCTCTTCTGGGGCTCGAACAAGGGGGTCTGTTGTGAGACTGCAGAGAAACTCGGGCTTAAGACGGTTCAGGTGCTTGTGCTCTCCCCATTCCCTGTGAAGAAGCTGAAGAAAGCACTGGAAGGAGTGGAGAAAGTTATCGCCGTGGAGTGCAACTCCACTGCGCAGCTGGCGCGCTTGGCAGGATTCTTTGGCTTCAAGATCCAGGATCGAATTCTGAAGTACGACGGCAGGCCGTTTTCCTTGAACGATCTGGAAGCAGAGGTCGGGAGGGTTCTGGCATGAATCCAAAAGACCTCGCAACCTATGCCAAGAACACCTGGTGTCCGGGCTGCGGCAATTTCTCCATTCTCAGCGCCATTAGAACGGTGCTGGCAGAGATGGATGGCGAAGGCATCCCCATTGAGAACGTGGTCCTGGTCGCGGGAATTGGCTGCCATGCCAAGATCGTGGATTACATGAATGTCAACAGCTTCTATTCCATTCACGGCAGGACGCTGCCCGTGGCCACTGCCATTAAGCTTGCCAACCCCGATCTGAAGGTGATCTGCTTCTCGGGCGATGGAGATAGCCTGGCGGAAGGTCTCGATCACCTCGTCTTCGCAGCCAAGAGGAACATCGATCTGACTCTGATCCTGCATGATAATCGAGTCTACGGCCTGACCACCGGCCAGTATACGCCCACCTCCCCCCAAGGCTTCAAGGGCAAGTCCACACCGCGAGGAAGCGCCGAGCTTCCCATGAATCCTCTGGAGCTGATGCTGGTGAGTGGAGCAACTTACATCGCCCGAGGATACACACACGGGCTTGACCTGTTGCAGAAGCTCTTCCGGGAGGCCATACTGCACAAGGGCTTTTCCTTCGTGGATGTTCTTCAGGTCTGCGTCTCCTACTTCAACCTATATGAGACGTACAATAAGCGGACGTATGAAGTGAAAGGCAATGATACCGGCAGCTTTGAGGACGCCATGAAGACCATTCGCTCCTGGAACTACGACGGGGGCGAGACGCCCATTCCCCTGGGAAAGTTCTATCAGGTGGACCTGCCCCGGTTCGATCAGGTCTTCCCAGGGTATGAGCAAAAGGCTGTGGACAGAGATGCCAAAATAAGCGAGATACTGGAAAATTTCATTTAGATTGGAGTGGAAGAGCAAAGTGGTGAGCGTCAATGGATAAGTATGTCTGCAAAGTCTGCGGTTATGTCTACGATCCAGCAACGGGGGACCCAACTCAAGGGGTAAATCCTGGAACCGCTTTCGAGAATCTGCCCGATGATTGGATCTGTCCTGAATGCGGCGCAGGCAAGGATCAATTCGAGAAGACGACCTAGAATAGCGGCAAAGCCAATGGCGGAAAAAGCATCGTGAATGCAAATGCGTGAGAACAAGAGCAGTATGGTTGTATGAAATGAGTATCTGGAGTGATACCATGTTCAGCGAAAAGATGAATGAAGCTCTCAATGTGCAGGCGAACAGGGAATTGTACTCCTCCTATCTTTATCTCTCCATGTCGTACTATTTTCAGTCCACAGGGATGTCGGGTTTTGCCAGCTGGATGAGGATCCAGGCCGGTGAGGAGCTGGTGCATGCCATGAAAATGCACGACTACGTGGCAAGCGCTGGCGGCAGAGCCAAGATGCTGGCCATAGAAGCACCGCAATTCTCCTGGGCCTCGTCCGCAGCCGTATTCCAGCACGTCTGGAACCACGAGCGTGCTGTAACAGGGCTCATTCATGCCCTGGCAGAGGTAGCCGTAATGGAAAAGGATGAGGCCACCAGAGACTTTCTGCAATGGTACGTGGACGAGCAGGTCGAAGAGGAGGAATCCTCTGATAGTGTCCTAAAAAAGGTCAAGGCGGCAGGAAATGATAGCATCGCTTTGCAGGCCGCAGACCGGGAGCTGGGTAACAGGCGTTTTAAGTTTCCGAGGGATTTCGATATATTTCCCTATGCAGCTATGCAGGGAATGACCATCGGCTCACTGAAAAAATGATTGTCAAAGGATGGCAGTGAGGCAGGGCACTGTGTCCTCACGGTCCTTTCTTTTTTTGTGTAGGATTTTAGAACCGCTGAGGCAGATCTGCCGGATTGACAACATGCCATAAGCCTTTCTGGCCGTTACCGAAGACGTCGCCTGCTGCGAAGTCCCTGCTGTAAAGATAAAGCGGCCAGCCTCTGAAAGTCGTCTGCTTTGATCCATCGGTTCTGGTTATACTATCAAAGTCAACGGATCTGAGATTGTCTGGCAGGGTCAACTCTCCCGTATAGAAGGGTGGCCATGTGGCGGCACAATCGTCATAGCAGGTACTGGCTCCTTCTCCTTTGGAATCATCGGAGAAGTAGTAAAGCGTAAAGCCGCTCTGATTCACGAGATACTCGCCAAGGAACTTATTGGTAGAGACGTCCACGCTATACTTATCCGAGCCTTCGGCCAGAGCAGACGTAGACAGGATGGAGATGGCAAGGAATAAGAGCACTAATTTGCAGCTTTCTGACGTAGAAATCACCATCATTATCTTATCAGTCCTGATAATAAGGTTTGCCAGGCTGGCAAAAGAGTGTCCATGTATAAAGATCTATTGAGCTTTGAGCCAGGCTGCCGCAGGGTCCAGAGGGACAAAGTCCATAAACAACTTAGGACATCTGAAAGGGCGAAAAGCCAAAACGAACTTCCCATTGCCAATCCGCAAGATGACTGATGGATGCAGGTTTGATGTAGAATCAACGGATAATATACGATGAGCGCATTATCTTTTGAAGTCTTAAAGCAGGATAAGGAGACTCGCGCCAGGCTCGGACTGATAAGGACCAGGCATGGCGATATCGAGACCCCCTATTTCGTGCCAGTGGCCACCTCAGCCAGTGTGCGTGCCCTTGGCTCTGACGACCTGGTAAATTTAGGCGTTCAGTGTGCCCTGGCCAATACCTATCACCTTCATCTCAAGCCGGGCGATGAGCTCATAAAAGGGCTCGGCGGCCTGCACAGGTTCATGAGCTTTTCCGGACCGCTGTTCTCAGACTCGGGCGGCTTCCAGGCTTTTTCTTTGGGCTTTGGAAGGGAGCACAATATCAGCAAGATCGGCAACATCTTCCCGCAGGAGAATGCAGCCAGCCGCGAAGACGATGAAATGGCTTGCCTGTGGATGATCAGGAAAGGAGGGGAGAACATCAGAAACGGGGGCCCGGGAGAGGGTTCAAGAGAAAACGGCAATAAAAAAAATAATGAGCCGAGAAAGGAGAACCTCACCAGGATAAACGACGATGGCATCTCTTTCAAGTCCATGGCCGATGGAGCCTGGCATTTTTTGGACGCCAAAACCTCGATGATGATCCAGTCGAACCTCGGCTCCGACATCATCATGGCCTTTGATGAATGCACGTCACCTCTTTCAGACTATGATTACACGAAGAAGGCCATGTTGCGAACTCATGATTGGGCGATGCAGTCCATACGATACCACGACAAAAGTCAGGCCCTCTATGGCATCATCCAGGGTGGGTGGTTCGAGGATCTGAGGGAAGAGAGCACGTGTTTCATCTCCAGCTCGCTCTTTGACGGAATTGCCATCGGCGGATCTTTGGGGAATTGCAAGCGGGATATGCATCAGGTTCTGGATTGGGTGGTGCCCCGGCTGGATGATCGGCCGCGCCATCTTCTGGGCATCGGTGAGATCGACGACATCTTCCACTGCGTGGATCGGGGGATCGATACCTTCGACTGCGTCTCGCCCACCAGAATCGCCCGCAGAGGGAGCCTCTTCATCTCTCCCCTTTCCGGCGGTGCCCTGGAAAATAAGTTCCGAATAAATATAAAGTCTGCCAAATTCAAAAATGATGATCGCCCCATAGACCCCATTTGTCTCTGCCCGACCTGCCGCAGCTATTCGCGTGCCTATCTGAGGCATCTTTATGTCTCAGGAGAGCTCTCCTACTTTCGGCTGGCATCACTGCATAATCTTCATTTCATGCTCGGGCTCATGGAGAAGATCAGGGAAAGCATAAGAACAGGGACTTTAATGGAACTCAAAGATAGATGGCTGGGAAAGATTTAGCTCCGAAAATCGATGCAGAAAAATCCCGCATAAGGAAATTCACAGAGGGCAAATTCAGGATCGACAAGACTCAGGCCACCATAATACTATGCGGCCTTTATCTGTTCTTCTCGTTGGCCGGAAACATCGCCGCTACCAAAGTCACCTACTTCGGCAACCTGGTCATGGACGCCGGTTTCATCTACGCTTTGACCTTCACCTGGCGGGACCTGATCCATAAACAGCTGGGCCACAATGCAGCCGTCACCACCATCTGGCTGGCTGCCTTCATCAATCTCATCGCAGCGCTCTATTTTCAGCTGGTGGTGCTGCTGCCTGCCCAAGCCGATTGGGCGAATAACGGAGGTCAGGCAGCCTGGACGTTTCTCTTCGGCATCCTGGACACCTCGGGCATGGGATGGCAGTCGATATTTTCCCTGCAGATGAGAATTGTCTTAGGCTCCGTTCTCACGGCCCTTATTGCAGAGCTGATCGACACTCAGGTCTACCACCTCTGGACCAAAGGACTAGGCGCGAGATGGCCGCAATGGACGCGGGTCTTCGCCTCCAATGCCGTTTCCATTCCCGTGGACAGCGTGCTATTTCCTTTGATCGCGTTCACTGGGATAGTGGGGATGGACGCTTTGCTGCAGATGTTCTGGACCAACATTATCGTCAAGGCGATAGTAACTCTCCTGGTCTTCTGGACGATCTACCTGGTGCCGGAGAAGCCGATCTATAGGGATGATTGAAGGACAAAAGGGCCCTCTTTGCCAGATTCCCTCTGGCATGCGTTTTTGACGCCATATCAACGTAGCATTAGGTGCGTCTTGATCAACTGACAGGGCTTTCTAAAATCAAAGCAATGCAACTTGAACTCCCACAACTGCAGCAGTCACAACGACTCCGGCGATGAGAACGCCTGCGGCAATGGCTGCAAACGCTGGCCAAAAGCGGAATCCCAGGAGGAAGGCGATGGCACAGCCAGTCCAGGCTCCGGTCATGGGCAGGGGTACGGCCACAAAGATGGCCAGCGCCGTTAGGCCGAAGTTCTCATGGTCTTGGATGTACTTTCTGCGAGTGCGGGAGAAGAGCCAGGTGAAGAACCTATCCCCTAGGGAAAAGCGCCGCAAAAAGTCGGATACGGGCCCCAGGAAGAGAAGCAGAGGCGCTATGGGCAAAAGGTTTCCCAGGACGGAGATCAGGTAAGCTTCCAGGGGCGAGAAGCCGTAGACCCCCACCGCTAGAGGTATGGCGCCCCTGACCTCTGATATGGGCAGGGCTGCCACGATAAGCGTCATCAGCCAATGGGGAACTATTGATACCACCCGAAAATGTCAGCGCTTATTATCATATTTTTAATTATATTATTATTCTCCCACAGTGCCTTTGATCTCCACTCTGAAGACCGTCTCCTGGGCAGGGGATGACACGGCTATAGTCAGATCAACTGGAATCTTTCCTAGGGCTATAGACAGGGGTGCCCCGGAGTTGGCCACCTCCACCTTCACTCCCTGGGATATTTTCGTCAGAGCACCGACGATGCTAACTATATCAAGGGTTTCTGCTGCTGATTTCAAGTCGGGAATCACGGTGATGGGTGCTACGGAAACGGGCGAGATGGTGATGGGGTTCTGGGAGTCGCCGGATATCCTGGCGGAGATGGGGCCTGCTCCTTCACCTGAGACTTGGATATTCAAGCCTCCATCTTTTCCTGTTCCCTTAACCTTGGCCACAATGGGATACTTCTCCTGCTGCTCCGATCCCTGGATCAAGGCTTGCGCATCTACTTTGAAAGTCACCATCATATCACCGCAAAACTCTTGGACATTCTCAGATATAAAGAATGGGCAGAGACAAGCTATAGTGCGGTCATCAATATAATCAGTCGAATGCTATTCGATTTTTGGTAGCGAAAGCCTGATATCTTCAAGGAACTTTTTCCCGTCCGATGCTTGAAGTCGGATATCTCCATATTGATAATCCCATTGCCATCATTTCATCTCATGACAGTTCGGCCCCCAACAAAACAGCCGGCTTGTTTTTGCTGGATGGCTTCGATCTGGACGAGGTTCCCCTGGCTGAGATGGAGGCCTGCCTGGCCGATCTGAACCGTCTGGGAAAAAAGTGTGCTGTGGGGGTTTCCGCTACCTGCTCGCAGGATGAGCTTCTCCTGGAAGCGGCAAGGCTCGCGAGCCGGAACCTGTGCCTTCTCGATCTTAAGCTGTCCAAAATCCGCGAGCAGACGAGGCTTTTGCAGTTGATACCGCGTCTGAAGCGCTGTGGAGTTACCCTCTCCCTGAGGATCCGACCGGAGGATCTCTCGGACGGTCTTTTGCGGAAGCTTAACGAGACCGATCTGGATATGATTCATCTTGATCTGCGAGGGCTGAACGGGGCTGGTCCAAGAATTGTGAAGAAGGCTGCCGACAGTCGCGGTCCTGTGATTATGGCTCTGGCAGATGTCGGCGAGTTCGATGATGCCAAGGATCTGCTGGCCATGGGAGCGGAAATCGTCTCTCTGCGCGGGGCAGATCCCGAATTTGCAGAATGGCTCTTCGGAGCTATGAAAGAGTACGATTCCTTGAGCGGCTGGTGCAATGCACCCAAGCACATCTGCGCCGGAGGAGACCTGCGGGGCCTGGCATATTGCTGCCCTCCGGTCAAGCACTGCGCCGTGTTGGCTGCTCTGAAGAAGGCGGGGATGACGCCAGAGGAGTTCGTGGAAAAGAAGCTCCGACTGGCCAAGGGCACTCCACTGGAGAAGGGCGATGGAACCTGCTTTGGTAGCCTGGTGTGGTGCTGCAAGATCACCAAGCTCTGCTATCTGCGGGATGCAGCTTTGGCCAAGATCGGGCTATCCGGGAAGGAATACATGGAATATAAGAAGAAGCTGGCTGAAGACCTGCTGAAAAAATCGTCCTGAAATGATGAGCCCTGATCGCGTGGCCCAGTGTGCAGAGCTGGCCATGCTCTTCGAGCTTTCCTCCAGTCCCAAACCGGGAAACGTCGATCGCTGCCACGACTTTTTGGATATAGGCTTCAATCATTTCCTGGTCAGCGCCGTCTCCGTCTATCCCGTCTTCAGGAGAGCCGCATCTGGCCAGGGAAGCATCGGCACTCTGATACTGGAAGGTGTGCGGGCCTGGAAGAGCTGGAATATTAACAGCAATACCCATTTTGGCTCCCTGGTGCTCATGATCCCACTGGCCACGGCAGCCAGCAGGCAGGGCGATCTGAGAGGGGAGCTGGCGAAGGTTTTAGCTGGAACTACCATCCAGGATGCCATCGACTTTTACGAATCTTTCAGGCTAGCTGGTGTCAGAGTTGCGGATGTAGCAGAACTCAGCCTTAAAGATCCGGATTTTGCAAAGCAGCTTCGCCAGGAGGGCAAAACCCTGCAGGGCCTCATGTTTCTCTCGCAGGAGCACGATCTGGTTGCCAGCGAATGGTCCACGAACTACGAAAGATCCTTCCTTCTGGCGGGAAGGTTGGCGGAGCTGACTAGGAAATGCGGCTTGAACGAAGGCATTGTGAGGACCTATCTGGAGGCACTTGCAGAGACACCAGACAGCCTGGTCCAGGCCAAGTTCGGGATAGAAATGGCCAGGAAGATCTCCTTTCTGGCTGGTGAAGCGCTGCGCGATACGACCCTGGATAAGGCTCGTCAGATGGACGAGGAACTGCTGGCCAAGGATGTCAATCCAGGGTCCACGGCTGACCTGATTGCGGCATCTTTATTTATCTCCCTTCTGAGGGGTTTGAGGCTTTGATTATGTTTTATGGTAATGAGGCTCTGGAGAAGCTCGGCATCCTCGATGGAATTAATGAGGTAATCGCGACCACGGAAGACAAGGGCAGGATGAATGCCGCTCCCTTGGGCATCATCAGGGATGGTGACAGCTTATACGTTCGGCTATTCTCCGGCACTCACACCTATGACAACGTGCTCGCAAATGGATGGTTCGTGGCAAACATCACCCACGATGCCTGGCTGTTCGCAGAGACTGCCCTGGAGGATCTCACCCCTGACTACTTTATACGCCGTGAGGGCCTGCCTGTGCTGAAAGGAGCCGAGGCCTGGGGGCTATTCAAGGCAGAGGCCTTTGCCCTGGACATAATCATTGCCAAGGTGGAGCTGGTAAAGGGCGAGGTTTTGAGAAGAGACTTTCGTGCCTGCAACCGGGGAGCTAACCTGGTGATAGAAGCGGCCGTGGCCGCGACCAGGTACATGGCGCTCCGCACTGATTCCTACTACGAGGAGCTGATAAAACTGCAGAGGATCATCAACCGCTGCGGCGGCCCAAGGGAACGCGAGGCCATGGACCGGCTCATGGAAAGAGTCAACAGCTATTCGCATATATGATTACTAATACAATCAATCTCGATCTCGCATGACCATAATGGACCGCTTGCCATCCGGCTGCCAGAGCCTGGACCGACTGCTGGGAGGGGGATTTGAATCCGGAATCATAACTCAGCTCTACGGAGAGTCGGGCACGGGCAAGAGCAATATCGTCCTGCAGCTGGCTGTGCAGGCAGTGGCGCGCGGCTTTCGCGTGATCTTCATAGACACGGAAGGCTTCAGCGCGGAGAGGTTCAAGCAGATTGCCGGACCTGGTGCCGAGCAGGTGGCGAGCAAGATCATGATCTTTGAGCCTATGAGCCTGGAGCAGCAGGCGGTGTCCATTCGCGAGGCCTCCAAAATCGCCGGGCGTGATCTCGGGTTGGTGGTTCTGGATTCAGCGACCTCGCTCTATCGCATGCTGCTGGAGTCGGAGGATAACCGGCCCGTGCGCAGGACGCTCTCCGTCCAGCTCTCCGAGCTCCAGGAGCTGGCGCGAAGAAACAGGATACCTGTAGTGATAACCAATCAGGTCTACACGGATATCGAGAATAACGCCTTGCGACCATTAGGCGGCACCTCCCTTGAGCACATGTGCAAGGCGATAGTATGCCTCCAGAAGATTGGCGAAGGTCTGCGGCGGGCCAGGTTGATGAAGCATCGGTCTCTGCCGGAGGGCGAGACAGCGGACTTCAGGCTGACTGCCCGAGGGATAGAATAGCGACTATCCCTGCCAACGAATTTTGAAGGAATTTGCCCCGCAGCCCATCTAAAGCCGACGCTTCATGATGATGGCCGCCTCACCGTCGGAGTAATAGCCTGGAAAAACGCCGTTCATGTGGAAGCCCATGCTGGAATAAAGGCTCTGGGCCTTCTTGTTGCTCACTCTAACCTCCAGCGTGGCATTGAGTGCTCCCATCTGCCTGAATATCTTGAGAGCCGCCAGCAGAAGCTTCATGCCGATGCCTCGGCTCTGATAGCCTGGCGCTACGGCCAGCCAGAAGATTCTGCCCTTGAAGGGGGTATGCTTGAATCCCAGGATGAAGCCTGCTACCGATCCCCTCACCTCCGCAATCAGAGTGCTGCTGGGATGGTATTCATAAAAGGCCGCAAAGATGGCAGGATCGTAGCCCCCAAAGACCTCTCTGTCGATCTCCAGAGCAGCCTCCAGATCGCTGGGTCTGAATTTCCTGATGATCACTGAGTCCCCGAAGAACGCATCACTGAATCCGTCATTGAGCCGACCGCTGGCTTGCTCTTCCGGCCACATTCCCATTATGTTAGTTCCCCTTAGCTGAAATAGTTTATCGAAAAAGGCTCGATGCGGACCCTGGTGAAAAATATGCAGGTGAGATCCAAAGGAGATCTCATGTTCCAATTGTGCTGTCAGCATCGCCAATCAGCATCATCAAACCGGATGGCTAATTAGCACTGGCGGGGGGACCGCCCTCTTCTCAAAAGGGCGATCTCCTCCAGAGTCATGCTCCTTATTTGACAATGAACTGACCGGTCATTGTCGTCGGATGGACATCACACCTGAAGAAGTAGGTTCCAGGCGTTGTCGGAGCGTCGAAGGTGTAAGCAATCATCTTGGGCCCGGTGATGATTTCTCCCACGAAGATCGAGGTTTTTGCATCTGAAGCTTCATAAACGGCAAAGTTATGAGGCACACTAGCATCCTGGTTGTCGAAATTAACAGTGACATGCGCCCCTGCCGGAACTGTGATGGTACTGGTATTGAAGGCAATGTTCTTGGCGATCAGTCCAACGGTAACATTTTCCACGCTCATGGTCTTCAGGTTTTCATCTTTCGCCGTAACATTGACCTCTGCCACCACGGGCGTGCTCAAGGGCGTGTGATTGTTGTTCACAAGCTCCACTGAGAAGTTGTGCATTCCCTTAGCCACGTTTGTCCAGGTATAGGAAGTGTTCACAGTTGGCACGTAGGTGCCAGGTTTTGTTATGGCTGGCTTTCCCTGGGCTGTGGGCGCTGCGACGTCCATGAAGTAATGAACGTGCCCTTCGCCTGCTACACTGGCCATACCGAGCTTATTCACAAGGTCGAAGTTCATGACCTCCACGGAGACGGTGACATTGCCAGCGGCAATCTCCGAGCCGTCTTTGGGCTCAGTGATGCTGATCTGAGGCACTCCGTTGGCTGCACTGGCTGGAAAAATAATCAATGCCAATATCAAGAGCAGTAACGATACCGAGCCGGACAGATATCTTTTGTACGAACTTTTCAATCTATCAACTCCTTTCAAGAAATTTGTTTTATGTATATTGCACTCATCCTTTAAATTTTCTCGCCATGAAATTAATCCTAATATAAACGATAAATTTGCAGGCGGCCTTAAAGCAGGCCGCTAAATCGGCGGGCGCTATCCTGCATAGGGAATAATCTTGTAGACCTTTCCGGTCTCGCCCTTTGGTCCCGCATTGTCTGATGTCAATAAGTAGAGCTCTCCATCGTCATCCTGGCCCAGAGAGCGGATGTAGGCATTGGCCCGCTCACTGGGGCTGCCTGCAACCATGATCTCCTTTACTTCCCACAGACCGCTCTGCGAAGGACTGGCCATGAGCAGGGTTCCATCACCTCTTGCAAAGCCGCTGGACCAGTCTGCGAAGACGTAGCTGCCGTTTAATTCGGGAAGAGCTTTGCCCCGGTAGATGTATCCGCCCACAACAACGGTGCGGCCATTGTGACCGTACTCGATGATCGGACCTATGAGCGGCTCCCCCCGCCTTCCTTTATCAGTGCAGCTGGCGGGAGACTCATTGGGATTATTGGGGTCGAAGCAATGCGTTCCCTCCCGGATGTTCCAGCCATAGTTGCCGCCTTTGTTCACGATGTCCACCTCCTCCCACAGGTTCTGGCCGGCATCCGAGACAAAGAGCCTGCCCAGATCGTCAAAGGAGATTCTCCAGGGATTTCTGAAACCAAATGCCCAGATCTCTGGCCGGAAGCCGGCCTTGCCGACGAAGGGATTGTCTGCTGGGATGCCGTATGCTGCGCTGTCTACATTGATGCGAAGGATCTTGCCGAGCAGAGTGGAAGTGTTCTGGCCGTTGCCATCAGGAGCGTGACCTGCACCAACGTCGTTTGCACCGCCCCCATCCCCCAGTGGCAGGTACAGGCATCCGTCCGGACCGAAGGCGATGGTGCCCCCGTTATGGTTCATCTGAGGCTTGTCTACTTCCAGCAATACCCTTTCGGAGCTCAAATTCACTTTGTTTTGATTCTCTTTCGAGACCGTGAACTCTGATAGGTGGTTGGTGCAGCTCCAGCCATCCGGGGCCCCTGTGCGCAGGGGAGCACTGTAAAACACGAAGATCCGACCGTTTTTAGCAAAATCGGGATGGAAAGCCAATCCCAGAAGCCCTCGCTCATCATAGTCGGGCGATATATCCACCATCCGATCCCTGATGTCCAGAAACGGCTCTTCGATCTGTTTTCCGTCGGAGGTTATTATCTTGATCAGACCGGTCTGGTCCACAACAAACATTCGGCCCGTACCGTCATGGGCGCTGACGAATTCCATAGGCGCGACAAAGCCCTCCGCTAACACCTTCAGCCCCACAGTGGGAGCGTCTTCGTTAGCGGAAGCGTTTCCAGATTGGTCCGCTGTTACTACTACCTCACCAACCATGGAGACGTGTATCAGGCATTGGTACTGGTAGGTTCCCGGCTGCGAAAAGGTCTGATTGAATTCTTCGCCTGTGGCCAGGTTTCCGGAGTTGAAGTCTCCGTCTGTGGCGGTTACAGTGTGCACTACAGGGTCTTCATTAATCCAGGTGACGGTAGTTCCCACAGACACGTTGATTATGCTTGGTTGATACGAATAATTTTTGATTTCGACTACCCTCGTCTGCGATTTTTCCAGGCAGCAAGATATGCTGGTTGCCAATAAGAGCAGCAGCAAAAACAAGAACAATTTAAGCTTCTTCATCCACTTCATCTCCGATCCCTTACGAGAAAACTGAGATGATAATAATTGAGGGCTTTTATGATAAATAATTTCTTAAATATGTTCCGCGAGGCAAAGAATCGTGTTAAGATCCACTCGTAAGAATCAGGATTTGCTCGGACAAGAGAAGCATTTTTCCTTGCTCGCTATTTTATGCCTGACAGGCCCAAAAGTTGAGGAAAAAGGTGGATAAGGCCAGATCCTGCAAGCCGTTTTCGACAACCTTTAACGAGAACCTGTCTCACCTTTCGAGCTGAACCTCATCTTTTTTGCTTTTCTTTCGCGAGCACAGCTAACGTAATCTTCATCACAGTATCAGGGTTGATGGATATGGAATCTATCCCCTGCTCAACGAGAAACTCCGCAAACTCCGGATAATCGCTTGGAGCCTGGCCACACAGCCCGCTGTGCCTCTTATTCCTCTTGGTTCCCTTTATAGCCAGAGCGACCATCATCTTTACCGCGTCGTCTCTTTCATCGAAATCCTTGGCCAGCAATTCCGAATCCCGGTCGATTCCCAAAGTGAGCTGCGTTAGATCATTGGAGCCTATAGACATCCCATCCACCAGCCGACAGAACCCATCAACCAAAATCACGTTGCTTGGGATCTCGCACATGATATAAATCTGAAGACCTCTCTCACCTCTCACCAGGCCGTTCTTCTCCATCTCCTGCAAAACTCTGTGCGCTTCCTCCACCCTGCGGCAAAAGGGGATCATGATGATCACATTATCCAGGCCCATCGCCTCTCGAACCTGCTTTAAGGCGGCACACTCCAGAGCAAACCCTTCTTTGTACCGCTCATGATAGTAGCGCGATGCTCCTCTGAACCCCAGCATGGGATTATTCTCTTCCAATTCGAAGAAACTACCTCCCATGAGGCTGGCATATTCATTGGACTTGAAGTCGCTGAGGCGAACGACCACCGGCCTGGGATAAAAGGCGGCAGCTATCGTGCCCACGCCCTGGGCCAGCTTCTCCACGAAGTATTTTTTCTTGTCGTCGTATCCAAAAGTCAGCTCTTCGATCTCCCTTTGGACGGCTTCGTCTTCCACCCTTTCCGGGTGGATCAAGGCCATAGGATGGATCTTTATGTAGCTGGTGATGATGAACTCCAGGCGTGCCAGGCCGACACCATCATTGGGCAGCATGGACACTGAAAAGGCCGTTTCAGGATTGCCCAGGTTTATCATTATCTCCGTCCTGGGGCGAGGTAGATCTTTCAGGCTGACCTTCTCTACCGCGAAGGGCAACTTTCCTTGGTAGACATAACCCACCTCTCCTTCCGAGCAGCTTACTGTAACCTCCATGCCTGTCTTGATCTTCTCAGTGGCCCCCTCTGCTCCCACCACGGCCGGAATTCCGAACTCCCGGCTGACTATGGCGGCATGGCTGGTTCTCCCACCCAGGTTCGTGACTATAGCCGCAGCCTTTTTCATGACCGGCTCCCAGTCAGGGGTAGTGGTGTTGGAGATGAGAACCTCGCCCTCCTGGAAGGTCGAAAGCTGAGACAATTCCTTGATGATTCTGGCCTTGCCGCTTCCGATCTTCTCTCCCACGCTCCTTCCGGTGATGATAACTGGACCTTTCTTCTCCAGATGGTAGGTCTCGAGAAAATCCATGGATCTCTGAGATTGCACAGTCTCCGGACGGGCCTGGACTATGAAGAGCTCTCCTGTACCGCCGTCCTTGGCCCACTCTATATCCATGGGACGGAAATGACCCTCCTTTTGGGAGTAATAGTCCTCGATCTTTAATGCATAATCCGCCAGCTTCAGCACATCACCATCGGAGAGACAGAATTTTTTCCGGTCAGCATCGGGCACCTTCAGGTTCCTGGTCAGGGCCTTCTCCTCGCCGGTGCCGTAGACCAGCTTCATTTCTTTGCTGCCAAGGGTCTTCTTGATGATGGGCTTGAATCCCTTTCTGAAGGTTGGCTTGAACACGTAGAACTCATCCGGGTTCACGGCTCCCTGAACAATATTCTCCCCCAGGCCGTAGGAGCCCGTTATGAACACTGCATCCTTGAAGCCAGTCTCGGTATCTATGGTGAAGATCACGCCGCTGGAAGCCAGATCTGATCTGACCATTTTCATGATGCCTATGGACAGCCCTACCTTGAAGTGATCAAAGCCGTTATCGATCCTGTAAGATATGGCCCGGTCGGTGAAGAGAGAGGCATAGCATTTGATGCAGGCGTCTTTCAGCTCCTCGTAGCCGCGGACGTTAAGGAAAGTCTCCTGCTGGCCTGCGAAGGAGGCAGTGGGCAGATCCTCAGCGCTGGCTGAGCTTCGCACGGCAACGTCAGGCGAGGAACCGTACTGCTCGCCCAGCCTGTCATAGGCTGCCTTGATCTCTGACCAGAGATCCTCAGGAATGTCAGCTGCCAAGATGAGGTCCCGAACTCGCTTTCCTCTTTCTGCCAGATCTGAAACATTGCTCTTGTCCAGGCCAGCCAAGGCCCTTTTGAGCTTTTCCAAGAGACCTGCCGATTCCAAAAGGTGCCAATAAGCTTCGGTAGTGGTGGCATATCCGTTAGGGATCTTCACTCCTTGCGAGGTGAGTTCCCGGTACATCTCCCCCAAAGAGGCGTTCTTGCCTCCCACCAGAGGTATATCTTCTATGGCTATCTCCTCAAACCATCGAATGTATCGGCTCTTTTCCACAATAAACGTCCCCTGAGTCTTGCTGATATAACCTAATATTATATCCGAAACTATAACAATCTATTTACAGATGATGCGCAGGTCCAGAGAACAAGTGAAAGTTTTCGGCGATGGTTGAATAGCCAAGCTCTGTTACACACAAGCGAGCATGATCGCGAACTCCTATCAGGTAAGGACCCAGGACTTCCGCTCCGTCCTTCTAGATGTACGAGTTTAAAAAAAAGTTTTCGTTTTTAAAATAATTTAGAGACCCGATGTAACAGATTTTATAACAGTTTATAACAGATTATGAGTATGATGGAAC
>Ga0116202_10000938_pt1 | contig 16884 bp, 12 predicted proteins | sample LakKivw325mmetaG_FD_94479 | JGI IMG/M metagenome (GOLD analysis project Ga0116202, IMG submission 94479) | Anoxic lake water microbial communities from Lake Kivu, Rwanda to study Microbial Dark Matter (Phase II) - Lake Kivu water 325m metaG | ecosystem: Environmental > Aquatic > Freshwater >...
ATGACCTGTTCCTGAACGAGTTCTTCACTGGTTTCTCTCAAACGGCGGGCCAGAACTTCAGCCACGATCTGATAAAATATGGCAGAGAAAGCAATCTGATCATCAGCGACGAGATTGTCTACGAAGGATACATCCATGGCAAGGCAGACCACATCTTCGGTTGCGCAAATTGATGCCGACCGGGGGCCTCCGTCAATGATGCACATCTCTCCAAAGAGATCGCCCGTGCGCTGAAGAACGTCAATTTCCTCACCAAACTTCATGACTTTTACTTTCCCCGATATGAGAAAGTATACCCATTTATCGGAACTTCCTTCCTCAATGATCGTATCGCCCGATTTGTACTTTTTAACTTTGCTGAAATTAAGAATCTTTTTAAGGTCTTCCTTCCCGAAGAATTGTAACATGGGAAGATTTTTCAGATGCTGAACCAGTTCGATGTTGTCTTTCAGAGTTTCCTTGTCCATCATTTCCCTCCTCATATTCAAAATAAAATCTTATACTTGCTGTATTGTTTTTTTCAGTGGTTCCGTTGTTTTTAGGTTCTCATCCTGCCCAATTTCCTCTTCCGTGAGATAGCAGGCCGGGTCAGAGGCCCATATGTCACCTGTTACCGCCTCGGCTCTTGCCCTGAAGTTTCCCCCGCAGATATCGAGCCATCGACAGGCGGAGCATCTCCCCTTTACGAAAAGCTTCTTATCCTTCAACCGGCTCATCAGTTCATTGGACGTATCCGTCCAGATTTCACTGAACGGCCGCATCCTGACGTTGCCAAATACAATATTTCTCCAGAACTGATCTGCGTGGACGTCACCGTTCCAACTCACACACCCGATACCTGCCCCCGAATTATTTCCCTCGTTCATACGGAGGAGTGCCAGCACCTCTGCAGCCCTCTGTGGGTTTTCCTTCAGCAATTTCAGATAAACATACGGCCCGTCGGCATGGTTATCCACCGTAAGAATTTCTTTCGGTTTTCCCATATCAAAGAGTTTACGGGTTCTGTTCATAATCAAATCGATCGTTTTTCGCGTTTCCCCGTGAGAAAGGTCTTCGTCAATCAGTCTGGATCCGCGGCCCGAGTAGACAAGATGGTAAAAACAGGCCCGGGGGATATTCTCCTGCTCAAGCAAATCGAAGATAGAGGGAATGTCGGAAGCATTTCTCCTGTTCAGCGTAAAGCGGATTCCCACTTTTATTCCCGCGTCCTGGCAGGTTCTGATGCCCTTCATCGTCATATCAAATGCTCCGGGAACACCCCGGAACCGGTCATGGATTTCCTGCATGCCGTCCAGGCTTACGCCAACGTAAGAGAGACCGATCCTTTTAAAAATATCGACCGTTTTTCTCGTCAGCAGGATTCCATTGGTTGATATGACAGCCCGCATCCCCCGGTCCACGGCAAACTGAGCCAATTCAGGAAGGTCTTCTCTCATGGTTGGTTCACCTCCTGAGAAAAGAATTACGGGAGACCCGAACAAAGCAAGGTCGGATATCAGGTTCATCCCCTCCTGTGTGGTTAGTTCGTCAGCGTAACGGATATTCTGAGAGCTTGAATAACAATGTATGCACTTCAGATTGCAACGTCTGGTTACATTCCAGACAACTACCGGAATTTTGTCTTTCGAAAACTGAAGCAAATGGGACGGAAGTTTCTCAGATTGTCTCCCGTAACGAAGAACATCGGAAGGTTCCACCGCTCCACAATATAGTTTTGAAATGCCGATCATGGATTTAAACACCGGTCAGGTTAATACTTCTATACTACCCCATCCACTGCGTCGTTACAACAAGTCTTTGTTTATTATTTCCATCACGGTGACAGGTCATCCGACTTTTTTTCTGTATCTTTGTATTCTCTTTTCCCCGAGCGCCTTTCCCGGAAAAAAATCTGGTTTCTTATGAGGTCCCAGGCACGATCCGGTGAAAATTCAACGATGCGTCCATTCTCGATGCGCAATATTTCCTGATCATTGAGATCATTCAGAACTTGCTGAATTTCGAAAGGCTCTTTTCTTGTATACCCTGTGAGGTCATCGACGGGATTCCGATTATCCTGCAATGGCCATTCTTTAATAAAATACATGATCGCACTCAGCTTAACCCAGGATTGGGTCACTTCTTCAAGGTCGAAGTTGGTATGTTTTATTCTGTTCGAAAATTCCTTGAGCATGAAAAGAGACACTTCTTCGCTCTCTCTGAGAAGATTGCGAAAAGTGTTGCCATCGATGAGCGCCAGATTGCTGTCTTGTGTGGCCTGGGCGGAAGCCGTGCGGGGGGCATCGATCAGTGCCGCCATTTCACCAAAGTACTCTCCCGGTCCTAATTCGGCCAACACTTTCTTGACCTGGCCGGCCTTCTTTTCAACACGGACATGCCCCGACAGGATATAGTACATTTCCTTATCCGAGTCTCCTTCCCTGAAAACATACGAACCTTTGGGATACATGCGTCCGAATTTCCGGAAAAGACGTTCATCAATTCTCATTATTTTTTTTCTCGGTTTCAGAAAAGCCTTTTCAAGAAGGATCAGATCTCTGCGCCGGTATGAAGAAATGAGTTCCGCGCAGAAGAGAAGAATCAAGGCGATATAAAACACCCATATGACGAGGATAACGACTGTTTCAAGCGATCCGAAAATAACATGGTATCGGGTGTAGTTGGAAACGTACCAGGTAAAGAAGTGCTTTGCAATTTCCATCAAAGCGGAAAATATTGCGGCGCCGACGAAAGCATTGCCCCAACTGACTTTTGTGGTGGGAATCACTTTATATACGATAGTGAAGAATGCAACCGTCAGGAGATACGGTAAAACGAAACGGAAGAGAACGCCGTGAAGGAGAGGAAAGATGACCGACCCATCAGGTGACAGGAGAGATTGTCTGGCCAGAAGGGTTGCCATATAGGTAATGCCCACGCTGGCGACGCCGATGGTCCATCCCATGGGAATCATGGCGATGGCCAGCAGCTTCGATACAACATAATTCCGGTATTTCCGGGACCGGAAGATGACGTTCATGGCCGTTTCGATGGCGCTGAAGATCATGGCGGAAAACCAGATAAGACTGAAAATCCCGACCCAGCCGAGAATCCGTTTTTTCTGTTCGATCTGCCCCAGCTGGGTCAGCAGAGATTCCGAAAAATAGGGATGAAATCCCCGGATCGTCTCAATCAGATCCTTCTGAATGTTCGGATGGGAGCCGAAAACAGAGCTGATAACCAGAATGGTCAGAATAAAAAGGGGAATAAAAGATAAGATGGCGTAGAGTGAGATCGCTGCCGCCTGATTGGCGTTGCCGTTGAACTGATAGTTTCGAGTGGCGTTATGCAGGATATCCCACATGCCTGCCAGACCAAGGGAAGTTCGCTCTAATCTCCCTTTGAGATGATCATATGTCCATTTCTTTTTACGGGTCATTTCGGGTATGTGTATAGCTTAGATATGGAATATTCTTAATCTTATCATAAGTGACAAGGGAAAGGAAAGATAATAAACGGAGAAATCTCAGTTGCGGTATGATGTTCTTTCCCGGGAAGTTAGATATAGGTGAAATACTACACCGAGCTACCTCTTGGGAATTGTTATAGACAGGAATTTTTTCTCGTCATAGGTTGAACCCGGATTCATTGAAATCAAATGTTCTTTTTTCACCACTTTCTGAAAATGGGTGTGGCCACAGATGTGGTATTTGAGCTTTGGATGCCGCAGCAGCATGTCTCCAAGTCTGCGGTTTCCCATAAAGGCGTTGCAAAAATTCAACCCGGGAAAATCTTCTGAAATGGTTAGCATTTCGGCAAATCCGATATGATGGGTGACGGCGATAATCAGATCCACTTGGGATTCGAGGGTCTGTATATCGCCTTCCAGTTTTGTCAGGAGTTCATCCGTATAGTCGCCGTCCATTTTTCCAAGCCTGACCATATGGACGTCATTCCAGATGATGTGCCCGCTATACATCTTCTTTTCATATGATGAGCGGGGGGGCGCTTCCGCTCCAGCAAAGGAATAATCGTACCAGGCGCAGTTGCCTGCAAAACCGATATCATTGATGATCTCCGGATGTTCATCAAGAAGTTTAAATCCGCATCCCTTGATTCTGGTCTTCATGTCTTCAAGGTGCCAGAATGTATCACCTTCAGCACTCCAGTATTCGTGGTTGCCTAAAACCATGAGCCTTACCGATACAATGTCAGAAAAAAAATTCAGACATTCTTCAAGCTTCGAGGAACCAAGCCCTACGATGTCTCCCGTCAGTACAAGTACATCCGGATTTTCCTCTTCCATGCTTTTGATAAAGTGAAGAAATCTTTCGTGTTCCATCCGGTTTCGTATCAAATCGTAATGGATATCGCCGGTTGCCAAAATTTTCATAGTCTTTTTGATAAACATTTTGTGTTTGAATTTTATTTTGTGCAGGGGCAGTATAGGAGAAGCAGTCTTGTATGGCAATGTGATTTTTCACAGAAACTTGATCCCATTTTGATGATTGCTGACCCCCATAATTTTAACAACAAATTTCATTGCAAAAAAGGATTGTATTCAGTAACCTCCCGTATCATGAAAGTATTGATCGGAAGTGCATCCCGCATGCCCCCCTTTTTAACAAGTTTCCTACCCGGAAGCCCGGCCCGCGGGAAGGGGAGTTTCAAAGCAGCGGTTTTAATTTTATTTATTCTTGCTCATGTGGTCCTGTGGGGTTGCGACCGGGCAGACCGGGAGAACGCGGTCAGTCGTTCGTCCGACACAGGACCGGCTTACGGGGATATCATGGTGGAAGGCTCTATTGGAGATGCCAGCAATCTTATTCCTATCCTCTCTTCCGATAATACGTCTCATCAAATCTCATCCATGGTTTTCAACGGCCTGGTCAAATATGATAAAGACCTCAACATTGTTGGCGACCTGGCGGAGTCATGGGAGGTGTCAGGAGATGGATTGACCATTACATTCCGCCTCAGAAAAGGCGTAAAGTGGCATGACGGTCATCCCTTCACCGCCCACGATGTCCTTTTTACCTATCAGGTTACAGTCGATCCCAGAACTCCCACTCCCTATGCGGGGGATTTTCTGAAAGTCAAAAAGGCCGAGGTTCTTGACAGCCATACCTTCCGTGTGACCTATGATCAGCCTTTCGCTCCGGCCCTCATGAGCTGGGGAGGCGCCATACTCCCGAAACACCTGCTTGAAGGGGAAAACATCACAGCGTCCCCGTTGGCCCGCCGCCCTGTTGGAACGGGGCCCTATATGTTCAGGGAATGGTTGCCCGGTCAGAAGATTGTTCTTGTATCCAATCCGGATTATTTTGAAGGGAGACCTTATATAGACGGGTATGTCATGCGCATCATCCCGGATATGGCAACCATGTTCCTTGAATTGCGGGCAAACGGCATCGACAGGATGGGCCTGACGCCTCTTCAATATATGAGGCAGACAGAGAACAACCTGTTCAGAAGGAATTTCAATAAGTACCGGTATCTTTCGTTTTCTTACACTTTTTTAGGATATAACCTGGACAATCCCCTTTTCGAGGACAAGAGGGTGCGTCAGGCCATTGCCCACGGGATTAACAGGGATGAGATGATACAGGGGGTTCTGCTCGGTCTGGGTAAGGCGGCGACAGGGCCTTACAAACCGGGCACCTGGGTGTATAATCCCAATGTAAAGACGTATCCATATGATCCCGAAAAAGCGAAAAGCCTTCTTGCGCAGGCCGGATGGAGGGATACCGATGGAGACGGTATTCTGGAAAGGGATGGCAAGCCCTTTATGTTTGAGATCATTACCAATCAGGGGAATGAAGTCCGTGGCAAGTGTGCCGAAATCATTCAGAGACGGCTGGGTGAACTGGGCATCAAAGTCAAGATCAGAGTCCTCGAATGGGCTGCTTTTGTCAACGATTTTATCAATAAACGGCGGTTTGACGCGACGATCCTCGGTTGGACCATTCCGCTTGACCCGGACATTTATGATGTCTGGCATTCAAGCAAGGTGGGGCCGCAGGAGTTGAATTTCATTTCATATAAAAATGAAGAGGTGGATGAGCTGATCGAAAAAGGGAGGAGCACCTTCGACCAGAAAAAAAGAAAAAAATATTACGATAGAATACAGGAGATTCTGGCCGAGGAACAACCCTATACCTTTCTCTATGTTCCCGATGCCCTGCCGATTATCCATGCCCGCTTCCGGGGCGTCGAACCCGCGCCTCTCGGAATCGGGCACAATTTCATCAAGTGGTATGTTCCCAAAGAGGAGCAGAAGCTTGTCATGACGAGGTAGAGACAGGGTCACCTCCGTAGTGTCATTTCATGCTGCCGCTTCCGTCTCCTACCAGAACGAACGGCGCCCAGAACAGGGGATGGGCGTAACTTGCTACGATCTTCCCGGAGTTCTCATCGATCAATCCGGGACTGTTGATCAATTCCACCATGGATTCCTGCAATGCCTTGGCGCGGGTGAGGGTTCTGTCTTTTTTTTGGAGTTCAAAGAGCCGTGTCACGAGTTTTTTTGCGGAGGTTGTTTCCACGGGGTACATGCTGGCCAGAATTGCCCTGGTTCCGGCATAGAAAAAGGCGCGCCCCAGACCGGAGATGGCCTCGGCGCCGGCGCCGTCTGCAGCTCCGGTATTGCAGGCGGAAAGGATCACCCAGTCTGCATCCAGTTTCAGTTTCATGATATCGGCCATCGTCAGCAGTCCATCTTCATTATCTCCCGTAATTCGGGGTGCGGAAAGGGCGAGGGCCGGCTGATCCAGACCGTCCAGGTCACCCGGCACGAGGGCATGGGTCGCAAAAGCGATGATACGCCGGTCGGACAGATTCATGGATTTCACCACACGTTTGGAAGCCTTTTCCCTCAGAAATACATCCCGTTCGGGATCAGCTTCCAGAACCCTGGCAATGGTTTCAATTTCTTCCGCTGTATCAGGCAGGCGGCTGAGATTTTCCAGATGGGTGGAAGTGAGTTTAGCGTCATCCAGACCGCCTTTAGCTGTCAAACGAATGCCTCTTACTTTGATATGCGCTTCTTGACTTTTTCCTTCTGTCTTTCCTTCCGTTTTTAACAGGGAAAGCTGATCAGGGCTGAAAACGGGATCGCCGAAGCCGATAAATGTCCTTCGCCCTTTTTCTCCCCCGGCATAAGTTCTCAGAGGAATGAGAGAAGATACGGAAGGCAACAGGGTAATGGATGCTTTTCGGATCAGCCAGGAAACCTGCCGGTAAGAGGAGAACAATTCCGCCTTCCCTGCATCTGACTTAACCGGCGCCGTCGGAAGAACGGCAAGGGGAAGGAGATTCAAAGGGGCATCAACAACAAAAAGGAGATCCCGTGCGTCTTTCCATCCGTCCTCAACGGGTCTGATCAGCCTGGCGTAGAGGTCGTACGCTATGGCGGTATCGAATTCCGGGATATCTCCGAACGTCTGGGGTTTGGGATCAAGCGACTTCCGCAGGTTGTCGACCATGCCCGCGATTTCTTTTTTCCCCACGGGCACGGAAGCGAATTTCATGTTCCCCTGATAGGGGATGGCCCAGAGATGGGAACGATCTTCCGATATGTGTATGGAGACGAACGATTCATCGGGCCGCAACAGTTTTTTTACGACTTCAGGCGTGGCCGGCTGAGGCGTTACGATTTCCGCATAGCGGGGAGAACGTTTCTTGATCTCGTCCAGAAGGGATGCATGCGCCTTGCGCAGGGTTTCGATATTGTCGCAGAGATTTTGGATCGTTTCCGGTTTCTGTTCTTTCTGGGGAGCGTCAAAAAGATCGAGGACGGTTGCTTCCAGAACATCGATCTGTCTGAGGGCGTCCTGTTCTTTCCGGATCAGATCGTTCAGTTCGGGGTTTGTTTCCGCAGCCCTGGCGCTGCTGGCGACCACGGCGCCCTGAACGGTGCGGCTGCGTGACGCCTCTGCAATTTTGAACGCCGTTCCCGCCGCATCTATGCCGAGTTCTTTTTCCACCGGCGTTCCGTGGATATCGGCCAAGAGATCGATATAACCGTCGAGGATGATCTTCAACCGCCTGGCTTTTGAGAAATCTCCCTTTTCTGCCTGGTGATGGATGAGGACGTCCGTCGCCGCAGAGAGGTCACGGAAGGCCTCCCGGATTTTTTTCATCCGGTAAAGTGCCAGGCCGCGTATGGCGAGTCTTTCCGCGGTGATGTAGTGCCTTTCACCGAACCTCTTTTTTGCCGTTTCATGGGTGTTGGTCATTAACCTGACGGCCTGTTCGAGACGGCCCGCCATCACCAGGGTCAGGCTGTAATTCGGATTGCCCATGAACCTTTTTTTGTAGAGGTACTGGTCTTCTTTGACGCCTTTGGTGGCAAGCATGAATTCCTTCATGGCGCCGCTGAAATCTCCCTTTGTGGCCTTAATGCTTCCGAGCAGCATCCTGGCATTGCTCATGGCGTTCGAATCATCCGGAATCCCGTTATATTCGAGGATGTCGGCTGCCGTTGACGCCAGTTTTTCCGCCTCGGAAAGGCGTCCCTGCGCCCTCAGGATATTGGCGATCGTTGCCGAGATCGATACGGTCAGAAGGGAATCCTTTCCCCCATGTCCCAGAGATTCCGTCAGGGCCTGACGGGCTTCGACCTCCGCTTCGAGGAGACGTTCCTGTCCCAGCAGATTCATTGCCAGATGCTGCTTCATCTGAATGAGCCACCCCGGACGTTCTTCCTTCCACATCTGCGTGAGTTTTATACGCTGCCGGAGGAACTTTTCCGCCTCGATGTATTTTGCCCGGGCTTCCAGAAGATACGCTTCCATGCCCGCTATTTCAATATCGCACCGTAAAACAAACGGGGGATTCCGTCGGTTTTGCGATATGGCGCAGAACTGCACCGCATTTCTCACCGTTTGGTCGGCTTTTTCCAGCTTACCCATCAGGACGTAGTTATTGACGAGCCTTGCATAGGTTGACGGGTTTTCAGAAATCTTCAGACTTTCTTCCAAGAGCTCGACTGCGCGGCTGAAATTGCCGATGCGGCTTTCCACGGCGGCGAGGAAACGCATCACATTCGGATTGTGAACCCCGGCTTCTTCCATGCGGCGCATCGCCTCGTTATAATCGTCCAGCGCCTGCTGAAGACGGCCGAGCTCTGAGGCCGCCGTGCCTCTCCCGGTAAAAAATCTGCCGTCGGCGTTTTCCGGTATCTCCGCGTCAGCCCGCGCCTTCAGTTTTTCCGTGACGGCTTTATCGAATTGCCCCGGCTGTTCCAGGATGGTTAAAATGTCGTCGATGCGCCGCGGGGGAGGGACAAAGGTCGGGACATCCGCCATGGAAACGGACACCTGTTTTGCCTGCTCCACGGACATTTTACCGGCACATGCGGGAATTATGGATAGTACAATGACCATCAGAACCAGCGTTTTAAGGAGAGAAATGTTCGATCTGTTCATAGGGGAGCCTCTCTTTGTTACTCTTGATGAGTTCGAAATTATCGTCCTTCCGTGAAAGCCGGAATCCGGAAAGCACACAACTAATCGAAAGAACTGGATTCCGGATCAAGTCCGGAATGACATAAAGGGTTTTTCATATTTTTTACGAACTCGTCATTTTCAGATGGCCGCACAAATAGTCCCTGAATTCATCATAGCTGGCGGAGAGCATGACGGATTCTCCCGTTCTTCGATCAATGTCTTTCATGCTCTGAGGAAGATCGGGAGTCATTTTTAGGAGAGCTTGTATTTCGTCCGGAAATTTCGCCGGGTGGGCGGTTTCGAGGGACACACACAGGGGAAAATCTCCAAATCGATCCAGGTAGATCTCGAGACCACTCCAGCCCACGGCGCCGTGGGGCTCCAGGAGCACGCGGAAACGCTCGTAAACCCGCCTGATCGTTTTTTTTGTCTCGTCATCGGATACGCTGACGGAGAAGATATGACGTCTCATTTCTTCGATGTCCGGGTATCTGTGAACGGTGCCGCCGCGATCCACCGTCCCGCCGTACAGGTCAAAAAAGCGGGCGAGGTTGCTTGGATGCCCTACATTCATTGCGTTTGAAATACAGGCCCTGGATGGCGAAATTTTCCGATAGATACCTGTTTCCAAATACTTAGGAAACTCGTCATTTTCATTGGTCGGCATGACGAGTTTTTTCACAGGCAGTCCCATCCTTCTGGCATATTCGCAGCCGAGGGCATCGCCGAAATTTCCCGACGGGACGGAATACACGACTTCTTCCCCTCCCTGTGCAAGTTGAGCATAAGCCCAGACATAATAAACGATTTGCGGGAGAATCCTGCCGAAGTTGATGGAATTTGCGGAGGTCAGATTAAAACCTGAAAGCGACGGGTCGGAAAAGGCTTGCTTGACCAGATTTTGGCAGTCGTCGAACTTCCCGTCGACAGAGATGGCCTGAACGTTTTCGCCGATGGTGTCCAGTTGTTTTTTCTGTCTGCCGCTGACCTCGGCGCGGGGATAAAGGATATAGACGTCGATGCCTTCCACCCCCTTAAAGGCCTCTCCGACGGCGCTTCCCGTATCTCCCGATGTGGCTACGAGGATGTTCAGACGCGAACCTCGATTTCGAAGATAGCCCATCAGGCGGGCCATCATTCTTGCGGCAAAGTCCTTGAAAGAAGCCGTCGGTCCCTGGTCGAGCCTCATGATGTATTTGCGGTCGATAACTCTTTCCAAAGGAACCGGGTAATTGTATGATTCCGCGATGATTTTTTCGAGTATACCTTCGGGAACATCATGACGTAAAAAGGCTTTTGTCACCAGGATTGCCGCCGCGCTGTAGGGAGCATCTTTTAGAGCCATAATATCATGGTAAGCAAGAAGGGGGATCGGATCCGGCATGTAGAGTCCCTCATCGGGCGCCTGGCCCTGTAAAAGAGCCTCTTGAAAGGAAACGGTTTCCATGAACGGAACAATTCCGGAAACGGCGTTAAGGTGTCTGTTGGTGCTGTAGAAATGTATGCTTTGAAGGTGAGTCATAGCTTTTATCATTTCTGAAATGATGTTTTATCATACCGTAATAGAATATTACTTGCCCAAAAACTGACGTAGTTTGCACAGAGATTTTCTATCACAATCATGTGACACAATCAAACATGTAATTTTTTCTTGACAAACTTCTTTTTGTGCATTAATTACTATCAAAACGATAGTGATGGTAGTAATTGTTTTGGAGGTAACATGAAGCTTTCCACCAGAGCCCGGTATGGAGTCAGGTTGATGATCGCGTTGGCCCTTAATTATCCTAATGGTCCCGTCTTCTTGAAAGATATCGCGAAAGGAGAAAATATATCCGAGAAATATCTCAGTCTCATCATGATTCCTTTACGCTCGGCCGGTCTTGTAAATTCCATCCGCGGAGCACATGGAGGATACAGTCTGGCGAAAGAGCCTTCACAAATCAACCTGAAAGAGATTGTGGATGTCCTGGAAGGGGATTCCAGTCTTGTGGATTGCGTGAAAGACCCTTCAACCTGTCCGAGGGTTCCCATCTGCGTGAGTCGCGACGTCTGGGCAATGATTGGTGGAAAAATTTCTGAAACGCTGAGTGCAATCACTCTGGATACATTGGTAAAAATGAACCAGGAAAAAACTCAACAGGCGATCATGCATAATATATAACGGGCAAATCACCCAAGAGGAGAGTTTTCGAGGAGCTCTTATGAAAAGGATTTTACCATGAAAAACATATATCTGGATTATGCCGCGACGACTCCGACCGATCCGCGGGTCGTGGAGGCCATGCTGCCCTGCTTTACGGAGGTTTACGGAAACCCGTCAAGCCTCCATGCCTTCGGACAGACGGCAAAGCATCGCATAGAAGAGGCGAGGCATACGGTTGCTTTTTTTATAGGGACAACCCCGGAGGAAATAGTATTTACAAGCGGCGGGACGGAGAGCAACAACGCTGTGATTAAAGGCATCGCCGGCGCCCGACGCGACAAGGGCAATCATATCATCACGTCAAAGATAGAACATCACGCCATTCTGGAGCCCTGTCATTTTCTGGAGAAACAGGGGTTTGAAGTGACGTACCTTCCCGTCGATGAATATGGCCTGATCGATCCCGTGCATCTGGAAAAGGCGATCACGGACAAAACCATTTTGATTTCGATCATGCACGCCAATAATGAGATCGGCGCCATCCAGCCCATCGCTGAAATAGGCCGGATTGCCAGGGAGAGGGGGATCTATTTTCATACGGATGCCGTACAGACATTCGGTCACCTTCCTATCAACGTCAACGAGTTGAACGTAGACCTTCTCAGCGCATCGGGTCACAAACTGTACGGTCCGAAAGGCGTGGGCATCCTGTATGTGAGAAAGGGCGTGCGCATACTCCCCTTCATGCAAGGCGGGGGGCAGGAGAAAGGACGACGGGCTTCGACCCACAACGTGCCGGGAATCGTGGGTTTCGGAAAGGCGGTGGAATTGGCCAAGATGGAGATGGAGGATGAGAGGTTTCATCTGACGGCGCTGCGGGACAAATTGATTAATGGCATTCTCAACAAAATTCCTCATTCGCGTTTGAACGGCCATCCGACCAGAAGGCTGCCGAACAATGTCAATGTTTCCATTGCCTACGTGGAAGGAGAATCCATGCTTCTGAATCTTGATATGGAGGGAATCGCCTGTTCAACGGGTTCCGCTTGTTCTTCAACAAGCCTGGAACCATCTCATGTCCTGGCAGCGATCGGTCTTCCTCATGAGCTTATACACGGATCGCTCAGGTTTACTCTTGGGAAGCCGACGTCGGAGGAGGATATCGACCGTGTCCTCACGGTTCTGTCGGCCATTGTAGAAAAACTGCGTTCAATGTCTCCCCTGTATAAAAAGGAGGTTAAATCGTAATGGAAGCGTACAGTGAAAAAGTAATGGACCATTTCAGGAGTCCAAGAAACGTCGGCGAGATGGAAAACCACGACGGTGTCGGGAAGGTGGGAAATCCCGTATGCGGTGACATCATGGAGCTCTATATCAAGGTTAAGGACGGCGTCATCATCGATGCGAAGTTCAAAACCTTCGGTTGCGGCGCCGCGATTGCCACCAGCTCCATGGTTACGGAACTGGTGAAAAACAAGACGGTTGAAGAGGCCCTGAAAATCTCCAACCGGGCCGTTGCGGAAGCGCTGGGGGGATTGCCTCCCATCAAGATGCATTGTTCCGTTCTTGCCGAGGAGGCCCTGAAAAAGGCTCTGGATGATTACAGGCAAAGATCTGTCAAGGAATCATCTGAGAAAGCGGCATGATGTGAGGCGGTGAGCACTTGTCTGAGGGTAAAATACGTAAAAAAGTTCTGGTGGCGATGAGCGGCGGTGTCGATTCTTCCGTCGCCGCCCTGTTGCTGCAAAATGAAGGATATGACGTTGCCGGCGCCACCATGTGTCTGGGCATCGGAGGTGGCGAGGAGCAGGTAAAATGCTGCGGGCCCATGGCTGTCGACGATGCCGGACGGGTCTGCGACCACCTGAAAATACCGCACTATGTTTTGGATTATAAAGAGGAACTGGAAGAAAAGGTTATTGCCAGATTCGTCAGCGAGTATGGAAAAGGAAGGACGCCGAATCCCTGTGTGGATTGCAACCGCCATCTGAAATTCGGCAGCCTCCTTCAGAAGGCGAAAGCCATGGGTTTTGATTTTTTTGCCACCGGGCATTATGCCGCTGTCGGAAGCCGCGGCGGGGAATTATGTTTGAAAAGGCCGAAGGACCGAAAAAAAGATCAGACGTACTTTCTCTACCCTGTTCCGCATGGGGAATTGAAATCGATTTTATTTCCTCTGGCGTCTCTGACCAAGGAAGAAGTCAGGCAGGCGGCGAAAAAAGCCTCTTTGCCGGTGGCCGAAAAACTAGAAAGTCAGGATATCTGTTTTGTGACTGAGAAAAACTATCAGGCCTTTTTATCGGAGCGTGGACAGGCATTGAAACCGGGTCCGATTGTAGATGTTCGGAATAATATCATGGGAACGCACCGGGGGATTGCTTTTTACACGATCGGTCAGCGGGGCGGTCTGGGGATCAGTCACAGGACGCCGCTTTACGTCATCTCCATAGACGCTGCGGATAACCGGATCATCGTGGGAGAAAAAGAGCGCCTCAGAGCAAAGGGGCTGATTGCCGGAAATATGAATCGTCTAACTGAATTCTGGCCTGCGCAGGTTTATGCCAAGATCAGATATCGGAAAAAAGAGTCCCTGTGCGAGGTGATTTTCGAAAATGACGGGGTCAAAGTGACCTTTGCCGAAAAACAGGAGGCCATCACACCCGGTCAGTCTGTCGTCTTTTATGCGGACGACTGTGTCCTTGGGGGAGGAGAGATAGAAGAGGTTCTGCATGGAACTTGTTGAAAAGATAAACCGATTAAAAAGGGAAAGAAACGCCGTCATTCTGGCGCACAATTATCAGATCCCCGAAATTCAGGATATTGCGGATTATGTGGGAGATTCTCTGGGGTTAAGTGTTCAGGCGTCGCAAACAACGTCTGATGTGATCGTTTTCTGCGGTGTCTATTTCATGGCAGAGACGGCGAAAATCCTTTCACCGGACAGGATTGTTCTCATCCCGGACGAGAAAGCGGGGTGCCCCATGGCGGATATGATCACGGCGGATCAATTGCAAAAACTGAAGGCGGAACACCCTCAGGCAAAGGTTTTGTGTTATGTGAACACAACGGCAGCGGTAAAAGCCGAATGTGATGTCTGTTGCACCTCCGGGAATGCCGAACAGATCGTCAGAGAGGCATTTCGGAGCGAGGACGAAATCATTTTTGCTCCCGATCAGTATCTGGCCCATTATGTATCCACACAGGCCGGACGGGATTTCATAACATGGAAGGGTTTCTGTCCGACGCACGTCAGGATATTGCCGGAGAATATTTTGGAACAAAAGGAACATTATCCCGCAGCGAAGGTTATCGTGCATCCCGAATGCACAGCCGGCGTCACCGGGCTGGCCGACCGGGTACTCTCGACGGGGGGAATGTTGCGATATGCCGGGGAAACGAGCGAGACAGAATTTATCGTGGGGACGGAGATCGGCATTCTCCATCGGCTGAGAAAGGAAAATCCCGGAAAGTCCTTCTATCCCGTGTCGGAGCGGGCGGTATGTCCGAACATGAAACTGACCACTCTGGAAAAAGTCCTGTGGTCGCTTGAGGAAATGCGTTACGAAGTCACGGTGCCTGATCATATCATGGATCGGGCCAGGAACAGCCTGCAAAGGATGCTCGATTTCAGTCTCCGTCCTTCGATGTGAAAGGGAACTCCCCCGCTTACATTTCCAAAGGATCCCGTGACGCATTGTCGTCAAACGTTTAATTTTATCAGAATCTTAAAAATATGCTGAAAAGGATAACATCATGAGTAAAATCGATGAAAGATTAAAAATAGAGACACTGGTCCTGCACGGTGGTCAGGAGGCGGATCCGACAACGGGCTCACGGGCGGTTCCCATTTACCAGACAACTTCCTATCAGTTTAAAGATACCGAACATGCGGCCAATCTTTTTGGCTTGAGGGAATTTGGCAATATTTATACACGGCTGATGAACCCGACTACGGATGTTTTTGAGAAGCGGGTTACACTCTTAGACGGCGGCGTCGGGGCGCTGGCGGTGGCCAGCGGCCAGTCGGCGATTACGATAGCGCTCCTCAACATCGCTCAAGCGGGCGATGAGATCGTCTCGGCGGATAACCTCTACGGGGGTACCTATAACCTGTTTCATTATACCTTCCGCCGACTGGGGATCAACGTGCGTTTTGTGAAATCAAATGACCTTGAAGCTTTTCAAAATGCGATCACACTGAAGACAAAGGCGATTTACGCAGAATCTATCGGCAATCCGAAGCTCGATGTAGCGGACCTTGAAGGCATCGCCGGCGTAGCACACAAAAACGGCGTTCCCTTCGTTCTGGATAATACCGTTTCCCCTTATCTGCTCCGTCCCATTGATTTTGGCGTGGATATCGTTATCTATTCCGCAACGAAGTTCATCGGCGGTCACGGAACATCCATCGGCGGCGTGATCGTAGACTCCGGAAAATTTGACTGGAAAAACGGGAAATTTCCCCTCATTGCGGAGCCCGATCTGAGTTATCACGGACTCAATTTTGTGGAAGCCCTGAAGCCCATGGGAAATATCGCCTATATCATCAAGGCGAGGGTCACGTTGTTGCGTGATCTCGGGCCGGCGTTGTCACCTTTCAACGCGTTTCTTTTCCTGCAGGGGCTTGAGACATTACATCTAAGGATGCCGAGGCACTCGGAAAACGCCCTGGCGGTGGCGAACTACCTGCAAAAACACCCGAAGGTCAGTTGGGTGAACTATCCGGGCCTCGAGAACAGCCCGGAAAAAGAGAGGGTAAAGAAATATCTGCCTAAAGGAGCAGGCGCGATAGTAGGATTCGGTATCAAGGGAGGCCTTGAGGCAGGTAAAAAGTTCATCGACTCGCTCGAGCTCATATCGCATCTTGCCAATGTCGGCGACGCGAAGAGCCTCGCGATACATCCCGCGACGACTACACATCAACAGTTGTCGCCGCAAGAGCAACTCGCGACCGGGGTAACGCCTGATTTTATCCGGTTGTCGATAGGTATTGAACATGTTGACGATATAATCGCCGATATCAAACAGGCACTAACTAAGGCATAGCGCCCGGCCTCGAAAAGAATGGCCGGTGTTGCGCGTGCGTAAAAGGAGGAATACCGTGGAAAGAATATTTACTGATATAACAAAGACCATCGGCAATACACCTTTGGTCAGGTTGAACCACATTACTGAGGGAGTGGAGGCTACGGTAGTAGCAAAGATAGAATCGTTAAATCCGCTTTCAAGTGTCAAGGACCGCATAGGAGCGGCAATGATCGAAGATGCGGAACAAAAAGGACTACTTAAACAAGGTCCCGTAATCATTGA
>Ga0116202_10000942_pt1 | contig 16867 bp, 17 predicted proteins | sample LakKivw325mmetaG_FD_94479 | JGI IMG/M metagenome (GOLD analysis project Ga0116202, IMG submission 94479) | Anoxic lake water microbial communities from Lake Kivu, Rwanda to study Microbial Dark Matter (Phase II) - Lake Kivu water 325m metaG | ecosystem: Environmental > Aquatic > Freshwater >...
CTATGAGTCTCATCCAGGCCAGGCAAGCCCAGCATAAAGAAAGCATCCTGGCATGGATGCATCGCAACCGGAGCCAGGCACAAGCTCGCAGCTCTGTTAAAAGCCAACACTTGAGTTGACTGCGCGTGGCTCTACGAGTCTTTCAGGGTTTGGAGAGCTGCAATGATGGCGTGGTTCGCCGCAGGGAAAGCATATTCATTAAGCTCTTCGAACGCGGCCCATTTCCAGGCCGTACAGCCGATAGCTTGGGGCTCCCCACTCACATATTGACAGTGGTAGGCGTACAGCGTAATACGGAAATGGGTGTATGCATGCTCTACTGTGGTGACAGGTTGCCTAACTCGAATCTCGATGCCGAGTTCCTCGCGGACTTCTCTTACCAGACACTCTTCCAGACTCTCCTCTGGCTCGCGTTTGCCGCCGGGGAACTCCCACAGGCCGCCCAGTAGACCGTGGGGCGGACGTTGGGCGATGAGAACATGCTTGCCACGCCAGATCACCCCTGCCGCGATGTCATAGTGTGGCAACGGCTTGGTTGGGCGTCGTACTGGTAATGACTCCTGGATGTTCAATAGCCTGGCCCGGCACAGCTCGCTCAATGGACACCGAGGGCAAGCGGGACGCCGTGGTGTGCAGATTATTGCCCCCAGGTCCATCAGTGCCTGGTTAAACGTGCCGGCTCTGCCGGAAGGGAGCAAAGAGGTGGCAATTTCTTGTAGACACCTGATGCCCTCAGGCCTTGTTGGGTCTGCGGTGATCTGAAACACACGGCACAGTACTCGCCGGGCGTTGCCATCTATGGCCGGGCGATCTTGACCGAAGCAGATGCTGAGGATAGCACCAGCGGTGTAGGGCCCAATGCCGGGCAATGCCAGCAGTGCTTGGGGTGAGTCAGGTAGTTGTCCGTCGTACTGTGAGCATACACGTTGGGCCAACACATGGAGGTTACACGCCCGCGCATAATAGCCCAGCCCTTCCCATGCTTTGAGGACATCATTAAGCGAGGCTCTAGCGAGAGACGCCCAATCTGGGAAGAGCTCTAGAAAGCGCTTGTAATAAGGATGCACCGTGCGCACCTGAGTCTGGTGCAGCATGAACTCGGCAACTGTGATGTGGTAAGGATCCTGAGTACTACGCCAGGGCAAGTCGCGTCGGTTGTGTTGGTACCAGGTCAGAAGCCGCTGGGCAAAGGAATTGGCTGATGCATTACCACTCATCAAAGTCATCCTCTTCTGCCAGACGGCCTAGTCTGCGCAATGCTCTCCACAGGCGCTCTTCCCAGATGCTGCCATGTAATAGCTCACTAATCTCATGAGCGGCTTCGAGCCGTCCCCAGTGGGTAACGATGAAAGTAACGCGTCGCCATTTTCGGCTGGTGACGGGGTGAGGCAACAGGTGCAGTTCTCCCAAATGTACTTTGTAGTAAAGCTCATTAGCTCTGGGATGCTGGGCTTCATCTGGGAGGAGCTTTATGCGCGGCACGATCTCCCAGGCTGTGGCATGAGCATAGTAGTTAATAGACCATTTCTGTTCGCCGAACGCTTTGGTCTGATAGAAAGCTAAAATAGGTGCGTTCACACCTCGCTTCGGCGCCTGTTTTATTGGAATGCGATACCAGTGTTGATCGCGGGCGATGGCTAGGTCACGCTGGCTGTTGATAATAGCTACCAGGACAGTGGTGTAGCGGTCGAATTGCATAGTTCGCTCCTTGTCCATGTCCAGACAGGTTTATCCTCTGGGTCAGGTCTAAGGCTACAAGTGGTGTTGTTTGGTACTCCTGTTTCAACTGTAGCGCAAATACGGACCCTTGTCAAAGAGGCCTTTGCGCAACCCATCCAAGGTGATCGCTGAATGAAATTCGTCTGGATCTATTACATAGCCGCTTGTCAATTAAAATGGCATTTGACAACGACTGGTATCTTCTATAATATGAATATGCATTCTGCTCAAATCCTATATACTAAGGCAGGTCACAATGGAGAAGCCTGTCACACTGTCGTTCACTACACCCGAGTGGGTCAAGGACGCAGTGTTCTATCAGATATTTCCCGATCGTTTTGCCCGCAGCGAGGCTGTACATAAGCCGTCCAATTTAGAGCCTTGGGACAGCCCACCTACTGAATATGGGTTCAAAGGTGGCGATCTGCTGGGCATAGTCGAGCGCCTTGACTACCTGCAAAATCTAGGTATCACTGCCATCTATATGACCCCTATCTTTCAGTCAACGGCTAATCATCGCTATCACACCTACGATTACTATCGTGTGGACCCTCTACTTGGCGGTGATGCGGCTTTTCATGTCTTGCTCGACGAGGCACATCGGCGTGGTCTGCATATTGTTCTGGATGGTGTTTTCAACCATGCCAGCCGTGGCTTTTTTCAGTTCAACCACATTCTGGAGAATGGAATTGCTTCTCCCTATTTAGATTGGTTCATTATCAACGGCTGGCCGCTGTATGCCTATGACAGCCAGAGGAAGCCCAATTATGCTGCCTGGTGGGGGTTACGTGCTTTGCCCAAGTTCAACACGGATTTGCCAGCCGTGCGCGAGTTCATTTTTGGCGTGGCACGCCACTGGGTGGAGCAGGGCATTGATGGCTGGCGCCTTGATGTTCCTGGGGAGATCAAGGATGACAATTTCTGGCGCGAATTCCGCCACTGTGTCAAGGGGATTAACCCCGAAGCCTATATTGTGGGCGAAATCTGGCAGGATGCCCGGCACTGGCTGCAAGGCGACCAGTTCGACGCGGTAATGAATTACCTTTTCACCAAAGCCTGCCTGTCCTTTTTCATTGGCCGCAACCTGAACTTAGCCCTAACTTCTGGTGTGGGCTATTACCCGGTCCAGCCAGTGGATGCTGAGGGATTTGCCGCTGCCATTGACGATTTGCTGGCTTTGTACCCACTGCAAGTCACACAGGCACAATTAAACCTGCTCGACAGCCACGATACGGCTCGTTTCCTGAGTCTGGCGCGCGGCGATGAATCGGCTCTGCGTTTGGCAATCTTGTTCATGATGTGCTATCCCGGTGCACCTTGCATCTACTATGGTGACGAAGTGGGCATGGAAGGAGGCAAGGACCCAGATTGTCGCCGTGCCTTCCAGTGGGACGAGCGGCGATGGAATACAAAGTTGCTTGATTACGTGAAACGTTGCATTGCTCTGCGCAAAGCGCATCCGGCGCTACGTCGTGGCGAGTATAGACGGCTGCTTGCTCAGAAGGACATCTACGCCTTTGGGCGCCGCCTCGAGCCTGAGGGGCCGGCCGGCGAGACATTGCTTGGCGTGTTTAACACAGGTGGCAGGCCCTGGGAGTTGAATGTGCCGGTACAGGGCTATCTGGGAAATGGAACTGTGCTGGAAGGTGTGGGGGGTGAAGGCACGATTGTCGTGCAGGATGAGCGTCTCGCCGGACTTACCGTGCCGGCTCGTAATGGCATGGTGTTGGAAGTAGTGAAGGAATCCAGCCTCCAAAGTTCTTAACTGGACTCTGGCGAAAGTTGAACATGGGACGATCTCCGAGTAAGATGTTAGTATCCCAACTATCATCTGCAAGGAGGAAGTCCCATGCTCACCCGTATTCTACACAACAGTCCGGAACTATGCACATTCGTAGATCAACTCAATTTGAAGCTCAGTGTTCCACAACGTCGTCACGTGATCAACTTGGCCGATGCCTTGTTGGTCACCGATGCGCACAAGACGCTAGCAGAGATTCAGCGGCAATTTGTCAGTTGCGTGGATCCATCCAACATTGCCGATACCTTCCGCATCGCTCCTTGGAGCGCGGAAGACATCCGTTCGCCCTTGGCGGCACTGCTGATGCAGACAGCATTGCAACGACTAGAGCGACAGGATCAGCCTCGTCGGCTGCTGATCAATCTGGACGACTCGCTGGCCATCAAAGATGCAGATACCCGCCAGTTGGAAGGAGTCGACTGGCACTACGATCCTGCCGCCAAGCGCAGGAAACGAGCGAGTCGTCAGAATGCTCTGGCCTATCTGCTATGCAACATCATCGCTGGCGATTGGAACTTCACCTTCGCCATCCAACCCTATCTGCGTGCACAGACCGTCCGCCGGATCAATCGACATCGGCGGCCCGAGCAGCGCTTGCACTTTGTTTGCAAGGGCCGCTTGGCGCGGCAGATCCTAGACGCCTGTCGCGCGCTCATCCCAGCAGATATGGCCGTTTACGTGCATTTCGATGCCTGGTACGCCTCGGCCGATATGCTCAGCTACATCCGGAAGCAGGGTTGGCACGCCACTTGTCGTGTCCGAGCCAAACCGCAAGTTAAATGGTCAACACATCCAGCAGCGCGATCTGGCCCAACGGCACAGGCGGTATGCCCGCGTGGACATAGCCGCTGCGGACGGTTCGAAAACGACCTATCTGGTACGAGATATGGTTGGTCGCCTCAGCAAGGTCCCCTTCGACGTCCATGGGTTGGTATCGAGAAGGCACCGCCGGGATCGTCACCCGGTGTACTTTATCAGTACGGATCTCTCCCTGACCCCCCAACAGGCGCTGCAGTGGTATGCCAGACGCTGGAACTGCGAGACCGACAACACCCATCTGAAGTTGCGCTTGGGCCTTGGCGACTTCCGGCTCCATCCCTACGAGGCCATCGACAAGTTCTGCACCGTCGTCCACCTGACGTGGGCCTATGTCCAGTGGCGTTTGGCCCATCCGCTCAACCATCGCTGGCAGAACCCTGCCGATGTCATCCGGCAACATCGAGACGAGCACGCTTGCGACTGGCTAGTCGGCGCTTGCCAGGAAGCCCTTGCTTCTGGCAGCATGGATTCCGTCTTCCAGCACTTCTTGCACCTACAGCCCTAGCCACAACCTCGCCACTTAACCCGTGCTCGAACCTACAGCCATTTGCGACACAGCCAAATGACTGTTACTTCATGCTGCCTAGAGGCCAGAGATGTTCAGTTGTTTAAGCTCATTCACGGGCAGAATTCGCCAATGTCCAGTTCTTAAAACGTGCGGGGAAGCTCCTCTACCTTGACAGAGACGCTCTTGACAAGTCCCTTCATCTGTGTTACATTTCGCGCGTCATGGAAAATTCACCAGGGAAGGAGAACGACAGTGGCTGCAGGCGGTGCTCCGAAGGGAGAGGAACGGAGAGTCGAGTTAGTGGGGGGTATCGCCATTGATGGCACACCCATAGCCTACATTATTGTCTGGGCTGCTGTTCTTGCAGTATTATCTTTCATACCTATACCGGTTTCGGTCGTTTTTGGTATCGGCGGTACGTTTCCACTGAGCCAGGCGGTGTACGCTCTGGTAGGATTTATTCTTGGCCCGTGGGCGGGTGCGCTGGCAGCAGGTATAGGTCGTCTCATTGGCATCTTCATCGCGCCGCATACGGCGACTGTGGGTCTGCCTTCGGTTGTGTTCGCTATGGTGTGGGCAGCAGCCGGTGGCATCCTGGTGGAGAAAAAAGGCCATAAATGGCTGCTGGCGCTGGGTGTCTTCGGGTTAGCGTATCTTGGCTATGTAGGCCGCGCTTTGACCATTGATGTTGATCTGGCTCTGGCGTTACAGACCACTCTCACCAACTTGTCAGGCCTGATCCTTTGGGTTCTGCCGACCCGCACCCTGGCCAGGGATTTGATCGCCAACAGAAACCCAGCCAGATTGGCGGCTGGGCTGGCGTTAGGCTCCTGGATTGTGAACACCAATGGCCATACTTTTGCCAATGCGTGGCTCTATTATACTGTGGGCTGGCCAGCAAATGTATGGCGGATACTCATACCGGTCATACCCGTTGAGCAGCTCTTCCGCACGTTTGTGGGTGCTGTCATCGGCGTGGGCGTGATCGCGGGATTGCGGGCCATTGGACTGGTCAAGCCGGCGAAGGCCGGGTACTAGCTGTCAAACGACAGATGAACAAACGCCTCGACCGCCCGTTGAGGCGTTTGCCTTTGGGAATAAGCACATGGCGAGCTACGATCCGGTTGTACGCATTGAGAATCTCTCCTATCAGTATCCACGCTCACCTGGCTTTGTGCTGCGTGACATCAACCTGTCCATTCGCAAAGGTGAGTTCCTGGGCATTATCGGGCCTACTGGTGCAGGAAAGACAACCCTTTGTCAAGCCCTCAATGGCATTGTGCCGCAATTCTATGGCGGCCGCTTCTTTGGTCACGTCACGGTTGGTGGCCTGGACACATTGGAGTTCCCCATTAGTATACTGGCACAACGCGTCGCTGTGGTTTTCCAGGACCCGGAGACACAGCTCATCGCGAACTCAGTGGAGGATGAGGTAGCATTTGGCCTGGAAAACGTCCGTGTACCTCGTGACGAGATGCGAGAGCGCATCCCGTGGGCATTAGAAATTATGCGCCTGGATGGCATGGAGAAGAAACACCCTAGTGAACTCTCCGGCGGCGAAAAGCAAAAGTTGGCCATCGCTGCAGCGCTCGCCTTGCAGCCGGAAGTGCTTGTTCTCGATGAGCCAACCTCGCAACTCGACCCGGTGGGAAGCCAGGAAGTCTTGGCTGCAGTACGTGAACTGAATGCCCAACTGGGGATGACCGTCATCCTGGTCAGCCATGCCAGTGAAGAAATGGCCGAGTTCGTTGACTGCGTAGCTATTCTCGCCAATGGGGAGTTTGTTGACATTGACGTCCCCGACCGGATCTTCGCCCGGGCGGATCTGCTACGCCAATACGCCCTTCGTCCGCCACAAGTCACCAGCTTTTACATACAGCTCAGGGATAGGAGCTTCGCTCCTCCCTCCATTCCTGTTACGCTGGAAAAAGCCACACAGACGTATGAAGCCATACGCACACAGATCAAGGTCAATCCATTAGCCGCTCCAGACAGGGCCGCTGAAGAACCTTCAGGGTCCCTCTTGCTTTCTATGCAAGGTGTTGAGCATGTCTACCCCGATGGCACAAAAGCGCTCCGTGGTGTCTCCCTCGACGTCAGAGAGGGCGAGTACCTGGTAATTGTCGGTCAGAACGGGGCAGGAAAAACGACCCTGGTCAAACATTTCCTGCACCTTCTGGAGCCGACCGTCGGCCAGGTTCTACTCAACGGCCAGGACGTATGCGATTTGGAAGTCAGCGAGTTGGCCCAGCGCATCGGTTTTGTCGCCCAGAATCCCGACAACCAGATTTTCAATACCACTGTTGAAGCAGAGGTCGCTTTTGCTTTGCCGAACCTGGGCATAGGCAGAGCAGAATTGGCCGCGCGGGTGGAAGAGAGCCTGTATACGATGGGCCTCGCTGATTATCGAAAATGGCATCCGCTCGCGTTGCCCAAGGGCGACCGTGCGCGCGTGGTGATCGCGGCAGTGCTGGCCATGCGCCCAGATGTCCTGATCTTCGATGAGCCTACCACCGGTCAGGATTACTATGGTGCGAAGCGCATCCTGGACGTGAGCCGTCAACTGCATCAGGCAGGAAAGACCGTGATTGTGATCACCCACCATCTGTACCTGATGCCAGGCTATGCGGAACGCGTGGTGGTCATGGGCAAAGGGGTCATCGTCCTGGATGCCCCGATCCGCAGGGCGTTCCACGAGACTGCGCTGCTGCGCAGTACGTATCTCGCTCCACCACAAATCGTGCAATTTGCTCAGGGCATAGCATCACGTGAGAATGTTACCCTGCCCATCTTGACGCCTGAAGAGCTGGCCGCTTGTATCACGGGCCGGAGGGACAAAGCATGACTTGGCGGACCATCGGTTCGGTACGCAAATCACCCTTTACCCAACTTGACTTCCGCTCCAAGTTGATGATCATGTTCCTCGCCACATTCCTGGCCTTTCTCTGGGAAAGTCCAACCCTTATGGGGGGCCTGGCGCTGTTGATCGCTGTACTGTGCCTTATAGCGGGCATTCGCCTCTCATACCTGGGCAATGTGCTGCGCCTTATGCTGCCCTTCTATGGCCTTCTCCTGGTCACACATGGCTTTTGGAATACCAACGTTGGCCGCACGCCTGTATGGATAACACCGGCAGCATGGTGGTTGATTGGGGGAAAGCTGCGACTGACGGTAGAAGGGCTGGCTTATGGTTTCATGGTCATCTTTCGCACCCTGACCCTGGTCCTGGTCATCCCTCTGGTCATCTTCACGACGGATTTGAACGCGCTCATCGTTGGCCTGGTGCGGATACGGGTCCCATACAAGATCGCCTTTGTCTTCTCCGCTACTCTGCGCTTTGTACCGCTCTTGTTCGAGGAAATCAGGGCTATTGCCGAAGCCCAGCGCCTGCGTGGCCTGGCTGTAGAGAAGATGAACTTGCTCAAGCGTCTGAGGGTGTACTCGCGCATCGCCGTGCCGCTTATCCTGGGCGCCATGACCAGATCGCAACAGATCGAGGTTGTCTTGGCGGCGAAAGCTTTCTCTGGCAGCCCTGACCGGACCTACCGGCACGAATCTTCGCTGCGTGCAGCGGACTATATCGTGCTTGTCCTCTGTTTTGGGGCGCTGCTGGCCGCATTGCTGCTGCGCGTGACCACAGGCTTGGGACGTTTTGGCCTACCCGGCCTACGGTGAGAAGCCAGGCAATTCCCTACAGTTGCGAATATTCTTACAGCAACATAGGCAGGAGATCCGAGACCCTTTCAATGTGCACTCTGACGCTACTATGAGTACCCTCGGCTGGAATAAACACAGGGAGCATGCCCACGGCCTGCGCTGCTAACAGGTCTTCCTCCTCGTCGGCAACGTAGACTGCCTCGCCAGGTTGCACTCCCAGGAACTGGCAGATGCGCTCGTACAGCACATGGCTTGGCTTGCGCAGGCCGATGTCAGAAGAGATGAGCACGGCATCCAGCAGGCGCATCAGATCGAAGCGTTCCAATAAGGCACGGGCCCAGCGTCCAACATAGTTTGACATCAGGCCAAGCATGTACTTTGCCTTCAGTTGTGCCAGGGTGTGTGCTATGAGGGGCTCCCGCAAATGGATATTAGACAGCCAATCCTCCTCCTCGTATCCGGTTGGCAGTGATCCTGGTGTAATGCTCTGACGAAGCTGTAGCCACAATTCATCAGGGGTGATGCGGCCCAGGCTGGCCTCAATATACAGGGGATTCCAGATCGCACGGAGGCGATCCAGGGGCAGCGAGGTACCATACACTGCGTTCAGCTTGCCCAGCGCTTTGTTCATGTCCGTGGTGATTACCCCGTTCAGGTCAAAAACGACAGCCCGTATCTTTTCACGCATCGCGCTTCACTCATCACGCATCACTTCATGCCCGCCAAACTTGCTGCGCATAACGGCCAGCAATTTAGCTGCATAACTTGCGTCCTGTCGGCTGACCAGGCGCATCAGCAGTGCCAGAGTGATGATAGGCGCAGGTACATCCAGGTCAACTGCCTCAGCTACCGTCCAGCGGCCTTCACCCGAATCGGCCACCCAGCCTTTGACGCCACTCAGTGTTTGATCATCTGCCAGTGCAGCAGCAGTCAAGTCCAGCAACCAGGAACGGACGACGCTGCCGAAACGCCAGATCTCAGCAATCTGGTGCAAATCCAGGTCAAACTCTTTCTTAGCATGCAGGAGCTCAAAGCCCTCGGCGTAGGCCTGCATCACCCCGTACTCGATGCCATTGTGCACCATCTTCACAAAGTGCCCTGCGCCCATCGGCCCGACGTGGCCCCAGCCTCTATCTGCAGCAGGAGCCAGCGTCTCGAAGATGGGTCGCAGCCGCTGCACAATTGCTTCCTCACCGCCAATCATCAGGCTGTAACCTTCGCTGAGCCCCCAGATACCACCACTGGTACCTACGTCCACAAAGTGTAAGCCATGCTCGCGCAGGCGTGCTCCCCTGCGGAGTGTGTCCTTGTAATTGGAATTCCCACCATCTATGACCACGTCGCCTCTGGCTAACAGCGGGATCAGTGCCTCAATTGTACGCTCGGTGGCATCACCGGCCGGCAACATCATCCACACCACGCGGGGTGCGGTCAACTTGCTCACCATGTCGGCGAGGGAGAAAACCCCCTCAACACCCTCTGGCGTCATTTCCCGCGTTTTGTCTACATCAAGGTCGTAGCCTACCACTCTATGCCCAGCGCGCAACAGCCGCCGTGCCATATTGCTACCCATCCTGCCCAAACCAACAATTCCCAGTTCCATTGTTTTGCTCCTTGGTCTTTGAATCAGGTGCGTCTGCCTATCGTTGCTCAGCTATCCTGCTTTCGTTCGGCAAGCATTTGCTGCACCACAGCCGTGAGTCTAGCTGGATCATCCACTATCCAGCGTTCGTCTAGCAGCTTTCCTGCATGGACTGTCTGGTTGGTAAAAGACGTAGGCACCGCAATGCACCACATTCCAGCCCTCAACGCCGACTGCACCCCGGCAAGCGAATCTTCAATGACCAGACATTCGGTTGGGGGGATAGCCAAGCCCCAGGCCACGAGTTGATAGACCTCTGGGTCAGGCTTGCTGTTTTCCACATCATCCTGCGTAGCAACAAAATCGAATGTGCCCGTGAGACCCAGTATATCCAGTATACGCTGTGTCTGAGCGCGGTAGGACATAGTGGCCAGAGCTGTTTTGTAGCCAGCCTGCCGTGCCTTATGCAATAAGGCGATATTGTGTGGCAACTTTGCGCCGTGCAATATCTGCGGGTCATCCAGTATCCGATCGTAGAAGCGCAATTGCATTTTGGAGAAAGCCTGCCACGGGGCATCTGCACCAAACTCGGCCATACGCGTCCGCGCTGCTTCCTCCAGCTCAAACCGTTGCATCAGAGCCATGGCTGTTGCTGGGGCTGAGACACCAATCAACTCTATGCAAGCCTCCAACAATTCTGCTTCATCTACGGTATTGGAAGACAACTCGCGAGCAGCATGGAGATAGGCCAGGTTTTTCAGCGGCTCTGTCTGTACCAGTGTGCCGTCCAGGTCGAAAATCATTGCTTTGATCATATTGCTAATTCATCGCAGGGTATTGGTCAGGTGCTTCAGTCCGCCCACCACGTCTGGGCCCAGGTGAAAGCGGATCACCCGTCGTCCCGCATTCAGCAGCGCCTGTCGGTCACCCAGCGCCTGGGCTGCTTTGAGCACGCCAAAAGTAATGGACGAAGCTGGTGATCCTGCTTCATCGGGAATCGGCGCATCTCGCAGGTCATCGGCGGTAAACTGGATGAAGAAGCCACGGCCGGCATCGCCTTTGTGTAACTGCCCGGTGGAGTGCAGGAAACGTGGGCCATAGCCAACCGTCGTCGCCAACTGGAACTTGTCCCGCAGTTGGGTGCGTAATGCCAGCAGTGCAGCATCAGTTTCGTCGTTTGGCGGGGCATAGGCCTGCAAAGCCACGTAGCTGCGTCCTGAGCGTCGCTGAAGAGCTGTCGAAGGAGCACTTGGTTCGGCCTGGCAGAGAAAGGCCGTTAGCACTTCACTCAGATGGTCGGCCTTCACATCGCCGTAAACGCTGATGCCGTTACTGGTCAGCATCGGAGCCTCGACCGGCAATGTGCCCCTGGCCATGTATTCAGCCACCATCTGTCGTGCCAATACCTTGGTTGCCTCGACGTTGGGCTGATCAAAGGGGTTGATAGCTAAGCGGTGGCCAGCTACAGCGGTAGCCATCTCCCATAGAAAAAACTGCCTGCCGAGGTCGTAGCGGTTGTGCAGCCGCAGGCGCACTACCGGATGGCCGGCCGCTTCAAGAGCAGTCAATGCTGTTTCGTGGGACTCATCGTCTGTTCCCCTGCACCTCGCGTGCAGAGGACCATTGAGCGTTGGTGGTGCTACATCATCCAGACGCAGGTAGACGAAAAGGCGGTCATCGCCATAGACTGATGGCGGCCCCAGTGGTTCTCCCACGACCGGCAAGATGCCCTGACCTTCCTTACCGGTGCTCTCGGCGATGAGCTGTTCCACCCAGTCGCCAAAGCTGGCAATGGGAGAGGAAACAAGAAACGTCACCTTGTCCCGTCCGGCTTTAGCCAGTTCGCTCAGGACAGCTCCCAGCCAGGCACCTGGGTTGTCCCTTGTCTCGACTTCTGGCCCACATTCTGCGGCGGCGGTCAGAGCTTGTTCAAGCAGGAGACGCACGTCCACGCCAACTAAAGCCGCTGGCACCAGCCCGAAATAGGAGAGGGCGGAGTAGCGCCCGCCGATGTTCGGGTCGTTGAGAAAGGTGGTGCGAAAATGGTAGCGGTCGGCCAGATCAGCTAGCGAGCTATGCGGATCTGTGATCGCAATAAAGTGCTCGCCAGCCCGCTCCACACTCAAGGCGCTTACTATCCAGTTGTAAAAGAACCTGAAGAGGGAAATGGTCTCCACAGTGCCACCCGACTTGGTAGAAACGATGAAGAGAGTGTGGGTGGGGTCAAGTCGTTCAGCTTGAGCCAATACAGCGCCGGGGTCCGTGCTATCGAGCACGGACAGGTCAACGTAGAGACGACCCGCCGAATCATCTCTACCTGTGCCAAACGTCTTGCTGAAAAGTTCAGGAGCCAGGCTGGAGCCACCCATTCCCAGCAGCAAGGCGTGGATGTAGCCAGCGCTGTGTACGGCCGCGGCCAAAGCCTCCAGACGGTGGACCTGCTCGCGCATAGCATCCGCACTGTGCAGCCAACCCAACCGATTGGTGATTTCCGTAGGCTCTGGCTTCCAGACGGTGTAATCGTGGGCCCAAATGCGCTCCATGATCCGATTAGCGGCCATCTCGGCCAGGGCAGCATCTACGACAACCTGGTAAGAGCCCAGGCTGGCCATGTCACACATAGCGATTATTTCATCTCCCCTTTGTAAATTCTGATGATCTGGTCAAGCAAGCGCAAGGCTGCTTCTTTGTCGCGCTGGAACGAGTTGCGGCCGATGATAGAACCAAACCCGCCACCATCGCGGATGGCGCGAATCTCTTCCAAGATGGCCTCGTCTTCCTCTTTCTTGGCTCCGCCGGAGAAGATGATAATGCGATGCCCATTGAATGCGCTCTGCACCACATGGCGCACCCGGTCGGCCAATGTATCGCGTGGAATACGCTGCGCTTCGTAGACCTTCCGAGCCGCCTCAAGCTCCAGGTGCGCCGAAGGCAGCTTGACTTTGATCAGATGCGCGCCGAGTTGTGCCGCGATATGCGCAGCGTAAGCAACGACATCCAGGGCGGCCTCGCCTTCTTCGCTCAATCCGCTGCCACGTGGATACGACCAGACGACGACGAGCAGCCCGGCCGCCTTGGCCTCACGAGCCAGCTCCTTCAACTGCTCGTATTGCAAGCGCCGCTCGGCCGTGCCGGGATAGATGGTGTAGCCAATGCCTATGCAGCCCAGCCGCAGGGCATCGGATACCGAGGCTGTCTGCGCCCCGAGGGGATCCTGCTCATCCTGTAACACATCGTGGCTGTTCAATTTGAGGATGAGCGGAATCTGCCCGGCGAACTCAACCGCACCGGCCTCCAGAAAGCCTAAAGGCGCAGCGTAGGCGTTGAGGCCGGCTTCGATGGCAAGCTGGAAATGGTAGTGTGGATCGTAGGCTGGAGGGTTAGGGGCGAAACTGCGCCCTGGGCCGTGCTCAAAGCCTTGGTCCACGGGCAGGATCACGAGCTTGCCTGTCCCAGCGAGCCGCCCATGATTGAGAATGCGGTACAAATTGGTCAGAACGCCGGGGTTCTCGCTGCGGTACCAACTGAGGATTTCACGTACACGGTCGGTCATATAAACTCCTTTCATACAAAATCAGTCTTGTGTTCACCATTCCCACTAACTCTGAATAGTCGGGGAGATAGCCGTCATGAACGATCAGGCCCGGCTGTCACTCTCCCCAAGTTAGGAACTTACCCCCAATGGTGCGCTGCAATTATAGCACAGTTTGAGTTAAATCAGATGGATAGATCTTGCGGGATTTCGAAGTAGATAAGGCTGGTTAGACGGGTTGAGTGGCTCTAAGGCCGGGTTGACAGAGGAAGGAGTGGTGAAAGAGCCGCACGGTACGAACTAGATCGAATCCTCAGTAATGGAATAGGGTGTGAACAGAGGGCCGCAGTCGGTAAGGGAGGGGCTTTGAGCGTCCTTCTGAGCGGCAGAAGCGGCTCAAGGGGTTCCGTAGCCGAGAGGCAGGCAGGGGGCAACGGACCACGCCTTGGGTAGGCGAGGTCTGGTAGAGGCCAGCAACCGATGGTCAGGCTTCGCCCTTGAGGGCTCGAACCCGGGGGGTTAGTGAGCGCCAGGCCCAGGCGGCCAGGGTGGCCTCTTTGATCAGGCGGGCCATCGTGGTCAGGTTACGCCACAGATTGGCCAGCATGACCGCGGCCCGAGCGCGGGGCTGGCCAAAGACGGGGAGTCGCTTGAGTCCCCAGCCAAGGTTGCGTTGCGTCCTTCGGCGGCTTTGCGGGCGCGGTGATAGAGTTGCTGCCAGGCAGAGGAAGCATAGGGCACATCGCGTACCAGGCGCAGCGAGCCATCGGGGAAAGCATGGGCCACATTACGGATGAAGCCATGTGGGTGCTGTGGGCTGGCATAAGGGCAATCCTACGGCGGGTAGGGGGCGTGGGGCGGCATGACCAGTGGGTTGCTTCCGCGCTGACAGGCTTGGAAACAAGCCCATTTGTGGCGGCGCAGTTGGTCATCATGGCCGTTGGAGCAGAGGGCGTAGCCGAACGGGCAGATGGGGCGGCCCTTGTCGTCGTAGCCCCGGATCGGCCACTGGTCCTTGTCAGTATCGGTCGGGTGAGCGCGCCGATCAACTACTCGCCGCGCTTTCAGTTCATACACGGCATTGAGGAAGGTATCGTAACCCAGGCCAGCGTCCCCGGCTACGGCATAGAGGTGCAGCCAGGGGTAGTGCTGGGGGATGGTGCGCAGCAATTCGGCGGCGGGCCCCTCTTCATGCTCATTGGCGGGTTGGAAGGCACTCAGCAACACCCAATGGACTCGCCAACGAGGGTCACAGAGTGCTCTGGCCGACGGTGGTTTCGAAGTAACGCAGACCCCCTTCGGTGGGGTAGCAGCCAGCGCGGAAACCGAAGCGCCAGGCGTAGTCAGCATAGCGCGGGAGGCGCAGGTTGTGCAGGACTTGCGCACGCGTCTAGCCATTGACCCTTTGCCAGCCGTGGAGGAGGAAGAGCGACACAGGGTGGAAAGGCTTACGGCCGCGGGCGGAAGGCTTGTAGAGCTTCTGTGCCAGGACTGGTTCCAAGCCGCTGAAATCGACCAGGCGTAGAAGGAGGTCAAAAGGGGTGAGTTGCTCCCACACCTTGCACCTCGGCCTGCTGCAGTCGTCTGGCAGGGTCAGCAAGCACTGGCAGGCAAGGGGCCACCCCAGGGCAAGAAAGATGCGCCTGGGCTTGTTTTACCGCTCGCCATACCGCGCGTTGGATGGCTGGCCAGGCGTAAGTGGAAAAAGCGGTGCCGCGCTGGGGATCGTAGCCCAGGATGGCACGCCAGAGGCCAATGCGCCCCGCTTGCAGGGCATCGGCATACGCTAACGGCCCCAGCCACTGCCTGCGCACCACTGCTTGCAGCAGCCCCTTGTGCCTGGCCATCAGCAGTTCCAGGCTGTCCCGGCAACCCGCTTGAGCCTGGACGAAGAGGGTCAAGTCCACCTCAGAACAGACTTGACCGCCACGAGCAACAGTTGTAGGATGTGCCATGAGTCCCTCCTTCATGAATGTGATTCGCAACTACACTATCTCACATCTTGCAGGAGAGACCCACTTTTGTCATCTGGGAGGCTAGTCCCTGCTATTGTACTCTGGGTTGATTTTCAGCTCACGAACTACTTCGAAATCCCGGTGGGCGCAAAACTTGTCACCCCGGCTGTAATGTGGTATACTGCAGCGGCTGAGGGGTTTTACCCTCTGTCTATACTGCCCCTGTAGCTCAGAGGACAGAGCGAGGGCGTCCTAAGCCCTGTCGTCGGGGGTTCGAATCCCTCCAGGGGCGCTGTGCGTAGGCGCCTGGTTCTTCTTTACGGAGACCCAGTGCCACTCGCGTTGTCATCTGCAGTGGACCGAAGCTCCTCCTAAGAGCACCGCCCTCACGCCTGTCACTGCGGTTTGACTGAGCAATGGATATGTGCTATGATACATACTGAGATACATACTCTGATATCCAGGAGGGAACTGTGCAAAGGATCATCGGTGTGACGGAGCTGCAGCGGCACTTCCGGGCTGTCTTTGATGAGGTTGCTCACAAGCGGGTACCCTATGTTCTAACCCGAGGCAGCCATCCAGAAGTGGTCATGATCCCTTATGAGGACTTTTTGCGCTTTCAGGAGTTCCAAGAGAAGGAGGTCTTGGGGCGATTTGACCATTTGTTGGCTCGGATGTCCGAAAAGAGTGCCGCATACAGCGAGGAGGAGGTCGCAGCAGATATCGAGCAGGCGCGCAGAGGGCATGCCACCTGATGCGCGTAGTCGTTGATGTCAATATTCTGGTGCGGGCGTTGATCAAGCCTGACGGCACGGTTGGCCCCATATTGCAGCGTCTGCGAGACGGGGCGTTCACCCTGCTGTACTCCGAGTCCATTCTGGAAGAGCTGTTGGATGTTCTCAGCCGTCCTCGCATCCGTGCGAAGTACCAACTTGAGGACGATGACATCGAGACCGTGCTTCTGCTAGTCTTGCTACGCGGTGAGCCAGTGACGCCAAGTCGTCGTGTCACGGCCTGCGGCGATCCCCTTGATAACAAGTTCCTTGAAGTTGCTGTAGCTGGAGAAGCTGACGTTGTTGTTAGTGGCGATCAGGATCTGCTCGTCCTCAACCCTTCGAGGGTATCCAGATCGTGACTGCCGCTACCTTTTTAGCAATGCTGAAAAAGCCCGACTCCAGGCCATTAGTGTGAAGGCCACCTGGAGTGGGGTGCTATGGTTCGAATCCCTCCAGGGGCGCTGCAATCGAGTGTGACGTCTTCACTTTGCAGTGGAGCCGCCGCCAACCCAAGCAGC
>Ga0116202_10000944_pt1 | contig 16865 bp, 15 predicted proteins | sample LakKivw325mmetaG_FD_94479 | JGI IMG/M metagenome (GOLD analysis project Ga0116202, IMG submission 94479) | Anoxic lake water microbial communities from Lake Kivu, Rwanda to study Microbial Dark Matter (Phase II) - Lake Kivu water 325m metaG | ecosystem: Environmental > Aquatic > Freshwater >...
AGGCGCTCGACCCGGGCGGCCACGCCCGACTCCTCGCTGCCCACCGAGAGATCGCGCAGGCTCAGCCCGGTGAGCAGCGAGCCGGTGTGCCTGCCGACGCGCACCTCCCACCCATGGCGCGCCGCCAGCTCTCCCAGCAGGCGCGTGGCGACCCACAGACCCGCCGGAGTCAGCAGCACCGCGGCCACCGCCAGCAGCCCGGCAGCGGCGCCCCAGCCCAGCGTCCGCCGCATCGTCAGGGAGCGACGCGAACCAGCGTTCCGGGCACGGCGAAGACGGTGTCCGCCAGAGCGGCGCGACGGAACTCCGTGATCTGCCGGTCGAGCCGGAAGACCTCGGTCTCGCCCTTGCGGCTGGCGCGCACCACGCTGGCCCGGATGCTCGAACGCAGCGGAAAGCCTTCGAGAGAGGCCAGCTCCGAGGCCAGTCGCTGGCCGTCCTCCATCGCCGCGGCTGCCTGCTCCATGCCGCCAGCGATCAGGGGCGGATACGAGGTGGAGGCCCTCTGGAGCTGCTGGAAGGCGACGATCTCCTCGTATCCCGGGAAGTCGCGCGCCAGCCAGGCATCGTAGGTGTACCGATTCTCCCGCTGGACTGCGCCGGTGCGCGGGTCCAGGTACTGCGCCCGCATCTGGGCGACGACATGCCGGCAAGGAATGCCAGCCACGATCGCCGAGTCGCCCATCTCCTTCACCGCGAACTGGATCTGTGGGGCGCCGGCGCCAGCCTGAGCGATAGGCTTGGCCGCCGCCGTGCCACCCTCAGCGGGCGCCGGAGCCGGACGCTGGACGTAGGTCTGGTTGTCCAGGTTCGCCTCGATCACCTGCATCTGCTCGAGATCCAGGATCGTGCTGGACTGCAACGGCTGCCCCTGCTGCCGGAGGGCCTGCATCGTCTTCTTGGGCGCGGTGATCGCCGACGCCACTTTCTGCCTCTTGCCCTGCAGGTAGATCTCCGAACGCGTCTGGCGCGCACCCAGCTTCTTCTTGCCGAACCCCGGGTTGACGACCTGCTCGACGAAGTAGACATCGGCGCTGGCCATCGCAGCCAGGACGGCGACGACCCCCGCAGCGAACAACGTGCGCATGAGTGCGCCTCCTCGGTGTGGGTGTGCCAGGGCGGGGCACGAGCCCCGTGGACTCGCCCGCCTGCCCGGTCCCCGTCAAGGCTCCTGGATCGACTCGGCTGTGTACCGGTAGACCACCATGTCAGCGGGCCACTCCGCCGGCGCCAGTCCCGCCTTGAGCTTGAGCTGCCGCACGAACTCCCGCGCCTCCGGCAGCACCTCCCAGACAGCCGGCAGCAGCGTGCCCCGCCTGCCTGCCGACTCCAGGATGAGTCCGTCGACGCCCGGCCGAACCTGCTGCAGCAGGTCGGCCTCGCTCAGGCAGGTCAGCCGCTCTGGCACCGTCAGCAGCGAGATGTGGATCCGCAGGCCGGCGACCTCCCCGACCTGCACCGGGGCAAAGCGCGGGTCGTAGATGGCGGCAGCGCACGCATTGCTGGCCACGTCCACGACGAGCGAGCGACGAGGCCAGCACGTCCCGATGCACCCGCGCAGCTCGTCTGCCGGGGTCCGCAGCGTCACGAACGACGAACGCACCTGGCGCAGGGGCGGCGGGTAGTCCTCCGCCCGCACGAGCAACTCCCGCCCGTGCGCCGCCGCGTGCTCCACGGCGGCCCTGGCGACCCGAAGCAGCTCTGCCTGCAGCTCAGCCGGCAGACTGCTCCTGCTCTCCGTAGACGACGAAGGCTCCATATCCCACCACTCTGTCGCGCGGGCCAGCGGTGTCGCCCGAATTGCGCACGTCGACGGCACGGACATGCAGGCCCCGTCGTCCGGCCGCCAGCAACAGGCCCTGGATCGCGCCACAGCCGCAGGCCGCCTCCGGCCGCAGTTCCTCCCAGGCCAGCCGCTCGATCGCGTGCACCGTCCTGGCATCCAGGCGGCACGCCGTCGCGTAGTCGTGATAGTGGCTCAGGTCCGAGCTGACGACGATGAGCGTCTCCCCACCGCCCCAGACTGCGTCGAGCACCCCAGCGACATCCACGGCGGTCGCGTGCCCCACCGCCAGCGGCACCACCGTGAACTGCCGCGTGAGCATCAACTGGAGAAAAGGAAGTTGCACCTCCAGGGAATGCTCGTCGGCGTGGACCAGGTCATCGCTGCTGACCTGCGGCAGCGTGCTCAGCAGCACCGCTGCGTCGCGATCGACGGGCACCCGGCCAAGCGGCGTCGCGAAGTACTCGACCGCGGGCAGTGCCAGCCCCTGCAATGGCACCCGATGCGCGGGCCCGAGAAGCACCACGCGCTCGATAGCCGCAGCGCGCGGTCGCACGCTGGCATAGGCCGTCCCCGCCACGGCGCCGGAGTACACGTACCCGGCGTGCGGGACGATCAGCGCCTCGGGCACCGGCAGGTCGGCCGGAACAGCCACGTCGAGGAATTTGAGGACCTGGGCGCGCAGCAGACCTGCGCTCGCCGGGTAGAACATCCCCGCCACTGCGGGTTCGCGAACGGTCGCCATGCAGCCCCCCGGGAAGTCGGCGCGGCGCGCGTCTCGCACCAGCTCGACGGTGCAGGACCTGGTCCTAATCTATGCAAACGCCCGCCCCGGCACACGGCGGCGAGCCATCGCAGCGGATCCATCCGCGCCGCCCGGGCGTCATTCGGGTAGCTGCGGCCGGCGGCCGCAGGCCGGGCGGATTGACAGCACACAGCGGCGAGATAGATTGTGGCCTCCCCACTGACAGGCAGGAGTGAGCCGCGATGATGGGAATGTTCGATCCACTCTACATGATGTTCATGCTGCCGGTATTCCTGTTCTCCCTGATCGCTCAGTGGATGGTCAGATCGCGCTACCAGCGCTTCTCGCAGTACGGCCTGCGCTCCGGCATGACCGGCGCCGACGTGGCGCGCCAACTGCTCGCCGCCAATGGCGTCGGCGACGTGCCGGTCGAGGAGACTCGCGGCTGGCTGTCCGACCACTACTCGCCCATCGAGCGCACGCTGCGCCTGTCGCCCGAGGTGTACCACGGGCGTTCGATCGCAGCCGCCGGCATCGCCGCGCACGAGACCGGGCACGCCATCCAGCACGCCAGCGGCTATGCGGTGATGAACGCCTGGCAGGCGCTGGCCAAGCCCGCTGCGGTGGCCAGCAACCTGGCCTTCTGGATCATCTTCATCGGCTTCATGATGGCGGCTTCGGGGCTCGTGAAGCTGGGGATCCTCCTGTTCTCGGTCCTCGTGCTGTTCCAGATCGTCACCCTGCCGGTCGAGTTCAACGCCTCCTCGCGCGCCAAGCGGCTGCTGCACGAGTACGGCATCGTCCGCGGCGAGGAGTACCAGGGCGTCGCCGCGGTGCTGGGCGCGGCCGCTCTCACCTATGTGGCCGCTGCGGCGGCATCGGTCGCGCAGCTCCTGTACTTCCTCGTCCGCGCCGGGCTCATCGGCGGCCGGCGCGACTGACGCTGGCCGGCGAGCGTCTGCGCAGCCGGAAATGCTGAGGCGGGGCGCCCCCCCGGGGACGCCCCGCCTCGCGCTGTGGAAGGCGGACTGCCGCGTTCACTCTCAGGCAGCGCGCACCGGGATCTTGCGCGCGGCCGTCTCGCTCGACTTCGGCAGCGTCAGGCGAAGCACGCCGTTGTTCACCGTGGCGTCGATGCGATCGCGGTCGACGCCCTCGGAGAGAGCGAAGCTGCGCTCGTAGTCACCCTCGCAGTACTCGGCATAGACCAGCCGGTGGTTCTTGCGCTCCGGACGCGCGACGCGGCCGGTGATCGTGAGGATGTTCTTCTCGAGGGTGATCTCGACATCCTTCTCGCTCACTCCGGGCATGTCGGCGACGACCACGATGCTGTCGCCCGTCTCGATCACGTCGGCACGCGGCGAGTAGACCTGCGGTTCGGGTGCTCGCTGGACAGCCGGGGCCGCGGCCTGCGGCTGAGTCTGCACTTGCTGATTCTGGGCAGCCATCGGTAGACCTCCTTGTCGTCAATCCTCTTCGCGTCGGTCTTCCTCCACTTCCTACGAAGCCTTCACCGCGATCTTCTTGGGCTTGTGCGCCTCAGCCCGCGGCAGGCGCACCGTAAGGATGCCGGCGGCGTACTCGGCCTCGATCTTGTCGCTGTCCACCTCGAAGGGAACCTCGACGGTGCGCACGAACGGACCGACGTGGCGCTCCCGCCGGTGGTAGGTCTCGCCGTCCTTGGGCTGTTCCGGCTTCCGCTCGCCGCGGAGGGTCAGGGTGTTCTGGACGACCGAGATATCGATGTCGGCCGGGTTGTACCCGGGGACCTCCGCCTGGATCACGACCTCCTCGTCGTTGCTCCAGATGTTGATCGGCGGGTAGTCGACCATCCTCGGAAAGGACTGGTTGAAGAGCCGATCCATCTCGGCCTGAATCTGCCGCAGCTCCTCGAACGGGCTCCAGTTGCGAGCGCGGTATGTTGCTGGGAACATCGTTCGGGTCAGCATGTCGGTACCTCCTGGTTTGTTGTTTGTCGGCCCATGGAATGCGCGATCTTGGCTCGCGTCGTTGCTGTCGACCACGGCCCTATGTGTGCAATCAGCGTGCCAAGAGCCACAGCAAGGCTGAACTGCACCTGTGTGGCAGGACTCTGTGCTCTCGCGGTGGTCAGCTATGCCGAAGTGGGCAGCCCACGTTGGAGTCAGAAGTGTCTTCCTGGCAGCACTGGTTGGCTATCGCGGGCCTTGGGCTGCCAGGACGGCAGCCAACCACAGGCCATGGGTCCGTCTGGAGAACGCCACGCCCGGCGACGCCGGCGGGTGGCAGGGCCTTCCCGTGCCGATCGCCATTGGCTGGCGGCCCGACCCATCCGTGGCGGCAGCCTTGCCAGGTCGCTTGCCGCGCTGCAGGCGGCGCCCTATCATGCCTCGCGCGAGTCGGCGCGCCCTGGCAGCGCGTCGCCGCCGTGCATCTCGCCAATCCCTGTACTTGTCTGGGTCGAGGTGGCGACCGTGTCGGAACTGCTCGAGATCGCGCCCGACTGCTTCCTCGCGCGGGACACGTGCAACGTGTACCTCCTGCGCTACGGCGACCGGGCCCTCGCGATCGACTTCGGGACCGGTGCGTGGCAGAGCCTTCTGGGCACCATCGGCGTGCGCCGGCTGGAGCACGTGGTCGTCACCCACGCGCATCGGGACCAGGTCTGCGGTCTCTACCGCCAGCGCGACCCGCAGACCGTTGTGCACGTGCCGGCTGGTGACGGCTGGCTGCTGGCAGCGACCACCCTGCGCGAGTTCTGGCTGCACTATCAGGACGGCGGCTGCCCATCCTGTTACGCGGCGCCGCGCCAGCCTGTGCCCGGGGTCTGCACCGACATGGCGGGCGACTGCGAGACCCAGGTGGGCCCGGCGCGCTTCTGCTCGATCGCGACCCCCGGCCACACGCCGGGAGCGCTCAGCTATGTAGTGGAGTGGCACGGCCGCCAGCTGGTGTTCTGCGGCGATGCCGTCCATGCCGGGGGCACGCTCCATGAGCCGTACCATCTGGAGTGGGATCACTGGACCCCAGGCGGCTGCCTGGCGGCCTGGTACGGGCTGGAGCGGCTGGGAGCGTGCCGCTGCGACATGCTGCTGCCGGCGCACGGACCGGTCGTGGGCGTTCAGGGGCGCGCCTGCATCGCCCGGACGCAGCGGCGGCTGCTGGAGCTGATCCGGGTCAAGGGCTCGGTATGCGCTGGCGCCCGCCAGCGCTGGGTCGACGCCGAGCCACTGGCCTGCGGCGCGTGGCGCCTCCTGCCCCATCTGTACCGGTTCGGGGCGAACAGCTACCTGGTCATCGGCGCCGGCGGCGAGGGCCTGGTCATCGATCCATGGCAGGCCGATCTGGCCCAGCTCGACCCGCTGCTGGAGGAGACGGGAGTGAGGCGCATCGACGTGGCCACCGCCTCCCATTACCACGCCGATCACAGCGACGGACTCAACGCCTTGCGGGAGAGGTTCGGCACCAGTGTCTGGCTGCATCCGCGCGTGGCCGAGCCCCTGCTGAACCGCGACCTGTGGGATGTCCCCTGGCTGCCGCGGGAGTCGGTGCGCGTCGATCGCCTGCTGCCCCTGAACGGGTCGTTCGGCTGGAGTGGGTATCGGTTCACCAGCCACGATTTCCCCGGCCAGACGCGATGGCATACCGCCATCGACGGCCACGTCGACGGCTGCCACGTCCTGTTCTCCGGAGACAACTACCAGCCGCCCACGCGCTGGAACGGCACCGGCGGGTTCTGCGCCTACAACGGCAGCCGCTTCGATGCCCATGGCTTCGGGCTGTCGGCGGCGCGGGCGCTGGCCATCGGCCCCGACATGGTGTGCAACGGGCACGGGTGCGCCTACTGGTTCGATCGAGACCAGTACCGGCGCATCCTGCGCTGGGCCCGGCGGGCCGGCGACGCCGTCCGCAACCTGTGCCCAGGCGATGACTGGCTGACGCACTACGACCCGCGGCTGGCGCGGTGGGAACCGTTCGTGGCGCGCGTCGAGCGCGGCGCCGCCATCAGCGCCAGTCTGGTGGTCACCAACCACCGCCCGCGCCCCGCCGAGGTGCGCGCCGAGGCGATGCTGCCGTGCGGCTGGCGCATCAGGCCACGGCGGCTGGCCGGCCAGGTGCCGGCGCACGGCCAGCGCCGGTGGCGTCTCCGGCTCCAGACCGCAGCGGACGCCGCCGCCGGCCGGCATGTCCTGACCGCCGACATCGTGCTGGATGGCGAGCTGCTGGCGGAGGCGGGCGTCATGCTGGTCGACGTGCTCCAGCCCCCCGCGCCGGCAGCCCAGCCGATCGCGCGGGGCACCCGCAGACCGGTAGCTGGAATACCACCACGGAGGTCGAGATGAAGTTCGTCGTCGCCGTAGACTGCGAAGGGGTTGCCTGTGCGGTGGGCAGCCCCAATGGCACGCTGTCCAACTCGCCGAACTTCGAGTTCGCCAAGAAACAGGCCACCCGTGAAGCGGATGCCGCCGCCCGCGGTCTGTTCGACGCCGGTGCCGAGCACGTGATCGTCTGGGACAACCATGGGGGCAGCCTCAACCTCGACTACGACGCCCTGGACGAGCGCTGCGAGATCGCCTTGGGGACGGGCTTCCCCCACCGCTTTCCGGGGCTGGACGCCAGCTTTGCCGGCGTGCTGCTGGTCGGCTACCACGCCATGGACAACACGGCGGACGCCGTGATGTCCCACTCCTTCAGTTCCGCCACGTACCAGTACGTCCGCATCAACGGCCGGGAGGTAGGCGAGGTGGAGATCGACGCGGCCATGGCCGGCGACCAGGGGGTGCCGCTCATCCTGGTCGCCGGAGACGATCGCTGCGTGGCCGAAGCGTGCGCTTTCTTCCCCGGCATCGAGAGCGCGGTCACCAAGACGGCGTACGGCTGGAATGCCGCGATCAGCAAGCACCCCAGGCGTGCGGTGGCCGACATCTACGCGGCGGCGCAGCGGGCAGCGCGCCGGTGCCGCGAGATCGCCCCCTTCCGTCTGGCCGCCCCCGTCCAGCTGGAAGTACGCTTCAAGCGTCTCGACGCGGCGCAGGCCGCCAGCCGAGGCTATCGGGGCGGGCAGCGGGTGGATCCGTACACGGTGCGCTGGGAGCTCGAGCGCCTCTCGGACTGGTACTGAGCCTGAGACCTCCAGCACCGCCGCGGCCCAGGCGCGCGCCGAGGCAGGAGAACGAACGGTGTGCACACGGCAGGCGGCGACTCCGCCGGACGGCGATCGCGACAGCCCCGCGGAGCAGCGCCCGGAGCTGCTGCCCCGGTGGGTGGCGGACGGCCGGACCGTGCGAGTGAACGAGATCTTCTACTCGATCGAGGGCGAAGGAGTGCGCGTCGGCGAGCCCACGACCTTCGTGCGGCTGGCCGGCTGCAACCTCCGCTGCCGGTTCTGCGATACCCGGTTCGACAGCTACCGGGAGATGCCCGTCGAAGCCGTCTGCGACGCTGTCCGGCGGCACCCGGCCCACTGGGTCTGCCTCACCGGGGGCGAGCCGCTGGGACAGAACGTGGAGCTCCTGGCGCGCCGCCTGCGCGAGCTGGGCTACCACCTGCACATCGAGACGAACGGCACGTTGCGCCCGCCGGCATCCCTGTTCGCGCTGATCGAGCACTGGACGGTCTCGCCGAAGCGCTATCCGGTGACCGGGGGCTTCCTGCGGATCACGGAGCTGAAGTACGTGGTGGGCGAGAGCTTCCGCGAGGAGCGGGTGCAGGAAGAGCTGGCTCCCTTCGTGTACCTGCAGCCGGAGTCGGGCGAACCCAGGTTCGTGCGCAAGGCGCTGGAGATCCTGACGCGGCACCCGCGGTGGCGGCTGTCGGCCCGTCTGCACAGTCTTCTCGGTCTGCCATGAGCGGCGTGAAGAGACCGACCCCGGCGGCGCACCTCTGGCGCTCCAGCATCGGGGCGGTGCGCCCGCCTGCCGCCGCACCGGCTCGGGTGCCGGACGCGGGCGGTCGCACCGTCGGGGCGCGGCAGAGGAGGGCACGGTGAAGATCACCGGCATCGAGGCGCTGCATCTGCGTCTGCCCGAGGTACGCGAGATCGCGGACGGCACGCAGGACTGCCTGCTCGTGTGCGTGCACACGGACAGCGGTCTGACTGGACTGGGCGAAGTGGTGTCCTGCTCGTACGCGGCGCGCGCCGTGATCGCGGCGCCGCGTTCGGCCCCGTTCCGGCACGGCCTGGCCGCGATCGCGGTGGGGATGGACGCCCTGGATGCGGCAGCGGTCTTCGCAGCGCTGGTGGCCGGCACCTCGTGGTACGGTCCCGGCGGCGTGGTCCACCACGCCATCAGCGGCATCGATCTGGCCCTCTGGGACCTCCGCGGCAAGGCCGCCGGCCTGCCTGTCCGCAGGCTGCTGTGCCGTGACGCGGCCGACGCGGTGCCCTGCTACGCGAGCGCCCTGTGGCCCGACCGTCCGGAGTGTGTCGAGGCCTCCGCCCGGGAGTTCGCCGCTGCCGGCTACCGCGCGGTCAAGTACGGCTGGGGTCCCATGGGGAAGGATATCGAGCTGGATGTGGCGCTGGTGGCCGCCGCGCGCGCGGGCCTGGGCCCACAGCTCCAGCTGATGGTGGATGCGGGACGGTGCTGGGACGTGGACCAGGCGCTCCGTCGCGCCGAGCGCTTCGCGGCCTACGGGGTGGCCTGGCTGGAGGAGCCCCTCCGGCCGCGCGACCTGCAGGGCTATCGGATCCTCTGCGACGCGTCGCCCATCCCCATCGCTGCCGGCGAGGCGCTGGCCTTGCTGGACGAGTACGAGCAACTGCTGGCAACGGGGCACGTTCACGTCGTGCAGCCCGATCTGGCCCGAGCCGGAGGCCTGACCCAGGCGCAGCAGATCGCGGCGCTGGCGCGGGAGACCGGGGCCCGGTGCGTGCCGCACGCCTTCGGCACGGGAGTGCTGCTGGCTGCTTCGGCCCAATGGGCGGCCGCGGGGCCGGCGCCGCTCGTCGAGTACACGCAGGCGCCGTCGCCGCTGGCGCGGCGGCTGGCGCGACACCGCATGGCCTTCTCGGGGGGCAGGCTGCACCTGGACGACGCACCGGGCTGGGGAGTGGAACTGGATCCCGAGATCGTCTCTCGATACCGCGTGAGCTAGCCGATCGTGGGGTGGTCTGCGCTCGCGCCTGGACGCCGGCTTGCCGCGGCTCGTCTAGCCGGCGACCAGCGGTTCCAGCAGCTGCTGCGGCGTCTCGCGGTAACGCCGGCCGCAGTCGCGGCACACCAGGATGGCGCCGGCGCGCTGCGGCAATGCCGTGCCGCAGTAGCACACCCAGCCGGCCTGGCGCGCCGGGACGCCGAGCACCAGCGCGTACGGCTTGACGTCACGGGTGACCACCGCGCCCGCGCCGACCAGGGCATACTCGCCGATCGTCACGCCACACACGATCGTCGTGTTGGCGCCCAGCGTCGCGCCGCGCCGCACCCGCGTGGGGCGGAACTCGTGCTTCCGCTCGATGAACGCGCGCGGGTTGATCACGTTCGTAAAGACCATGGACGGGCCGCAGAACACGTCGTCTTCGAGGACCACGGCGTTGTAGACGGACACGTTGTTCTGTAGCTTGCAGCGGTCGCCGACCACGGCGTCGCGGTCGACGAAGACGCCCTGCCCGAGCTGGCAGTCGCGGCCGACGCGCGCTCCCGCCATCACGTGCGCGTAGTGCCAGATACGGGTGCCCGGCCCGATCTGGCAGGGCTGCTCGACGGTAGCGGTGGGGTGGACGTAGTAATCGGATGCCATGTTCAGCCGGCTCTTCTCCGCGGCGCAGCGCTCGCAATATAGCGGCGGCGGAAGCCGCCGGCCACGAGACGCGACGAGCGCATGGAGCGGGTCTCCTACGTAGTGGACGGCAGAGCCAGACCGGGGCCAGGGCCAGGCGCCGGCCGACGGAGCGTCGATCTGGCGGCGCTGGACCGCTGGACAGCTCGCCACCAGGGACGGCCGGCGTGACCGACTCCCGGCGACCGGCCACGGAACAGCAGGCGGGCAGCGGCCTGTGGAGCCGCGCCTTCGTCACCCTCTGTCTGGTCTTCTTCCTCAACGCGTTCTTCGTCGCTCCCTTCACGGCGCTCTTCGCGGTCTACCTCGAGGCCGATCTGCACCGGCTGCCGTGGTTCTCCGGCTCCCTCCGGGGCCTGCTGCTGGCGCTGGGCGGCGTCTTCGCGGTGATGGGCGGCCGTCTGTGCGACCTGCTGGGACGGAAGAACACTCTCCTCATCGGCATGTCGGGAGCCGTCCTGACGGGGTTGGTATTCCGCACCGGCAACGCCGTGCTGCTCACCGCGCTCATCCTGGTGATCGGCGCCACCAGCGGCCCGTGGTCGACCGCAGGGCAGAGCTATCTGATCGCCTCGGTCGCGGGGCGCCATCTGGGGGTGGGCGGCGCGCTGTACTTCCTCACCAACACCGCTGGCGGCGCGCTGGGCAGTCTGGTCACGGGCCTGGTCAAGCAGCGGTGGACGTTCGGATCCATAGGCGGCGCCATGACTGTCGCCATGGCGGCCAGTCTGGGGCTGGCTGCCTGGTTGCTGCCCGGTGGTCGCGAGCGCGCAGAGACCCGAGATGCCGGCCCGCAGGGGCTGGCGCTGTGGTCGGCGTACCGGCCTCTCGTCGCCCGCCGCGCGGTGCAGCTCCTGGTGGGACTGCGCTACCTCGTCACCTCGTTCTGGGGCATGGCGACGCTGGCCATCCCCCTCCTCGTCTTCCGCGCGAGCCAGAAGGCCGGCCTCCCCGCGCCGGAGTCCACCGCCGCCTATTACGCCGCCGTCTCGCTGTCGGTGGCGACCGCCTGCCAGCTCGCCGCCGGGCTGCTGGCCGACCGCTACAACCGCACCGTGCCCTTGCTGGTCGCAGCCGCCGGGGTGGTGCTGAGCGCGATGGGCCTGGCCCTCTTCTGGGCGCGGCTGACCGGCCTGTTCGCCTGCGGCACGGCGCTCACCGCCAGTGCCTGGGCAGTCTCGACGCTCATCCCCAAGCTGATGAACGAGATGGCGAAGCCCGGCGAGAAGAGCAGACTGGTGGGGTTGGGGCATCTGGTGTGGAGTGCTGCCATGCTTACCGGCAGCGTCGTCGGTGGCATGCTGCTGGGGATCGACCCGGCTTTGCCGTTCGTCGTGGGTGCGGTGCTGGCATCGGGCGGCACCGCCTGCGCCTGGCGGCTGTGCACGCTGCTGGACAGGAAGGGCCCGTGAACGGCCCGAGCGTGCCCATGCCGCTTCAGAAGGCGCGGCTCCTGGTGCTGACGGTCTGCCACTTCGCCGTCGATTCCTATGCCACCATGCTGGCACCCATCCTGCCCCTGATCGTCCAGCGCCAGGGTCTGTCCAACGCGGCAGCCGGACTGCTGGGCACGGTCGTCGCGTCGATCGGCATGTCCCAGCCGCTGCTGGGGCTGTGGGCCGACCGCCTGCGCCCCCGCCCCTTCGTCATCGCCGGCGCGTTCCTGGCGGCCGTGTTCACGCCGCTGCTCGGTGTGGCTCCCGGGTACGGCACGACGGTGCTGGCTCTGGCGCTCGGCGGGGTCGGGGTCGCCGCCTTCCACCCGCCAGGGTTCGCCTTGGCGGGCGAACTGAGCGGCACTCGCCGTGCCCTCGGTCTGGCCCTGTTCGCCTTCGGCGGCACGCTGGCGCTCGGCGTCACCCCTCTGTGGCTGTCGCGCTTCGCCAGCACCCATGGGCTGGAGCGACTCCCCTGGCTCAGCGTTCCCGGCATCCTCCTGCTGCTGCTGGCCGGGCGCGCGCTGCCTCCCCAGCCCCGTCGCGGCGGCGCGCCGAGCGCCAGCCTGCTGCTGGCCGCCCTGGCGCCGCAAGCCAGGCTGTTGCTGCTGGTCACCGCCATCGTGGCCCTGCGCTCCGTCACGTCGATCTCGTTCGGGACCTTCTTGGCCGTGCTCGAGCACGAGCGGGGCGCGCCCGCGGCAGAGGCAGGACGGCTGGCCTTGAGCGTGTACCTGACTGCGGGCGTGATCGGCAGCCTTGTCGCCGCCTACCTGGCGGACAGGATGGACCCCAAACCGCTGATCTGGGGCGGATTGCTGCTCGCGGCGCCGCTGCTGTGGGCGTACCTCCGCGTTCCCTCGGGCTGGCCGGCCTACGGCCTCCTCGCGCTCGGCGGCGCCATGGTCCTGTCCTCGAACTCGGTGCTGGTCTCGATCGTGCAGGAGGCGGCACCCCGCCACATGTCGCTGGTCTCCAGCCTGCCGCAGGGCTTCGCCTGGGGTCTGGCAGGCATGGCCCTGCCGCTCATCGGCCACCTCGCCGACCGCGCCGGCATGGCGGCCACGCTCGGCTACGTGGCGTGGCTGCCGGTGCTGCCCGCGGTCCTCGCCGCCTTCCTGCCCTCCCGTCCGCGGGACCAGGCGGCCGGCATGGCCGCCCCCCGCGCCACCTGACCGCCGGCCGTTGTCGGCCGCCGCAGGAGGCTGTAGGTTATGAGCTCCGCTGGGCGGCCGCCCAGCGGCCGCCCAGCAGGGGCCGCGGGACGCCTCGCCGCGATCGTCCGGCGAGCGCGGCGTCCGTTGTCGTCGCGCTGGTGCTGCCGGCGGCAGTTTCACCTGCATCGAGGGAGAAGCACGAGGATGGGTGCTGCGGATGGACCGGGCCGGGTGTTCCGCGTCGGGCTGCTGGGATTCGGCACGGTGGGAAGCGGGACCGCCAGAATCCTGCTGCACAGCGAGCCGCCGCTGCGCGAGCGCACCGGTGTGGACATCCGCCTGCACGCGATCGCGGATATCGATCTGGAACGGCCGCGCGACGTCGATGTGCACGCCGTGCGCCTGACCACCGATGCGCGCGCCGTCGCCGCCGATCCGCAGATCGACATCGTCGTCGAGACGATCGGCGGCATCGAGCCCGCGCGCACGTTCGTCCTCGAGGCGCTGCGGCACGGCAAGGCGGTGGTCACGGCCAACAAGGCGCTGCTGGCCCTCCACGGCCGCGAGTTGTTCGGCGCGGCGCGGCAGCACGGCACCTCGATCGGCTTCGAGGCGGCGGTGTGCGGCGGCGTGCCCCTCATCGGCGCCATGCGCGAGGGCATGGTGGCCAATCGCATCGAGTCGATCCGGGGCATCCTGAACGGCACGTCCAACTACATCCTCACCCGGATGGCGGAGAGCGGCGCCAGCTACGAGACTGCGCTGCAGGAGGCGCAGCGGCAGGGATTCGCCGAGGCGGATCCGACCATGGACGTCGACGGCCTGGATGCCGCGCACAAGCTGGCGCTGCTGGCCAGCCTGGGGTTCCATCATCTGGTGGACCTCGACCAGATCCACGTCGAGGGGATCCGCGGCCTGCGCGACACCGACCTGCGTTTCGCCACCGAGCTGGGCTATGTCGTCAAGCTGCTGGGCATCGCCAAGCAGCACTTCCGCAGCGGCGCTGCGGGCGACCACGAGGGAGTGGAGCTGCGGGTGCACCCGGCCCTGCTGGCGCGCGACCATCCGCTGGCTGGCGTGCGGGAAGAGAACAACGCGGTGCTGGTCCGCGGCGATGCCACCGGCGACGTGCTGTTCTACGGGAAAGGAGCCGGCATGATGCCCACCGCCTCGGCCATCGTGGCCGACATCGTCGGCGCGGCACGAGGCTCGGCTCTGCCCAACTTCGAGAAGCTGCAGCTCTTCGGCCGCCACCGTCTGGCGGTGCTGCCGATGGGCCGCACCTGCTGCCGCTGGTACGTGCGATTCGACGTCGCGGACGAGCCCGGCGTGCTGGCGCGGATCGCCCAGACGCTGGCCGAGCACCGCGTGTCCATCGCGTCCTTCCTGCAGAAAGAGCCCCACAGCGCCGCGCCCCTGCCCGACCGGGTGCCCATCGTCATCATCACGCACCCGACCGCGGAGGAGAGCTTTCAGGCCGCCAGACGGCAGGTCGAGACCTTCGCCTTCGTGGCAGGTCCGGGCAGCGCCCTGCGCATCGAGGACTGAGCGACGGCCGGCAGCTTCAGCCGGTCTCCGGCAGGAAAGAGGGCATGGTGACGCCCCGGAAGGGCGGGCACTCGCCTCTGGCCTGGGCGACGTGCAGCTCGCAGTTGCGTCCGCCCCAGGCGTACGCCCGACGCACCAGCTCCTCGCAGGCGGCGGGCACCAGGAAGACGCTGGTGCGGCCGCGCCGCCGATCCAGCTCCGCGAGCAGCAGCGCGGCGGCCGCCGCTTCCGTGCGGGCCACTCCCGGTCCGACCATGGTCGGACCGGAGACGAGGTAGCCGTCGAGGCTGCCGTCGGCCGCGGCGCACACGGACACGTGCCAGATCCCCGCGTCGTTGCGCACGAAGTGCTCGTAGTCGCCACCGCGCTGGATGCCGCTGACTGCCATCTCCACGGCCGCCATCCGCGCGACGTCGGCAACCTCCGCCGGACGGACGTACGCCTCCAGCTCCGCGTGCGCGCCCAGCCCGGACGCCGGCACGGCCAGCGCGATGTCCTGGTACAGGCAGCGCGGCACGAAACCGGCGCGCGTGTACAGGGAGAACGAGTCCAGGTTGAGCGCGCTGGAAACCAGCCGCAGCGGCTTGCCCGCCCGCTCGGCCGCCGCGATGATGTGCGCCAGCAGGGCCCGCGCCACGCCGTGCCCGAAGAAGTTCGGGTGCACGTTCATGATTCCCAGCGACAGGTGCGTCGGCCGCTCGTGGTAGAAGCAGGAGCCGGCCAGGCGGGCGCCCACCATGGCCACCAGCCCGGCGCTGCCCGGCAGCGCGGCGTACACCTCCCAGAAGACATCGGTGCCCGCCGCCTCCGGGAAGATGCGCGCCATCGCATGGGTCTCGTACCAGTAGTTCGTCGACACGCAGATCAGCTCGCCCACCGCCAGGCGGTCGGCGGCCACCATCGGCCGGATCGCGACTGGGTCCATCGAGCATCCTCCGTGCAGGTCCGACACGGCGCCAACTGCCGCGCGCCGTGTCCCAGAGCAGGCAATCCCCCCGGCGCCATCCCGGCGGCGCGTCGGGCGGCGCGTCAGGCGGCGCGTCGGGCGGCGCGTCGGGCGGCGCGTCGGGCGGCGCCCCGTCATCCTTCAGGCAGGAATCGTGCCAGCAGCTCCATGTAAACGGCGATGAAATCCTCGCGGCCGTTGGTGCGATTGTAGAAGTAACAGAAGGGATTCGGGTTGATCTCCAGGACCCGCAAGCCCTGCGGACCGTCGATGACGTCGATCGCATAGAAACCCAGGTCCAGCACCCGGGCGACCTGCTCGGTCAGCGCCCGCAGGCGCGCCAGTAGGCCTGCCTCGCGGACGCGCACCGCCCGGCCGTCGGCCTGATGGAGCGGGTTGAGATCGGCGCGATCGCCCGCGCTGTCGCTCACCTTGGCGTAGGCCAGCAGCAGCTCGGCCCCGCTGGCGACGATGCGGTACTCGGGACCCGGCACGAACTCCTGCACCAGCACGACGTTGTCCAGGAAGCCGCTGTTCTCGAACAGCTCGCCAAGGCGCCCGCGCAGGCCGGCCCCATCGGTCGCCAGATACACTCCCTGGGCCAGCGAGCTGCGGCACTTCTTGACCACCATCGGATAGGCGAAGCGCTGCTCGGCCGCCTGCACGACCTGGTCGATGGAGGCGTGGGTCCGGTACCGGTCGAAGCGCGCGTCGGCCAGCGGATTGAACACCCGCAGGGTCTGCGGCACCGGCACGCCGGCGCGCCGGAACAGCTCGTCCTGGTAGGCCTTGTCCTCGGCCAGGCGGGCGGCGACATAGTCGTTGAACGGGTTCTTGTTGCGCAGGAAGTGCAGGCTGCGGCCGCCCCGGCGGGCGCGCGCCACGTTGCCGTCCGCCGACACCAGCTCCCAGTCCGCCCCCAGCCGGCGGCAGGCTTCCTCCAGACAGACCAGGCTCTCCAGCGCCACGTCCTCGGTGATCCCATCGCTGTCCATGGGCAGGCCGAAGAACTCGCGAGCGCGAGCCACCAGATACAGCGAACCCGTGATGCAGATGTCCGCAGCGGCCTGGGGTCCGGACAGCGCGCTGGCGAAGGCGAGGCGGCAGTCGGGGATCGCCACGGCGGGGATCCCTGGCGGCGCCAGGGCAGCCAGCTCCGCTGCCGTCAGCGCCTTGGGATGGGCCGAAGTGGTGAGAACCAGGCGGTCCGCCACGTGCTGCAGGGCGGCGAGGACACCCTCGGCGTCGTGACCGCGGCCCACCCCCACCACCAGGGTCCAGCGCGGCGCCAGCGCCGCCAGGTCGTCCGCCAGGCGGCGGGCGGCCGCCGGGTTGTGCGCCCCGTCGACGATGACCTTCGGGGTCTGGCGCGCCCACTCGAAGCGTCCGGGCCAGCGATGGCCGGCCACGACCTGGGCGCACACGGCCGCACTCAGGGCCGGGCACAGGCCAGCGGCAGCAGCCAGGGCCAGACGGGCGTTCTCGGCATAGG
>Ga0116202_10000945_pt1 | contig 16860 bp, 20 predicted proteins | sample LakKivw325mmetaG_FD_94479 | JGI IMG/M metagenome (GOLD analysis project Ga0116202, IMG submission 94479) | Anoxic lake water microbial communities from Lake Kivu, Rwanda to study Microbial Dark Matter (Phase II) - Lake Kivu water 325m metaG | ecosystem: Environmental > Aquatic > Freshwater >...
GATACAGGATGGCTGTAATGATGCCTGTGCCTATTGTATCGTGCCCCGGGTGCGAGGAGGGGAACAAAGTTTGCCCCCGGAAGAAATTATCAACGAGGTAAAAGCCAAAGTCGCAGCGGGGTATAAAGAGATCGTCTTTACCGGAACTAAGATAGGAGACTACAATCACAAGGGCGTTAATCTGCGTAAGCTAATCGAACGTGTCCTGGCAATTACAAACTTGGAGCGGCTCCATGTTTCTTCTTTGCAACCGCAGGATATCTCTCAGGACCTGCTCGAGTTGTGGCAGGACTCTCGATTGTGCCAACACTTCCATCTGGCGCTGCAGAGCGGCAGCAGTGGGGTGCTTAGAAGGATGAGGCGGCGTTATTCCCTCGTCGATTATACCGGGGCAATCTCGCGGATTAGAAAGGTGATGCCCGATGCAGCCATCACCACAGATATCATAGTGGGTTTTCCCGCAGAGACTCCTGAAGAATTTGACGAAGGATATCGCTTCTGTAAAGAAACGGAATTTGCCGCTATTCACGTTTTCACTTATTCAGCCAGGCCCGGAACTCCCGCGGCGAGGATGCCGGCACAGGTAGGCGACAAACTAAAGAAAGAGCGCAGCCTGAAGATGCTGCAGCTAGCTAAAGAGAGCGCTGACAAATTTAATAAACGGTTCCTGGGAAAAAGCTTGACTGTGCTTTGGGAAAAGGAGATTAAGCCGGGGTCGGACGTCTATTCCGGCCTAAGCCACAACTACATTCGAACGTTTGCACGCAGCGATAAGCCTTTAGATAATAGGTTAGGCGTCGTCGCAGCCACCCGGTTAGACAGGGCAGGACTGTGGGTGGAGGTCATGCGTGATTATAAGAATTAAAGTAACCCCCCAATCCAAAACCGAAGGCATCGTCAGGGAAGAAGAAATCTTTTTGGTGCGGGTCAAGGAGCCGCCGAAAGAAGGTAAAGCCAACAGGGCGGTCATAAAGTTGCTGGCTGACTATTTTAAAGTTTCGCAGGGGCAAATAACCATAACCAGCGGTTTCAGCAGCCGGAATAAAACCATAGAGATATCATAGCTGCCACAGGTACGGCTGCTCGGGCGATTCGGCGGTTAACCGGCTTCATCCCGGCGCCGCTGATTTCGGAGAAAGTCTTCAACCTCTTTTAAGATTCTTTCTGCACCGGGTGATGGTTCCCTGGGTGAAGTACCTTCGGTTTCGTACTGATGCTCTAGCTTCAAGATATATTGCTGCAGCTCTTCACTATCGGCAAGAAGCCGGTTAAGCATATCCTCAAGGTATTCACCGGCCTTGATGAGTTCGGTCAGGTCGACATCGATATCAAGTAGCTTGGTCAATTTTCGTACCAGGCCGAGACAGGCCAGGGGGTTGGTATCAACCCGGACGTAGAACGGAGCATGTCCCCAGAGACTGATGGCCTCTATACCTCTCTGAGTACAGTTATTAAGTAAAAGGCTGTGCATACTGCTCGGGCCACGGTAATTAATCGGCTCGATGCTGTGTTTTTTCAGTAAACTCAGCAGGTCCTGATTGGTGACCACGCCGGAAATTCTCGGCTCCATGGTATGCGGTATATTGTCATACAGGCCGCCCAGCGCATATATCCTTCTAACTTTAAGGCTGCTTGATAAATCCAGAATGGCGTCAATGAACTTCTGCCAGTGAAACTGGGGCTCAATACCGTGAAATAGGACCAAATCACGTTCTACCTCGCTATTCTTCCAGTATAAAAAGCTGTTGGTTGGAAGCTGAATCAATTTAATCAGCCCTGCTTCAATGGTGACTTCGGGGCGGGTAGAAGAAAAATCATAAAATTGATCGCCTTCTATCTGAGCGAATCCGGTTGCATCCAGAGCCCTTGCCAGATAAAGAACCGCTCCGGTGGCTACTTTGGCCGCGTCTGACCAGCCCGCCAGCGCAACTAACATATCCGGTTGGTTTAGTTCGGGTAATTTGGGAAAGGATTGATTACTTTTCATTTTTGGCTTGTCTCAGTCTAGCATAATTAACAGGGGTAACAAAATTGGGTGCTGCACTCTCGCAACGCGAGGCATTGACTGGTGTGGTATACTTCTTTGTTGGCAAAATCATGGGCGGAAAAATAGGAGGAGTATGAACGTGGCACGCATGCAGATAATAGTAAATCCGGCTGCCGGAGCCGGCAAGACGGCAAAGAAATGGCCGCAGATAATGGCATTACTTAAAAGTCTCGGTCTGGACTTCAAACACGATTTGACGGAAGCTCCAGGTCATGCCATCGAACTGGCAAAAGCTGCGGTTAAAAATGGCTATAAATTCGTAGTATCCGTTGGCGGCGATGGCACCATACATGAAATCGTGAACGGACTGCATGAGGCTGGAGCCAATAACGATGTGACTGTGGGTATAATCAATACTGGAACGGGTGCCGATTACATTCGGACTCTGGGCGTACCCCGTCGCTATAAAGACGCTTGTAAATGCCTTTTGAGCACGAATCGACGCACTGTGGACCTCGGTGTCGTCGAATATATAAAGAACGGTAAAAAAGCGAAGCGGCTGTTTGTGAACTTCGCCGGCATCGGTTTCGACGCCGAAGTGGTCAAGGCTACAACTGAGAAATTTAAAGCTATGGGGGACATGCCATCGTATTTGATGGGCCTGTTCTCAACGCTAATGTCGTACGAAAACAGGGATGTGTCCATCATAATAGACGGCAAATCCGGCGTGAGAAGAATTTGCACCATTATGCTAAACAATGGCCGGTATGCAGGCGGCGGCATGATGCCGGCTCCCAACGCTGACCCGGAAGACGGCTTCTTTGATATGGTCATCATCGATGATATAACCAAACCTGATTTAATAATGTCAATTCCGAGAATTTACAGAGGAACACATCTGACTCATCCGAAAGTCACCTTGATGAGGGCTCGCGAGGTGGAAATTAGACCGACGCTGGCTTCGGCGGTGCAGGCTGATGGGGAGCTCCTTGGAGAAGCACCGGCCCGCTTTACCGTATTGCCGGCAGCTCTGCAAGTCATCGTTTGACAAGTTGCTAATAATACTAATGAGTAACTAAACAGAATCCTGTTCCTAATCAGTTTTATCCAGAACAAGCGCCAAGTCCGGGGTTTCCTCTAGTAGTGTACTTATAGCAACCTCTTCGCCCTTGATATCGAAGGCTTTCCTGCTGGATTCCGAACTCACCACCAGGCTAACAGGTTGCTTCATGCCGGAGAAAAACAGGCTACCGCCGGCAGGCTGGCAGTTAACCGATAATTTTACTACCAGAATGAGGCTAATTCCGGCCACCGCGACGGGTCCTGAGACTATCACCTTTTTCTTTTCCATCTGTTTAAAACCGTTCTTTTGGCTAATCGAAAAACGGGCAACGAGAAGGCAAATCCAAGCATTGCTCCGGCCATTTGTATAGGCAGTAGCCTGACACTACAATTCAGATAACCTGTCACGAACGATTCTCCGGTAAACGCCGGCTCGATCTTAATGGGATATAGTACGAAGTAGTTTAAGGCCAAATTAGCCGGTGCTATGAAGGCGAAAAGAAGGCCGGTATCCGCGGGATTTTCCAGGTCTACTTTCAGGTTTGCGCCTAATTCCCTGATGTGGATGCTCTTAAAGGTTCGGCGTAAGAAGATCTTGAGCTGTCTGAGGAGTCCTCTGGTTTGCAGTATTCCCACGGTGGTTTTTATGGACTGTAGCCAACCCGTCCCCGGCTCATGTTCGGATCCGCTGGCTGACCTCTTCTCGGGTTTCTGGCGAGCCTGCACCAGCTCTCTCTTTACTAACCCGAAGAGCCATAATAACTTGAGACTGAACTTGGGTTGGCCCTCAGTGTTGGCCCGCAGGACAAGTTCAATCGGTATGCACAGAACGAGAGTGATAAGTACTGCGAGGCTAACCAGAACGATGACGAACCACAATTATTTCCCGCCTTCTTTTTTCCGTTCGCCCCATTTTTCGGTTATTTTGGCCGCAATATCGGGTATGGTCTCGCTAAACTTCTCTATGGCTGCTGCCATACCGCCTTTAATCGGCTCTATCCTTACACCTTCTTTGTCAATCACTATGATTGCAATAGGTCTGACTCCGGCTCCGCCACCGCTGCCACTGCCGCCACCCTCAACAGCTTCCTTCGTCTCTCCCTTGCCTGTACCGCCGCCAGCAGCAAAACCAAAGCCGACGCTCATTAAAGGAATCAATGTAGTACCCTCGATAACTAGAGGTTCCCCAACTACGGTTTTAGAATCCAAAACCTTTTCTATCTCTCCAAGGGTGGTTTTTACTAATTTTTCGATATCGTCCATCATTTCCTCCTGAACGGTTCCGTCTACGTGCCAAACATTATACCACGATGTAAAAGTGTGGCTTCAACAATTTGTCGTTCCGGTAAACATCGCCGAGCGGCGCCGGTCGTAGGTTCATTCAGACGCAGGTTCTTGCGATTGGGTGCTCTTCTCTGCGGTTTCTGCCCCGGCAGGCCGACTTCTGAGCCAGCGATGAATCTCATCCAGGGCAGGCGGCGATACACTGAATACCTCCATGTCTTTTGGAAATTGGATGACCGAGCCTTCTCTAATGAAAAGTACGGCGATTTCATCGTCTTTCAGCGTACTGTCTATTCTTTTACTAATGTGGTCGTATCTTTTTCTGGCAGCTTCAATGTAGAATTCGGACACCTTTTTAATTGCGGTCTCGCTTAGTAATCCTATTAATAAGCACCTTTCCCAGTCCATGCATTCCTCAGCAAGCTGCCTATCTTCAATTAGCTCGATCTTGGCGCCTTTATCGGCTTTACTCTTAGCGATGTGGCTGCTTTTTGGATTTAATTTCTCCATAATTTCGAGGCTTTTTTCGTCGTTTCCAGTTATGGATTCATGGTATATGCGGCAGACTTTACCCAATTTTGTTTCCAGGTTGTCGATATGTTCGTTTACCTGATGCCAGTAAAGCTCATATTTTTCGACATATTCGGTGGGTGCCTCTTTCGCCGAATATATCAACGGGACAAGAAAAAGTTTTCTACTATGCCTAAAGGTACTAGCTTCGGGCTTATTTATTTTACCGAGTTCGGGTGACATTCTTAATTCCTTTACAGGTAGTTTATCATATGAGGGCCGGTATTTGAAAAATTTAATAAATTTTTAATTTTTGAAAAATAAAATTAACGACTTTTAGAGGGATGGTTCCTTATAATTTCTTTAGAAATTGTCGTTACATGACATTCCTTTCGATGGTTTAAGTGGCTGAAGAATATTATCGATTACCTCGCCGGGTATTGGCAATTGCACTACTGCTGGCATTCGGCATCTGGCTGCCACTCCTGGTAGTCCCTACTATAGAGGACATAATCACCCGGCAGCTGGGTATATCGCATGCGCTGACAGCCTTGCTGTACAGTGCGCCTGTGGCTATGCTGGCTCTCCTGGCCATCCCCGGGGGGTTGCTGGCAGACCGAATCGGTATAAAAAAAGCTGTCGGCATCGGCACTATATTTCTGTCGGTCGGGGCAGTGCTCCGCGGAATGTCGACCGATTTTTCGACTTTGCTTGGGTTTACTATATTATACGGAGTCGGCCTCGGTCTGTGCTTCCCGAATCTGCCAAAGCTAGCCCGCTACTGCAGTCCTCGGGAACGTGCCAACGTCACACTTGGCATATTTACCGTAGCTATTGTCTTCTCGGGGGCTCTTCCGCTGGCAATTACCAGGCCGCTAATTTATCCCATAGCTCAGAGCTTTCAAGTTGTTCTTTTAATTAGCGCCCTGCCCGCAGTGGCAGCTGCCATCCTGTGGTGGTTATTGGTAGGAGACCCACCGTGTGAGAGCGCCGGTGTAGAGACCGTCGGTTTCGATATATCGGCATTAAGAAAAATTGTGGCCAGGGCAGACTTGTGGCTGGCCGGGCTGCTCTTCTTTTTGCATAACATCGTCTTATATACGTGGATTGGCTGGGTACCGCAGTTCTTGACAGGTATCGGGGCCAGCGCAGATGCTGCAGGACTCATTACCTCGGTGGTTCTTTGGGTGGGTATACCGTCGGTTATATTGCTGCCCCGCGTATCTACAAGATTGGGGAAAAGAAAGCCATTTCTTTGGGGTTCGAGCATCTTGCTTGTGTTCGCTTCATACGGGGCCTTATTTATTAACCTGCCGTTAAGCTGGGTTCTCATGTTTTTTACCGGAATAGCCACCACGACCCGGTTTGTCATGCTGCTGGCTCTACCAGTAGAAATGGTAACGCCCGAAATATCCGGTTCAGCTAGCGGGATGGTGATGTCGATTGGTTACGTCGGGGCTTTGGTTGGCCCGTTAGCTGGCGGTTTCATTTTAGATACAACTGGCAGCTATCATTGGATCTTTATATCTTTAGCGGTCGTGTCAGTGATTACCGCCGTTATAGCATTTATTATTCCCGAAACCGGGAAAAAACTGGCAGTTAAAATTACGGGTTAGATGCGCGCCTAGAGGGATTCGAACCCACGACCCCCGGTTCCGAAGACCGGTGCTCTTGTCCGCTGAGCTATAGGCGCAAGGGCTCGGATTGATTCCGGTTCTGGGGTGAGCGGAGGGATTCGAACCCTCGTTCTCCAGGGCCACAACCTGGCGCCTTAAACCACTCGGCTACGCTCACCATAGGCCCAGACAGTTATTATAGCTGAGCGCCATAGGCGATTCAATTTGAGTAAAGTGTTGAAAAATCGATTCCAAAGCCCATTGACATCATTTAGGAACCGTAATACAATTCGCCGCTAACGGGAGCGAAAATAAACATCTGTGGCTAATGATTGGAGCCCCAAACTCGGGGACAAGGTCGTTCGCAGTCCCCGGGTTAAGTTGCATCCTTTGCGACGAGTCCTTGGCATTCCAGGATTGTTCAGTACAGCGTATGGGGATGTGGGTTCTTCTATATATTATGCGTTAGGTCTTGTTGCTCTTATAGCACTTGGCGCGACTCCAGTTGCCTTGGGTATAGCCGGAATACTATTTGTTTTCACCGCTCTTACCTACGCCGAGGGTACAGCAATGTATCCTGAAGCTGGTGGCTCAGCCAGCTTTGCTCGCCATGGACTGAGTGATTTAATGGGATTTCTTGCCGGTTGGTCGCTCATGTTCGGCTACATAGTTACGATATCAATATCAGCCTACACGATTCCTTCGTATCTGGGCTATTTCTGGGAACCGCTGAAGATGTCGCCGGTATACCATACTGCGGCCGCAATGGGCATAGTAGTGATACTCATGATCATTAATGTTTTTGGTGTTAGGGAGTCATCAAGACTAAACCTTTCCTTAGCTGTTTTAGATATAGGTACTCAGATTTTAATCATACTATTTGCTTTATTCATATTGTTTAATCCGGTAGTGTTCTGGCAAAGGATTACGGGGTACTGGCCTTCGACGTCGAACTTAATTTTTGGCGTAGCCATTGCCGCCATTGCTTTTACAGGTTTGGAGACTGTTTCACAAATGGCCGAAGAAACCAAGCGCCCTCAAATTAAGGCTCCCAGAGCATTAATCTTAATGACCGTTGTTGTACTGGTTATCTTTGCCGGTATTTCGATATCTGCTTTTTCAGCAATGACACCTGCTGAACTGGGATCCCAGTGGGCGACGGATCCCGTAGCCGGCATTGCCCACAAACTCTCTGCAGCAATTGTTCCTGGCGAGATGGTAAAGGGCCTTTCCGAGGCGGCCTATCAGATTATTGTGGCTTATATTTTGGATGTAGTTCGCAATGTACTTCCTGTACTGGTAGCCTTACTCGCGGGGACTATCTTGTTTATAGCTACCAATGCCGGGCTTCTGGGTATTTCGCGCCTCGCTTTTTCCCTTGGAAGGTTTCAGCTTATACCGGCGGAACTGGGTCACGTGCACAGTCGCTTTAAGACTCCTTACATCGCTATAATTCTGTTCGGATTAATATCACTGGTATTGCAGGTTCCCGGCTTTTTTGGTCCAGATGTATTTGCCAACCTTGGCGGCCTTTACGCCTTTGGCTCTATGCTTTCCTTTGCTCTGGCGCACTTGTCGATACTGGCGCTGCGCATAAAAAAACCTGAAATTACACGGCCGTTCAAGCTTCGCCTGAATGTGAAGATCGCTAATCGTGAATTACCTTTAACCGCCATACTCGGCCTGTTAGGGACGACCGTAATCTGGATAGTTGTGGTAATTTTGCAGCCTTACAGTCGATGGGTGGGGTTTGGGTGGATAATTATCGGACTCGGTACCTTTTTCCTCTTCCGGAAGTTGAAGCACAGGTCTGCGGAGCAGTCAGGCGCTGCAACTGGGGAAGCCGGCGGAGGTCGGAAATAATTGCACATCTTAACCGACGAAACTATAATGTTAACTGGCTTATAATACATCCATGAAACTCGAGAGAATACTGGTTGCGGTTAGCGGTAAGGATGCTGATACGGAGGCGGTCAAGTTAGCCTGCGACCTGGCGAAAAAGCCAAAAGCAAAAATATATGTTGTTTATGTCATCGAAGTCAAGCGCAGCCTTCCGCTGGATGCAGTCATAGATGCCGAAATACGTGTAGCCGAAGAAGCACTGGCTCATGCCGAGGATGTGGCTTCAGATATGGATTATGAAATTGAAACGGATTTGATTCAAGGGAGGGACGCTGGCCCGGCCATCGTGGACGAGGCGATGGAAAAAGAGGTAGATTTAATTATAATGGGATTTACTCACAAGAAGAGATTTGGCGTTTTCAATCTTGGTCGTGTTATTCCCTACGTTCTGGAAGAAGCGCCGTGTCGAGTTCTTCTTTTCCGGGAACCGATGAAATGAGAAGATCGAAGTGAAAATAATTATTATGGGATGCGGCAGGGTAGGTGCTCAACTGGCGAGCCTGCTCGATGCCGACGGCCATCAGATAACGGTAATTGATATAGATGCACATAGTTTCAGGAGACTGCCTCCCAGCTTTGGAGGGACAGCGCTTGTCGGTGACGGAACCGACGAAGAGATGCTGAAGAAAGCGGGAATTACGGAAGCCGATGCTTTTGTGGCTGTAACGCAGGGTGACAATCGTAACGTCATGGCGGCTCAAATCGCCAAAAACATATTCAATGTTCCAAGAGTTATTTGCCGTATATACGACCCTCTGCGCAAAGATGTTTATGAAGCACTCGGGCTTGAGGCTGTTAGCCCAACGACCGTATTTGCCCAGTTGCTTAGAGATAAGCTATTGAATGAATAAAACGGTGAATTAGTAGACATGTATATAATAATAATCGGCGGCGGCAGCGTGGGATACCATCTATGTAAGGCACTGCTAAAAGAAGGGCACGAGGTCTTGGTTCTAGACAAGGATGCCACCAAATGTGAAAACTTCGAGGACGAACTGGGAAGTGTATGTGTTCGGGGCGACGGTTGCGAAGTGGCGACCTTGGCAGAAGCGGGAGCATCAAGGGCTGAAGTTTTTATTGCGGCTACCGACGGGGACGAAGATAATCTGGTGGCCTGCCAGATAGCCAAGTATAAATTTGGTGTCCCCAGAACCATTGCCAGAGTTAACGATCCCAAGAATGAGGAAATTTTCAGGAAGCTTGGTATCGATTGCCCGATAAGCGTCACCAATCTCATTCTGGAACATATAGAGGAGAAAATACCCAGCCATCCGCTTATTCACCTCCTCACTATGGGCGAGGAGAAGATGGAAATAGTCGAGGTTAAGATACTCGATAGTTCGAAATCTGTGGGAAAATCGGTTAAACAGCTATCGCTGCCCGTTGATTCCATTTTGGCCCTGTTAATACGCAATGGGCTCAAACCGCAGGTACCAACAGCCGACACGGTGCTGGAAGCTAACGACCGCATCGTTGCCCTGACCACTACGGATAGTGAGGAGACTCTAAAAAAGAAATTGGTGGGCAGCTAGCACCACCCAGGGTTAACAATGGCCAGGGTTGCTTTTCAAGGCGAGCGCGGGGCATTCAGTGAAGATGCGGTAATCACCTTCTTTGGGGATGCGGAGCTTTTACCTAGCAGGTACATAGCCGATGTTTTTGAGGCCGTGCTTGGAGACGAAGTCGAATACGGGGTGGTCCCGGTAGAGAATTCCCAGGCCGGAAGCATTAACGATACTTACGACTTGTTGTTGCGTTACCCCCTGAATATCTACGGCGAAATTCAACTGAGGATTAGCCACTGTTTGATGGCGCTGCCCGGTGAGACTATTGACGAAATAAAGGTCATATACTCTCATCCTCAAGCACTGGCGCAGTGTGAAGAATTTTTACGGAAGCTGAAAGCAGAAATTGTGCCAACTTATGATACTGCCGGGAGCGCCAAAAGGATTAAAGAGGAGAACCTAAAAGGCAGCGCTGCCGTAGCCAGTAAAAGGGCAGCCGGGATTTATGGACTAGAAATACTGGCTGAAGGCATAGAAACCAATCCTAATAACTATACCAGATTCTTTGTCATTTCCAAGAAAAAAGCGGGACCTTCCCCAAAGAGTAAAACGTCCCTGGTCTTCAGTACCAGGAACATACCGGGCTCGCTATACAGTTGCCTGGGTGCCTTCGCCACCAGGGATATAAATCTAACTAAGCTCGAATCGAGGCCGAGCCGGGACAAGCCATGGGAATATATTTTCTATGTAGATTTTGAGGGACACGTAGATGACCTGGTTTGCCGGCAGGCTTTGGATGAACTTAAACAGTTGACGAATTTCCTGAAGGTACTCGGCTCATATCCTCGAGTAACCAATTCACAATCAAAGTAGGGTCTTCAATCCGTCCTTTAGCTTCTTGTAGGTTGCTGCCAGACCTTCTGAAACCACCTTTGTATCCGCAGTCACGGCCATGAAATTTGCGTCGCCCAGCCATCGAGGCACTATGTGGGTGTGCACGTGTTCATCTAGTCCGGCACCGGACACTTTACCCAGGTTCATACCCATATTGAAGCCTGCCGGCTTAGTCACCTCTGTAAGCACTGTAAGGCCCAGTTTGAGCAGCTGGAAGTGTTCCCTGGCTTCGTCGTCCGTCAATGCATCCAGGTTGGCTATATGTCGGTACGGCGCGACCAGCAAATGGCCTGGATTGTAGGGGTACGAGTTCAAAATGATAAAGTTGCTTTTGCCGCGGTGGAGAATGAAGTTCGCCGCGTCATTATTCTCTCTCGGTGTCTCGCACAAAAAGCAGCCGGCTTTATTTGTCTTGAGTATATATTCAGCGCGCCATGGCGCCCACAGGTTCTGCATTTTGTATCGCTCCCGAGTGGTCTATCTTACATTGCCCGGCGGCCAATTGCAATGGTATTGACTTTGCTGACTAACATTGTTATCTTGTTATCAAGAATGGCTACCGTTGAGATAAGTATCATTACCAGCGGTAATATCCCCTGGAGCTTCAAAAGGGATGTTGACAATATATTCCGGGACTGCTATCGAAAGTTCGCCTCAGAAAAAATCCCTTACAAAGTTGAGATTCATATCGTAGACCGTGAGTCCAATATGCATGCCCTGCTTAAAGAAGACAGGCTCCGGCTGGGCATGTCCGCAGGCGGTGAAGATGAGTTTGCCTGCGCCCACGACGCGTGGCGTGGCTATCCTCGTGTTATCTGCAGCCTCGATAAATTGAACAAGATGAATAAGCTGGCCAGGCTTGGGGCCATCAGACATGAAGCAGCCCACAGCGTCCTTCACGGTTCGATGGAGTACTATATATTCAGGATTCCCGATGAATGCCGACACACGGCTGCCATAAAGGCGCTTGATCCACCGGTATTGGACCAGGCACTATTTTATGTATCCGCCGCCGTAAAAGATTTTGAGGCTACCAGGTTGCTGGTGCAGCACGGCTTCATAGACTGCCAGTTCAGTTATGCTTTAGAGTGGCTGAGGCCTTCACCTGAGGACAAGGAGACCTGGAAAACTGTGCAGACAAACCGGCCGGCCAAACTCACCTACCTGACGGCTTTACTAAGGCCGATGTTGTTCGTTCATCCTTTGCTGGCACTGCCAAAATCCCAGACTATTGCTCTAGAAAACCAGGTACTGCTGGCGAGGAGAGTCGAGGAAATGCTGGAACCGCTGGGAACGACGGAGCAAAATAGATTGCTGCAGGTGACCAGTGTGATAGCTGGGGAAGCTACTGAAGATACACACAAGAACGTAGACATTGCCATGTGCCAGGCTATGAACCTGGTATGACTTCTGTTGGTTTAACCCCTGTGTAACAGTTCCTCTTTCAGCGATTTTAGCCGTTCCGTAAAAGGTTCGGCAGTTTGGTCGAGCTTTGCCTGCCATTCCTCTTGGGCGAGTATGTTGATGTGGCCGATGGCCAACCCTGAGATTCTCAGCTGATGCAATATTTGCCCGCCGGCCTCTTCTATCTCCTGACTCTGTTTCTTAGCGGCTTCGGTGTATTCCTGAAACAAAATCTCTATTTCTTCCAGTGCTTTCCGTGTGGTTGCCGTATCGTGAACGGCCAGGGTTCCCTTAGATATTTCCGGCAGTGCGTCGGGATATTTCAGGTCTATGGATTGGCCCAGCCGCCGAATAACAGCTTGGGCGACCCAGTCTTTGTCAGGTATTTCGTGTTTATCTAGCTCGTCTTTTATGGTTCTAATATCACGTTGGTTAAGGTATTTATCAGCCAGCGCTTCGCCGAGCAAGCGACATTTCTCATGTCTCTGTTCTTCACGTTCCTGTGAAGACAGACTGCCTAATTTGCTGGCCTTTTCCTGTGCTATCTCCCAGGCGCTCTTGATGTTTGGCATGTAAATATCCCTTAATATTGTCAGGCGAGCCGGCGCTAATTTTTATTGGTTTTCCGGCTTCACCGCTATTGAAATCGAAATATTTTCGGGTGGTTTTAAACAAGATTTTACCTTATAATTCTAGTAAATTCCAACTGGCGTTAATAGCCAACTGGGTGGTGACTCATGGTTTACGGGTCGTTACGAACTTACGAATCGATACAATTAGCCGAAGGTTTTTATTTCTACATCTGGCAGGGAAATGGAAATAATTGTAATACCTGCCTATTTACGGATGTACTTCGAGGTGACCGGCCGCACGTAATCGTGGACCCGGGGCATATAAACAACGAGTTTGGTGAGAGTTGTTTCGATGACTTGACCAAAGCCATTGAGGACAACGGCTTTAAAGTCGATGATATCGGGTTGATAATAAACACACATAGCCACCTGGATCACTGCCAGGCAAACCAGCTCTTGGTCCAAAAAAGCGGCGCCTGGGTTACGCTGTCCGAGGAAGAAGATGAATTTCGGCGCACGTCAGGGGAAAGGCTTAATGCGATGCTTGGAGCCAAGGCTCCTGAATTCACACCCCTTTTCTATCTTAAAGAGGGGGAACTGAACCTGGGTGCCAAGAACAAGGTCCGCCTCCAGGTGCTTCTCACGCCCGGTCATTCACCGGGATCGATTTGTCTTTACTGGCCGGAGACCAGGATTTTAATTACCGGTGATGTTCTTTTCTTCGGCAGTATTGGCCGGACTGATTTTCCCGGAGGCAGCCTTTCCCTGTTGAAAAAGAGCATTGATACATTATCAAAGCTGGACGTAGAATATGTGGTTCCCGGGCACCGCACAGAATACGGGAGCCTTATTAGAGATAAAAAGAACGTGCAGCGTAATTTCCAAGCCGTCAAACTATTTCTTTAGCAGGTGTTTTAATGGAAGCTGATGACAAAATTCAGTACGCTGTGGAACATACCGAGGTGCTCAGAGCGCCGGCTCAAAGCCTGGCGACCTTCGGCACCACCAACATATATTATTATCTGGTTACCGAGTTGGCTGAATGGGTGAATGTAGTCAGAGAAGGCAGGGTCATTGCAGCCAGACCGAAGATTGTTACCCCATCTTATCTCATCAACCTGGAAGGCTTTAGTTCACAGGCTAGAAAGTTCATCGAGATGATGGCGGAACAGCACCCGTATGAGCCCGGCATATTTTACGCGTACAGGAATGAACCGGGCGAGATGAACGTTGTCTCCGAACGAATGGAAGCCGTAATTAATAAGCTCAACAGGATAATTGACGAGAGAGCCGACCCGTTGGCCGCTATTATCAAGGGTGTTGAGGCGTTGTGGGATGTATCTCTGCTCAAGTTTACCTTCGAGCTAACCACGAGCTCGGTTCAGAGCAACGTGGCCGAAATGGAGAAACGTGGCCTGCTGCGCCTTGACTCTTCAGGCGTACCGCAGGATGCCAGGGATCATATCGAGAAGCTTTTCGAAAAAACGAAACGGGATTCTTCTTACGGACCACGACTGTTAGCCGAAATAAAACAGTGGGGTTTGTTTCAGGAATATCAAGACAGGTTTCTCAGTCTATTCAGAAAGAAATAGTCCTTTAAATAGGCTAAAACAAATAGCTGCTTCGTGCTCGCGCTTTAAATAAAAAATTTTTATCTAAAGTACCCCAAAACCTATTGACACTTATGATTAGGCCAGTGGTATAGTACTGGTATCTCACTAAAGTCGCCCCTTTTATTTTTTTGGTGGTAGTGCTATGCAACGGAGGAGATCCAACATTGAAATCATTGGCGATATGTTGCGGGTGGGTGCCAATGGTGCCGGCAAAACGGAGATAATGTATAGCGCTAATATGAGTTACAGTCAGCTACAAAGATACCTGGGCCTGCTCATCAGCCAGGGTTTTATCGATAAGTTGCACGTAGGAAATCCCGTGGTCACATACAGGGTAACTGAAAAGGGATCGAATCTATTGCGCAGTATCGATACAATACTCAGTGTACTTGAATTCAATAACGATAATTTCTAGTCCATTCCCGTATCCATTCAGTCCTATAAGATAGAACTATCTTCTAGAACACAATCACTTCCCAACCCCTGTAAACCGTGTCATATTGGTTCGCACCACATTATTTTTTGGGAGGTGAACCATGTCCAAAGTCCTAGAACTAATACGGCAAAATAGACGGGAAGAATTGTGGCAGCTGTGCTGCGGCTTCCTCGACCTAAGCCTCGAGCAATTTATGACTATCCAGAAACGGCTGCTTCTGGAACAGATCGTGCTTCTTAAGAATTGTGAGCTGGGCAGGAAGATAATGCGCGGAGCCATGCCGGAAACAGTAGAGGAATTCCGAGAGCAGGTGCCATTAACAACCTACAATGACTATTGTCCGGAACTAATTGACCGACGAGAAGAAGTTCTGCCGGCGAAGACTGCTCGATGGGTACGCACATCGGGAAGGTCTGATGAACGATCGTCTAAATGGGTGCCATTGTCCGATGATTTCTGCTCCGAATATGAAACTGTAACCGGTACTATTGTTATACTTGCCTTTTGCCAATACAGAGGGGATACTAGCCGTGTTAGAGAACATTTAAGGGCGCTGTTTACTCTCGGACCACCGGACTACGGCACGGGAGCTATCGGGGACGTTGGACAGAAAGCACTTGGTTTGGCATTTTTGCCTTCCAAGATAATTGGGGATGTGTCTTTTGAAGAGAGAATTAGAGCTGGCTTTGCAGAGGCTCTATATAGAGGAATTGATGGCTTCGGAGGCCTACCCTCCGTACTTGTCGCAGTAGGCGAGCAGTTCAGGCAGCAATCAGGTAAGATAGATATGCACTTTATGTTTGCACATCCCATGGCATTGATCCGATTAATGAAAGGGTTAACGAAAAGTAAATTGGCTCATCGTGCGATGCTACCAAGAGATCTTTGGACTATTAAAGGTGTTTTGGGAGGTGGTACCGATGCTGGGATTTTCAAGGCGAGGGTTAACGAGTTATGGGGAAAATATCCACTCGAGCTATATGGAGGAACCGAAGGCGGCATCTACGCTACCCAAACTTGGGATTACGAAGGGCTGACATTGATTCCGACCCTTAATTTCTTCGAATTTATACCTGAAGATGAGCATTTCAAATGGCAATTTGATCATTCATATCAACCTAAGACTGTTTTACTCGACCAGGTGAAAAGTGGAGAAGTTTATGAATTTGTTATTACCAATTTTCACGGTGGTATTATGACCAGATATCGGGTTGGTGATCTTATAAGGATAACCTCGCTCAATAATGAAAAACTAAACATTGGTCTTCCACAGCTCACCTTTGAGAGGCGGGCCGACGAGCTAATCGATATCACCGGTTTCGGCAGGCTAACAGAAAGGATAATCTGGCAGGCAATTGAAAATACGCATATTCCATACGTCGACTGGACGGCTCGCAAGGAGGTAATAGGCAACAACCCGACTTTACATCTATTTGTTGAGTTAAAGGACAATTATGTCGCAAGTGAAAGCGGCCTTGCCACGGCTGTCTACAATGAGTTAATCGAATTGGATAATCGATATAACTACAATATTTATAGGGCCTATGGCGATCCGATAACTGTTCTCGGAGTAAAGCCAGTGGCGATAACTCTGCTGCCTCAGGGTGCTTTTTCACTGTATATTGCACAACGTCAATCCGATGGCGCGCCGCTAGGTCATCTAAAAATAGTCCATATTAATCCGTCGGACAAAGCTCTGGCGTTGCTAATGGGTAAGCCACAACTGGTACACGAAGATAAAGTTCCGTTTGAGGTCAAGGCTGGGGCTATCGCGGGTTAGCAAAACATTAGGATCAAAGAATAGTTTAGGCGGCTATCGAAGATAGCCGCCTTTCTCGTGCCATAGCATATTAGACTAACGATATTCGTTAACGTCGCATTAAATTATTATCTTGACAAGAGTATAACGTGGAGACATAATAGGGTAATTCTAGACGTAGTACTCTAAAAATGAATGCACACGCCTTAGTACCTTTAGTAGCTTCAATTTCATTTGTTCCTTTATTCATCATTCTTATTTTTACCCGTCCGTGGAACAGACAACACAAACTTCTATTACTATATTTGCTATCGGC
>Ga0116202_10000949_pt1 | contig 16844 bp, 12 predicted proteins | sample LakKivw325mmetaG_FD_94479 | JGI IMG/M metagenome (GOLD analysis project Ga0116202, IMG submission 94479) | Anoxic lake water microbial communities from Lake Kivu, Rwanda to study Microbial Dark Matter (Phase II) - Lake Kivu water 325m metaG | ecosystem: Environmental > Aquatic > Freshwater >...
GCTGCTTCTTTTGCCGTGTCCAGTGCCGCTTGCCGCTGGTGATGAGACCTGCCCCCGCGTCCCACCCCCTGCGGGCTTGCCCGGACCCGTCGTGCCCGCAGGACGTCCTATCAAAAGCCCGCTCTGCGGTCGGCCCCGACTCCCTAGGCCCCGTCTAGCTCTTCGCCCCCGGGGGACCCCTCCCGCGGAGTCCTTCCTCGCCCTCGGGGGGATTCCTGCTGTGAGGTGCAATGTAGGTCTCCGGCAGGGCCTTGTCAAGGCCCCGGCGCGAGCCTCGGCACTATCGCAGTCGCGAGGTCTCCTACTGCTGCACTTCGCAAGTCCCGCGCTTACGTACTAGGGTACTGCCGACCCCCCGCGCGGCTTGGTCTCCCCCACCTTCGGGCCGCGGGCCGGCGTCTCTGGTGACGAGCCGTGCAGGCCGGTCTTGCTTGCGGCCCCGGCGCTCCCCGCTTGACGAATCCCGTACTTCCGAAGTACGCTACCTCCTGAGCACGCCACTCATATAGGGCTCTACTAACTGACTCGTCTACTGCTGTAGTGGGGTGGTGGCCAAGATGCGTACTATAGCACTTACGAACCAAAAGGGCGGGACGGGCAAGACCACCACGGCTGCGAACCTCAGCGCGGCGCTCGGCGAGCGCAAGCGCCGCGTCCTGCTGGTGGACCTGGACCCGCAGAGCCATCTCACCGCCCACCTAGGCGTGGACCCGGACGGTCGCGGCGTCTATGACGTGCTCATGGCGGGCGCGCCCCCTGCCGACGTGCTGCGCGAGGATGTGTGCCCCGGTGTGGACCTGCTGCCCAGCGGTCTGGAGTTGGCCGCCGCGGAGGTCGAGCTCGCCCAGGAGGTAGGTCGCGAGCTCGTTCTGCGCAAGGCCCTGGCCGCTCTCCCGCGCGAGTATGACTACCTCCTGGTGGATTGCTCGCCGTCGCTGGGCCTGCTTACCGTGAACGCCCTGGCCGCGGCCGGGGAGGTCTTCATACCCGTCCAGGCTGAGTGGCTGGCGCTGCGGGCCCTGGGGCAGCTTCTGGAGACGCTGGCCGTGGTGCGCGATCGGCTGAACCCGGAGCTGGAGATCACGGGGGTTATCGTGTGCATGTTCAAGGCGCGCAGAGTGCTGTGCGGGGAGGTGGTCGAGGCGCTGCGCGAGCACTTCGGGCGTCGGGTCTTCCGGACGGTCATCCGGGAGAACATCCGGCTGGCCGAGGCTCCCAGTCGGGGCGTGCCGATCACGATCTACGACACGGGGAGCCGGGGAGCCGAGGACTACCGGGCGTTGGCGCGCGAGGTGACCGCGCAGGAACGGCGGCAGGGCCGGAGGGAGAGGAGCTAGACCGGGTCGGCGCAGGGCCGACCGGAGGAGGCAACCAGCGGTGAGAAAGCGAGGCATGGGCCGGGATCCCTTGAGCTGGATCGGCGAGGGGAGTGTGCGAGGACGGGGCGAGGAGGAAGTGGAGCGGGAGGACGAGGGGGAAGAGGAAGGCAGTGGGGGAAAGGAGATAGCGGCCGCGCCGAGCGCGGTTCGTGAGTTAGAGGGTACGCCAGTTGCGAAGTTCGCAACCTTGATACCCGTGACCGCCCGCCTCTCCGAGAGCCAGGTCGAGTTCCTCGAAGCCATGGAGCGTCGCATCATGCGCGGGCGCAACCGCCGCCACGAGCGCATCACCAAGAATACCCTCATCCGCGCCGCGCTCGAGCTGCTGATGGCCCTCGAGTGGGACTGGACCGACATCCCGGACGAGGACGAGCTCACCCGCCGGATAAAGCAGGCCGCCGGCGTTCTCTAGGCCTGCGCGTCATCGCCCTCGCAAGGCGCGAGGGCGATGGGGGAGAGGGCGCGGGCCCTGCGCGCCCGGTCACGCCCCCGGCCCTGGGTCCGGCCTCTTCAGACGAGGAGGGGAAAACCGTGAAGTGGCTCGCGACGTGTCTAGCGACGATGCTGCTGGCAGTGCCCTGTCGCGGCGAGGAGCTTAGCGCGGGGCCCTGGGCCGTGCGCTACGATGGCAACGGCGTGCAGGGCGTGTCCTACGGGGAGCTGCCGGTGCTGGGCATGCTGAGCGTGGCGCTGTTCACGCCCGACTACCGGGGCAGCCAGTTCTCGCTCCACGGCTCCCGGGTATCGTCCTCACAGGTGGGGGGCGTGCCGACGCTGGTCTTCGAGGCCGAGACCGACGCCGGCAGGGCTTCGGCCCGGCTGACGATCGCCGGCAACGTGCTGCGGTGGTCGGTGGACCTGGAGATGAGCGCCGCCGGGCCCTTCGAGATGAACGTCCCGGTGCCCGGCGAGACGGCCGGGCTTCCCCTGGGGGACCTGTCGCTCGCGGTCGGGCCGGTGGCGCGGCACGTCGCCGCGGGTAGGCGCCTGGACCAGATGATCCCCCGCGAGCCCGTCCGGATCGAGGGCGTGGATTCCGACCTGGTGCTGCGCCCCGACCCTGACTCCGCTACCTGGCTGCTGCAGGACCGCCGCGACGACGCCACGCCCGTGGTACGCATGGTGGGCTGCCTGCGGTCCACGGGAGAGCAGGTGCTCAAGGCCTCGCCGGCCATCGAGGTGGAGGTCGTGCCTCTCGCGCCTGAGGAGGCCCACTCGCGCAAGCTCATCTTCAGCCAGCGCCTGACCACGCTGGCCGAGGCGCCCGTGCGCAACGCGGGCTTCGAGGACGACGATGAGCTCGCCGGCTGGTCCCACGGGGCGAACGCCCGCTGCGACACCACGGCCCCGGCGTCCGGCGAGCGCTGTGCCCGCCTCGAGGTCGCCTCCGCCTCGGAGCCGAGCGTGTACATCACGCAGCAGGTGCCCGTCAAGCCCGGCCGGCACTACAGGCTGACCGGCAAGATCCGCTGCCAGGACGTCACGGCCGCGGAGGGTATGCGGATGCCCTCGGTGGGGGCGGTGCTGATCCACGAGTGGGCGGACCGCGAGAGCAAGTGGCTGCAGGCGGGCGACTACTCGGAGAGCCTCTGGGGCACGGTGCCGGCCTGGCGGAGCATCGCGTGCGTGGAGCTGGTCGCGCCGGAAGACGCGGGGTACGCGGTCATCTTCCTCGGCCTGCGCGCCACGGGCACGGCCTGGTTCGACGACATCAAGCTCACCGAGCTGACCAGGCACACGGTGGTGCTGTCGCCCCTGGACGGCGCCAGTTTCCGCGACAACCGCCCGACCTTCCGCTGGCGGCCGGACCCGTACTCGGCCGACTACGAGCTGGAGTGCACCGGTGACGCCGCGCAGGTCCGCCTGACGGTGACGGAGGATCACGTGCGCCTTCCCGAACCTCTGCCGCCCGGCACGTACCGCTGGCGGGTCACGGCCGGGGGAGCCGAGCCGTCCGTCGAGTGGACCTTCACGCAGACAGCTCCCCGGGACGCCGACACCACGGGCCCCGACGTGACGCTGGAGCCGGCGGGGCTCACCGACCCACGCGGAGCGGTGCGCGTGAAGGCTGGCGACCCCAGCGGCCTGGACCTGGGCACGCTGCGCGTGGAGGTGGACGGCGAGGCGCGGGCGGTCACGGTGAGGGAAGATGGGGGAGAGCTGATCCTCACGCCACGAGAGGCCTGGCCGCGCGGGGGATCGCGCCTCACGGTGGCGCTTGCCGATCGCCAGGGCAACGAGACCGAGGCGACGGGCTGGCTGCTCTGCGCGCCGGCGCCGCCGAAGCGCCTGCGATGGACGCAGGAGCAGGGCATCTTCGACGGCACGAGCGCCTTCCTGCCGCTGGGCATGTACCAGGTGCCGCCCGAGGAGATGCCGCGCGTGGAGTAGGCCGGCTTCAACCTCGTGCACATGTACACCTTCGAGGGCAGCCAGGACGACGAGAAGGCCCGCGAGTACCTGGATGCGGCCCAGCGCAACGGGCTGAGGGTGTTCCTGGGCTTCGACCGCGGGAACTACTCGTCGCGCGGCCTGGTGCAGGGCAACTGGGAGCACGTCGTGCGGCGGCTGGGCGCGCTGCGCGACCATCCCGCGCTGCTCGCCTGGTACCTGTTCGACGAGCCGGACCTGGGGCATCAGTACGTGTCGCCCCTGCGCCTGCGCGAGGTCTACGAGCTCGTCCACGGCCTGGACCCGTACCATCCGGTGATCGTCACCTTCGCGATGGACAACTCGGTGCCCCGGTACCCGCGATGCTATGACGTGCACTGGACGCAGGTCTACGGCGGCACGGACTACGTCCGCTCGCGCATGATGAGCCACCGGGAGGACCTGCCCGGGGGCGCGCTCGCGGCCATCCTCACCTGCAACGACCGCAAGCAGAGCGACGCCACCAGGCGCGGCCAGCCCGCGGACGACGCGGCCTTCACGCCGACGCTGGCGAAGTTCCGCGCCGACGTCGCCATGGCCCTGGCTCTTCGCAGCAGCGGCCTGTCCTGGTGGTGGTACGGCGACAAGCGGCGGAGCTGGCTCACGGCCTCGGACGTGCCCCAGGCCTGGGAGGGCCTGACCACGGCGGTGGCCGAGATCCACGAGATCGAGCCGCTGCTGACGGCGGAGGGCGACGAGATCGAGGCCACGCTCGCGTCGGACGCGGAGGACGCGACCTTTGCTGTCCGGGCCAGGAAGGTGGGGGAGAGGGTGCTGGTGATCGTGGCGCTCGGGGGACAGGAGGGCGCCGCGGCGGTGCCCTTCGCGGTGACCGTGCCCGCGCTTCGCGGCGCGACCAAGGCGACGGTGCTCTTCGAGGACCGGCGGGTCGAGATCACGGACGGCGTGCTTCGCGACACCGTCCAGCCTGTGGGCCGGCACTTCTACCTGGTGGCCACGGGCGCAGACTGAGGCCGACGGCGGCGAAGGCCGCGGGGCGCGCGGGCCCTGCAGGCTGGTGACCTTCGGCGATGAGCGAATCCGCACACAACGCTAGTCGGCCCGGGCCGTCCTCCTCGGCCCTCGCGGTGCTTGTCCTCACGGCCTGTGGCCTGCTCTTCCTGGCCCAGTGCTACTGGCACCGCGAGTTCACCGTGGACGATGCCTACATCAGCTACCGCTACGCGCACAACCTCGTCGAGGGCCACGGCCTCGTGTTCAACGAGGGGGAGCGCGTGGAGGGATACTCGAACTTCCTGTGGGTGCTGCTGGTCGCGGGTGCCATGAAGCTGGGCGTGGCCTCGCCCGAGGTCGCCACGAAGGTCCTGGGCACCCTCTGCGGCCTGCTCGTCGTACTGCTCGGACCGGCGGCCGTGGCCCGCACGACGCGGCTGAGGGGGCGGGCCTGCCTGCTCGGCGCGCTGGCGCTGGCCGCCTGGCCGCCCCTGGCCTACTGGTCCATCAGCGGTCTCGAGACCAGCCTCTTTGCACTGCTGCTGACGGCGGGCCTGCTCGTCTGGCTCAGCGCCCGCGGCGCCCGGTCCGGTGTCGCCGCCGGGGGCCTGATGGCCGTGGCCACTCTCACGCGCCCCGAGGCGCCGCTGTTCTGGCTGGGGTCGCTCGTGCTGCGCCTGGTGCGCGAGGGCCGAGCAGCCGCCCGGGCCAGCGCGGCCTATGCCCTTGCCTACCTTGTGCCTCTGGCGCCCTGGCTGGTCTGGAAGATCGCCTACTACGGCCAGGTGCTGCCCAACACCTTCTACATCAAGCGCCGCGGCGGGCTCTGGCCCCCGATCCGGCCCGGCGGCGTCATGTACGTCGAGGACTTTCTCTCGGCCCACTGGGGGCTGATCTTCTGGGCGGCTCTGCCCTTGCTCGTCTGGCCCGGTCTCTACCTGGCCCGCCGCGCCTGGGAGTTCGTCGCTCCGCTGGCCCTGTACCTTGTTTGGGTCGCCAAGGTGGGCGACTGGATGCCCGAGTACCGCTTCCTCGTGCCCGTCGCCGCCCTATGGGCCGGCGCATCCGTGGGCGCGCTCGGCACTCTCTGGCAAGCCGCCCACGCCGCGCCCCAGGCCCACCAGGCACGCCGCTGGGCGCGCTGGGCCGTCGCCTGGCTCGTCTTCGTCGCGCTGCTACACGTGGGCATGTTCTCCCACTACCACCGCGCTCACGGCGGCTCGCCCGTGGACACGGCCCGCCTGGCCGCCCGCTATGTCGGCCCCGGCGACCTGATCGCCGTCCACGACGCCGGCCTGGTGCCCTACCTGACCCGCGCCCGCACGCTGGACATGATCGGCCTCGTGTCGCCCGAGGTCCTGTGCCATCCCGTCGTCTCTCTGCCCTTCGACAGCACCTACCAGGGCAAGAGTGACATCCCGGTCCGCGCCGGCGTCGTAGACATGGTGCTCGCGCGGCGCCCCGCCCTCATCGAGACCCACATCGGCGGCCGGGAGGGCGCCTTCGTCGCCGACCACCCGCTCGACCAGCTTCTCCTGCGCAGGCAGGACTTCCGCCGGGGCTACGTGCACCTGGGCCAGGGGCTATTCCTTCGGCGCGATCTGCACGACAAGCAGGCCCCGGCCCCGACGCCGGCTCCAGCGCCCACGCGGGCCGGGCCCGACTAGCCCACGGCGCGGTCCGCCCGCCGGCGTACCCGAGGTCACAGCACGATGAAGAAGCCCCACTACCGACTGCTCCCCCACCCCACGGTCCGCCGGATCCAGCGCGGTCTGGAGCGCTGGGCTCGCGAGGCGCCGGAGGCTCTGCGCGTCGAGACGGCGGGCGAGTCCGTGGACGGCCGGCCCATCCTGGCGGCCTACGTCACCGATGCCTCAGTCCCGGACGACGACAAGCAGCACGTCCTCTTCAGCGCCACCCACGCGGGCTGTGAGCTCAACTCCTGCACGGGCCTGCTGCACCTGCTGCGCTGGCTGCTCGGCGACGACCCCGACGCGCGCCGCTACCGCCGCCGCTATGTCATCGGCGTCCTGCCCTGCTGCGACCCCGACGGCTACGAGGAGCTCAGGCGTGAGGACCCGCCCTCGGGCTACTACCAGCGCCCCGGCCCTTACCTCGCCTGGACCCTCGACGGACCGGCCGACCCGGCCGACAACCCCGAGGCGGTGGCCCTGCACGGCGTGCTGGAGCGCCTGCGCCCCGAGGCTCACGTGGACGTGCACGGCCTGTGGTACGAGGACGCGACGATGTGGGAGAGCACGGGCATCTCGTGGGTCACTGCCCTGAGCCGCTCCTACGAGCACGACCTGCCGCGGCTCATGGACGACTTCGCCGAGCGCGCGGGCTTCCTGATCACGCGCGGCGAGCAGGACGCGGGCCAGGTCCTGGCCTCGGGGCCGGTGCCCGGGGGCGAGCACCACTACTACCTGCGCCGCGGCGTCATCAACGATACCTGCTTCTCTTACCACCGCTACCATTCCCTCAGCTTCACCTTCGAGGCCGGGTTCGACGACAGCATCGTCCTGCGCCTGTGCGGTCTGCTGGAGGCGGGCCTGCGCCGGTGGCGCTACCAGTGGTACCGGGGCCTGCCCGTGGACCACGTCCACGCCCGGCTGTCCATGCAGATGGCCGCCTGGGGCGCGACCGCCGCCCAGCGCCGCGCCAGCCGCGTGGAGCTCTGGCAGGGCCTGGCCGGCTATGCCTGCGGCGCCGCCTACCCTGAGCCCCGCGGGACGCTGGCGGCGGTGGTGGCCCTCACGCCTGCCGCCGCCGGACGCTACCTCGCCGACCCGCGTCTGGGACCCGTGCTCGCGCGCTTGGCCGAGGAGCCGCGCTTCGACGCGGCGGCCATTGCGCGGTGGGTGAAGATGACGCGCGCCGAGCGCCTCGAGGTTTCCGCCCCCCTGGGCCCCCACGCCGCGGCCGACGAGCGCGAGCGTCTCGGCGCCGCCGCCGGCGACCGGATCCCCCGCCACGGCCTGGCCATCCGCCTGCTGATTCCGTACCGCGACTGCCGGATCACCCACCTGCTGCTCGACGGGCGCCCCCTGCGGCCCTCGAGCACCAACGGCTACCGGATCACTCGCGGCCCCGGCTGTGTCGTGCAGGTGAGCCTTCCACCCGACCGGGTGCGCGACTTCCACATCGTCACCTGCACCTACGCCCCGGGCGCCGACCGGCTCAGCGGCTTCCGCCCGCAGGACTGGCGGCGATAGGGGAGAGACGGCGCGCCCGCCGTCGCGTAGGAGCCAGCTATTGCTGGCGACACGGCATGGCACTGCGGGTCGCCGGCACAGCCGGCTCCTACATCAGGGCCGCGCGGCTGTACCCTTCGGGCGCCTCGGGGTTGTACCCTTCTGGGCGCAAGCCGGGGTATAGTGATACGCACAGCCATGGCCCAGGCCGCTAAGTCTCCCGAACCTGCCGCCCCGGGCTCCCGAGCCGGCTCGGTGGCGGTCCTGCTGCTCGTCCTCGGCTGCCTCGTCGTCCTCGGCGAAGCGGTGCTGACGTGCCTCTTCGCCGAGACCGTCTACGACGAGGGCGGCTACCTGTACGAGGGCTGGGCCGTGTGCGCCCGCGGCTGGCATCTCTTCCAGGACTTCCACACCAAGCTGCCGCCGCTCGTGTACTACTTCTACGGCGAGGCCCAGGCCCTCTTCGGCCCCAGCGTGCTGGTCGGACGCGTGCAGGCATCCGCCGCGGCGCTCCTGGGGCTCGGCCTGGGCGCTCTCGCGGCGTCCCGCGTCTACGGTCCCTGGGCCGCCACGGCCGTCGTCTGGTGCTTCGCGGCCGTGTTCGCCGGCCTGGATCAGCACTTCCGCGCTCTCGCCATCGCCCCCTGTGCCCTGTGGGTCGGCCTGGGCCTGCTGGCGGTGTCGGCAGCGGATAGGAAGTGGGGTCCGCCCCTGGCCGGGCTGGCGGTCGGCGCTCTGCTGCTCTCTCGCCACGACCTGATCGGCCTGGCCGCCGGTCTGCTGATCGGTGTCGCCCTGGGCACGCGGTCTTCCCGCGCCCTCGTGCAGGCCCTGGTGGCAGCCGTCGTGGTCTTCCTGGTGGGCCTGTTGCCCGCCCTGATCCGCACGCCCGGCCCCGTCCTCAGCGTGCTCACCTTCGGGGTGCTGGACCGTGGCCCCGACCTCGGCCCGGCGCCCTTCGCGACCACCGAGCCCGTCTCGCTTGCCAATCTGCCCTGGTACGCCATGTTCCTCGCCCGCGCCTACATCGCGCCGGTCCTGATGCTCCTTGTTGGCCTGTCCTTCCTGGCTTCGCGCCCACTGCGTGAGCTGACCCTCCGCCATCCCCTCATCGTCGCGGCCTTCTCGGCCGCGGCCCTGAACCTCCTGATCCGCGGAGGCGCGGCGGCCATGCTGGGGCTCAATGCCTTCTACCTGCGCGACTTCCACCTGGAGCTGCCCCTGGTCGTGGCGGCCGGCGCGGCGGTCGCCCAGGCCGTGCGGGCGGCCCGCGACCCCTCGCTTCGCCGCCTCGTGATCCTCCACGCGGTCGCGGCGGTCGCCCTCGGGCCCGCCGTGATGGGCCTGCCGAGCGCCCTGCGGCCCGACCGTCCCACGGCCCTCCAGGGCATCGCCGACGCCGGACGCTTCATCGCCGCCCACACGCAGCCCGACGACCGCATCTTCAGTATCGAGGACCCCTATTTCTTCCTGGCGGCCGGGCGCGAGCTTCTGCCCCTCCTCACCCACCATCTGTTCCTCTACCACCCCGCCGCTTCCACCGACGCCCTGCGCGGGACCCACGCCCTCAACCTCGACCTGCTCCTGACCATGATGCGGCAGGAGGCCACGGTCGTGGTCATGTCACGGCGTGCCATGAGCTGGATCGCGCACAACGAGCGCACCACGGCTGGCTACGAGATCGTGGCAGCCCTGAGCGATGAGCTTGCCCGCCACTGGCACCTGGTCGCCGGCCAGCCCAACAGCCTCGCCCAGCAGATCGAGATCTACCGTCGAGCGCAAGGCGATAGGCAGGGCGCCGGCCAGGGGCGCCCGGGAGGACCGGTCCGATGACCAGCGTGCTTATCACAGGGGCGGCCGGCTTCATCGGCTCGCACGCCTCGGAGGAATTCGCCCGTCATGGCTGGCGCGTGACGGGGCTGGACAACTTTGACCCCTACTACCCGCGCCCGGAGAAAGAGGCCAATCTGTCCGAGATGCTTCCGGAAGCCCGCGAGCGCTTCCACGAGGCCGACATCCGCGACCAGGACCGCGTGGGGGAGATCCTCGAGCACAACGAGGTGAGCGTGGTGGTGCACCTGGCCGCCAAGGCCGGAGTCCGCCCGTCCATCCAGGCCCCGGGCGACTACATGGACGTGAACGTCCGCGGCACGGTCTCTGTCCTCGAGGCCGCCCGCCGGTGCGGTGTCCAGCGCTTCATCTTCGCGTCCTCGTCGTCGGTCTACGGCTCGGGCAACGACCTTCCCTTCCACGAGGACCAGCCCATCGCCACGCCCCTGTCCCCCTATGCGGCCAGCAAGATCGCCGGCGAAGCGATCTGCTACACCTACCACCATCTCTACGGCCTGCCCATCACCTGCCTGCGCTTCTTCACGGTCTTCGGCCCGCGCCAGCGGCCCGACCTGGCCATCAACAAGTTCGTCCGCCTGGTATTCGCGGGCGAGAAGATCCCGCGGTACGGCGACGGTTCTTCCAGCCGCGACTACACCTTCGTCGGCGACGTCGTGCGCGGCGTGCGACTGGCCGCCGAGCGCGACCTGGGCTTCAGCATCATCAACCTGGGCAATTCGCGGCCCCTCACGCTGTCGGAGCTGATCGCCGCAGTCGAGCGCGTCACGGACAGGCCCGCCGCGATCGAGCAGCTCCCGCCCCAGCCCGGCGACATGGTGCACACCTACGCCGACGTGACCCGCGCCCACGAGCTGCTGGGCTGGCAGCCGACCACGCCCTTCGACGATGGCCTGGCGGCCTTCGTGGAGTGGTGGCGCACCCGGCAGGACCTCTGAACGCCCCCGGGGCTTCGCCGTCGCCCGACCGCCCGACGCCCGCCACCATGCCAAAGGAGATGATCCCGCGTGCGAAGTGAGCTCTGCCGAAAGCTGCTCGGACCCGCGCCGGGCAGTGTCGAGAAGACCGAGCACGTCAGGAACTACGTGAAGGCGATGTGCTTCGCGGGCCCCGACTGGGTGCCCTGCTCGGTCAGCCTGCTGCCGGCGGCCTGGCTGCGCCACGGCGAGGCCCTCGAGGAGGTCGTCCTCGACCATCCGCGCCTCTTCCCCGGCTACCAGGCCGGCGGCTTCCGCAACCTCCAGCTCTCGCGCCAGTACCAGGAGGGCACCTGGACCGACGCCTGGGGCACGGCCTGGCGGAACATGGAGGCCGGGATGGACTCGATACCCGTCGAGTCCGAGGCGCCGCTGCGCGACTGGGAGGCCCTCGACGGCCTCGTCCCGCCGGATCCCAGGACCGTGGACGACATGGGCAACGCGATGAACTGGGATGCCAATCGCGAGGCCCTGGTCCGTGCCCGCGAAAACGGCGGCCTGGCCACGGGCGGTCTGCCCCACGGGTTCATGTACATGCGCCTGTTCTACCTGCGTGGCTTCGCCAATCTCATGATGGACATCGCCTCGCGGGACCCGCGGCTGGATCGCCTGGTAGACCTCGTGGCCGAGCGCAACGCCTGGATCGTCGGCGCGTGGCTGGACGCCGGGGCCGAGATGATCTCGGCGGGCGACGATCTGGGCATGCAGACGTCGCTGCCCATGAGCCCCGACGACTGGCGCCGGTACGTCAAGCCCGGCTACTGGCGGATCTTCGCCCGGTGCTGCGACGAGAGCGTCCCTGTGTACCTGCACAGTGACGGCCACATGCTGGAGATCATCCCGGACCTGATCGAGTGCGGGATCACGGTCATCAACCCCCAGATCCGCGCCAACGGCCTCGACGGCCTGGTGCGATGGGCGAAGGGCAAGGTCTGCATCAACCTGGACCTGGACCGCCAGCTCTTCCCCTTCGCCGAGCCCCACGAGATCCGCGCGCACATCCGGGAGGCCTTCGACGCGCTGTACAGCCCGGAGGGTGGGCTGATGCTCGCGGCGGAGTGCGCGCAGGACGTGCCGCCAGGGAACGTGCGGGCGATCTGCGAGACGCTGGAGGAGCTCTGCTGGGGCCGGTAGCAGGGACCACCACGCCGCCACCTCCACAGGCACGCGCCAGAAGCCGCTCCGCGGCTCCCGCCGCGACCTGCGACTACACTGCCGTTGTAGTCGCGGGTTGGCCGCAGGCCATGCCCGCGGGGGTGGACGTAGCTGTGGTGGGTCGCTACGGGGGCCTCACGTCCCGCCCCCTGCCCGTCTATCGCCACCCGAACCGTTCCGCCACGGCCGCATTGGCCGGCATCGCCATCAGCGCATCCAGCAGCCCCTCGGCCTGCTCGAGCGACCGCGTTCGGTGATCCTCGAGCACCAGCCTCAACAGCAGGCGCCTGTCCCCGGTCACGAAGGCCTCGATCCACATCTCCGCCTCCCACAGTCGCGGCAGCATCGCCTCCAGCATCAGGTTCCTCGGAAGCTGGCGTGTGACGCGCCCGTGGATGCCCGACCGGTTCACCAGCGCCGGTATCTCGACCACCACGTCGTCCGGGATGCCCGCACCAGCGGCGCCCGGGCCCGCGCCGAGGGCCCCCAGTTGCCCGTAGTTCGGCACGTTGACCTGGAACACCCGAGCCTCGTCGTTGGCGAGAGCGTCCATGATCGGCACCACCTGCTCCCCGCTCCTCGTCGGCGGAAAGGCCTCGGTCACCCGCGCATCGGCGGCGCCGGCCACGCGCCGCAGGCTCTCCAGTCGCCGCTCGAGGTCCTGCAGGTACTGAGCCCACCCGATCTCCGAGTCGAAGCCCCCGAGGTGCCCGTACCAGCGCTGCTTGCTCTCGAGGTCCAGGTGGTACCACCACCCGCCCTTGCGCGGGGTGTCGCCGATGGGCATGAGCCCGTAGAGCCGATACTGGTGGATGGCCGCACGCGACATCTGGTTGTCGCCATAGTGGGGCTTGTGGGTGGCCCAGAACTCCTCGGCCTTCGTCTCGATCCACTCGTCCAGCAGGGGGTAGGCGTCCTCGCCGTCGTACTCGAAGCGCGTCATCCAGATCCAGTGGTTGAAGCCCGTCGCCTCGAAGGTCACGCGCTCCACGTGCAGGCCCAGCACTTGGGCTATCCGCCGGTAGCCGTAGTGCCCGTGGCACAGGCCGACCACCTTCACCCCCGTCTCGCGGGTCATCAGCGTGCAGCCCTCGAATACCGGGTTGCCCGACTGGACCAGCCACGCCCCGGGGCACAGCCGCTCCATGTCACGCGCCACGTCCAGCATCAGGCCGAACTGCAGGAAGTTGCTGAAGGTGAGGCCCCGGTAGTAGCCGTGCCTCTCACTCAGGGCCCGCATGGCCTCCTGATGGTCATGGCCGCCCACCAGGGCGGTGTTGATGACGAAGTCCGCCCCGTCGAGGGCCTGCTCCCTGCTCGTGGTCCTCTCGAAGGCCAGGTCCACGCCCAGCTCGGCGGCGTAGCGGCTGGCCAGCCGATGGACGATACCGAGCCGCTGCTCGTCCGGGTCCATGAACCAGACCTGGCTGCCGTGCAGTCCCTCGGTGACGCACAGGTCGCGCACCAGGTTCAGCGAGAAGACAGCGCTCCCGGCGCCGATGAGACCGATCTTCAGGTTCGCGGACATCGCTCCGCCTCCGGACCTCAGGATCGTGCGCTGTTGGCGCGGCGCCTCCGGCGGGGCGTGCGGGAGTGGTGTGGCTGTGGTCCCTGCTGACCACCACAGCGCCATCCCCGCAGGCACGCGCTGTGACTACATCGACTCTCCTTGTAGCCGGGAAGGAGGGTGAAACGGGTTCACCAGTTATTCGGCAGTTTGCGTCTCTTTACAGCCCTTTACGGTGGCCCAAAAAGCATTATGTCCAATCATCCGCGCTCACCTTCCCGCCTCACACGTGATCCAGCGACGGTATGTGCAGCGGCACCGGCAGCAGACGCCCGAGCGCGCCCAGCCGGCTCACCTGCGGATGCGGCCCGCCCACCACCACCGCCGTCAGTTCCCTGACGCCCAGCTCCACGGCCTCGCCGGCGTCCTTCCCGGGCCTCACGTCCAGCTCCGTCCCGTCCCAGTCCACGGTCGCCCATTCCGTCTCCTCGCCCCACCGGCATCCGACGGCCACAGCAAAGGGCTCCAGACCCGGCGCCCTCGCGGCCAACAGGGGCTTCAGGTCGCCCACTAGGCGCGGCCAGTCCACGATCCGCAGCATCCCCTGCGGGTAGGCCTCCCAGCCCGGCGCCACGGGCAGGAGCCGCTCCATCAGCCCGCCGTCGCCCGGCCCGACCTCGACGGCCGCGCTCGAGGCGAAGGCGATGTTCAGCATCGCCAGGATCAGCTCCGGCTCGCGGCCCGTGGGGGAGTGGATCTCCCTCACCTGCATGTTCCCGCCCCAGGCCTTGTTCGTAATGAGATAGCTGTCCTCGCCCAGGAACAGGCGCGCGTCCCGTCGCTGGAGCTGCAGGGCCAGCCGCGGGCGCTCGACGCGGTAGGGCAGAGCCGCGTGCATCTCGCCCACGCGGGCCGCCGCCGCGGGGTCGCTGGGCGCCACCTCGGCCAGGCGCGCCGGCTCGATCTTCAGCCAGCCCAACGCCCGGCGTGTAACGCGCACGACGTACTTCACGCCGCAGGTCTCGTAGCCGAAGGTGCTGTACCGCTGCTGGTCGCCCCACAGCGCCGACAGGGCCATGCCCTGCTGCCGCATCCGCTCGACGGACTCGTGCATCAGGCGCGTCATGTAGCCCTTGCCCCGCTCCTCGGGAAGGGTGGCCACGCCGCCTACACCGCCACAGCTCACGCGGGCCGGCCCGATCACGATGCTCATCGGGTAGGTTCCCACGTGCGACACGATCTTCCCGTCGCGCTCCAGGACCAGGTAGCACCGGCGGTTCTCCTCATCGGCCTCGGCCCTGTCGGGGTAGGTGTCGCTGAAGAACCCCGGCCAGAAGCCGTAGCACCGCTCCAGGAAGCGCTGGAACTCCTCGGCCTCCTCGAAACGCACCGTGCGTATCACCTCGGACATTGGGCCGTCATCTCCTTGGCTGGGAGCCGATCACCACGCCGCCACCGCCGCAGGCTGAAGCCTGCGGCTACTGGAGCCACAGACCGTCCGCCGCCCCGCCTACCCGCTTCGACGAAGGTACAGGGCAACCTCTTCGCCCAGGGGCGCGGGCACGGACCAGAGGCTGTCGCCGGCCTTCACCGGCACCCGCTCCTGCGAGACCCTCCGGCCGTCGGCGCAGTCGAACCAGTGGAAGTCGTAGGCGCCGGCGGCCATCTCGCGCAGGCCCATCGGCTCCCGCCCGTCGGCCCGGTAGGCGACGTAGCTGTGCCCGGGCCGGGCCAGAGCATACCTGGTGGCGCCCAGGGCCAGCTCGTCGTGCGGAGCCATCCGGTAGGAGTCGGTGGTCTCGAAGAAGCGCGCCACCCGCCCGCAGTCCTCAAGGTCCGACCGCGGCGTGTGGGCAACGTCCATGCCGTAAACCATCACGTAGGCCCCGCCCAGGGCACAGGCCCACAGCTTGCGTCGCGCCGCAGCGCCCGTGCCGAAGCCCGGCGCCTCGGCCATGTTCAGGCTGTACCTGCCGCGGGCCTCACGCCAGGCCGAGACCACCGCCCCGTGCAGCTCGTCGGCGTCGCCGCCGGGCAGTTGCATGGCGAACTGGTCAAGATTCGGGTCGTCCGCGAACTCCGCGAAGCTCGTGCCCGTCAGCTTATGCACCGCGATGACGTGGTCGTGGTCGTCGGCGGCACGGATTTCGGCGGCGACGTGGCGCACCCGTTGCGGCGTCAGGGCCTCCTGGTACTCCTCCGCGATACACCAGATCAGGTTCCTGTGATGCTTGAACCGCCCGACCAAGCCCCGGAGGAACCCCCGCTCGTCCGGGCCAACGGCGTCGCCCGTGTCCCACAGGCGGGCGCTGTCGTCGTAGAAGAAGAAGTAGATCACGATGCTGGCCCGGTCCATGGCCGTGAACCACTGCTCCCACTGCTCCAGGACAGCCGGATTCAGGCCCTTGGCGGGATCGTTGTCGCGGAAGGGATTCTGAGTCGCGTCGCCGTCGCCGCCGTGAGAGCGGACGGCCATCAGGTAGAGGCAGTTGGCCCCCGTGCCGGCGAGCTTCTCGATGAGAGCCTGCTGGTCGCCGTCGCGAGTGCCGTCGGCCCTGCGCTCGCCCCTGTAAAGGAAGTCTTCCGGGTCGCCGGGGCCGCACAGGAAGAAGGGGCGGTCCGGGTAGCGCACGAGCGCTTGGGGGTGGTCAGCCATGACGGCGATCTGGCCGGGCAGCGGAGCGGCGGGCGTCGCGGACACCGCCGGCAGCAGGAGCAGGCCGGCGACAAGCCTGAGACGAGACATGGGCGATTCACCACCCTTCGGTCTCGCGGGCGCCTCACCGCGGGCCGTCGAGCATGGCCCCCACCAGTGCCTGCAGGGCCGCGGTCTCCCGCTCGCGGCTATTCACCGCGGCGTCGTTCCAGCTGACGATCAGCTCGAGACCCGGCAGCACCACCATCGCGCGCGGCCCCCCGTGGCCGAAGGCTCCATACGCGTCGGGGGGCACGCCCGGCCAGTGGCGCTTACCGTCCCGGTCCACGCCGTTGACCCACCACAGCCAGCTATAGCTGCCCAGATGGTCGCCCTGGTCGTCGGGCACCTTGCTCGAGCCCAGGCTGCGCTGGCCCGGGACCATCTCGGCCGCCCGCCCCGCCGTGCGTGGGATCGAGTTGGGCAGAGGGCTGGACACGGCCAGCACCGCGTGCTCGCGCGACAGGAGCTGCCGCCCCTGCCAGGACCCCTGGCGCAGGTACAGCAGCCCCAGGCGCGCGAAGTCGCGAGGCGACACGGCGACCCGCCCGGGCCGGTCGTTGACGCCGAAAGCCATGAAGGTGGGCTGGTCCTCGCACTGCAATAGGTCCGTCAGACCCGGGTGAAGGACCTTCTCGTCCACGGTCTCGTAGGTGGCGCCGTAGGCCTTGAGGAAAAGCAGGTCCCAGAACAGCGCCATCTGCC
>Ga0116202_10000950_pt1 | contig 16839 bp, 15 predicted proteins | sample LakKivw325mmetaG_FD_94479 | JGI IMG/M metagenome (GOLD analysis project Ga0116202, IMG submission 94479) | Anoxic lake water microbial communities from Lake Kivu, Rwanda to study Microbial Dark Matter (Phase II) - Lake Kivu water 325m metaG | ecosystem: Environmental > Aquatic > Freshwater >...
GGATAGACCCGGTCATCAGCCTCGCCATCGTGGTGGTTCTCCTGGTCGGCACCTGGGGTCTGCTGCGGGACTCCGTGCGGTATGCCATGGATGCCGTGCCCGAGAGCATCGACATGGCTGCCGTCCGGGAGCACCTGCTGAGCCGCCCGCACGTGGTTCGAATTCACGACCTGCACGTCTGGCCGTTGAGCACCACTGAGACTGCACTCACCGTGCACCTGGTGATGGACGAGTCCAGGGTGGACAACGGCTTCCTCTCGAGCTTGCAGGAGGGACTGCACGACCGCTTCGGCATCGCCCATTCGACTATCCAGGTCGAGGCGGGCAGCGGCGAGAACGGCTGTCTGCTGGACAGCGAGACGTGTGTCTAGACCGGGGGCGCCGTGGGCGGGGCCGACCAGTCCGCGCGAGGTGTCTTTCCGGTTCTAGAGCGACAGAAAGCGCGCGCCGCTGACGATGAAGTAGACGCCGAATCCCAGCAGCGCCGCACCGCAGACGGCCAGCACCGCGCGGAACACCTCGGCCTTGAAGAAGCGCCGCGAGGTGAATACGCCCCAGGATAGGAGTGAGAGCCAGCCGAGGTCGCAGAGCAGGTGTGCTGCTGCGAAGGCGAGGACTCCGGCGAGTCCCCAGGCGCTGGCCCTCATCACGAGTGCGGGCCCGACCGTCGCCCACCACAAGAGCCAGTAGGGGTTCGCGATGGAGGTCGTCATGCCCGCCAGGACGCAGCCTCGGCCCACGTCGCGCTGCTGTTCAAATGCCTGCTGCTTCGTCCTGAGCATGCCGATGCCCATCCAGATGAGCACGATGCCACCGGCCACGCCCACCACGACCCTGACCCACGGGGCAGCCAGAAAGGTCGCGAATCCCAGCCAGACGAGCAGGAACATGGGCAGCTCGACGATTGCGTGCCCGAGCGCGACGAGCGGTCCCGCCCACTTGCGCTGCACGCCTTTGGTGATGGTGACGGCGGTGACGGGGCCGGGGGCGATGACGCCGGTGAGCGAGATGGCGGTGACAGTCGCAAGCAGGGCGAGAAGCGAACCGGACTCCTGCATAAGGGAGGGACGTTAGCAGCACGGTGTCGCCCGCGTCAAACCGGAGCCGTGCCGCCAAGGGGCCTTCCGCCCGGTCGGCAGACCGGGCAGGCATGGCGTTGCGGGCTGCGTCGCGTTCCAGAATCGGGAGCGAACCGGTGTCGCATCGGCGCACGTCATCTCCGGCGGCAACCAGTGTTATGTGGTACTCTGGCCGGTAGCGACCCGCGACGGATGGCGGAGCCGGATTGACAGGAGGATGACGCATGGGAACGAAGCGTCCGTTTACGAAGTACGTCGTCAAGAAGGCCGGCAAGGTGCTGAACGGCGGCATGACCACCGACTTCGAGCTCTGCAGGCTGGACTACGAAGCGAAGCACCCGGGGTCGAAGGTGGAGCGGGTTGGCGGGCCGTGCAGCGAGCAAACGGCGCGCAACTGGGTCAAGGACATGAGCTACAACTAGCCCGGCACGTGCTCAGAGGGTGTCGTCGAGGTCGATGCTGCGCGTGCGGGGGGTGCGCCTTGATTCGCTCTCTTCGCGCCGGAGTGTGATGTTCTGCGCCTTGAGTTGCCGGTCGAGCAGCGCGAACTCCGCGGAGATGAGGGCGAGAGCGCAGTTGGCCAGCGCCTCGGGCGTGGTGGTGGGCGCAGGGGAGCCCGGCTCCGCCGGCTGCGCAACCTCGGCCGGTCCGCAGTTGTCCGCAGCCCAGACGACGACTTCCTCCACCGCGCGGGGTCGCATGGCGATGAACTCAACCCGGCGCGGGTCTTCTGCGTCCCACACGGGCAGACCGCGCTGGGTCAGCAAGCCCTCGTAATCCAGCCGCAACTCATCGAGGCTGGCTCTGGCCATCTCCGTCTGGCGCAGTTCGAGCTTCTTAGAAGTGGCGCCAAGCCTGCTCCCCTCGGCGATCTGGCGCACGACGGCGCGGGCCGTCCGCGGCATGCGGTCGCGCGCCCGGCTGCGCGGCTCGGTGTGCTCGTCGCAGAAGAGCACCGTGAGGTCGAGGATGAGTTGGGCCATCCGGAAGCTCTTCAGCTTCTTGAAAGGGCCGTATCTGGGCATCTCTGGTTCGTATGGCATGGTGTGCTCCGGCCGGACTGTGCATGATGGACGGCGGCAGCAGTGGTGTCAAGAGCGAACCGAGGGGGGGGTGAGTGGCGGAGCACCCCATATTGACACTGCGACTTTCGTGTGCGAGTATCGCGACTAGGGCGAGTCGCGCGGTGGTGCGGCAGCAGGCTGGATGCTGCCGAGAGTTGGGCGAGGCTTTCGGCTGGGGCGAAGACCTCACCCGAGCCGTGTTTGGGCTTGCCCTTCATGTCTTCCCTGTTCGCAGCCGATGGGACAACTGTCGACAACCGTGTCCGGATGGCTTGGTGGGAACGACCTCTGCCGGTTGTCCGGTCCGGCACTCGGCCGGCTCGCCCGCTGGTCCCGGAGGTACGCGTACTGGATGAGGCATCCACAATGAACGGAGGGACAGGATGAAGACGGTGCACCCGGACGGGTGGAAAGCGTTCGTCGACAGGCTCATCGCGGAGCCGGGACTGGACGTGATAGGCGTGAAGGAGAAGGGCTCCAGATTCGTCTTCGCGCCGCTCGAGAGCGCGAACGAGTTGAGACTCGACTACGATGTCACGGTGCTCCCGCCGAAGAAGGAGCTGCTGCCGCCCAACGAGGACCTGCTGCTGTTTGACATCAGCAAGCCGTTCGACGTCCTGGCGGCCCACGACGAGCAGAAGAAGGTGCTCATCGGCGTCCACCCGTACGACCTCATCGCCATCAACATGATGGACGAGATCTACCTTGGGGCGCACGTCGACGACCATTACGAGGTCCGGCGGCGGAACACGATTATCATAGCTTCGGACATCATCAACATCCCCCAGAAGGCGTTCTGCGGCAGCCTCGGCACTCATGTGGTGGAGAAGGGATACGACCTGCTGGTGACGCAGCTTGACGACCGGTACGTGGTGGAGGAAGGCACGCCCGCCGGGGCCGAGCTGCTGGCGAAGTTCGCCGATGCGAAGGAGTCCTCGCGCTACGACATCGAACGGGTCAGGAAGCTGCGGGAGGATCTGCCGTCCCGCTATCAGCGACAGCTTCACGTCGACAAGTACAAGTGGTCCGAGATACTCGAAGAGAACTACGCCCACCCCATCTGGGATGAGAACGCGCGGAAGTGTCTCACGTGCGGCACCTGCACCCTCGTCTGCCCCACGTGCGTCTGCTACGACGTCCACGACGAGGTTGAGCTTGACCTCGAGCGCGGCAAAAGGACGAGGACGTGGGACGGCTGCCTGCTCAAGGAGTTCACGCTGGTGGGCAGCGGGGAGATCTTCAGGGAGACGCCCACGAACCGCTACCGGCACCGCTACTATCGGAAGGGGATGTACCTCCCGATGCGGTACGGCTTCGTCGCGTGTGTGGGCTGCGGTCGCTGCGCCACGCAGTGCCTCGCGGACATCGCGGACCCCCTCGAGGTGATGAACGTCCTCGCGTCATCGTCTATGGAGGACAAGAAGAAGCTGCCGATACCGGAGGTGAAGGTCCACGGCGTGAAGCAGGAGTTGCTCGTCCCGAAGGCGGCGAACATCCTCTACAAGGAGCCGATGTCGGACATCGACACGCTGTACCGGATAGCGCTGGACTCCGGCGAAGCCCTCGGGCACCGGCCGGGGCAGTTCATCGAGCTGTCCATCTTCGGCATCGGAGAGGCGCCGATTTCCATCTCGTCCTCCCCGGGGTCGGGCCCCGAGTTCGAGTTGCTGGTCAGGAAGATCGGCGACGTCACCTCGAAGCTTGATACGCTCGCCATCGGCGACAAGGTCGGCATCCGCGGCCCCTTCGGAAACGGCTTCAACGTGGAGGCGCTGAAGGGCCGGAACCTGCTTTACATCGGCGGTGGCTGCGGACTGGCGCCGCTGAGGTCGCTCATCAACTACACGCTCGAGAACCGGTCCGAGTACAAGGACATCACCATACTGTACGGCTGCAAGGACCCGACCGCGCTGCTGTTCAAGAACGATCTCGAGTCGTGGGGCAGGATGGACGGCGTCGACTACAAGGTGACAGTGGACGGCTGCAAGAGCGGCGACTGCTGGCAAGGGAATGTTGGCGTCATCACCACTCTCATTCCGGGCGTCGACATCGACCCGGAAACGACTATGGCCATCGTGGTCGGCCCTCCGGTGATGTACAAGTACGTTATCCGGGAGCTGAAGCAGAAGGGCCTTCCGGACGAAAACATCATCGTGTCCCTCGAGCGGCGGATGAAGTGCGGCGTGGGGAAGTGCGGGCACTGCCAGATCAACGGCGTGTACGTGTGCCTGGAAGGGCCGGTCTTCAACTACGCGGATATCAAAGAGCTTCCGGAGGCGTTCTAGATGAAACCGAAGGTCGCATTCTTCGATTTCGCATCCTGCGAGGGGTGCCAGCTCCAGGTGGTCAACCTCGAGGAGAAGATCCTCGATCTGGTGGATATCGTCGAGGTCGTCTCCTTCCGCGAGGCGATGAAGGAGCATTCCGACGGCTACGACATCGCCTTCATCGAGGGCTCCATCATGAGGCCGATGGACGAGGAGAGGCTGAAGAAGATACGAAGCCACGCCAAGCTGCTCGTGGCGCTTGGCGCGTGCGCCTGCATCGGCGGGGTCAACAAGCTGCGCAACAAGTGGCCTGTGGCCGACGTCAAGGCTGAGGTCTACGGCACTGCGGCACTAGATGGGAACCCGTACTTCGACGTGTTGCCGACGAGGGCGGTGGACGAAGTGGTGGCCGTGGACGCCCACGTGCCCGGCTGTCCCATCAACAGGAACGAGTTCGCCAAGACTGTGACGTCACTGGCGTTTGGTCGGAAACCGAGGCTGCCGAACTATCCCGTGTGCGTCGAATGCAAGAAGAACGAGAACGTATGCCTCTTCGAGCGGGGCCAGTTCTGCCTCGGGCCGATAACCAGGGCGGGATGCAACTCCATCTGCCCTACGAACGGCGAAGGTTGTGACGGCTGCAGGGGGTTCCTTGAGGACCTGAGAGTGAATGCGATGAAGGACGTCCTGCGGCGGCACAACGTGTCGATGGACCAGATGCTGAAGCGGTTCAACCTCTACAACTACAGGAGGGAAGGATACTGATGGCCAGGGCTATCGACATACACGTCGAGCACCTCACCCGCGTGGAGGGGCACGGCGACATATTCTTCAACGCGAATGAGGGGAAGGTCGAGAAGGTCCAGTGGCATGTGACCGAAGCCCCCAGGTTCTTCGAGGCGATGGTTCGTGGGAAGTCGTACGTCCATCTCCAGCCCATCACGTCGAGGATCTGCGGCATCTGCTCCATAGGTCACTCGCTGGCCTCGCTGAAAGCGACTGAGGCGGCCCTGGGGGTGGAGGTATCGGAGGAGACGGTGCTGCTGCGGAGGCTGGCGCTGCACGGTGAGAACCTGCAGTCGCACATCCTCCACATCGGCTACCTGGTGGTGCCCGACCTCTTCGGCGTCGGGTCCGTGTTCCCGCTGGTCGGCACTCACGGGGATGCGGTCGTCAAGATAGTCGGCCTCCACCGGCTCGCGAACCAGATGTCGGACCTCGTGTGCGGACGCACCACGCATCCCATCACGCTCCGGCTGGGCGGCTTCAGCAAGGTGCCGACCGCGAAGGAGCTCGCCGACCTGAAGGCCAGGCTGGAAGCTGCCAAACCCGTCATCGCCGAGGTGGCGGGACTGCTCGCTTCCGTGAAAGGCAATCTGCCGCAGTTCGAACGGGAGACCGAGTACATAGCGCTCGTGGACGAGAAGCTCTACGCGCTGTACGACGGGGACATCGGGTCGAGCGACACAGGCGTGCATCCCGTGAGCTACTACCGCAGCATCACGAACGAGTACGTTGTCGGCCAGTCGACCGCGAAATTCACCAAGCACGTGAGAGACTCCTACTTCGTGGGAGCGCTGGCGAGGTTCAACCTGAACGAGTCGAAGCTGAACGACTTCGGGCGGGAGACTGCGCAGGTGCTTGGGCTGAAGGCGCCGGTGCACAACCCCTTTATGAACACCTACGCCCAGATGGTCGAGGTGGCGGACTCGGTGGAGGACTCCATCGCAATCATCGATGAGCTCATCGACAGGGGAGTGAAGGGGGAGAGGGCGAAGGTGGAGCCCAGGGCCGGGCGGGGCATCGCCGCCGTGGAAGTGCCGAGGGGCATCCTGTTCCACGACTACACCATCGACAGCATCGGAAACTGCACAAAGGCCAACTGCATCATCCCGACCAATCAGAACCACGCCAACATACAGAAGGACATGGAGGCTCTTGCTCCCGGCCTGGTGGAACGGCCCGAGAAGGAGATAGAGCTGACGCTCGAGATGCTGGTGCGCGCGTACGACCCGTGCATCTCGTGCTCCACGCACTACGTCAGCGTGCACTTCGTATGAGGGACTGGAGCCCCATCAGGACGGCTGTCATCGGGGTCGGGAACCCGATGATGGGCGATGACGGTATCGGACCCCGGTTAGTTGCGGAGCTCGAGGGAACCGTCTCCGGGGTCGACCTTATCGACATCGGGACCGGAGGGATGCAGCTCGTCCACATCCTGGTGAAGTATGACGCTGTTGTGCTCATCGACGCTGCAGACATGGGGCTGCCTCCGGGCCAGTGCAGGGTCTTCTCTCCGGGAGACGTCGTTTCCCTCAAGCAAACCAGGGCGTACTCGCTGCACGACTGGGACCTGATGCGGTCCATCGAGATATCGCGTTCGCTGGGAGAGGCTCCGGACAGCGTCCGCATCTTCGCCGTGCAGCCCGCCTCGGTGGAGATACGCGAGGGGTTGTCTCCGGAGTTGGAAAGAGAAGTCCCCCGCTGCGTGGCGGAGCTCAGGAGAAGCATCGCGGCGCTGTGCGCGTGACGGGCCTGACAATTACAGATGAAATGAGCATCGTGTCCCCGCATTTCATGCGGAATTCGCAGAACCTGGAACTCAGAACGCAGAACTCCCGCGAAGCGGCATGTGGTGTCTCCTAATCAGAACGCAGAACGCAGAATGCAGAACTTAGAACGCATAACTCCCGCGAAGCGGCATGTGGTGTCTCCTAATCAGAACTTAGAACGCAGAACTCCCGCGAAGCGGGTCGTATGGTGTCACCTTAGCTCGCGCGCTAAGGGGTTGACTGTTGGCTCAACGGAGTCACACAATGCCTCCGCGTTGCGGACGAGGAGGTCTTGACGATGGGGTCCTGCATCAGGAAGCACCCGCTGTTGAGCTACTACATCATAACCTTTGTCATCTCCTGGGGCGGCTTCGTTCTGGCGGCTGGTCCCGGCGGCCTCTCGGGTTCCGACTGGCAGACCGCTCCGACTTTCCCGTTTATGGTTGGGGCGATGCTCGCAGGACCGACGGTGGCCGGATTGCTGATGACGGGCCTGACCGCCGGCAGATCGGGCCTGCGTGAGCTTGGCTCCCGCCTGGTGAGGTGGCGCGTGGGCACGCAGTGGTATGCCTTTGCGCTGCTGCCGGCCCCCGCTCTGTCGCTCATCGCGCTGCTCGCACTCGGGCTGACCTCCCCGCTATTCACGGCGGAGAGCAAGGCAGCCGTGCTGGTTCCGGGCATCACAGCGGGGCTGACGACCATCTTCGAGGAGATAGGCTGGACAGGCTTCGCCGTGCCCAGGTTCAGGCTGCGCCGCAGCATCCTCGGCACCGGACTCATCGTCGGCATCCTGTGGGGAGTCTGGCACCTGCTGCAGCAGGTGTTCATCAGCGGCACGTACGCGGAAGACATCCCCCTGCCGCTGTACATGGCCGTCGCCGTCTTCAACACGGTCGCTGGACTGACGGCCTACCGGGTGCTCCTGGTGTGGGTCTACGACCGCACCGGAAGCCTTCTGGTGACGACGCTGATGCACGCGAGCCTCACCGCGTGCAACATCTTCATCTTCAGGCCTGAGGCGACCGGCTTGCCGTTCGTGACCTTCGGCCTGCTGTTCACCGCGCTGCAGTGGCTGCTGGTGGCGGTGGTCGCGGTTCTGGACCGCGGGCGGCTCACGCGGCGCCCGGCGTAGATGGCAGCGCCGGAATGAGGGAGAGGCGTGAGGCTGGCGCGCACGGTGATGAGATGAGACGGATGACCACTCCGCAGGTCGGGTCGGCGGCAGTGCGACGGCGTATGTTAGATGGATAGCGACGTGACGGTGTCGCCCTGAAGTTCAAAGGCGATGCCATCCGCGACGACGCTCGCCACCGTAAGTGTGAAAGTCCCCGAAGCCTTCTTCACCTGGTCGGACTGCATGACGGCCACGCCCTTACTGTTCGTCACAGCGGTATCGCTATCGCTCGTCAGCCCGCTCCACTTTCCTGACACCGTGGCGCCGATCAGCGGTCGGCCGCTGGCGTCGACCACCAGGATCTCTGCTACCGCGCCCGTGAAGGTGTTCTTACCCGATGTTCTCGTAGCGGTCGACATCGTCACCGTCAGAGCGGCAACGGCAGTGACGGGTTCGGAAGATACCTCGAGCCAGTGCACGGACCGCTTCGAAACCACCTGGTCCGCCTCGCTGGACCGGGACACCTTCAGGTAGGAGTGGTAGTTCCAGTTGAGGAAACTGGACTTGCCGCCCGCTGTGGCCATGATGAAGTGGCTGTTGTACCGATTGAAGAGGAAGCCCTCCGGATCGTTCTGAGTGTCACCCAGCGTGGGATCCGCGGGGACCCATCCGTAGCCAGACAGGTACACTTCAACCGCTCGGTGGAAGACCGTATCGGTATAGTCGTCGTCAGCCCTGAGCCGGCTGCCGCCTACGTACTGCGCGGGTATCCTGTTGGCGCGGTAGAGAGCTATCAGAACGAAGTCGTACTCGGTGCAGGAACCATTCCCGCGGGCAAGCACCGTGGCAGCGTCGTCCCAGCTTCCCTCTCGCGAGTACTCAAGGTGATCGATGACGTACTGGTAGGTGTCCCTGACCTGCTCGTACAGGTTCGCGGAGTTGGCGATGGCCTCTGCTGCGGCCTGCTGCACCTCGGGGCTGGTGATGGTGTACTTCGTGTCATCTTCGGTGTAGGTGGCGAGGATGTCCGCGGGGATGTCCGCGATGTCCATTGGAGTGGACGGGTCGATGCTGAAGGACAGGTCAGCCATGGTGACCGTGGCGGTCCAGGTGAACTCCAGGCTGCTCTTTCCGGGCATGCTGTCGATGACGTAGTGAGCGACCGACTGTCCCCACTCGTCCTCGACGAACTCGGCCGGCTGAGGGTCGAACGTGATTCCGAGCACGGTCTGGTTGACGATGCTCTGCGGTACCAGGGCGTAGAGGTCCTGCCGGTGAAGGGTGGAGGAACCGGTGTTCTGGACGGTGTGAGTGAAGTGGAGGCTGAACGTTCGCTCGTTGTCGATCGTGGCGAAGTCACCGTACGCGGCTTCAGCAGCCTGGGCAGTCGACGGCAGGATGATGCCCGACATGCCCGTGAAGGCAAGGAGCCCAAGCATCATCAGGAGCGTTATCTTCCGCATCATCCTGGAACCTCTGTTCACGCAACGTAATGTAGAGTTCTGTGAGGTTCCGGGACATCACACGCAGGTCACGAGATGGCGCATCACTTGGTCATGTGCGCGATGGGAGACTAACGTACTTGTGGCGCGGGACGGCTCGAGCAATCGTGGACACAGAGAGTGGTGAACCGGACGTGACGGGGAGCGGAGATAGCGGAGGGGCCAGCCCGGGAGGTCCGTCCCCAACCAGGGGCACAGGAGTCCCGCTGTCAGAGGGAATCGATGGGCTGCGCTGAAGCTGGGCCTTGTGTTCCTAGTCCCAGGGTTCGGCCGATGCGGCGGTCGGTTGCCAGGTCTGGCAGCCGACCAGGAAGCTCATGGTGCGCTGCACCATCTGTCCCTTCCTGACGGCCTCGCGGGAGGAATGACCGCAGCCGGGCAGTACTTCGAGGGCGATCGATGAGTTCTCACCCCGGGAGGAGGCATAGGCTGATACGGCCTGCACCCACCTGTGCGCCCGCTCGAGGCGATTCCGGCCCTGAACCCGGTCGATGGCCCGCGACCTGCGCAAGAGCACATCTCTCCTGGTGTCCTTGTCACCTACCATCACGCGGATGGGAATCCTGACAAACTCGTCCAGCATGCCGATTCCCTCCGGCAGGTCATCTGACGGAGCCAATCCGTAGGGGAAGCCCACGTGCGGGTCCGGCATGGTATACCAGCCGGCCGACGCCGCGACAAGTGCGGCCACACGCGCCGGAAAGCACATGGCATATCGATGTGCGAACTGTGCCCCACCCGATATTCCGACCAGCGAGAAGGGCGCAGAGGCGATGCCAAACAGGCGTGTCGCGTCTTCGTGCGCGGCGTTGAGCGCATCCGCTGCCGCCCGAGGTCCCGAAGATCCCCGAAGAGTCTGAAAGCTGCCGTAGATGTCAGCGTCGAAGATGGGGGCGAGCAGCAGGAGTCCGTCTCTGGCCGCCGGCTTCGCAAAGGCCGCCGCGAGCGTGGTCGTCCGGCTATATCCGTGGATGACAACCAGGACTCCTCGGGGCGACTCCGGTGGCGGCAGACTGACGTTGTACGTGATGGACGAATTCGCCACGAGGGCTTCGAACCTGACGAATCGCTGCATCAGCGGCTCCCGCCGCGAGCCCACGCAGGCAGCACTGTCTGCCCGCCGACGGATGCTCTGAACGAGTCCCCGGGAATCGTCCTCTCTATCCGCCCGTCCTCCATCTCCCACACCACATCAGCAAGGGCAGCCTCCTCCGGTTCACGGGTGACCAGCAGGACGGTGCCGCCGTAGTGAAGCACCGCTTCAAGGACGATGCGTCTTGTTGCGTCGTCGAGATTGAGCGTCGGCTCATCCAGCAGCAGTATCTTCGGGTTGCCCACCATGGCTCGGGCAAGGGCGATGCGCGCAGCGTAGCCGGCGGAGAGGTTGGCGCCTCCCTCCTTGATGCCGGCCGAAAGACCATCAGGCAAGCCGGCGATGACCTCTTCGACGCCACAGAGCTTGATGACGCGCTCGAGTTCCGAATCAGGGGCTTCTCTCCAGCGGTAGAGAAGGTTGCGCCTGAGAGAACCGCGCAGTAGCGGCAGCTCATTGCTCATCATTGAGATCTGGCGGGCACACGAGCGGAGGGAGCAACCGCTCAGGCTCTGGCCATCGACAGCGACATCGCCCTCATCGGGATCGGTGATTCGCGCCACGACGGAGAGGAGACTGGACTTCCCTGCGCCGCTCGGTCCCATGATCGCCACCAGCTGGCGAGGCTCAACCCGTGCATTGATGCCGTGCAGGGCCCCGACGAGGCTCACGTTGCGGAATTCGATCAGCCCCTTGCGCACGCGCAGCTTGGGCAGTTCAACGCCATCGGCCTCACGATAGGGTTGCCGCAGGAACGTCACTACTTTCTGGCGGGATACCCTGCCATTCTGCCAGTACTCATTGGCCATGCCGAGGCTTCTAACGGGCCGCATCATCATGCGCGCCACCATCATGGCTGCCACCACTGTACCCAGTGTGACCTGCCCTGCTGCGAAGTAGTAGGCACCGACGGCCAGCACACCGACCATCGCCAGCGAGCTTGCTCCGGTCGCTATCGCTCTAAGAAGGCCGCGCACCCAGGCATAACGTACGAGCCTCCGCGTGAGCCTCGCGCTCTGGCGCTGCAGCCGGTCGTACTCGCCTGCCAGTCTCCCGAGAGCCTGAACGGTCAGCATTCCGTGGATCTGCTCGGTCAAGTTGGTCGTGAGGTTGGCTCGGCGGCGTCTTACCATGCGAATAGCCCGCCGCTGCCAGCGGCCGACCCGAAGGGAGATTGCGGCTGCCACAGCGATTACGCCGAGCGCGAGCAATCCAAGGGCGAAGTGGAAATAGAACAGCACAGCGGTTCCCGCTGCAATCGATATCCCGGCCACGATGCCCCTGGCGATGCCGCGGCTCACCCACGCTCGTATGAGCCCCAGGTCCCCTGTGAACCTGAGCAGTACAGCGCCGCGGCTGATGTTCAGCAAACGCCGCCCCGACATGCGCTCGAGATGCGCGTACATGACCATACGGATGCGGTGCATGTACCTGAAGCCGATGGACTCGGATACGGACCATTCCAGTCCCCGCACCAGGCCACCGATCAGGACCACTACTGCCAGCACTGCGATCAGAGTCAGGAAGTGCCCGGACACCAGACCGTCCCTCTCGAGGGTATCCATTGCGGCGCGGACGAGGAGACCCGTGGCAACTATGATTGCGGCCTGGGCGAGCCCGATGAGGACAACCTGCACAATCTCGAATGCCCCGAGCCGCACAGCGTCCCGGGGGGCAAGCCGCAGGTCATTCATCGCGCGCGAATCATCAACATCCAGCGGCCGGTTGTCGTCCCGAGAGAGCTGGTCTTCGCCGCTGGAATGCAGTTGCTCGTTCTTGCCGGGGTCGGTACTCATTCCTCTTCCTCTGCTCCCGGCGACTCGGGCATTTCGTCCGGCTGTGGTGGCTGAGGGTCGTTGCCCGTGTCTTGGGAGCCGGACTGTCGGGCTGTCTGGGGCAGAATCGCGGAGCCGGTGACCAGGCCCGGAGCGATCTCCGGGTTCGCGAGGTCTTCAATGCGAAATACGGGAACTCCGCATGCGCCGGTTGCTTCGCGCATCGGCAGAGGCGATGCTGTCACGAGACCCGAGACGCCTGCGACGTCGAACCCGCACTCCCGGAGCAGCCCTACCCCTCCGCAGGCGGACATGGCGTCACCGCAGGCGAACACAACGCGGTCAATGAGGGCATGGAACGTGCTCGAACGTATGAGTGCATTGGTTTCGCTCTGCAGCAGCCCGTCTGCAATCTCCACGACGATCCGGTCGCAGCCCCGGGACGCGAGATGGCCGATCAGGTTCAGGGAGGTAAGCTCGAGAACGCTGATGGGGGTCCTGTAGGTTGTGGCGAGGCCGGCATCGGTGAAATCAACAACTGCCCGGGCGCCTGAGTCGAGCACCCTCCAGTAGTCGTTTCCGGAGCCGGTGCCGGTGAGTTTGGCATAGCCCACCTTGAACCCGGCGGCTGTCAGCCCCCTGCAAATGAAGCACACCGTGGTGGTCTTGCCGGAATTCATCGAGGTGCCAAACACGGCCAAAACGGGAGGCCGCGTGCCGGCGACCTCAGGGGCGGGCAGGGCGTACGAGGCTACGTTGAGCGGGATGCCGGACGCGTCTCCGACAAGTCCCAGAAGAGCTATCTCGGTGGCAGGCCTGACGCCCCGCGCTCTGTTCGCCTCGATGGCGGCCACTCCCCCCGCAGCTATGAGGTTGGCCCGGCCCAGTTGCGCCGGCACGAATCCCTCAAACTGGTCAGAGGCGTAGCGGTTGCCGCAGGCGATGATGATCTCGTCTCCCCGCTCGATGTGCGCCTTCCGTCCTGTCACAAGCTCGATGCGTTCGTGCTGGCGAAGTCTCTCCACTCTGGCCAGCACAACGTCCCCCGCGCGCGGCCGCACGTCGCCCGTGACGAGGGTGCGCATGTCCTCCTTCGGCACCCTTCGGGTCGAGAACCCCGCCTTGGCGCGGTTCAGTCGCGTGTCGTCGAGAGGTTCAGTGTTGGCCCGGCTCTTCCGTTCGCTCGGCTCCTGCGCCGCGGTTACCCCGGGTCCGACTGCCGTTGCTGTCTCGACGGCCGCCGTCCCTGGAGCGCTCTCAGAGTGCAGCATTGCCCGGAGCCTCTGCATCCTTGCTTCCGGTGCAGTTGCGGCCAGAGAATCGGTCGCAGACTCTGTCCTGGCGGGCGGAGTTCGAGCGATGCCGTACAGACGCCCTTCTGAGTCCAGCGCCATGGCCACGCGGGACAGTTTCACCTCGGAAATGCCGCCAAGGATAAGCACGATACCCAGTGCGAGCCCCACAATGGCTACGATGAAGAGGGGGTTCCCCGCCTGAATGGGCAGGAGCGCTCCGAGCCTCGACATGTATGGCAAGCCCGGCTGCCACAGTCCCAGCCTGGTGGCAACTGCCAGGCCGAGTGTCGTCCCTGCACCTGCCAGACACGCACCGGCGATTATGCCCAGAATAGCGCCGGTCTTTGCCGGTCCGCCCCTCGCGTCGTTCCCTCTGATGGCTGCGGTGGCGGCGACGATGGCCACAATAGCGAGAACGACCACTACACTCGCCGCGATGAGCAGCGGGTGACCGGCGTTGATGGGCAGGAGGCTTGCCAGCATGGCCAGGTACGGCAGGTTCGGCTGCCACAGTCCCAGAGCATGGGCAACCATCAGGGCGAGCAGGACCGCTGCACCTGTCAGGCACACGCCGACGGTAATGCTGAGAATGCCGCCGGTGCGCAGCAGTTCATCTGAGTCGCCGTTTTCTGTTGCCATCCAGGCTCCCCCTGCAGGCGTTCGGACACGCGACTACGCCGTCGGCGTGTGCGAGGCAGCAGCATAGTGCGGCCTTGCGTGGACACAGGGCGGCAGGCCAACGCCTGCATGCAGGTTTCTCACTCTCAACAGCATATCACCGGCCGGATGTCGTGTGTAGATATGGGAAGAAGATTGCGCGTGTGGGCTGTCATCCGCCTGCAGTTCGGTGCGGCGAGGCCCGGTCCTGGGACGTGCGGGAGGCGGCGTCGCGGTTTGACATGGCCTGCCTGAAGAGCTACCCTTGATTGCGAATGAGAAGCAGTCGCAACCAAGTGAGTGGACAGAGACTGGCCTGTGCCGGGACGCGACTGACGCCGGACCCGGCATAGACAGGGAATACGCAGAGAGAAGGAGCAGACGTGAGTAAGGTAGTTGAGGTCACCGACAAGAACTTCAAGCAGGAAGTCATGGATTCCGACCTGCCTGTCGAGGTCGATTTCTGGGCCCCGTGGTGCGGCCCGTGCCGGATGGTGTCCCCGGTCTACGACAAGCTGGCCGAGGAGTACGACGGCAGGTTCAAGTTCTGCAAGGTGAACGTGGACCAGAATCCGGTGCTGGCGGCACGGTTCCAGGTCAGGAGCATCCCGTACCAGTTGTTTTTCGCGGAGGGAGAGAGGGTGGACGAAGTGCTGGGCGCGGTGCCCGAGAAGCAGATCCGCGAGATGGTCGACGGCGTCATCGCAAGCTTCCCCTCGGATGCGGCGGGCCGGTTGAAGTCGCTCATCTCCGCATGGAAGGAACGCAACGAGCAGGACAGCGCGAAGCTGGAGAAGTGGATGGGGAAGGCGCGGCTGGCGCAGGTGGCTTCGAAAGACGGCGCCCTGCTCAGGCAGGCGGAGCGGGTTCAGTCGTCCAGCGACAGCCTGAAGGGCGTTCTGTCCGAAGTTGCCGGGGCGCTGTAGCGCAACGCGGCTCTGTCTCACAGCCCCCGCCGCGCGGCCGGCGGGGGCTGGCGTTGTTGCTTCGAGTCGGCGGCTTCCACGTGGACGCGTGCATGAGAGTCGGACGGACGTGGCGCCCCCGGTCGTTGCGGGGCGGCGGCATCCGCAACAGAGGGGCATGCCTCTGCCGTCAGCCTTCGGCCGGCTGTTTCAGCTTCGCGGCGCACTCGCTGCAGTAGCCTTCCAGGGCGACCCTGGCGCCAGTGACCTTGAATCCGCAGCCTCGTTCCACTTCAGCCACGAGTCTGTCTATGGCCGGGGTATCGAACTCGAGGACCCGCCCGCACTGCTTGCAGAGCATGTGGTGATGCCTGGCGGTTCCGGCCCTCTCGTACTGGTTGCAGTTGCAGCCGCAGAACCGCATCTCGTCGATGATGCCCTCTTCCTTGAAGAGGCGCAGGGTCCGGTACACCGTGGCGAGGCTGACCGTGGCATCCTGCTCCATCGCACGCCGGTACAGCTCTCGGGCAGTCAGGTGGCCGTTCGCCTCGCAGAGCAACTGGTACAGGAGCCGCCGCTGAGCGGTGGAGGCCGGCGGTTGTTTGCGACTGATTTGCATTGTCACACAGAGTACGGTCCGGGCGGGCGTGGTGTCAAGCGATGATGCTGCAGGCCGGCGCGGCCTGGCTGACCGGCCTCTTCTGGGCCTTTCTCGGGCTACTCATCCGGCAAAGTGGCAGGCTCCCACGCCTGCCCTCGGCGAGGCGGCGGGGACGGGCTTGGCAATCACAAATGGAATGAGCATGGTGTCCCCGCATCCCGCCAGTCAGGCGTGGCGCCTTCGCGATTGCGCGCTCGGCCTCACGTCGCTCTGCCGTGCGTCAGTCCGGCGGGCCTAACCGCGCGAGGGAGGTTTGGACACCCAGAACTCGCCCCGAGGCAGCACGAGCTTCTGGAAGGTGTGCGCGCCGTCTGCGTCCACGTACCGGTCCATCGTGGGAGCAGGGTACTCCGGGGGAAGCAGCACATCCTCCCATCTCAGGTCAGCGCTCTTGTGACCGCATACCGTACACCGGTACTTCCAACCAGCGGCCTGCGACCCTGAACGCTCTACCACGGCGCCTGAACCACAATAGGGGCACCTGCCCAGGTTCTCGAGGCGTCTTCTCCCGTCCGGCATGCTGCCTCCTGCACTCTGTCTGGGATCCGGCCGCACCCTATCGCAGGATTGCGATTGGCGTGGTGCGCCGATGTTGGCCGAGAAGTCTAGCACGGGCCCGGAAGGAGGTGGACCGCCCGCGGTCCTGCGTCGACGTGGTGTGCGGAAAATTGCACCTTCGCACACGGAACCTTTCGCCCCGCGAAGTGGCGAAGGAAATGAGTATGGAGTCATCGCATTCCGCCCGTTGCAGCGTGCATGCGATAACGGTATCTTTGGGCACCGGCCCCCGGTCCGGCCGAGTCTTCCCCGGCGGAGGAGCGCGATGATGAAGACGAATGTTTCCCTGAGAGGTTGTTTCCCGCCCATCCCCACCC
>Ga0116202_10000953_pt1 | contig 16790 bp, 15 predicted proteins | sample LakKivw325mmetaG_FD_94479 | JGI IMG/M metagenome (GOLD analysis project Ga0116202, IMG submission 94479) | Anoxic lake water microbial communities from Lake Kivu, Rwanda to study Microbial Dark Matter (Phase II) - Lake Kivu water 325m metaG | ecosystem: Environmental > Aquatic > Freshwater >...
AAAGATACCATCCGAAGAAACAGGTTTTGCAATTGAAAAACCGGAACTTTATAGTATCTCTATAAATGGGCACAAACTTTATTCTGATATGGAATCCGGCTGGTGGGTTGACAGGTCTTTAAGAGTTTTGAATTTTGATCCTGCGATTCTTAAAAAAGGGGAAAACGAAATAGTATTAACCACCATTTATGATGAAAATCATCCTGGATTTGAAATCGTTTATTTACTTGGAAATTTTGGTGTCATCCTTGTAGACAACAAACCGAAACTTGTTGAAAAGCCTGAAACACTTAAAACCGGTGACTGGACGCAACAGGGTCTTCCTTTTTACTCAGGTAATATCACATACAACTTTAAACTTAAACCAAACCTTAAAGAAAACCAAAAATTATTTATCAATATTCCGGATTTTGCAGGAACCGGAGTAAGAATACTGGTTGATGGTAAAGATGCATGTATTATTGCCTGGAAGCCTTATGAACTTGATATCACCGAGTATGTGAAAGGAAAAGAAGAGTGTTTGATAGGTATCGAGATACTGGGTCATAGAAGAAATTCCCATGGACCATTGCATTTTTATCAAAAATGGCCTATCTGGACAGGTCCAGGTTCCTTTATTTCGGAAAATGAACAATTTCTGGATGATTATCAGATAGTACCCTGTGGATTGATGAAAAATCCGGAAATAATTAAAAAGGAAGAGATTTTATAGGGATTTTTTGCCCTTTATTGAACGAAGCTTAAGGTGATATTGCCTTGCAAATCTGTGGGCTTCATCTCTTATATTTTGAAGCAGATGCAGCTCTTTTGAATCGCCAGGGAGTATAATTGGTTTTGAAGTTGTGCTTGAATAAATAACTTCTTCTTTTTTTGCAAGTGCAATCACAGGAACATCTATTTTAAGTTTTTTTAACTCAACCATAACTTCATTTAACTGACCTTTTCCTCCATCAATAAGAATAAGGTCTGGTTTTTCTTCAAAGGTGGGATCAGTAAATCTTCTTTTGATCACCTCTCTGAGCATACTGAAATCATCAACTCCTTTTATTGTTTTAATCCGAAATCTCCTGTAATCATCTCTGCTCGGTATACCGCCCTTAAAAACCACCCTGCTACCTGTGGCATTGCTTCCAGCAAGATGTGATATATCATAACCTTCAATCAATGAAGGAATTTTACTAAGTTTAAGCTTTTCAGCAAGTGATGGTAATATGTTTTCTTTCCTGTACAGAAGAAGTTCATCCTCGCTTCTCCACGGCAGTCTTTCAGCCATTCTTTCAAGAAGTTTAATCCTTTCCGTTATCATTTTTGCCTGTTCGAAATCCCATTCTTTTATTGCATCGTTTAATTGTCTTTTTAATTGTCTGCAGTAAGTTTTATATTTACCTGAAAAAAAAGCCCTTATACCATCAACAATTTTCTGATATTGTTTCTGACTGATATCACCTCTGCAGGGTCCGCAGCATCTTTTAGCAAAAAAGAAAGTGCATGGTTTGCTTTTTTTGCCTTCCACTATTTTTCTTCTGCAGGTTCTTACAGGATAATATTTCCGGATAAACCTGATAACCTGTTTCAATCCTCTAACATCTGTAAATGGTCCAAAATATTCATCGGAAGGATTTTTCTTTTCTCTAACCACACGCACAGAGGGAAAATTTCCACCTGTTATCTTTAACCACGGGTATGTCTTATCATCTCTTAGATCCACATTATATTGAGGCTGGTATTTCTTTATCAGCGAACTTTCAAGTACAAGAGCTTCCCCTTCAGAAGCAACAGGAATTACCTCAACGGATTCAATCTCATCGCGCAACGAGGATTTTTTAAATTCACGCGGTTCGGTGAAATATGAAAGGACCCTGCTTTTCAGTTTTGACGACTTACCAACATAGATTATTTTTCCATTTTTATCTTTAAAGACATAAACACCAGGGGACTCAGGAATCGTTCTTATTTTTTCCTTCAGTTTCTGGCTGTTCATTATCTTTCCTGGAATTTTCCGCTTCACCAGAGCTTTTTTCTTTTTTCAATTCATCCACATAATTCAATCTTAAGTCTGTCAGAATATTATCAAGAATTTTTTCTTCCTCACATTCAAGATTTCCTTTTGTTTTTAACTGCAATACTTCAAGGATATCAATAAGCCTCTTTGCAAACTGCAAATTTTTTTCTGGTTTTCCACTTGCAGGATTTGAAACCTTACCGAGAGCCTGCCAGCATAAAATATGCAGAAAGTGGAGAAGTTCAACAAATTCTGTTTTTTCCATATTATTTCCTTTCTTAATATTATCAAAATTTAAGATGCACAATTGAAGAAAAATGGTTCACAAGAGATGAACAAAAAGGTACAAGAAATCTGAAGGCACCCGCAAAAACAAGCGCATATACTATAAAAAGACCGTATCTTTCAATCCTGTCAAAAATCATTCCAAATCTTGGCGGAAGAAGGATTCCAACTATACGTGAACCATCAAGTGGAGGTATTGGAATAAGATTAAAAAAACAGAGTATAAAATTTATAAAAGCTGCAAGCTCAAAAACCTGAGAGGTTAAACCATTGGTAATTCCACTTAAAATTGCAAAGATAGAACCTGCAATAAAATTGGCTGTGCATCCCGCAGCACTGACCATAATAATACCCTTCCGATAATCCCTGAATCTCAATGGATTTATTGGTACTGGTTTTGCATATCCAAAAGGAACACCAACCAGGAGAACAAGAAACAGAGGCATCAAAACACTTCCGATAGGATCAAGGTGGGCTATCGGATTCAATGTTAATCTTCCCATCAAATACGCTGTATCGTCTCCATTGCGATAGGCTACAAGTCCATGTGAGTATTCATGAATCACGACAGCAAAAATCAGAAAGAAAAAAATTATCAGGTTTTCCATTTCAAAATCCTCATTCCGCGTATCTCAGGAAATTTCAAAAACACCGCTATTGCGATATAACCAGCAGCACCTGATAAAACGCCGACTGTCACCGTAACAAACGTACCATGCGGCAGTAAAAATAATCTTATTGCCTGAATAATTATACCCCAGCAACAACCAGCCAATAAAATTATTGAAAACCTTTTTAACAGTCTTTCTGTCTCCAGAAGTCCATACCTTTTTTTGAAAAACCAGTAAAGAAGGACGAAATTTTCAAATCCAACAATTGATGTTGAAAGTGCAATACCACCATGTCCCATAAACCTCATCAAAATCGCATCAAACAGAGCATTTGTCAGAATACTTATAACCCCAATCTTCACAGGGGTGGCAGTGTCATGATAAGCGTAAAAAGCCCTTGTAATAATTATAGCAAGACCATAAAAAACAAGCCCGACACAGAAAAGCATCAGTGGATATGCGGTGATTTCAACAGAAAAGGAAGAAAACATGCCTCTTTTGAATAAAAGTTCTATTATTTCTTTTCTGAAGATTATCATTCCAATAGCAGATGGTATAAGCAGAAAAATTGTTTGCTCAAGTCCTTTATGAATGTTTTCCTTCACTTCTTCAATTTTTTTTACCGCAACATCTCCAGATAGATGTGGAAGAAGCACTGTTGCAAGAGAAATGCTGAAAACCCCGAGAGGTAATTGATAAACCCTTGTCGCATACCACAGAGCAGAAACAGTTCCAGCAGCAAGACTGCGAGCAAATGAATAATCAACCAGAAGGTTAATGGGTCCAACAGACATCCCGATAATCACAGGTGCAAAAAGTCTGATCATCTTTAATATTGCCGCATTTTTCCATTGGAAATTTAAGATCATAGGACCATGGCTTGAAAATACAAGAGGCAACTGAAAGACAAACTGGCTCATACCACCGATAAGAACTCCTATCAGCAAACCAAAAATTTTCTGTTCAAGAGTATCACCAAAAAATTTCGTGAAAAAGAATAAACCCACAATCCACCAGAAATCAAGAACAACAGGATTCAGACCGGGAAGAACAAACCTGTGCCTTGAATTCAAAACCCCCATCGCCCATGCAGCAAGAGATACAAAAATAAGATATGGGAAGGTGAATCTTAATAGAAAAAGTATCTCAGCAATTTTAGCGGGCAATATAAAAAATTTCAACAATACCCAGCTTAGAGAAAGAATAAAAATGTACAGAACAGAAGTGGAAACAAGTAAAAATGTAAAAACTGCCCCGGTTATTTTCAGAATTTCTTCTTTCTTTTCTCCTTTTGCAATCAATTCAGAAACAACAGGAATAAATGCGGTACTCAATGCACCCTCTGCAAGAAGCCCCCTGAAAAAATTTGGAATCATGAAAGCAATCAGAAATGCATCGTAGATACCTGTGGTACCAAAAAATTTAGCAGTTATTACTTCTCTTAAAAGACCAGCAATACGACATAAAATCGTTACAGAAGAAAGCCAGATAAAGGAGGTCCTTATTTTATGAAAACTCATTGTTTAGGACGCAACAAAGGAAAAAGAATCACATCTCTTATAGACGGGCAACCGGTTAAAATCATAACAAGCCTGTCTATACCGATTCCAAGTCCGCCAGCAGGTGGCATTCCATACTCAAGTGCTTCTATATAATCATGGTCAATAACCTTTGGTCTTTCGCTTGGTCCTTCTATTTCCCTGATAAAACGTTCATTCTGCTCAATCGGATCATTAAGTTCAGAATATGCGTTTGCAATCTCAAGTCCACCGATATACAGTTCAAACCTTTCAACCATGGATTGGTCATCGGGCCAGACCTTTGCAAGAGGCGATATTTCAACAGGAAACCTGATAATGAATGTGGGATCCACCAGTTCCGGTTCTATCTTTCTTTTAAACAGAAGATCAAGTAATTCAAAAACATCCTCTTTCCCCTCAGTATCAAGATGCAAGTCCGAAAAAGCTTTTTTCACTTCATTTTTATCCCTCCAGTTTTTTATTCCAAACCTTTTCCAGCAGTCCTCCCAGTAAATTTTTTTCCACGGAAGATTAAAGTCAATCTTTGTATCACCAAAGTCTATCCTGCTGCTGTCAAAGAGTTTATTCACAATATTAGAGATTAAATTTTCTGTAAGTTCCATCATTTCCATAAAATCACCATAGGCTGAATATAATTCGAGCATTGTAAATTCAGGATTATGAAGTGTTGATATCCCTTCATTTCTAAAAGACCTGTTAATCTCATAAACCTTTTCCATTCCTCCGACAAGAAGCCTCTTAAGGAATAATTCAGGAGCAATTCGCAGGTACAGGTCCATATCCAGGGCATTGTGATGAGTTACGAATGGACGTGCTTCAGCGCCACCAGGAATCTGATGCATCATGGGGGTTTCCACCTCAATATAACCAAGACCATCGAGAAAATTTCTGATTATATTCAGTATGTGTGACCGCGTGATAAAAATCTTCTGCACTTCCGGATTTATAATAAGGTCAAGGTATCTCCTTCTGTATCTGACTTCTACATCTCTGAGACCATGCCATTTTTCAGGCAGTGTCCCGAGTATCTTTGAAAGAAGAACAAAGTCCTTCACAAGCAATGTCAGCTGTCCTGTATGGGTGACGAAAAGTTCTCCTTTCAATCCAATGATATCTCCAACATCAAGATTCTTAAATCTTTCAAAAAGAACATCCCCAAGAATATCTTTTTTAAAATAAACCTGTATCCTTCCACTGTGGTCCATAATATCACAAAACGCAGCTTTTCCGTGCCTGCGTATTGTCATAATCCTTCCAGCAATTGATATTGTTCCTTTTTTCTCAGGGACAAGAGACGCAATAGGTTCTTTAACAAATTTTCTGCCGTATGGTTCTATTCCCTGAGATTTCCACCATTTCAACTTTTCTTTTTTTTCTGATTTTAAAGAATCCTCACTCATCTGTTTTCTCCTGATCAAGACTTCTTATCCTGATCCATTTTATGGTTTTCTCATGGGATTCATGGATTATAAAAACTTTTCTGTCGTATATGAATTTTTCGCCTTTCATCGGAAGTTTTCCGAGATATTCCATGATAAAACCAGCCACTGTTTCAAACTCACCTTTGGGTAGTTCCAGATCAAGTTGCTCATTAGCTTTTTCAATCTCCATTGAACCTTTGACAAGATAACTACCATCACTTAGTAACTGATAATCTCCTGCCTCGTGCTTGTATTCATCTGAAATCTCACCCACAATCTCTTCAACCAGATCTTCCATTGTCACCAGACCTGCTGTACCCCCATACTCATCAACAACTATGGCCATCTGTATCTGTTGAATCTGAAGTTCTTTCATAAGATCATTGATTTTTTTTGTTTCAGGTACAAAATATGCTTTTCTCATAATATCTTTGGCGGTAAGATCATCGCGATCATATCCCCTGGCAATAATATCTTTCAGATAAACAACGCCTTCTATGGTATCAAAATTTCCTCTGTACACAGGATATCTTGAATAACCTTCCTTTGCCACAAGAGCCAGAATTTCCTTAATTTTTGAATCAACATCAACCGCAACGATATTAACCCTCGGGATCATAACTTCTGAAACCATCTTGTCACCGAGCTCAAAAATGCTATGAATCATCTGCCTTTCTTCTTCCTCAATCAAACCTTCTTCTTCACCGGCAGAAATCATAGCTTTTATATCGTCCTCTGTGAGAACCGGCAGTATTGAATCAATATTGACCCTGAAAAAACTCAAGAAAACTTCAGCAAAACCAAGCAGGAATCTGTTTATCGGTTCGAGGGCAAGCGTAAAAATCTTCATTGGAATAATAGCATGTAATACAAATTTTTCTGAATATTTTTTACCGAGATTTTTGGGAATTATTTCCCCAAAGATAAGAATCAAAAACATAACAAAAAAAGCTATTAATCCAAGACTTATTCTGCCTGAACTTTTATATGCAATTGAAGCGGCAAGAATAGAAGCAAGGGATTCAACAATAGTATTTCCAACAAGTGTACTGGTAAGAATTCTGTTGGGATATTTGAACCAGAACTCAAGCATCTTTTTTCTCGGATCATCTTCTCCGAGTTTTTTCAGATGATATGTTCCAAGCGACACAAAAGCAGTCTCAGACGCAGAAAAAAAAGCTGCCAGTGCAATAAGTATAAAAAGAAAAAGCAGCTGAATTACAAGAATAATAGAACTCATTCTATCAAAAGTCCTCTGGCGTTATCCAGAAACTTTTCAGCATCCTTTGTAAATTGTTCTCTTGCAGAACAGAGATTCTTCAGAAGAATATAAAGGATACTGTTAAGATTCAGGGGGTAACCAAGTATATCACTACAGCTTACAGCTTCGTCCATTTTTTCTTTGATTTTATTGTTAACATTTACGCCAATTCCTATTATAACACATTTTTCGAGGTTTTCAATTAAAATCCCTGCAATCTTACGATTTTTGATATAAATATCATTTGGAATCTTTATTCGCGCTGAAATATCAAATTCTTCAAGTGTTTTGATAATGGCTACAGCAACAACAAGAAAGATATATTTCAAAAGCTTTTGATCAATATTTGCCCAAACAACAGAAACCCATAGTCCTCCTTCATCCGAGATCCATTTTCTACCATGCCTTCCCCTGCCCTCTGTTTGTTTTTTTGCGACAACAACAGGTTCTGGTTCTTTCCGACAGAGATTTCTTGCAACATCCATTGTGCTTGTAATTTCCTCAAAGAAAAAAATTCCCTGCTTACCGGTGTCACTAAATTCCATATAATATCGACCTGACACCCGCAATTGGAAGATTTTTGTTATAATGACCTGCTTTCACCTTATGCCAGAGTGCTCTGCCCTGACCTCCTGTGAAAAAAACATTTATTTGCGGGTTTTTTTCTCTTGCAACTTTTATATAACCAGTGACAAGAAAGGAAATACCGAAAGTAATTCCTGAACCTATTGCTTCTGAGGTATCTTTTCCAATTATTGAAACACATTTTGAAACCTTTACTTTTTTCAAAAGTGCAAGGTTCCTTAATGACTGAATCATAAGATGCTCACCGGGGAAAATAACTCCTCCTTCAAAATCGCCGTGTCGATTAACAAAATCTATAGTGATCGCAGAGCCTGCATCAATAATAACACATGATGATTTAGCAAGACTCCAGGCACCAGCAGCATTTAACAATCTGTCTATTCCAACTTTATCGGGTCTTTTTACTTTAATTCTGTGCGGAAAATCCCTCCATGTGATTTCACTGCTGTCTTCAAAAAATCTTCTTATAATCCTGCTGGCTTCTGGAACAACTGAGGCAAAATATGCTTTTGTTTTTCTCGGGCAAGCATATTGTCCTATCATTTTTTCTAAATCGTTTGTCCTGAAAGTGACAATTTCCTTAAATGAGTGTTTGGTCAACTGAATAATTCTCGTATTTGTATTACCTGCCAGTAGAACTATATCCATAAACCCATCCACAAGTATGATTGTTTTTTATTATGATTTTAATTTAGAAAATAAATGCTGGCAAACATCTGATTGACTTAGAAATTAAATACAAGTAAAATGGTATAATAAATCGTGTCAAATCAGGAGGAAACATGACAGGCAAAGAAAGGGTTTTACTTGCATTAAATCATAAAGAGCCTGACAGAATCCCGGCTCAGGATTCTCCCTGGAGCGCAACAATCAAAAGATGGAAATCTGAAGGCCTTCCGGAAGATACTGATCTCAGCGAGTACTTTGGCTGGGATTTCGCTTTTTTTGGAGCTGATTGCACACCCAGATTCCCGGTGAAAACTATTGAAAAGAACGAAAAATTCATTGTGCAAACAACCCCTCAGGGTGGAGTGAGAAGAAACTATCGTGATTATACCACAACACCGGAAGTTATTGACTGGCCCATCAAAACAAAAGAAGACTGGAAGGAAATAAAAAAAAGATTAACTCCTGATTTCACACGAGTTGACTGGGTAAGTGCGCTTGCAGATTATCACAGAGTAAAGGAAGAAGGAAAGTTCATCTGCTACAGTGGTGGTTTCGGGTATGATATTTTGCAATCTTATATAAAAACAGAACAGCTTCTCATAACAATGATAGAAGATCCTGAATGGGTAAAAGAAATGATTATGACGCTTGCCGAATTGAACCTGATAATGATGGAATTCATGATGAAAAACGGTTTCACTTTTGATGGCGCATTCTTCTACAATGACATGGGTTATAGAAACGGACTGCTTTTTTCTCCTGATGCCTATCTTAAAACACATTATCAGGCGGACAAAATGGCATATGGATACTGTCATTCAAAAGGTCTGAAAGTTTTTCTGCATTCCTGCGGTAATGTGAAAGAACTTATTCCAATACTTATTGACGCTGGATTGGATTGTCTTCAACCTCTTGAGGTTAAAGCGGGTATGGATCTGATTGAGTTGAAAGAAAAATACGGCGAAAAATTATCTTTCATGGGAGGTATAGACACCAGGTTAATGAGTGATCCTGATAAAAGCAAAATAGAAAATGAAATTAAAACCAAATTTGCTGTTGCGATGAAAAATGGAGGCTATATCTACCACTCCGACCATTCTATTCCCAATATAGTAAGTTTTAAGGATTATTGTTATGTGATGGAACTGGTGAAAAAATATGGTGTATATGAACACCCTGAACCAGCGCCTGAAACACCACCGGCCGTTGAAGAGAAAAAGGAAAAACCCATCGAACAGAAAAAGAAAAGGTTTGGATTCGGCTTAAAGAAAAAAGAAGAAAAGAAAGAGCTTTCTGCAGAGAAACCACCTGAACAAAAACCCATAAAGCGCGGGCTTTTTGGCAGAAAAGAAAAACCAACAGAGCAACCCGCAAAAGGGGAAGAAGGGAAAGCAGAAAAAAAATCAATGTTTGGTTTTCTGAAAGGTAAAAAGAAATGAAATGTGCAATAGGGCTGGACCTCGGAGGCACATACATAAAATATGGCCTTGTTGATCAGACCGGCAGAATAATCAAAAAGGGCGTGTTGCCGACAAATGCTGAAAAAGGCAGCCGTGATGCTGTTATTGAACAGATAAACCTTGCTATCAGTGATGTCTTAACTGATGATATTGAAGGCATAGGTATTGGTACTCCCGGGGTTGTTGATAATGATGGCAGGGTTTTTGAATCTCCCAATCTGCCTGACTGGCACAATTTTAATCTGATGGAAATATTTGAAAAAAGGTTCAATAAAAAGGTTGTTGTGGAAAATGACGCAAACAGCATCGCATGGGGCGAGTATCTTTTTGGCGCTGGGAAAGGTACAAAAACAATAGTATGCCTCACACTTGGCACAGGACTCGGTGGTGGAGTCGTTATCAATGGCAAACTTTTGAGAGGTTCTATATATTCTGCAGCAGAACTTGGACATATGCCTGTCAACTACAGAGGAAGAAGATGTGGCTGCGGCTCTCAGGGATGTATTGAAGCCTATGTGGGAAGAGATTATATTGTTAGAAGCGCCATAAGAAAAATTAAAAAGGGTAATAAATCAATTCTGTCAGAAATGGTGAAGGATTTTTCAGATATCACACCAAAGTTAATTTCTGAAGCATATCAAAAAGGTGATAAACTTGCAGAACAGGTATGGATTGAAATGGCAACAGCTCTTGGTGCATTTCTCGCTGGTATTGTGAATCTGTTGAATCCCGATAGAATTATTCTTGCCGGAGGAATTGCCCAGGCCGGCGAAATTCTTTTCTCAATAGTAAGAAAAACAATAAATGAGAGAGCCATGAAAGTTCTTTCAAAAACCGTCGAGGTGGTTCCTGCCGGACTTGGCAATGATGCTGGAATTATTTCAGGTGCCGCACTGATATTTCAAAAATAATTTTTAACAATGAGAATCATTTTCTGGGGCAGCTCCAATTTTGGTATTCAGTGCCTTGAAGAAATAAAAAAATCATATAATCTTCTGGCTGTTGTCACTGCTCCTGACAAACCCAGAGGAAGACATCTCAGGATTCTTCCGGGACCGGTAAAATTGTGGGCACAGAAAAACAATATTATGGTTCTTCAACCTGAAACATTATCAGGGAATTATGAGTTTTACCGGATACTGAAAGAACTCAGCCCGGATCTTTTCGTTGTTATTTCTTATGGTAAAATCATACCAAAAGAATATCTTGAAATTCCAAAACTTGGTCCTTTGAATGTTCACCCCTCTCTTCTTCCAAAATTCAGAGGTTCAGCTCCGATGGAATGGGCACTTTTAAGTGGGGAAAAAGAAACAGGAATCACAGTAATTATGATGGATGAAAACATTGACACAGGGAAAATCTTAAGTCAGAAATCGATCCCAATTGATAAAGAAGATGATATTTTTTCACTGAGAGAAAAGTTATCCCTGATATCATTTGGAGTTCTACAGGAGGCAATACATAAAATAGCCTCTGGTTTCAGAGGGGAAAAACAAAAAGGGCTATCTTCTTACGCGCGAAAACTGAACAAGAGCGACGGAAGGATAAACTGGAGTGATTCGGCAATTTCAATCCACAACAAGATCAGAGGTCTTGCTGATTGGCCCGGAGCTTTTACTTTCCTTGCTACGGAAAAAACCGAAAAAATGCTGAAGATAAAAAAAGCAAAGGTTGAAGACGAACAATTAATTTGCTCAAAACCAGGAACTTTTGTTGACCTTAACAAAAAGATACTTGTCGCCTGCAGCATAGGAATTTTAAATATTGAAAAACTTCAGGAAGAAGGTAAAAAACAGCAAACCGCACTTGAATACCTCAACGGACATCGTGAAATTCTTAAATTTGGTTTCCTTAAATAAGATTGTGCAGAACTATTCACCACCAATTTATGATTTTAAAAAATTATAAATTCTACCTGAATAAAATAAATTATGGTAAAATAGTTTAAAAATTTTTCGTAAAATCAATTGAAAATATGGCTATCATTGTACAAAAATATGGTGGAAGTTCAGTAGCTGATATTGAAAAAATAAAAAGGGTTGCTGAGAAAGTGGTTAACACCCATAAAAACGGCAACAGGGTTGTTGTTGTGGTGTCTGCGATGGGAAAAACCACAGATAACCTCATTAATCTTGCAAAACAGATTCATACTGCTCCATCCACAAGAGCAATGGATTTGCTTCTTTCAACCGGCGAACTGGTATCTGTTGCACTTCTGTGCATGGCAATTGAAAATCTTGGCTGCAAGGCTGAAGGACTTCCTGGATTTCTTGCAGGAATCAGAACAGATAATGCACATACTAAAGCAAGAATTCGCACGGTTGATACGCGCAGAATATTGGATGAACTGAAAAAGGGAAAGATCGTGGTTGTTGCAGGATTTCAGGGAATAAGTCCTGAGGAAAATATCACAACACTTGGAAGAGGAGGATCAGACCTCACAGCAATAGCTATCGCGGGAGCAATAAAAGCAGATATGTGCGAAATTTATACAGATGTTCCAGGAGTCTTTACCGCTGATCCAAATCTGATACCAGAAGCAAAAATCATTCCTGTTATTTCATACAGAGAAATGCTTGAGATGGCGTCTGCTGGAGCCAAAGTTATGCAGTCTCGCGCTGTTGAGTTTGCTCAGAAGTATCATATACCTTTTTCAGTAAAATCAACATTTATTGAAAACGGAGGAACAATGGTTACAGAAGTTGATTTCAAGGAAGGCGCGGTTGTTTCATCTGTAACGCTTGATGAAAAGCAGGCAAAAATTACATTTTTTAATGTTCCTGATAAACCCGGTATTGCTGCAAAAATTTTTGGTGATCTCGGAGCTGCAAATATTAATGTCGATGTTATCGTACAGAATGTAAGCACCAGCGGACATACTGATCTTTCTTTCACTGTCAATATTAATGACCTTGAAAAAGCATTTGAAATTGCAAAAAAACTCGGAAATGAACTGACATGCAAAAATATTACCTCTGATAGTAATATTGCAAAAATTACTGTCATTGGTCTCGGTATGATGAATCATCCAGGAGTTGCCGCAAGAATGTTCAGGGCGCTTGCAAATGCCGGTGTTAACATTGAAATGATAAGTACATCTGAAATAAAAATCTCGTGTATTATAAAAAAGGAAGACGGACAGAAGGCATTAAAAGCAGTTCACCAGGAGTTCATAAAATAGAAGTTAGAAGAAAGTATCTTCCTCACCCATCAAACTGATTCTTGAGGCATCCCCAAGATTAATCTTTTGAAGGTTTCCTGCTAGAAATGCGGAATATCCTATGACTGAGTCTGTCAGAACGATATTCTTAACATTTGCATTATCATTAATAATACTGTTCTGAACTATGACATTTGACATACTGACATTTTTGCCAATGGAAACAAATGGACCAATAACACAATTTCTTAACTGAGCTGATGGATCTATAAATGCAGGTTCATTGATAACCACGGTTGGGAGAGAAGGAACAGACGGCCTGTTTTTTTCAAGCAGATACCTGTTTGTTTCGAGCAGTGTTTCAACCTTTCCACAATCAAACCAGATCTTTGCGGGAATCCCGAGAATCTTTTCGCCTTTTTCAATCATCATTTCGATAGCATCTGTAAGTTGAAATTCATTTCTTGTCCTTTTTCCGGTGTTTATTAATGTTTTCAAACAGGAAAAAAGCAGTCTGCTGTTATTTAAAAAATACACTCCACACAATGCCTGTCTTGAAAGGAAATCCTGCGGTTTCTCAATAACTTTTGTTATGATTCCGGTGCCATCTGTGATGGCAACTCCAAACCTTCGCGGATCATCAACTTCCTTCAGAGCAATCCAGCTGATACCATCTTTAATCAGATGTCTTGTATCTGCTTCAATTAGAGTATCTCCGAGATTTATAAAAACAGGACCATTCACATGTTCTTCAGCGAGTGAAATAGCATAACCCAGACCCAGAAATTCTTCCTGTTTAACAAACACTGAGTCCAGCTCGCGATATTTTGTCTGTACAAACTCAACAATTTTGTTTCCAAGATGCCCTGTGATAAAAACAATCCTGTTTATGCCAAGATTTCTGATGTATTCTATCAAATAACCAAGGATTGGTTTTCCTGCAACCGGTAGCAAAACTTTTGGCATTGTAAAAGTGTGGGGCTGAAGTCTCTTACCGATTCCTGCAACCGGAAGAATACATGTGATTTCTTTCATATTGTGTATTATATCACGCTTACCGTGCACTTAAAAGTTTCCTCGTTCTGTGTTCATGATATAATTTGTTTCATGGCGGAATATGTAAAAAGATGGGATTTCAGTCAGGAACTTGATGAAACATGGGAAGCGATTTCTGAAAAAGACTTTATTATTCAAGGGAAATCCGGTGCCCTAATCATTGAAAACTTTCATAATGCTGATGCACCGGTGTATTTAAGACCCTGCTCAATATATGGGGATAGATTTGACATAAATTTTGCTGAATTTTCAAAAAAGTCAGGTATCTTCACATGCGGTTTTCTTGCAGGATTTGAATATATAAACCTGAGGATCGATTTAGAAAAGAGAAAACTTGATGTTTTCACTCATGAATTTCATAAGAATCAGCCAAGGTTTTCAACCAATTTAAAAGCGCCGAAGATCAAAAGTATAACGTTGATTCGGGAACAGGACCAACTTCCTGGACTTCCTTATGAAGGATCCAGAATCAGCATTCTGGTGAATAATACAGAAATTGCAAAAGTTAGAAACATTGATTTTCTTCCTGAATGTCTTTTTATGCTTGGTTTGAAAACAAAAGGCAGAGTGGCAATTTCAGGGTTTGAAATCTCAGGAAAAAAAAGACCAAGACCAGAGTATCTGGAAACTGGCATATGGCAGCAATCAATAAAACCGACCACTGAAGAAAATGTCAACGGTTTGATAGAAGGAGTGAAAAAGGCAGCCGAAGAAAATGTACAGCTCCTTGTAACTCCTGAAACAAGCCTGACAGGATTAAGAATTTCGAAAGAACTCAACGATAGAAAACATATTCAGTTTGCACTTCTCAGGTTTCAAAAGGCGGTGGCAAAAATTAAAAATGCTCCTTATACACTCATAGGATATCCTGAATGGATTCCAGGAAAACTTGTTGATGGCTCTACCCTTGACAGTGTAAGGATCAACTGCCATAGATTTGTCAGACCTGACGGCACGCTGGGTCCTATGATGGCAAAGGTGCACTCATGCGAAGAAGGGTTCTGGCATGGAAGAAACTACAACCTTCAAAGAGTTTGCGGTGCAGAAGTGGCTGTTGGTGTATGTCATGATGGTCATTATCAGGATGTATGGGGGGTTGGTGTGATGGGCGGAGCAAGAGTATGTCTTCATCCTTCAGCAGGAGGAAAATTGCAGGGAAAAATCCCTGAGATCATAAATGGAATGCGTACGCTCGGAACATCTCTGGATTGTTTCTGGGTCAGAGTGAATGCTGGTGGTGGTTCTGCAATTGTATATCCATGCAAAAACAGAAAACAATCTGAAACAATCCTTGCTGTGCCCGAAGACCTAACTGAAAAAAATCCAGCATATCCGGATTATTCTTATATGGGTGATCTTTTTGCAAAAGCACGAATAAGATTGTGGGACGCAACAGGATGTTATCCATTGAGAACACTCAGAAGTGGATCAAAATACAATGTCTGGAAACAGCTTATCCCTGAAATTCAGGAAGTGTAATTATATCTTTCATGTTTGCTGTTTATCTGCGATAGGGTTGAACCAGATTCAATCCCGCCACAGAATAAGGAGTAAGTGGTCTTACCTCTATCTTAAATGCCTTAACCGGCTTATCTGGAAAAACAAACCATTTTGGTCCTTCTTCCTCAGGTGTATAATTAAGAATTTCGCTTAGTTTCTCAAAATTGCTACCGTCTGCTGATATGTAACAAACCAGGCCAAGACTCTGCGGTTGAAAGTCTTCGCTTTTCCTTTCATCCCTGTAACTGCCTGAAACCAGAACACCACTCAAAATTTCCGCTTTCGGAAATACAAAAGTGACTTCTCCTTTTCCAGCTGGTCTGAAAAAATCATTTGAATCAGAAATAGCGCAACTTATATCGCTTTTGAAGTCTTCACCGCCACGAGGAACTTTCTCATAAGGGCGATTATTAACTGAACTTCCTGTGATCAGAATTTTTTCCTCTGTTTCATAGGTAAGATCATTGTGCAGTATACCACCTTTCAGTTCGACCGGAATGCCCTGTGGAACAGATTGAGAAAGAACAGCCGTGGGTTTTAATGCTGTATCCGTAAACATATTTTTCAGCACATTTTTAAATTCTTCTCTGTAGTGGATTCCGGTGATTGCTATAAGGGTTGGATTCATGCATGTTTTTTTCCATGTGGTGGCAAAAATAATCTTTGTCACAGGTATCTGGGGTCTTGGATTGATCCATTCCGTGTAATAAATATTCGCCTCAACACCTGCCTGAGTTTTTCCCCTCCAGCACAGGATAGCTTTCTTCATGGATTTCTCATGTGGCTCATAATAACTCCAGCTTGGCAGTCCATCCCAGTTTGCAATGTTCAAACCATACTTTAACTCAACAGGAAGATAAAATCCATCCTGGTACACAATAAAATAATACCCTGCCAGTTCGTTCTTCCTGAGATAATTATGTCCTGGTTTATTGTCAAGAACATGGAGAAAAATAAATGATGCTACCTTTTTGTCTGAAACAGGTATTTCCACCAATGGTGGATAAACCCTGTCTATGTATCCCCTGTTGTGTATACTTATACAGGATCTACCATTATTTTTCTTTTCATCAATAATCTGAAAAGGAACGCCACTGAGTATTCTTTTACCGGGGACCATTGCTCTTAAATCAAAATTTTGCCCCATATCCATCCCTTTCCATCAAAAGGCTTTTCATCCGTAAAAGAATTGTTGGCAACAGAAGAAATATCAACATAGAAATAATCGTTCTCTGCAGC
>Ga0116202_10000955_pt1 | contig 16766 bp, 14 predicted proteins | sample LakKivw325mmetaG_FD_94479 | JGI IMG/M metagenome (GOLD analysis project Ga0116202, IMG submission 94479) | Anoxic lake water microbial communities from Lake Kivu, Rwanda to study Microbial Dark Matter (Phase II) - Lake Kivu water 325m metaG | ecosystem: Environmental > Aquatic > Freshwater >...
ATTGACAACTCTGACCGCAACGACGCCTTTGTCGTGGAGTGGCTGGCCGCGCTGCGCGCCACGTCCTGGCTGCCCTGCGCCGCGGGCGGCATGGCCAGAAAAGCCACCAGGCCTACTGCGGCCACCAGCCCGGGCAGCGCGAACCAGCGCGGCGTGCGGCGCTGCCTGTCCAGAGCCCCGCCAAAGGACAGTGGGACTACCCCCCCCCCCGCCAGTGAGAAGAGGGCCATGGCCAGCATGCTGCTGCGGAAGAACCAGCCCGCTGCCCAGGCGATGCTCGCGGGTGATGCGGCGAGACCACAGGCCTTTGAGCTCGTGCTTGAGAGGCTCGGGCTTTCTCAGACCGGAGAATGGATCGCGCTCAATGTCGTGGAGAAGCTCTACGATCTTGCGGTGTATCTTCGTGTGCTCGCGCGACCAGAGAAGGGAATCCTGGTACGCCTCGGGCAGACAGGCGATCCTTCTCATAGGTCCTTGGGATCCACGTAGACGTAGGTCTTTGCATCCCCGAGATCTTTGAGCGCACGTTGCAGATGACGCCGGTTGGCCTCGGTCGAGAACAGATACTCGGAGGTGTCCTGCTCCAGCGACTCCACGAACACAATCACCTCGACCACTGCGCCAGGAGGCAATTCGGACGCCGCAATCTCGATCCTGCCGCCCTCACCTACTACAGCCTTCTGCCTGATTGCGCTAATCATGTTTGCTCCGCCTTCCTGCACCTGACTGGAAGCCGTACGATCACTTCCTGTCTCACGAGACCCGTGCCTTGCGACCGTATATTATCCTGCGTCGCTCCATTCGTCAAGGGAGGCAAGATTGCAGGGTTTTTCCAAAGTCAGCCAGGAGGGCGCAGGAGCAGGGCAAGGGCTTCAGTGGGATGGGCATCGTAGTGACGACGTGCCTGTGGCAAGCAGGGCCAGCCCATCTGGCGGATGAGTCCAATGACCAGGTTGTTGAGCATGGCCATGGCCTCAGCGAGGGCCGGATGGGTGGTGCGGGTGCCGTCTTCTTGTAGGGTTGCGTCGCGGCAATGGTGGAGGCCATTCTCGATGCCCCAGTAGTCGCGTGCCAATGCCAGTAGGCGAGCGGCGTCTGCCTGCTGACGACTCAGGCTGGTGAGGCCATAAACGACCTCGGTATGACAGTCCTCTTTCTTGAGCTTGGTGCGGCGGCGCTCCAGCTTGAAGACCTGGGTGACATGTGGCCAGTCCAGGTAGTCATTGAGCAATTCGCGGCTGGTAAGGCTGCGTGCTTCCAGGCGACCGTGTCCCTTGTTGTGTGTGACAGCTGTCTGAAAGTCATGCGGCGGTGTGCCCCAGCCCGGGGTCCGCGGCTGTGGTGCAAACAGTTGGGCGATGGCCTCTTGCAGACGCGGTTGGTTCTCTTTGGCTACCCAGATGTACTCGCCACCAGCCTGCACAATCTGCGTGGATAGCTCTCGCTGCGTGAACATAGCATCTCCTACCACGATCTTGTCCCGCAGATCCACACACCGCAGGAGGCGTGGCGCGGCTGTAGTCTCGTTCTCTGTACTAGCAAGAGCCACTTGCCAAAGCACAACCCCCTGTGCTGGCACATAGGCTGCTAACAGATGCACAGGCCGGTCTTGGCCTGGCGTGAGACTGTGCCGCATGGACTTGACATCCATGGCAATCAACGCACCGTGCTCTAGCGTAACCCTATGCGACACAAAACGATTCAGTGCCTTCTGCACTTGCCTCAGGTTCACCGCCGCCTGCAACACCCTGCGGAAGGTGTTCAGGCACGGCAGGCGACGGCGCGCTACCCCCCAAGGCAATCGTCAAGCCCTGCTCGCGAGCCGATACCCATTGCGCCATGCCATACGGCCGATCTTGCCCACACAGCTTCGCCAACACCGCCAGCACAATAACCAGGGCTAGCGAGTAGCGCTTGCCCCGTGGCTTGCGCTTATCGCTAAACTTCTCCAGCTCAGCATACAGGCCACCCAGATCGAAAACACCCCCCTGTACCACGCTTGGCAAATCAAGAGACATTGCGGTAGAGTTCATCTCGAGAGACCTTTCTTGGTAGCTTGTTGTCTGTCGACACCATCCTACCTCAGAAAGGCCTCTCGTGCTCTTCCTTACCTACCCTCTCCCCGACTTTGGAAAAACCCTGGGCAAGATTGCTATCGCCCAGCCGCTCCACCACCATGCCCGCAAATGAATCGTGCAAGGCGTGCTGCAGCGGTGACACTGGAAGCAGCTGCCATATTCAGCGTGCGGCGCATTGATCGCCATTTGTCACGTATCCGAGTCGGTTTGGAAAATCCAGCCTCCACGGCCAAGCCGGGCGACTCTGCCGCTGGCCATTCTTGTTTTGCCCTTCGGACGTGCACCCAAGCCCTGGGCACCTGTCAGACCACCAGTGCCGCCTTTTCCTTCGCTTGGTAGAGTGGTTTCGGTAGAGCCATGAATTGGATCTCGGATTTGACAGTGGTGCGTTTCTGTGCTATAATGCTGTCGACTATATGCAGTCGACTGTATACAAGTCACGTTGCCAGAGAATAGGTGTCAGATTACTGTCCACATTGACGCACAAGGAGGAGCGAATGGACACGGCTACCATAAGTGACCGACTGCGCGAGGGGATCATCTCCGGGGATAGTGTCGAAGTGGTGGCGGCAGTCAACGCAGCTCTTGAACACGGCATGACGCCACTGGAGGTCATTCAGGGCGGGCTACAGTCAGGGATGACAGAGGTGGGCGAGAGGTTCAGCCGGTACGAGGTCTACCTGCCCGAGATGATGATGGCGGCGGATGCCTTTGAACAGGCCATGAAGGTTCTGGATCCTAAGTTGGCCGCGGCAGGGGAAGAACGCGAGAAGCTCGGGCGTGTCGTCTTGGGTGCGGTACAGGGCGACATTCACAACCTCGGGAAGAATATTGTGGCGACCATGCTCAAGGTGCGCGGTTTCGAGGTATTCGATCTGGGCGTCGATGTGCCCGCATCGGTCTTTGTGGACAAAGCACAGGAGCTCGGCGCCAACGTGATCGGACTGTCGGCATTGATGACTACCACTATGCCGCAGCAGAAGACCGTGATAGAACACCTCAAGGCTCGTGGAGTGCGCGGCAAGTACTTTGTGATGATCGGGGGCGGATGCACGAATGCGGACTGGGCCAAGGAGATCGGCGCCGACGCATACGGACAGAGCGCCGGTGACGCGGTGACGCTGGCTCTCGATGCTGTGAAGAAGCAGGTGTCGTGATGCTATCCTTTCTTAAGGTCGTGGAGCGAGCAGCGACTGGACCGGTGTGTTCCGAGCATGACTTTGACCTGGGTATCTTGGTGCCCAACATCCGCAAAGTAGTGAAGAAGTACGACATCAAGTACGACGCAGGCAATCCAGTGCCCGACGACGATGGCCTCGCAGATCGCGTGTGGGCAGCGGGACTGGAGCTGGCAACAGAGACCGGGGTATGGTGTCGGACTACGGAACGGCGCATCCTCTTCACGCGTGAAGAGATTCAGGGTGCGCTCGCCTTTGGTCCTCGTGGAGTGGTGTTCGGTGCTGGGCTGGACGCCAAGGCCATGCCGCGACGGAAGCCTGAGGACAGCACGCCCCCCTGGTGTTCCGTCGGCGCTGGGGGCGGACCGGTGTCTACCGAAGCGAATGTGCTGAGCCTGGTGAAGGCCTACGCGGAGAACCATCTCGGGGACTCGATAACCACCCCATCATTGACGAATGTCGATGGCCAATTGGTCACCGCGGGCAGCCCCTTTGAGATTGAGGGTGCAATCCGGACGATGGTACTGTCACGGGAGGCGTTGCGAAGAGCCGGACGCGCTGATATGCCCATCGTCAATGCGGTTGCCACTGCAGTGAGCGCGGCCGGGCACATCGCTGGCCATCGCTACGGCATACGCAAGGGCGACGCATTGGAGATTGGCACCACTGCCGAACTGAAAGTCGATTTCGACTCACTCAACAAGATTGCGCTTTCGCTGTCCGAGGGAAGCCTGGTCTACGCGGAGAATGGAGTGATTCTGGGTGGATTGGCCGGAGGGCCTGCTGGCACGGCCGTGGTCACGGCTGCGTACAATCCGATTGACATCCTGGTGCTCCGTGGTGCGGTCCAGCACCCATTCCCCACTCACTTTGATCTGGGAACCACTTCGACTCGGGACACCATCTGGGCTCGCGCCGTGGCCAACCAGGCCGTCAGCCGCAACAGCCTCTTGCCTGTCGTGAACATCGGCTACACCTGCGCTGGCCCCACGACCAAGATGGTGCTTTACGAATTCGCGGCCTGGGTGATTGCCTGCGTAGTTTCCGGCGGCTCCTTTGAGGTGGGTGGCTCGGCACATGGCACGGCTATCGATCACACCAGCCCTATCGAGCCACTCTTCGCCAGTGAAGTGGCCCACGCGGTAGTGGGAATGGGTCGCAAGGAAGCGAACAGAATCGTGACCGGGCTTCTGGCCAAGTACGAGAAGAACTTGGCCGATCCTCCCTTGGGCAAACGCTACCAGGACTGTTTCGACGTCGCCTCTGGGACGCCTAGCAAAGAGTTCCTGGCCTTGTACCGCGAGGTCAAGGGCGAAATGTCGAGCGAATTCGGCCTGCGTCTCCCCAACGCCGGCCCCTACTGTTAGTTCTGAGCCCATGCGGAGGCGGTGGCTTCTATGACGAAGTTCATGATCAAGACTCTAAAGGCGCGACAGATCATCGATTGTCGCGGGTATCCGACTCTTCAAGTAGACGTGGTTACTGAAGGGGATGTGTTGGGGCGGGCCAATGTGCCATGTGGCCGCTCCACGGGCAGGCACGAGGCGGTCGAGTTGCGGGACGGCGGCAAACGCTACCATGGTCGTGGGGTGAACCTGGCCATTGCCAACGTCAACGACGTGATCGGCCCCGCTCTAAAGGGCAAGGACGTCACCAGGCAACGCGAACTGGACGCGTTCATGGCAAAGGACCTGGATGGCACGGACGACAAGTCCAAACTGGGTGCAAATACCATCGTAGGAGTATCGCTCGCGGTCGCAAGAGCTGCCGCGGCCGCCTTGGGCGTGCCACTGTACAAGTACATCGATACCAACGCCCACATCCTCCCGACGCCGCTCATCAATCTGATTGGCGGAGGCAAACTGGGCGCCAGCGACCTCGAGATCCAGGAGTTCCACGTCGTTCCAATTGGCGCGGAAAGCGTGGGCCACGCGCTGCAGATGGCCACTGAGATCAACGAGGAGTTGCGCGCGTTGATCCTGGCCAAATACGGCAAGATGGCACTCAACACTGGCGACGAGGGTGGGTTCATGCCGCCCATGCGGGGCCTGCGTGAGCCTCTGGAGTATATAGCTCTCGCAGTAAAACGCGCCGGTTACGAGAAGGAGGTTGTCTACTCCCTGGATTGCGCATCAACCCACTTTTACGATCGCAAGTCGGCCACATACCAGATTTCCGGGGAGCGTGTCACACGCAAGGATCTGATCGCGCAGTACAAGGCGTTGCTGGCCGAGTTCCCTATCGTGTCCATGGAGGACCCGCTTTCTGAGGATGACTGGGATGGTTTCACGCAGATCACCGCCGAACTGGGCATCCAAATCGTAGGAGACGACTTGTTCGTGACAAACCCCGAACGCCTGCGCAAAGGCATCGAGCTCAAGGCGGCCAATGCGCTGCTCTGGAAGGTGAACCAGATCGGCACGCTGACGGAAGCGCTGGAGGCTGCGACACTAGCTTTCCGGAACGGCTATGGGGTTCAAGTCTCAGAGAGATCCGGAGAGACGGAGGATCCAATCATCGCCGACATTGTGGTCGGGCTGAATGCTGGCCAGATCAAGACAGGTGCTCCCGTCCGCGGGGAACGCACAAGCAAGTACAATCGGCTCCTGCAGATCGAGGAGGAACTGGGAACTCAGGGTAGATACGCGGGCCAGAACTTCCGTCAACCGGTCGGGCGCTAACGACGAGCCCATCGGCTACGTTAAGGCGGGGATTCGCCTGCTGCGCCTGTGCCAAGTGCATCGAACACGTAAGGAGCCAGCGTGGTGTTCGTCCAGAACTCTGCCCAACTGCTGGACCACGGTTGTCGTGGCCTGAGAAGTGCTGCCCTGGACATCGTGGAGCATGCTCTCACGGCGGCGGACCCGTACCACGCCGTCAGAGAACTGGTTCACCTGGATGGCGACCATTTGACCGTCGGCGACCTATCCTATGACCTCTCGAAACGAGGGGCAGTTTACGTACTGGGAGCCGGCAAGGCTACCCTCCGGATTGCTGAGGCGCTGGAAGAGATACTAGGGTCTCGCATCACAGACGGCCTCGTGGCCATCAAACGGGGGCAGCCCCATAGCTTGCGCTACATGCGTGTGATCGAAGCCGGTCACCCTATCCCAGACGAGAATAGCCTCAAGGCCGGGCAGGAGATGATGGACCTGGCGAGCCAAATGCAGGCAGGGAACATCGTGTTCACGGCCGTGACTGGAGGGAGCTCATCCCTGCTGTGCTATCCAGCGGAGGGCATGACGCTCGAGGACAAGCGGCAAGTTCACAAGCTGCTCCTTACGTGTGGGGCCGGCATTGTGGAAATCAATGCGGTGCGCAAACACCTGTCCCGGGTAAAGGGAGGCCTGCTGGCCCAGGCGGTCCTGCCAGCAGAGCTGATCAACCTGACAGTCTCGGATGTGATTGAGGATCCGCTGGACTACATCTGCTGTCCGGTCGTTCCGGATACATCGAGCGTCTCAGACGCCATTGATGTGCTCAAGAAACACGAATTGTGGGACCGGGTTGCGCCTTCGGTGCGTTCACACCTAGGCAAGGGTGCGGGAGCCGAGACACCGAAGGAACTGGACCCACGTCTTGTGCACAGCTTTGTGCTCGTGCCCCTTTCGGCCGCTTCTGCTGCTGCAAGTGCACGCGCGAAGGAACTCAACTACTCAACCTTCCTCCTAACCACGACACTCACCGGAGAAAGCAGAGAAGTGGGCGCGTGCCTGGCAGCGATCGTACGTGAAATTGCCAAACGCGGTAGACCTTTCGCCGCACCCTGCGCCCTGATTGCCAATGGTGAGAACACGGTCGTTGTACCGGAGGGGAGCGGGACTGGTGGTCCCAGCCAGGAACTGGCGGCTAGCTTGGCCTTGCACATCGAAGGCCTGGCGAATGTGGTGGCAGTATGCCTGGATACCGATGGCACGGATGGTCCCACCGAATTCGCTGGGGCCATGGTCGATAGCGAGACCGCTGCACGCGCACGCGCCTTGGGATATGACCTCTTTCGTTCTCTGAGGTCCCACAATGTCACGCCGCTGCTTCAGGATGTGCGGGACATCGTTTGCACAGGTGCAACGGGCACGAATGTCGCTGATCTGGTTCTGTTGCTTGTGGATCGCCAGAGCGCATAGGTGATGGATTAGCTTGGAAGGCAGACGAGCATGATGGCAGAGATTGGAGTCCTGATGTTGCCCAGAATCGAAGCCGAGTCTGTGACCCAGAAAGTGCGATCAACCATGCGCGATCACATCCTTTCTGGAGACGTGAAGCCAGGAACCAGACTCGTCGAGACACAGCTTGCGGAACAGCTCGGCGTGAGCCGTGCGCCAGTGCGCGAGGCATTGTCGGCTCTGGAATCGGAGGGGTTGGTCGTTTCCGAACCGAACAAAGGGACTTTCGTAGCAGTGATAACGGAAGAGGACTTGGCTGAGATCTACACTGTGCGCATTGCATTGGAGGGCCTGGCCATGCGGCTTGTGGCCCGGAGAATCGATAGCGACGGGCTCGCGAGTTTGTCTGACATCGTCGAAAGCATGAAAAGAGCCGCGGATGAGGGCGACGCGGAACGAGTGTCAGCCATGGACCTGGAGTTCCATCAACGGATTTGGAAACTCTCGGGGCACCGCCGACTGTATCAGATCCTGACCAGCATGATGACTCAGATACGGGTGTTCTTGGCCCTGAATGGCAGGGTCTACGAGGACCTCTTGGACAACTGCATGGAACACGTAGTACTTTTGGATATGTTGAGATCGAAGGATGCCGACAAAGCTGAGCAGGTCATGGTGCAACACATCGAAGAGGCAGGCAAGGTTACTACTGACTACTTGACGGGGATCAAGCATGCACCCTGATGGTTGGGCGCGGACCATTCCCTGTGACCCTGCCCGGGTCAGTGTCAGGACTCCCCCGCATGAGTCCGTCCGTGGATGCGTTGTCACACTTGAAGGAGGTGAAGCAATCAGACAAACGGGCCACAGTCCGATTTTGATGCCGCTCCTCGTTTGCGACTGGAGCGCACCACGTTTTCCTAGAACGGAACGACCGCGGAAAGAAGATCAGAGCAGATCAGCCCAAAGGAGAAAAGCAGCCCATGAAGAGAACGAGCCTGATTGCGATTGTGGTGGTGCTAGTACTGAGCCTGCTGGCGAGTTGCGCCCCAACCCCCACAGCAACGCCAGCGCCGAAGGCAACAGTAGCTGGTCCTCAGCCGACAGCGGTGCCAACCCGGCCCTCCCCTTCGAAGACATTCAAGATTGGATTGGAGTGCCCCTTCACCGGGCCCACCGCGCGCTACGGGACGGAAGTGAAGGACGCCTTCATCATGGCGTTCGATGCGATCAACTGGACGGTTGGCGACTACAAGATCGAGTACGTGACCATCGATGACGAGTCGCAGCCAGAGAAGGGAGTTGCGGCGTACGAGGGTGCCGTCGTCAGAGACAAGATCGACATAGGGTTTTACAACTGGCACAGCAGCGTTTCCATGGCCCTGATGGACGTGTCAGCCAAGTACAAGATCCCGCACTTTTTCGGCGGGGGCTCCGCGGGCACCATCAACGAAAAGTACAAGTCCGATCCCCAGAAGTACTCCTACTGGATGGGCAAGCTCTGGCCTCAGCCGCTGGTGCTTGCGGATCCCTACGTCGTGCTGGTTGAAGAAGCGATAGCCAAAGGTGTCTGGAAGCCGAAGGCCAAGGCGGTCGCCCTGCTTGGAGAGGACTCCGACTGGGACCGCACATACCACAAGGCGTTGCGCACGGCGTTGGAGAAAAAGGGGTGGACAGTCGTCGCCGACGAGTACTTCCCGATTGGCACGACCGAGCATTACCCCATGATCACCAAGCTCAAGGGTCTTAACCCGCAGCCCGTGCTGGTCATAACCACGTGCAACGTCCCCAGCACAGACTCGCTGCTCAAGCAGATCAAGGAAACCGGGCTCAATACCCTGAACATCGCAGATGGCTTGGGATGGACCGGGGAATGGTATCAGCTCACCGGCGACGCTTCAGACTACGTCCTGGATCAGATTCCCCAGTGGACTACCGACAAGGCCAGGGCCTTCCGCGATGAGTTCACCAAGAGATGGGGCATCACGCCAAGCGCGGCGGGCGGTGGGCTGGCATTCGACGCCACCAACTTCCTGATCAAGGTCATAAAGAGAGCATACGAGAAGTATGGTGCGCTCAACAGTGAGACCATGTACAAGGTCGGGCAGGAAGAGATGTGGACCGGACAGCTGACCTACACCGAGGGCATCCTGATGAAAGAGTACAAGTTCGTGCCCGAGACGGTGCCGGACCTGATCGTCGATCAGGATCACTTTATCTTTCCCGTGATCCAGTACTTTGGTGGAGAGGGCAAGATCATCTGGCCAGAGGCATGGAAGCAGGCCGACCTCCAGATCCCGTCCTGGGCGCAGTAGTCGCCCCGTCAGTAGGTAGATAGCGGTTGCGAAAGGGGGCTAGGCGTCTGAGGCCTGGTCCCCTGACCGCACCCTAGCAGGCGAGTCTCCAGATGTCTCCCTGTTTTGGAAAGGCGGGTGTTCGCGCATGATCCTCGAACTGGAAGGCATAACGAAAAGGTTCGGCGGACTGGTAGCGGTAAACGCGGTATCGCTCGGTGTTGAAAAAGGGCGGGTCTTCGGCATCATAGGTCCCAATGGAGCCGGCAAGACCACCCTACTGAACGTCATCGCGGGTTCTCACAAGCCTGAAGCGGGGACTATCCGGTTCGAGGGGAGGGCCGTAACAGGACTGGCCCCCCACGAGCTTTGCAGGCTTGGAATCTCCAGGACGTTTCAGGTTTCTCGCCCCTTTCCGAAGTTGACGGCCATGGAAAACGTGCTTGTTGCCGCCGTTTTTGGCTCACCTGGGACTAGCCGGACCCCTCAGCAGCGTGCCCTGGACGTCCTCGAATTCGTAGAGTTCCCGATGTCTGAGGACACGCTGGCGGAAGACCTGAACACACTCCAACTGAAGCGTCTCGACATGGCCAGGGCCCTGGCCAGTGGCCCCAGGCTTCTGCTTCTCGACGAGGTGGCGGCAGGTCTGACACCATCCGAGTCGGAACGCCTGATGAAGCTGGTGAAGAGGGTTGCAGGACAGGGCATCGCCGTAGTCGTGGTGGAGCATGTCATGAGAGTCATCACGCAAGTCTGTGACCGAGTGGCCGTCCTGCATCACGGGAAGAAGATCGCTGAAGGATGCTGTGACGAAGTGCTAAAGAATGAGACAGTGGTCGAGGCATACTTGGGCGAGAAGTGGCTGCTCCACTGACAAGAAGGCAGTCAAGAAAGGGGGGCATGATGTTGAGCTTTCTCAAGGTCGTGGAGCGAGCCGAGACTGGCCCCGTGTGCTCAGAGCACGACTTTGACTTGCACATCCTTGTGCCAAGCGTGCGCAAGCTAGTCAAAGAGTACGGCATCCAGTACGACCCTGCCAATCCGGTGCCCGCCGATGATGATCTTGCAGACCGCGTGTGGGCCGCAGGCTTGGAGCTGGCGATCCAGACTGGGGTATGGTGCCGGGATACGGAGAGGCGCATACTGTTCACCCGCGAGGAGATTGAGGACGCGCTGTCATTTGGACCTCGCGGCACCGTGTTCGGCGCTGGTTTGGACGAAAAGGCCATGCCAAGGCGCAGGCCTGAGGACAAGACAATCCCCTGGTGTTCGGTCGGCGCAGCCGGGGGGCCGGTCTCGAACGAGCACATCCTCGCCAATCTCATATGGGCGTATGCGGAGAATGCTCTGGGTGACTCCATTTGTACGCCCGCCTTGACAACTATAGATGGGCACACGATACTGGCGGGCAGCCCCTTTGAGGTCGAGGGGGCAATCCGTACGATGCTCGTGTCGCGGGAGTCACTGCGCAGGGCAGGGCGTCCCGACATGCCCATCGTCAACGGGATCGCTTCCGCCGTGAAGGCGGCGGCCCATATCGCGGGGCATCGCTATGGCATACGCAAGGGCGACGCACTGGAGATTGGGACCACGGCCGAACTGAAAGTAGATTTCGACTCACTGAACAAGATTGCTCTTTCCCTGTCGGAGGGCAGTCTGGTCTTTGCGGAAAACGGGATGATTCTGGGTGGATTGGCCGGAGGCCCGGCCGGCACTGCCGTGGTCGCGGCTGCGTACAACCCGATCGATATCCTGGTGCTGCGCGGTGCAGTTCAGCATCCGTTCCCGACGCACTATGACGTACGCACGACCTCTACCCGGGACACCATTTGGGTGCGCAGCCTGGTGAACCAAGCGGTTAGCCGCAACAGTCCTCTGCCTTTGGTAAACGTTGGGATCGTCGGTGCCGGCCCCACTACGAAGATGGCCTTTTATGAATTTGCTGCCTGGGTGACCGCCGCGGTGGTCTCTGGTGGATCCATTGAAGCCGGCGGAGCGGCTAGGAACAGTGAAGTGGATCACGCCGGTCCCTTGGAGCCATTGTTTGCCTGCGAGGTAGCACATGCGGTGGCTGGCATGAGCCGCAAGGAGGCCAACAGGATAGTACTGGGCTTGCTAGAAAAATACGAGGACAGCCTTCGCGATCCACCCCTTGGCAGTCGCTACCAGGATTGCTGCGACGTGGCCACCGGCACGCCGCACAAGGATTACCTGGCATTGTATCGGGAAGTCAGGCGGGACATCGCGAGTGAGTTCGGACTAGATCTGCCTAGCGTCTGTCCGTATGCCTAAGGTGGTGCTACCTGTGAGAAGGAGGAGCTAGCATTGCTCGAAGTAAAGAATCTTGAATCCGGGTATGGCCATCTCCAGGTGCTTTGGAGAGTATCTCTCAGCATCTCAAAAGGTGAGTTCGTCAGCCTGGTGGGCCCAAACGGAGCGGGCAAGACCACCTTGCTGAAGACCATTGCAGGTCTGCTCCAACCCTTTGGGGGCGAAATCGCATTCGAGGAGAAGCCCATCGGAGGCTTGCCTGCCTGGGAGGTCGCCAAGAGAGGCCTAAGCGCGATTCTCGAGGAACTGCACCTCTTTGGTCAGATGTCTGTTCGTGACAATCTGCTGATGGGCGCGTACTTTGTCAAGGCGTCGGCGGAAGTCGGCCGGAGCATGGACTTTGTCTTCCAGCTATTCCCAGTTCTGAAGGACAGGCAGCATCAACTGGCAGGCACTCTGAGTGGAGGGGAACGCAAGATGCTTGCGATTGGTCGCGGAATGATGTCAGGACCCAGCATGCTTCTGATTGACGAACCATCCTCGGGCCTATCCCCGAAGTTGTCCGTTTCGGTGTTCGATGCGCTCCAGCAACTTGGGAAGGCTGGCACCACCATCTTGATGGCCGAGCAGAATGTCCACCTGTCGCTGAGCATAACCAACCGCTGCTACGTGTTGGAGCGCGGGCGCATCGTGGTGCAGGGCATCAGTGCGGACTTGCTGCACGATCCGCACCTCAAGGAAGCGTACCTGGTCTAGCGCCGGTCCGCCGGACAAGCGACTCGGTAGTGCGCTAGGGAAGAGATGCAAGCTAAATACTCGGTCTCCTGGCCAGACCTGGGCGGCGCAGGAGCGTCAGAGGGGAGATGGACTCATGTCACTTTCAGGGCTCGGCGACATGCTCTCGGTTGGAATCCTGAATGGCGGCCTGTATGCCCTCATGGCGGCCGGTCTGGCGCTCATTCTGGGGGTCATGAGCGTCGCCAATTTTGCCCATGGCGAGTTCTACTTGCTTGGCGCGTACTTTGGCTTCTCCTTCACTGCCAGTTTGGGCCTCAACCCGATCCTTGGTATCATCATGGCAGCGGTGTGCGCCTTCGTCGCAGGCTCCCTGGTTGAGAGAGTGCTCTTCTACCCACTACGCAAGAGATCTCAGGAAGACTGGATATTGAACACCTTTCTTCTTACCGTCGGCTTGTCCATGGTGATCCAGAATGGGGCGCAACTCATTGGCGGCATGAAGTACAGGGGAATCCCCCAGTACTGGAAAGGCGTTGTGCGCGTGGGGGGTACTAGCATGTCAGTCGATCGCGCCGTGGCATTCCTCATCTCCATTACCGCAATCGTCGCCCTCTGGTTGTTTCTGGACCGAACCAGGCTTGGGAGGGCCTTTCGTGCGGTGGCTCAGGACGAGGCAGGTGCGGCGCTTCTGGGCGTCAACCTACACCAGATTGAGAACCTCGCCTTTGGCCTGAGCACTGCGCTGGCAGGGCTTGCTGGGGCCAGCCTGCTATCAATCACCAAGGCCTACCCTTCCATGGGAGCGACGCCCCTCAACATGTCCTGGTACGTGATCATCCTGGCTGGCCTAGGCAACATCAGGGGCTCGATCGTGAGTGGTTTCATCGTCGGACTGCTTCAGAGTGTTTCCTACCAGTTCCTTGGATCGGGATGGCCACAAGCGTTGAACCTTGGTCTGATCTCCTTGTTGCTGCTGCTGAGGCCGACCGGACTGTTCGGAACGGCAGTCAAGGACTAGAGGAGCCACCATGCACAACACTGAGCGTCCGAAGAGTACCCAGAGGAACGACATGTTCGCAAAACCGCGCCTGCTTGGATTGTCACCCGTTGCGTTGTTGGGTTGGGCAATCCTGGCGATTGTGCCTCTTTTCGTCAAGAACACCTACGTGATCTATCTGATGACCTTTAGCCTGCTGCTCGGCAGTCAGGCCATGGCCTTTGACTTCTCGGTGGGGTTCATCAATATCGTCAACTTTGGCTTTGCCGGCTTTGTCGGCCTTGGCGCCTATACCTCGGGCCTCCTCGCGACCAAGTTGGGCATCAGCCCCTGGATCAGCATGTGGGCCGGCGCGCTGGCCGGCGGACTGCTAGGTCTGCTGATTGGCGCCCTGACGCTGCGGCTGCGGGGTCTCTACGCAGCCGTGATGGCCTGGTTTGCCACTTTAACTCTCATGGCCGTCACCACAGCTTGGGTAAGCCTAACGCGAGGCAACTACGGCCTGAGCGTCGTGTCTCTCTTCAAATCAGTCGACATCCAACCGTACTACTATACTCTGCTGCCGATCTCGTTTGGCATCTACGTGCTTCTGCACGGCATTACCCGCTCACACATCGGGCTAGCCTTTCGGGCAATCGGCCAGAACCTGGGGGCAGCTCAGGCCTCAGGTGTCGACCCTGCCAGGTACAAGATAATCAACTTCATGGTTTCATGTGCTTGCGCGGGGTTGCTTGGGGCGTTTCATGCGCACTGGGTCGGCACCATCACCCCCAGTCTGATGAACTCGCCGCACACCATTGAGGTGCTGGCCCTAGCCTACATCGGGGGACGAGGAAGCATCTGGGGAGGGCTGGTGGCGGCCCTCATGATCATTCCGACCTTCGAGAACCTCAGGTCGCTGCTGGAAATGCGCCTCATCATCTATGGAGCCCTTCTGATCCTGGTCATGATCTTCTATCCTTCTGGCCTGGCCGGCATCTTCAGGCAGATTGGACATCTTGTCACAAGACTGAGGAAGGGAACCACGGAGAAGGAGTAGCCTCCTTTGGAGACGTATTCGCGAGAGAACGCCAGTGCCTTTCCAGACCTGGCCCTGATTGAGCAGCGGGTCGACGTGCTCACGGTTAGCCGAGTTGATGTAGCGGTGGCCCAGGAACTGGCGCGTATTCGCATGCCACAACGGCTGCGTGCCGGTACAAAGGTCGCAATTACCGCTGGCAGCCGTGGGATCGCGAACCTCGCGACGATTCTGGCATCCGTCGCGCATGAGTGTAGGAGCCTGGGAGCCTACCCGTTCGTCATCCCGGCTATGGGCAGTCATGGTGGCGCGAATGCCGAGGGTCAAAGGCTGGTTCTCCAAGGACTCGGGGTCACCGAAGAGAGCGTGGGCTGCCCAATCATCTCCTCAATGGAGGTTGTACAGATAGGGGAGACGCCAGAGGGCATACCAGTGTTCATTGACCAAGCTGCTGCCTCTGCGGATGGCATTGTTGTCGTCAATCGCATCAAGGAACACACCGAGTACCATGGAGACATGGGCAGCGGCCTGATGAAGATGCTGGTCATCGGGCTGGGAAAGCACAAGGGCGCGCTCACCGCGCATAGCCATGCTGTCCAGCTTGGCTATCGCACGGTGATCACCTCGGTGGCACGCACGGTGCTGCAGACTGCTCCCATTCTATTTGGCCTGGCCGTTCTTGAGAACGCCCACAGCGAGACGGCCCGCATCGTGGCTGTGCAGCCAGCCGAGCTAGAGGAAGTGGAAAAGGCGCTGTTTGCCCAAGCCAAGCAACTGGCGCTCAAGCTGCCTGTCGCGGATGTGGACATCCTAGTCATTGATGAGATTGGCAAGGAAATCAGCGGCACGGGTATGGACACCAATGTCACCGGCCGGTGCGATATCCTGGGCGAGCCGCGGCTCGAGTCGCCGCGCGTCAAGCGTATTGTCGTGCGCGACTTGACCGAGGAAACCCACGGCAATGCCGTGGGAATCGGCTTTGCCGACTTTATCACGCGCCGTGCCGCGGACAAACTCGATGCACAATCTACATACGTCAACGCCATAACCGGTATGGCGCCAGAGGAGGGACGCATTCCCATCATTGCCGAGACGGATCGTGAAGCCCTCGAGTGGGCCTTTCTCACTCTCGGCGCGGTAGAACCGGTGCAGGCACGGATGATACGGATCAAGAACACGGCCTGCCTGGAGCGAGTTTACATCTCGACAGCTGTTCTCCCCGAGATCCGAAACCATCCCAATCTCAGAGTCCTTGGCGATCCTCAGCCGATCGCTTTCGACAACTCTGGCACCCTCCGGGGTGGATTCCCAGAGTAGACGTGGGCCAGACCCATTGAGCATTTGTCGCTGCCTGATGGGTCCCCCAGCCCCGCATACAGACCACCTAGATCGAAAACACCACCCTGTACCACCCTTGGCAAATCAGGAGAGATTGCGGCAGAGTTCATCTTGAGAGACCTTTCTTGGTGGGTTGTTGTCTGTAAGCACAATCCTACCTCAGAAAGGTCTCTCCTGCTGTTCCCTACCTGCCCTCTCCCCGACTCTGCAAGAACCCTGTGTCGGTCCCGAAGGTTCCGAACCTCCGGAAGGTTGGCTGGGGTCGAGCCTTCCCTGATCTGCATGGCCCTGCCCGTGTCGGGCCTACAGATGCTTGCCCAGCCAGGCAATGATGCAGTCGAGTAGCCCCACCACGCACTGAGCGCCCTGGCCGACGCCCTCGCGCAAGATCTCCAGGAAGCGGCGTAGCAGCACCGCCAGGTCCGACGTTTCGTACTCTGCGCCGAACCTGTCTCTCAGCCCGCTGTCCAGGCAGGTCAGGAACTCCGAGCGCTGCGTGGTTGGATCGTAGCGCGTCTTGCAAGAGACGAAAACGTCCCGCACCACCGGCGCGTGTTCCGCAATCCACTTGATCGCGCTCCACAGCGTCGTCACCGACAGCTTGAGCAGCTCCAGGCAAGAATCGTCGGCCACGTTGGCCACGCATACCAGCAACGACCATGCCTCGGCCAGGTACTTGAGTGTACCCTTGTCGGCGTTCTGCAGGTCGCGCGCCGCCGCGCGCACCAGGGCCGAACCGCTCTGCAACAGG
>Ga0116202_10000956_pt1 | contig 16766 bp, 16 predicted proteins | sample LakKivw325mmetaG_FD_94479 | JGI IMG/M metagenome (GOLD analysis project Ga0116202, IMG submission 94479) | Anoxic lake water microbial communities from Lake Kivu, Rwanda to study Microbial Dark Matter (Phase II) - Lake Kivu water 325m metaG | ecosystem: Environmental > Aquatic > Freshwater >...
ATGTCACTGATGGATTAACGTCACAAGAAGATCCGCTGCCATGGGCGAATTGTGAAATTGCCCTGCGTTTACCCTTGGGTAGTTTGTTGCCTACCGTCGGTGGATGTTGGCGCCGTCTGCCAGATGGCCGGATAGAAGCCGGGTACAGTCCAGATCAATTAGCCAGGGTACTGTCCATATTCCTGGATAAGGATGTCGACGCGGAAAAAATCACAGATTCTCCTCTCCCGCAATTGAAAGAACGGCTCATCGCGGTGACTGGCGCTGAAATCCTTCACATCCGGCTGCCGGAAAGAACAGAGGGTACCCGGGATGGATGACAAAACGATCCATGATCCTTATGTAGCCCTCGCTCTGGCTGTGATTCACCATGCTGCAGAGGACCTGGAAAGTGAGAATCCAGCGCGTGTCGCGGAAGCGCGGGCATGGCTTCAGTTTGTCGGGTTGAGCTGGTGTCAGATGTTAGGGGTTTCGGAAGAGGAGCTGAATACGTGGGTAGCCAATAATTTTTCACTGCCGCCCAGCGTCCATCGAAACTGGCGATATTGATTTCTGATCAGGTTGGCTCGCTACAACCGGAATGATCTTTTACAAATTTAATTGCTCGCATATTTGTTCTATGGGATATAATAGAACAAAACGATGAGACGGTTCGTGCAGGTGTAGCGAGCACCTACACGAACCTGACCCCAACCACCGATAGAGCCGGCAGTAGGGGCTGATCTTATTATAGTCGATCAGCCAGGATTCGCCCTCGGTGGGTGTCATTTTACCGGGGGTATTTTTTTACCCCCATCACTTAAGGAGGTAAAACTTGGCTGGTCTTTCTTTTATCCATCATCTCCGAGAATCTCTATCGGAGATCGAAAATAATCTGACGGATGGGATTGCTGCTATCAGTCCCTGGATCACCCCACTTCCCAGCGCTGTTTTAGTGGCCAATGCGGTGGTTCAGGATCTTCATTGGAACCAGGCTTTGGGCTGGATTACAGCGGCTATCATCGAAAGTCTGGGCTTGACCACCGTCAGTACAAGTCTCCAACTTTGGGATTACAACACCGCCAAACGAAAAACTGATCCGGGCGCGCCATTCATGCTGGCCGCTTCGCTGGTCGGTGTTTATCTTTTCTCCACTATCGGGTTAACCGTTCTGTTGGATATTTTCCCGGACATGGGCCGTTATGCACCGGCTCTATTTCCGCTTTTTGCGTTGGTGGGGGCTGTCAACCTGGCGCTGCGTTCTGGACATCGCCGGCGTCTGGCTACCATTGCCCAGGATCGAGCGGATCGTAAAGCAGAACGTCAATCCGTTCGTCCATCTGTAGAAAATTTGACCGATCTGCTTACGTCCAATACTACGTCTAATTCTGTCTATCCAGACAGTTCGTTAGTCAAAGCCCGTCAAGCTCGGACGGCCATTCAGGGCAACCGTTTGGACAGTCTTTTGACACTCTATCGTGACAATCCGAGCATTGGGGTGACGGCTGCAGCCCGGACACTGAAAATGTCCAGGCAAACGATTTATACCTACCTGGACCGTCTCGAAGATAATGGCCGGATTCGGCGCAATGGACATGGTGTTGAGGTTTTAGAGGGATAAGGAGGTTATCATGGCTACCAAACGTGCAATTATTTATTCAAGGGTTTCTACAGACGATCAGCGCTCCAATTTTAGTATTCCTACCCAGATTGCGGAGTGTGTGAAGTATTGTCAGAATAACGGATACACCCTGGTAGGAAATTTATATGTGGATAAACAAAGCGGATTGGATGTCGAGAAAAATGACAATTCAATCCCTGCCTATGTGGACGATTATTCCTCCCGTGAAATGAATCGTCCCGGTCTGGATGCCGCACTCACCTATCTTGAGGATTATGGGTTTGATGTTGTGGTTGTGCATGCCATTGATCGGTTGGCGCGAGATCCTTACATCCGTCAAACGTTGGAAAAAGAATTTTATCGGCGGGGAGCCAAGGTCGAATTTGCACTCGGAAATTATGACGACTCTCCCGAAGGTGAAGTACGGAAAGATATGGACGCCACTTTTGCCAAATGGGAGAACGCCAAACGGGTTGAACGCTGCAATCGAGGAAAACGCGGCAAAGCTGAAAAGGGGTTGTATGTAGGAGGTCGGACGCCATACGGTTATATTTTGGATGCTAAAGGAATGGGAGGGCTTTCTATTCATCCAGAACAGGCAGAAGTCGTTCGTTTTATTTATGCCCTGTATGGCGAGCAGAATTATTCCATGCACGGTGTCCGGGTGGAATTAGAAAAACGTGGAATTCCATCTTATACAGGGAAGCCAAACTGGCATTTGTCAGCTATTCAGAATATCCTGACCAATACCGCCTATAAAGGTTTCGTCCACTATAACAAGTCGATCTGCCGGAGCAATTCAGATCGAAAAATGCGTGAAAAGCGTGAATGGATAAAAATTGATGTCACACCCCTGGTGGATTTACAGTTATTTAATCTTGTCCAAATGCGGATAAAGGATCATCGTGAAGCCTTGCGCCGGAAACCCACACACTTTCATATGCTATCTAGCATGATCCGGTGTGCAGAATGCGGGAAACCATACAGTGCAAATTTTCAAAATGATCGTCCAAAACATCATCGCAAAGCATATCGATCCTATCGCCATAGAAGAAGCGAAGGGCATTGTATGGATAAAGAAGTCACAGCCGTTCGTCTGGAAGAACGTGTTTGGGATGCAGTAAAAGGGATGTTGTTAGATACAGATGTTTTACGGCAGGCCTATCATCAGGCGCAACAACTGGACGTAGAAAACCGTTCACGTTCACGCACGCTGCTGGATGGGTATTACCGATCCGCCGGCAAATTGGAACAGCAGTTAAATAACCTGACCCGTGCCTATACAGACCCGGACATCCAAATGAAAAAATCGGAATATCTTGCCCAGAGAATACTGATAGAGCGTGATCTTACCGAAATCCGCGTAAAAATTGAAGAGATCGAATCGATTCCTGCAGCTGTACCAACTCAAAGCCAGTTTGAAGATTTGGAGAGTTTTGCTCAGAAAGTAAGGGAGCGGATTGATAATGTGGATTGGGATCCTACACCAGAGAGTAAACGCCAGGTGCTGGAACTATTGCACACCAAGGTTATTCTCTCAAAAGATGGTTTCGGGAAGGTAACCGGGTGGTTTGGAGAAACGTCAGGGTTTTCGTACACACGCCGTTGATATTTTGACCGCCAGGTCCAGGTGCGCGAATATAAGATAGTTCAATTTCATCATCGTCTAATCGGATTTCAGGCGTTATTTTATGCATGCTATAAGTATAACCGCCTGATAGGTGGTAGTAATAATCTCAGTCGGTGATATGGCTTCTGGCGACCTCACCTGGATAGTGGATGTATGGTTTGGAAAGATCATCTGATTGAAATGAACGATAATGGTGTACCTTGTTTCTGAATTATTGACACACATATTGTTATCGGTTAACATAAAAAATCTTGTAGCACTCTGGGAGTAATGTTGGGTGAATATACTATCTCATACATTCGGTGAGTGCTATCGGTGGCCCGTCATCAAGTGTATGCGCCGGAAATCATCCTGTCCACAACCATAAAAGAATGCTTGAAGAAGATCTTGCACGATTGATTCCGAGAGAAAAATAATTTTGAGCCATCTGGACGACGAATTCACCTCACTATTGATTGTTGTTTTTCTGGCCTTCTGTGTGCCGGTCATCCTGGTTCAGTTTAAAAGGATTCGACTGCCTTTGGTGGTGGGTGAAATCCTGGCTGGGATTATCATCGGGCGCAGTGGGTTTGGCTGGGTATCGCCAGATGACCAGATTTTAAATTTCATTGCTGATTTTGGTTTTGTCTTTCTCATGTTTCTCTCTGGCCTGGAAATTGATTTCTCCAACCTGGGTTTATTATCTGGGAAACCCGCAAAAAAGGGCCCAAAACGCTGGGGACCTTTTTCCATTGCAGCTGTCAGCTTTTCCCTTACCTTAGTCTCGTCAAGCCTGATAAGCCTGGTGCTGGTTCACCTTGGACTGGCGCAAAACATGTGGTTGTTGGCATTGATCCTCTCAACGACTTCTTTAGGGGTCGTGGTACCTGTACTGAAAGAGAAAGGCATCATCGGCAACCAGTTTGGGCAAGCGATCCTGTTCGCGGCTCTGATCGCTGATTTTGTTACCATGTTCCTGATTACAATCCTGGTAGCGATATTATCACAGGGAATAACCCTGAACATTTTATTGGTGGGTTTGCTTTTCGTGGCATTTTTTGGTGCCTTACGCTTCGGACGCTTTTTCAATCGCCTGTCTGGTGCCCGACGTACTTTTGAAGAGATGAGCCACGCGACAGCCCAAATTAAAATCCGCGCAGCTTTTACGCTCATGCTGGCTTTTGTGGTACTTTCAGAATTTTTAGGCACTGAGATCATCCTTGGGGCATTCCTGGCGGGCGCGTGTGTCGCATTGTTAATGACACGCGATGACCAGCATGTTTCTACACAATTGGAATCGATTGGTTATGGTTTTCTGATTCCGATATTTTTCATCAAAGTGGGAATCGACTTTAATTTATCGGCTCTTTTCGATTCATCACAGGCTATGTTGCTGGTTCCCCTGATAATTATTGCTGCTGTGGCAGTTAAAGTTTTTCCAGCCTTAATTTTTCGCTTGCGTTATTCCCTGAAGGAAAGCCTTTCCGCAGGTGCATTACTATCAGCGCGTCTGTCTTTGATTATTGCAGCAGCCGCGGTTGGCCTGCGTTTGGGTGTCATCACCGAAGCCACCAACGCTGCTATCCTGATGGTGGCTATACTTACCGTGACACTGTCACCCTTGGCTTTTTCGCTATTGCTGCCCTCGATGGAGGGTAAACAGCGCCCCCCGGTAATCCTGGTTGGTGCCGGTGAGTTCGGCTTACAAGTTGCAGAGCAGTTGCGATCACATCAGGACCATGTGATCATCCTGGATGAGAATGATGCGCAGGTAGAACGTGCCCGCCAGAGAGGCTTTCGAACGTTAACTGCCACGCTGGAATCAAACGACTCGCTGGTGGGAGAAGTTATGCAGGGGGTAAAAACCCTCGTGTGTACCCTTTCTGATGTCGACCAGAGTTATCGCACCTGTCAGATAGCTCGCACCATTTACGGTATCCCGCATGTAGTTGCCCAGGTACCAACACCGAGCGACCTGATACGTTTTGAACAAATCGGTGTCTATGCTACCAATGCAACCCTTGATCACGCGGCTCTGTTAACCATGCTCACCCGTAACCCGGCCATTTATACTCTGTTGACTCGCACCAGCGATAACAAGGAAGTTTTTGAAGTCATCGTTGAAAACCCGGCCTGCATCGATAGGACCTTACAACAAATCCCCTTGCCGGGCGATACATTTATTTTATCCATTCAGCGCGCCGGGAATTTATTGGTGCCACACGGGGATACCCAGATCGAATTCGGTGATCATTTGACACTGATGAGCTCACTGGAATGGGTAGCTTCAGGTCAACAGCTGTTTTCACGCTCTTCCCAGAGTGAGTCCAACAAATATGATCCACTCTAACGGGTAAATGCGAGCATCATCAAGCAGATAGAATGTAGAACTAAATTCCAAAAGGAAAGCTTAAAGGACGACTTTTTGTATAATGTTGACACCTAAATTTTTTCACGATAATATACAATAAAGTCTGTCTTGATCTGGTGTGGGGATCGCTTTGGAATCGTTACACAGTCAATTCGTTTAGGCATCAATAATAATTACCTTCCGGTGAGCCCACAACTTGAGTTTGGCAGGTACCCAATGGCAAGAGCAGGTTGGGTGGTTTTTGGGCATTTTATTTTTCCTTGTTAATCTTACAAACAGGGCTCACTGAGTGAAATTAATGCATCAAGAATCACCTTATTGTCTTCAGCTATTTATCGACTGCCTGTTTTGGGCAGCACCCTAGCAGGAAAATAGGATGGAAACTGGAGGTAACCATGTCTGACAAATTAAATCTGACGGTAATCGGCGCCGGGCATGGTGGTAAAGCCATGGCAGCCCACTTGGGATTAATGGAATTTCCCACCACATTATTCAACCGGACCGAATCAAATGTGGCCGCAATCAAAGAATTAGGCGGCATATACTTGGAAAGTTACGATGGTGGCCCGCGTGGCTTCGGTAAATTGCGCCTGGTGACTTCTTCCATCGCCGAGGCCCTGAAGGGAGCACAAATTATCATGATCGTGGTTCCGTCCTCTGCCCATGCGGATATCGCCAAGAATTGTGCCCCTTACCTGGTGGATGGTCAAGTTGTCATCCTGCACCCTGGCCGTACTTGCGGTGCCATTGAATTCACCCGCATCATCCGAAATAATGGCTGCACTGCTGATGTGACCATAGCTGAAGCTGAAACCTTTATCTATGCCTCCCGCTCGGATGGTCCCGCCCAGGCACGCATCTTTCGCATCAAGGAAGCTGTGCCTCTGGCGGCTTTGCCGGCTAATCGCAACCAGCTTGTCCTGGATATGGTTCGCGATATCTTTCCACAGTTCATCGATGGGGATAATGTGCTGCAAACCGGGTTGAATAACATGGGCGCCATATTCCATCCTGCCCTCACCATCCTCAATTCAGGTTGGATCGAAACCACCCATGGCGATTTCCAATTTTATATTGAGGGGGTCACCGCCTCAGTGGCGCGGGTGCTGGAATCGCTCGATCGGGAGCGGGTCACTGTGGCCGCAGCCATTGGCATCAGGGCACGCACAGGCATGGAGTGGCTCAAACTCTCTTATGACGCCATGGGTGAGGATCTTAATGAAGCCATCCATAACCAGCCCGGGTATTATGGCATCAACGCACCACCCACCCTGAATCACCGCTACATCTTCGAAGATGTTCCTATGAGCCTGGTTCCCATTGCTTCCCTGGGGCAGCGTTATGGAGTTGCAGTTAACGGAATTGATGCGATAATTAGGTTAGCCAGTATAATTCATCATACCGATTATTGGCGGCGTGGCCGGACGATCGAAAAATTGGGCATTAATAACCTGAGCGCAGAAGAGCTGATCCATTATGTAAAGGAAGGTGTGTTGGAAACCTCCTGAGCCGGCCTCTTGATGATCCTTGGCTAAAGGAAGGGACACGTGGACAATCCAATTCAATCCAAGATGGTGATCCTCCTGGCAGTCTTGCAAGCCCAGGATGCTGACCAGGTTACAGCATCATTACAAAAATTCGGTGTGTCTGCATTTGAGCTCTCCAGCATGGGTGCTTTTCTGGGAAGAAAAAATGTCACCCTGTTGATCCCGGTTCAAGCGACCCATATTGAGCTGGTGCTATCAGAGTTAAAGCGTAATTGCAGGCAGCGTATTGAATACGTGTCCATGCCTATTGAGGGTCAGCCGCTACCCATCCCCAGCCCCATCCCCATCACCGTTGGTGGCGCCACCATCTTCATCCTGGAAATCGAACAATACCTGGAGGTGCTGCAATGAAATTGATGATTGCCATTGTCAACGATGCCGACTATGATAATATTGCCCGTCACCTGACCGATGAGCAATATCGGGTAACTTGCGTTGCTTCCACGGGAGGGCTTTTCAGGCGGGGCAGCACCACCTTGCTGATTGGTCTTGAAGAAGAAAAAATCGGCCGTGCCACAGAGATCATCAAGGAAAACAGCACCGGTGTTGAGGGAGCTGGCACGAGCAAAGCCACCATTTTCGTGTTGAACATAAAAGAATATATCCGGCTCTGAATTAAGATTAACTCCATGATTTACGTTCTCTTATTGTTGTGAAGAGCCCCACACCCGTTCCCATATTTTCTGGATAGCTATCCGTGGTTATCAATTTAGCGGGTCAGAATAAACCACTGAAGCGATCATTATGAAGACTAACTATCCATGGAGTAGTGAATCACATCGCTTGCACGCGCTTATCACTGGGCGTGTTGTCCCCGAAACCGAGAGGTGCATCCAGTGTGGGATTTGTTCATTTATTTGTCCAATTGGGATAGATGTTCGCATGCACGCCTGGTTGGGAATATATGTGGAAGACCCTACCTGCCTGACCTGCGGTGAGTGCATCGAACGTTGCCCGCGTAGTGTGCTGCATTTTGAGAAAACCGAACTATTCATCGAGGAAAAAGAGTGAGCCGTTATATCATCATTGGCACAGGTATTTCTGGCTTCTCTGCGGCGCAAACATTGCGTGACCTTGACGCTGAGTCTGATATCCTGTTGATCAGTGATGATCCTCAAGGTTTTTATTCCCGTCCTGGTTTGGCTTATTATTTATCAGGAGAAATTCCCGAGAAGCAGCTTTTCCTTTTCTCGAAAAAGGGTAAACTCCTTCTGGATGTACAGCATTTGATAGCTCGCGTAACCAGAGTAGATCCACAATCTCATTCGATTCAAATCGATCCAGGCGGAAAGTTAGTTTATGACCGTCTGCTGCTTGCTACGGGCTCGCTAGCCATTCCACTTAAAATACCAGGAACAGACTTACAAGGCGTGGTGAAGCTAGATAACATGCAGGATGCCCGGCGAATTCTTGCCCTGGTGCGAAATTCTAAGACTGCGGTGGTTGTTGGTGGTGGGGTGGTTGGTTTGGAATTATCCGAAGGTCTGGCAGCTCGAGGAATTAAAGTCCACTTTTTAATTCGGGGGGATTGGTTTTGGTCCAACATCCTCGCCGAAGCTGAGGCCAGTATGGTGGAAAAACGCCTTGCGCACGACGGGGTATGCCTTCATCACCACGAAGAGATTGCCGAAATACTGGGCAGGAATGGTAAGGTGATGGGTTTTCGTACCACCAGCGGTCAGGTAATAAATTGCAACATGGTTGCGATTGGAATTGGCGTGAAAGCCTGTCATGAATTGGCGCAGGAAGCCAATCTAAAAACAGACCGGGGAATCCTGGTGGATGAATATTTACAAACGAGTGAATCTGATATTTTCGCGGCTGGTGATGTGGCCCAAATTTTTGACCCGCTTAACGGGCATTATTCCATAGACAATCTCTGGTATCCGGGCCGCAAGCAAGGTCGCATCGCCGCATTCAACATGCTGGGGCATACCCAAATGTACCAGCGCACTGTGGCCATGAATGTCTTGCGATTGGGAGGGGTTATGACCACCATCATTGGCTCGATAGGCACCGGACGTGATGAAGGGCCTGTATACACATCACGCGGTTTCAGCGAAACCTGGCAGCAGTTGCCAAACAGCATCGCTGCCGAGAGTGGTACGGACGTGAGTCACTTAAGGCTGGTTGTTGGTGAGCATCAAGTGATTGGCGCGGTAATCATGGGCGACCAGAAACTATCCCGCCCCCTGCAGGAGATGATTAATCAACAGGTGGAAATTACTCCCATTCGCCAGCAATTGTTGGAAGCAGGCCCACCGTTGGGGCAGCTTGTTATGGATTATTGGCTAAAAACCAGGAAATGAAGGCCTGGCGTCGGGTTGTGCTAGATGCTTACAAGAAACAAAGAACTCTGGTTCGCATTACTGGCAATAATCGCCATAACTGCAATATATAGCTGGGTCGTGTATATATACAGATCCATACCTGCTGCTAGCAGCTTCTTTGGCCACATGATTGGCGTGATTGGCTTCGTGCTGATGTTAATTACAGAGACCCTGTATTCATTGCGCAAACGAAGCCGAAAGGGACGCTGGGGAAGCATGAGAGCCTGGCTCCAGTTTCACATTTTCACCGGTCTGGTAGGGCCATACATGGTGCTGTTGCATACCTCCTGGAAATTCAATGGTCTCGCTGGAGTTACCACCTTATTCACGATGATTATCGTTATCAGTGGATTTATCGGTCGATATATCTATACCCGCATTCCCCGCACATTGGATGGCATCGAGGTCACCAATATTACGGGGCAAGCCCAGGCAGCCGTGCTGGTTCGCTCACGTCAAATGCTGGCAATCTGGCACGCCATCCATATCCCCATTGGAATCACCCTGTTTTCAGCGGCGATAATCCATATCGGCGCCGCCCTCATCTACGCCACACTGCTACGCTAGGATGCGTACATGAGAAAAAAACCATATGGTTGCCTCACCCTGCCCGGACTGGCAGCTGGTTTGCTGACAGTGCTGGTTGTCTCCCTGACCGGCATTCTGCGCGGTGGAACGCTTTTCAGCCCCGGATCACTCAATGCTCAGGCAGGTACATTGCTGGGTGGCGTCACTTCCCACGCTGAGATTGGCGGGAGGTGCTCGGCTTGCCACTCTTTTTTCTGGCAATCGTCCAGGATGGCCGACCGGTGTGTCACCTGCCATATGGATGTCGCAAGCCAGTTGAATGATCCAACCAGCTTACACGGCGTCCAGTATCAAGAGAATTCCAACCTAACCTGCCGGATCTGCCATCCTGATCATCGGGGCTTGAGCGCTTCCCTGACCGATATGTCCATGGTCCATATCAACCATGAAACGTTTGGCTACTCGCTGAACGCTCACCAGCAACAGGTGGATGGCACCCCTTTTGCCTGTAAAACATGCCACGTCGCTGGTTACACGGCCTTTGACCAGATCATCTGCTTCACCTGCCACCAACAAATAAATCCCGATTTTATGTTTTCTCACCAACAAGCCTACGGCCAAGATTGCCTGGCCTGCCACGATGGGATAGATACCTATGGTAGCGATTTCGACCACGATACTACAGCTTTCCAATTGGTCGGAAAGCACAACCAATTAGCCTGCGTAGATTGCCACCCCACTGCGCGTAGTATCGCAGATTTGAAAGCAACACCCCAGGATTGCTACTCCTGTCATGCAGGAGATGACGCCCATCAGGGTGAGTTTGGTGCTGGGTGCGCTACATGCCACACTCCGGATGGCTGGCTCCCAGCCTCGTTTGATCACGCCCTCACCAGGTTTCCTCTCACCGGGGCCCACACCCAGATAGAATGCACCCAATGCCACAACACTCTGACCTTCGCTGGATTATCACTGGTTTGCTCATCCTGCCATACCGATCCCGCGATCCACGCAGGATTATTTGCTGGCATGACCTGCGACCAATGCCATAGCACCAGCGCCTGGGCGCCAGCCAGCTTCAACCTTAACCACCCTGCCCAGTGTGATGACGAGAATTGCATTAATCACGAAGAGGCATCTTGCCGTGATTGCCACCCTGATAGTCTCTCGACAGCCACCTGCTTGAAATGTCACTCAAGCAATAATCCCGATGATGATCATGGGGACGATGATTGAATGTACATATCTCTCGACATCGTTCGACGGGAAGTCATGGTTATAGTGGACATAATGAGAGATCAAAGCAGGATTTATCTTGGACGATTTTCACCTGGGTATCCAGACGCTTGCTTGAGCGTCAGGCTTATGTTGATTGTCAATGAAAATCCATCTACACCGTGGTGGGTTTTGGCTCGCGGATGTACCTCAAGCTCACCGTGCTGAGGAAAAAGAGCAGGGTGTATCCGGCGAAAATTACGAAGTAGCCCAACCCGGGTGTGCTGAGGTTCAGGTAATCTGCCACCGGCCCGCCGATACTGCCCCCAATGATGCCCGCCCCGGCCCCAGCCAGGTTGGAAACGCCCAGGTAAAACCCCGCCTCAGCCGCGGGCACCAGGCTTGTACCCATCGCCCAGTTGGTGGTCATGAACATTCCCGTTGCCACGCCAAGAATCATCCCTGAGATGTAGATTAATGTCTCGCTTGGCACCAGGATGGTGGCTAATAACCCGGCGCAACCGATCCCCGCCAGAATACCGCTCCACCCCACCAGGAGTTTTTTGCTGAACCGGTCGGCCAGCCAGCCACCGATGAAAGCGGACGCCACTGTACCCACGCCAACCACGGTAATCAGGCTTCCAAATAAGATCGTGGCTTGCCCGATGTCGATCTTGAATGAGTACATAAAGAAGTATTGGGCGAAGCGTTGCAGCGAGGTGATGGCTGCCAGGAAAAACAGGCGGTTGACGATCCACCAGACGAAGGAAGAATGGGTGCGCGCATTGTTTTTCCCAAGGGCTGTGCTCGCCCCGGCCCACACGCCGATCACCACCGCAAAAGCCATTGCCAGCATGCCGCCCACCCCCACGATCATACCGAGCGCCGCCTCTTTGCCTGCCACCAGCCAGGTGATCAATCCCGCTACTCCCCCGATCAAGGCGCCGCATAGCAGGCCAACTGCCAGGCCTGCAAGGATGCCTCCCAACATATATAAAACCCGCCGCATGGGTTGCCAGAATGAACCTCGGGGTTTTTCCGTCAGTGGCTGCTCCTTGACTGTGACAATGGTGATCAGTGCGGTCACCAGTAGAACTATGCCCGTGGCGGCAATCGCCCAACCCAGCTGCCCTTCCCCCACCATCTTGGCAATGCTTATCCCCACCACGAAGATGGGCAGCAGCTCGAACAGAGCCTTGATGGATGATGCTCTGCCGCGCTGGTCTTCGGGCACCAGGTCGGGGATGATGCCCTGCAATGGGCCATGCGAGATGTTGGCTGATAACTGGATCAGCAGCACCGCCACTAACAGTGACCAGTAATTGAATGAAATACCGATAGCCACCAGGAACACCAGGTCGAGCATCGATCCCACGATGATGAACGGCCGGCGCCTGCCAAAGCGCGATGTGGAGCGGTCGCTGGCCAGGCCTGCCAGCGGCTGGACGACCATGGCGATGACCAGCCCCGCTGTGCTCATGGCAGATAGGGCAGTGTTTTTCCAATCGGCAGGGGCAAATAATGCCACCAGGTAGGGTATGAAAAGAGAGCCAACCGCTGTATTGCGCACATTCAGCCCGAGCCAGAACAGGTTGATAAAGAGAAAGTCATACCAACGCAGTCGAGCGGTAGGTTGTGTGGCAGTAATGCTGGTCATGGTTGTGCTTCCCGTTGCAGGGTCAAGTTGGTTTCTTATGCTGCCAGGATTTGGTCAATTTGGGTCAGCTCTTCCTGGGAGTAACCCATGTTATGCAAGGTCGCTACAGCATCCTCAATCTGAGCCGCTTTACTGGCACCGATCAATGCTGAGGTTACTGCTGGCTGGCGCAGTACCCAGGCCAGGGCAAGCTGCGCCATGCTCTGGCCGCGTTGCTGGGCTAGCTCATTCAGCTTGCGCACTTTCGATAGCTTGCTTTCCGTGATATCTTTCTGGCTCAGGAAGGTGTTCGGTTTCGCGGCCCGCGAGTCAGCCGGGACACCCCCCAGGTAACGGTTGGTCAGCATGCCCTGCGCCAGTGGAGAAAAGACGATACAGCCGATGCCTTCTTCAGCCAGCACATCCAGTAGGCCATCTTCGATCCAGCGGTCGAACATGCTGTAATTAGGCTGGTGGATCAGGCACGGGGTGCCCAGCTCGCGTAAAATTTTGGCGGCTTGCCGGGTGAGCTCGGGCGGGTACATCGAGATGCCCGCATATAGCGCCCTGCCGCTGCGCACGATGTGGTCCAGCGCTCCCATGGTTTCCTCCAGGGGAGTTTCGGGGTCTGGGCGGTGGTGGTAGAAGATGTCCACGTATTCCAGCCCCATGCGCTTGAGGGATTGGTCCAGGCTGGCCACCAGGTACTTGCGGGAGCCGAAATTGCCATATGGCCCTGGCCACATGTCCCAGCCGGCCTTGGATGAGATTACCAGCTCATCCCGGAAAGGGAGAAAATCATTGCGGAAGATCTGCCCGAAGGTCTCCTCTGCCGATCCATAGGGCGGGCCGTAATTATTAGCCAGGTCGAAGTGCGTGATGCCCAGGTCGAACGCACGCCTGAGCATCGCCCGGCAGTTCTCGAGCACGTCCACACCGCCGAAGTTATGCCATAAGCCCAGTGAAATCGCAGGCAGCTTGAGCCCGCTCCTACCGCAGCGGTTATAGCGCATGCCGTCATAGCGGGTCTGCTCTGGGATATAGCTCATGTTTACCTCCTGTTATATCCTTTGCGCAGTATCCCGTTATTATACGCGTTTCTTATCTCACCTGCGTTGCTGTGACTCTGTTGGCAGGAATCGATCCGTGAAGAAACGACATGAGAAACCATAAAATATAAAGGCTTTGCTCTCGGAATAGTTATCTTCAACTGCTACCTTTTTCAGTTTCTTCGCCCAGCTTCTGGATGATCTGGATTTGAAACGAGGCGGCAATCTTACCATCCCAATTTGGTACAGTACGCCAGCCAGTTACGCTGCTCACCGCGATCAGTTACATTAGATCGTAATTCCAGCTTCTCGAGCATCAATCCTGCCTGGGCGATCCATTCCCCTACCTTCTCAGGGCTGCAAAAACATGTCACCACTGCCTGGTAACCAGGATAGGGGACTTGTTCGGGTTGTATGTGCTCGGCGAGGGTGCGCCGCCAATCTTCCAGGTCGAGGAAGTGCAAAATAGCCGTGCCCTTTGGCAACAGTACCCGGTAAATTTCCCGGATGGCGCCGGTCAGCTCCAGCGGGCCAAGATGGAACAGGCAGCTGATTGCCAATACAAAATCGATCGCTTTTATCGGGATTGGTAAATGTGCTGCCGATGCCCGCAAGGGGTAAGCGCTGATTTTGGCCTGCCTGGCGCGTTGCCGGCAGATTTGAACACATCTGGGAGTGGGATCTACACCAATAACCCTATAACCCGCTTTTGCCAGGGGCAAGAAAGCACGCCCGGTGCCACAACCCAGGTCTAGAGCCCAACCCGGCTGCGTGGTTTTGTGTTCTTCAAGCAGCTCTTGCATCAAGGGCGAGGCAGCCGCCTCGGCCATACTCTCTGCCCAGGACGACCAGGCTGTGGGGTCTTCTTCAAGGGTCTATATTACTTTTGAGACTTTATGGTTCATTATCTACCGCTAATTTTACTTTACATCGTAAATTGCTTTAGAAAAGTATTTATTCGTGTCGATTCGACATTCTCCGCTGATAATAGCTGAAATTAGATACTACATGACCGTGTGATTAATAAAGAGGTGCGTACCGACTAGCGCACCTCTTTATTATTAGGTTTAAAGTATATTTCAATCTGCTGCTTGCGCACCCTGCAAGGATTTAGCAGATTTTTCTTCCAGTACTTCTTCCGGTACTTCTGTAACAGCCAGGCGCTCGCCGATGCCCCAGAAATAGATAATCAGACTCCACGCGGCTACAACCAACATATCGATGCCGAAGGGAAGAATACCCCGCCCACCGCCGAAGCTGCCCAGGTAAGATATGACCGCCAGGCCGGCGAAATAGACAATGATCCACCAGCCATTGCTCAGGTTCAACTTAGGACGGTCAGCGCTGGGCGTCAGTCCATAGATTACCGCAACCACCACATAACCCAGCAGGATGGCAACGAAAAGCTTCCAATCGGTCTGCCAGCCGGTCCAGTAGACGATCAGGTTTGAAATGATGAAGGCAATAGGTGCCCAGAAAGCAGCCCATCCCAGCCGGAACGGGCGCGTCATGTCGGGTTGCTGTTTCCGCAACGACATTAACACGATAGGTCCAATCCCATAAGAAAGGACCACCGCCGAGGTAATAAACCCAACCAGCAATTGCCATCCTGAGAAGGGTAAGAAAACGAGCAATCCCAGGATGAAGGATACGAGGATGCTCCAGATAGGCACGCCGCGTTCACTTAAGCTGGTTAGTACTTTAGGGAAGTAGCGGTTTTTCGACAATGCGTAGATCAAGCGTGATGTGGAGGAGATATAGATCAATCCGGTGCCGCCCGGCGAAACGACCGAGTCGATGTACAGCAAGATAGCCAGCCAGCTTATCCCTAAGGTAGTGGCCAAACCGGCGAAAGGCCCGAAAGCACCCGTAAAGGTGAGTTTAGACCACCCGTTTGCCAGGGTTGAGGGTGAAAGTGCGCCCAACAGGGCCAGTTGCAGGAATGCATACAGCACGATTCCGATCAGCACCGCGCTGATAACGGCAATGGGTATGTTCCTCTGGGGGTTTTTCCCCTCGCCAGCCAGTTCGACCGCTTGGCGGAACCCCAGGTAAGAAAAGACGATCCCCGAGGTAGAGATGGCGCTTAGAACGCCTTTCAGGCCGTATGGCATGAAACCGCCAAAAGCCGTCAGGTTGCTGGGATGGAAAGCAACAGATAGAATGACGATGAAGGTCAGTGTAGGGATGACCAGTTTCCAGATGCCGATGCCCGTATTGGTGTTAGCCATGTATTTGACCCCCAACAGGTTAAGTACAACAAAAAGCAGCAGCAGTGCTGCGGCTATGCCATAGCCAGGCCCCGTCAGCACCGCCACCCCATTGACTGTATGGGTCAACCAGGGGATGTAGTTCGTGGCATATGTGAGCGCGGCTTCGACTTCGATCGGTGCAACGGCAATATATCCAAGAAAAACAACCCAGCCGATAGAATATCCCACCAGGCTGCCGTGAGTGATGTGCGGAAAGCGCGCTACCCCGCCTGAAAGCGGGAGGGCAGAGCTGAGCTCCGCATAGATCAATGCCAAGACTAAAACAGCCAATCCGCCGATCACCCACGAGACCAAAGCGGCCGGGCCGGCGGTCTGGGCGGAGTACAGCGCTCCAAATAGCCAGCCCGATCCGATGATGCCGCCTAATGAGGCGAATAACAAGCCTGGCAGGTTGATTTCTCGGCGTAGCGTCCGTTCACCTGCCGCGGTACTCGTTGGCTCAGCAGTTTTCGTTGATTTGATAGTAGTGTCCATTTCTCTAACTCCCTTCTGAAAAACACCACTTTGTATGAAAGTCTTTTTTGGTATCTGATATCGATGGATCGCTCCACGATATCATTTTTCTATACAAATACGATAAATAATGTGAAAATATTCTTAAGCGTTAA
>Ga0116202_10000957_pt1 | contig 16748 bp, 15 predicted proteins | sample LakKivw325mmetaG_FD_94479 | JGI IMG/M metagenome (GOLD analysis project Ga0116202, IMG submission 94479) | Anoxic lake water microbial communities from Lake Kivu, Rwanda to study Microbial Dark Matter (Phase II) - Lake Kivu water 325m metaG | ecosystem: Environmental > Aquatic > Freshwater >...
AGCATCGTACCCCCGTGGTCGAGATTGTACTGCACCGCTTCCAGACTGTCGTTGCGGGCCGGATTGCTGATCCCGGTCTGGCGCCAGATCTCAGTTATCTCCGCAAAAACATCTGGCTCAAGGGATTGAGTCTGCCGGAGGCTGATCATTCGGATGGAGGATATCCCTCTTTGGCACGGAACAACACCGCCTGCCGCATGAAGCGGAATATGTTGTCGAACAGCACCACAAAATAGCGGCTGGCATCGGAATCCACCCGCAGCAGATAGTTCTCCGTATATTTGAAAAATTCCAGCAGGTGTTGTTTGTCGTTCATCAGCTTGATCTTCACCACGCATTCCGGATTCCCCAGTGATGCTGCGGTTGGCAGGGAATCCTGTTCCAGAACGGTGTAGGAACCCAGCATGGTGAGCTGGTGGAGGATCTTGATCAGGACGGTGTTGCGGGGCGGAATTTCAAATTCCTCGTTGCTGTCCTTATAGGTCCAGCGGTCGCCTGAGCGGGTTAGCGTATAGCTGTTTTTGGAGTGTTTAACCTCAAGGGAAGAAAGCTGTTCCTCGCTCAGGCTGAGGACATAGGGTGATCGCCAGGGCGCCGGATCGGGAGTGAAGACGCCAGCCACCTTTTGCCTGATCTGAAACACCTTGTTGCTGCCCTCAAAGCGGAAATAGTCGTTGGGATTGTTCAGATTGGAGAACCAGACATGGTCCAGCAGCTTACCCCGGAAATCGAACAGCTTCACCTGCAGGGCGTTGTCCTGCTCCAGGCGGTAGGTTTTAACCGCCTCTGATCCTTGCGCCAGCGGAGTGAGGGAATAGGTTTGTCCGATCACCTGCGAAAAAAACAACCGTAGGAGATGGGGCTCCACATTCCAGCGCACCGGGTGGGTGAGCTTCCATTCGCCGTCGTCATTCACCAGCACCAGTTTGGCAGCGGAAGCGGCGATCTCGATGCTGCCGATAGAAGTGGAATCGGCACTGAAGATCCGTTTGTGGCGTTCCTGGGGACTGCGCCGCTTCAGGATCAGGAAGGTTGCCAGCAAAGCCACCAGGATGATCAACAGGATCAGGGTGCGTATCTTCATTTCTTTGTCCGGTAACGGGTTATCTCCACCACGGTGCCCAGCAGGATCATCAGCAAAGCCGGCGCCAGGATGCTGGTGAGGCGGAAGAGCAGATTCAGGCGGTTGAGCTCAGCCTGGGGATCGGCAGATTGGATCTCGTTCTTCTGCAGATAGTTCTCCAGGCTAAGCAGACTGGGTTGGGGGTTGCGGGAGCGGAGGGTGATCATCTGGTACCGGCCCAGCAGATAATCCACCGCGTTCAGAACGATGAAGGCACCCGCCCCGAAATCCATGGGTAGTTCGCTGTCGCCAAAGAGCAGGATCTCGGCAGTGTCCGAGCTGGGGAAGAAGGTGCTGTCGGTTTTCGCCTCGGTGAAAAAGCTCTTAAATTTACCCCTGATATGGGCGGCGACGGTCAGGGGCGGCAGGTTGAGATAGCCGGGGTCCAGGCCCTGCCGGATGGAGCTCTCCAGATCGAAGACGGGGCCGGACATGCGGTTGGAGCGGTTCGAGGTCTTCAGGATGGGCTCCATCTGCAAGGTCGATTCCGGCAGCAGCACCAGTTCGGAAGCCATGTATAGGAAAACGGTGTCGAATCCTTTGGTGACTGGATGCTCCTGGTTGGCGCGCACCAGAGGGAAGAAGGGATAGGGGAGCTGGGTGCCCAGGCCCTGGCCCTGGCGGATCTCGCATTCCCGGTCGAGTACGATGTTGGGCCGGATCATCACTCCATAGTGCTGCAATAGGTTGAAGAGGTTGCTCTCGTTCTCAAACACCGCCGTGCCATAGGGTCCCGGTGCCATCTGTACCCTGTCCTGCACCATCACCACCTTGCCGCCCCGCATCAGATACTGGTCGAAGTGGTAGAGTTGGATCTCCTCCAAATTCCCCACCACGCCCAAACTGAGCATCACAGGCGTGAACCGGGGCTGGGTCTTGAGGTCGGTGTAGAGTACCGTGAAGTTTTCCTGCAGCTCAAAGAAAAAGGAATAGAGTTCGTTCTGATTGGCGCCGAAATGATACATCAGGCTTAGCGAATCGGCGAACACAGTCAGCTCCGGAAGCAGCGCTCCGTCGATCCTGCCGATCTTTTTCATGATCTGATATTCCAGCTTGGGTTCCATACCGGGCATCAATTCCAGGCCGGTGGCTTTTCCCCCTCCCTCGAAGGCAATGCCCAGCACCACCTGTTTGCTGACCAGTTGTTCCTTTTCGCTGATGTGGACGGTGTAGGAGCGAAGCTGATAATCCTGCGCCTGGCTGATCAATTCGTCGTTGGAAGCCGCTTTCACATATTCGAAGCGGAATTTGCCCCGGCTCTCACGTTGGAATTCCACCAGGATATCCCTCAGGCTGCGGCTGATGCCACTGAATTGGGGCGGAAGTTCTTTGGAGGCAAATACTTTCACCAACACATCGTCCTTCAGGTTCCGCACCGTTTCACGGCTTTGGCGGCTGAGCGAAAAACTCCGGTTGCGGCTGAGGTCGAAACGCAAAAACAGATAGGAGCCCACCAGCAGAACCAATACCGCGATGGAGATCTTGATCAGGACAGTGCCCAGAAGCTGATTACGGGCTGCCATCTCAGCGCTCCTGCATCAGGTTTTGCGCTTGCAGGCGCAGTTCCGCCAGCAGCGCAAAGATATAGGTGATCACGGCAAAGAACAGCAGGTCACGGGTGTCGATCACGCCCTTCAGGAAATTCCGCAGGTGATAATCGAAGCTGAAATACTCCACGCTGGCAAACACGCGCACCGGGATGAAATCCCCCACATAGCGCAGCAGATAGAACACGGCGCTGATCGCCAATGCCAGGATGAAAGCCAGCACCTGGTTTCCGGAGAGGCTGCTGGCAAAGAGCCCGATGGCGATGTAGGCCGCCCCGGCGCAGAGCAGGCCCAGGTAGCCGGTGGCGACCGCCCCATAGTCCACTCCGATGCCATAGATGGCGATCAAAGCCAGATAGACCAGGGTGCTGAGCAACACGGTGAGCAGCAGCAACATGGCAGCCAGAAACTTGCCCCAGACGATGCTGCCCAGGCGGATCGGTAGGGTGGAGAGCAGCTCCAGGGTACCGCTGTTGCGCTCCTTGGCGATGCTGCCCATGGTGATGGCGGGGATGTAAAACAACAGTAGTATGTGCATCAGCTCGAAGCTGCCCCTCAGCTCCGCCAGCCTGATCTTCAGCGCCGTATTGGCAAACATGAAGCCGGTGAAGAGCAAAAAGATCACAAAGATGATATAGGTGCCCAACGAACGCAAGGCAAGCTGGTATTCCTTTCTGGCGATGATCAGGGCTCCGCTCATGGGATTTTCTCCTCATCCTCTTCCGGTTCCTCTTTTTGCTCTTTTTCAGGAATAGGTTCCTCCTCCTGAATGTCCGCCCTCAAGTGAGTTTCTGCAGTAATTTCAAGTTCATCCGCATGGCCGGATTCCTCCTCCAAACCGGCTAGCAGCATTGCTTGCTCGGCGCTTTCCTCCTCTTCGCGGGTGAGCTCGTGGAAGATCTCCTCCAGGCTCTGTTTTTGGGTGAAGACGCTCACGATGGGCCAGCCCTGCGCCACGGCATAGGCGGAAAGCTCGCGGCTGATGTTGCGCTCGGGGGGGCAGAGGAATCTCAGTTTGCACACCTCACCCCTTTGCTCCACCGAGTCCAGCTCCACATCGGTCAGGCTGGCCAGCAGGGGGGAGAAGTCCGGTTCGCTTGCCTCCACCTCCAGCACCACGCTGTTGTAGCCCTGGATATAGGAATCCAGGTTTCCGATGCTGTCATCCACCACGATCCTGCCTTTGTTGATGATGATCACGCGGTCGCACAGCGCCTGGACCTCCTGCATGATGTGGCTGGAAAGGATCACGGTCTTGCTGGCGCCCAGCTCGCGGATCAGTTCCCTGATCTCCAGGATCTGGTTGGGATCGAGTCCGCTGGTGGGCTCGTCCAGGATCAGCACCTCCGGATCGTGCAGAATCGCCTGGGCCAGTCCGGTGCGCTGGCGGAAACCTTTGGACAGCGTTTTGATGGATTGATTCAGCACCGGTTCCAGGCCGCAGTTGTCGATCACATAGTCCAGCCTGTGGTGCAGCTCCCCCTTTTTCATCTTGCGCAGGGAGCCTACATAGCGCAGGAACTCCATCACGCTCATCTCGTCATAGAGTGGATTGTGCTCCGCCAGATAACCGATGCGGGCGCTGGCGGCCAACGGAGCCTGGAAGATGCTCTGCCCATCCAGTTCGATGCTGCCGCCGCCGGGTTGCAGATAGCCCACCAGCATGCGCAGGGTGGTGGTCTTGCCGGCGCCGTTGGGTCCCAGAAATCCCACTATCTCGCCAGTTTCCACCCGGAAGCTGATCTTGTCCACCGCCCGGATCGCTCCGAAGCTGCGGGAAAGTTCCTTGATCTCGATCATAAAGTGGTTTTTATCCCCTCATCATCTGCGGCAGCCGGTTCTGCTGGGGTTCGTTGAGCGAGATCACGTCCCCTTCCTTCAAACCGCTGATCACCTCCACCATCTGGAGGTCATTGGCGCCCAGTTTCACTGGTGTGGGCATGGGCTGCAGCGCCGTGGCAGAGCCCTTTTTGGCGGTTTTGGTGCTGTCAGGCTTGACCTTGGTACCTTCGGCGGGCATCAGATAGACGATGTCCTGGTTCTTGTCATCGGTGAAGACAGCCCGGATGGGGATGACCAGCACGTCGTGGCGCGATTCGCCCAGGATGCTGACCCCGGCGGTCATGCCCGGTTTCACGGTTTCCCCGGTGGCGTTGAGGCTGATTTCCACCGGAAAAACCTTGGCGTTGTTTTCGATCGTTGCCATCGGGGCGATCTTCACGATCTCGCCCTCAAAATCCTGATAGGGCAACGCATCCAGCTTGATCCTGGCCTGCTGGCCCAAGGCAAATTTGGCGATGTCCACTTCGTTGATATTGCTTTTCACGATCATCCGGGAGAGGTCGGCGATCTTCATCACCACAGTCCCCTCGCCAAAGCTGTTGAGGCTGGATTGCACCATCTCGCCCTCGTTGATCTTGCGCTCGATCACCACTCCCGTGGCGGTGGCGAAAACGTGCGTCACCTTGCCGGGAACGTCCAGCTCGCGGATCATCTCATATTGGGAGGAGGTTTGGGCATATTCGATCTCGGCAGTTTTGAGCTCATCGCTGGCGGTGTCATATTCAGCGCGGGGGATAAAGTCCTGATCCAGCAGTATCTTCTTATCCGCCAATTCCTTGCGGGCATTGGCCAGGCGCAGCTCCGCCCGCTGCAACTGGGCTTTGGTGTTGAACAGCGTATTCGCCTGGTTATAGTCTGGTTCGATGTCGGCAATGATCTGTCCCGAACGCACAAAGTCGTTCTCGCACACATAGAACCTCACGATTTTGCCAGAGACCTTGGACTTGATGGCAACCACTGTCTGGGGCTGAACTTCGCCGGTGATCTCGATCTGGGAGACGATCTCCCCCCGCTGCACCGTGTGGGTTTGGGGCGTGGCGGCTTCCCGGGCTTTCTTCAGAGCCGCTTTCCCGCATTGGCGCATGCCCAGAACGAGCAACACCACCACAGCGATCACGATGATGACGATCTTCCATTTTTTTCGCATTGACCTTGTCCCGTTGCTGAAAGTGTAATATCGTGCATTGCAATTGGAAGCTGCTTTCGTGTCAATAAAAAAAGGAATTCCGGCAGCTTAGGAATTGCTTCAGATCAGGAATTCCGGTCTCCTGGCCGAAAAGGTCATCCGGTCTCCCGGCCGGATTTGTCCACCCTGCCCCGCAGACCAGCTCCGCCTCTTTAATTCTTGTGACCTAAAAACCTCAGCCCTGCCGTTCAGGGAATCTGACGCACAAAGCTCTGCACTTCATGGCGTTGGGGCAGTGGTGGTTCCTCCACCGCATAGCCCAGGGGGGTGAGGCAGGCGATGTAATCCTCGGAGGGAACTTCCAGCAGAGCTTTCACTTCGGGAGTGTCCATGTCCGTGACCCAGCAGGTGCCCAGTCCGTAAGCCTTGGCAGCCAGTAGCAGGTGATAGGCTGCGATGCAGGCGTCCTGCACCACCCGCCGGGCAAGGGAGCCGCTGGCTCCAACCGCGATCGCCAGGGGTGCCGCCAGGATCGGATTCCCAGCCGGACCGCGCAGCTTCACGATCTGCTCCAGTCGAGCCCGGTCTCGCACCACGATATAGTAATAGGCCTGCAGGTTGCGGGCGGTGGGGCTGTAGCGGCACAGCTCGAACACCCCGGTCAAGACCTCTTCCGGAACCGGATCGGGACGGTAGCTGCGGATACTGCGCCGTCGCATCAGGCCTTCCTCCAGTGTGACAAAGGGTTTCAGTTCATGCTCGAAATGCTGGAATTCCAAGGTCCTGCCCTCGGGATCCCGGGCAAAGAAATGGTAGATGCGATAGACGGGATTCAGTTTAGGCAGCTCCAGGGCAGATTCACGCATAACTGCATACATGGCATCCACTTCTTGGCGGGTGGTATAGAAGAAGGTGATGATCCCGGAGCTGTCCACCTGCTCCCGCTGGCAAAAACCCAGCAGCAGATTACCCTTCTGAAAGATGACACAGCCTCCCTGATCCAGCCAGATATCCATGCCGATCCGCTTGGCATAGAAATCCGTGATCCCGGTGATATCCCTTGTCTTTAAAAAGACTAATCCAGACACAATTTCCTCCCCAATACTTTTCAATAAAGTAAAATCTAACCCGATGCCAGATGAGGGCAAATACATTTTTAATACAAAAAGGCACAACCCTGTCCGGCAATCTATTAACTTGGGTCAATACAATGTGCCCGCCATCCTGTTCGATCCAATGAAGTTAATGCAAAATCGGTTCTGATTTTCAATGTCCAGAACTGGGGCAGCAAATGAATTCCCCAAAATGATTTCTGATTTCTAATTTCTGGCAATTCTGCTCTTTCCTTCTTATCCCAAGGACTTAATCAAGCGTTTATCAAGCGTTAATCAAGCCTTAACAATTAACGCTTGATTAAGGCTTGATTAAGACTTGATTAACGCTTTGGAAAGACAGGGAAACGGTGGCAGAATGAGCAAGCTTGATCAGCTATAGCTAAGGCTTAAGCAAGCAGCTTTTGCAATGCATTTACAAGACAACGTCCCAGAAAACAAGTTTTCGCTACTGAGCATGAAAAACTCCGCTGTTTGAAGTCCAAACGGCCTCATAATCTGCTGTCCACGTGAAGTTTGCGTAGGCCGTTTGAACTCCAAAACAGCTTTGCTTTTCACGTAAAACACAGAGTGAACAAAAGAAAGGGAAATTCTGAACAACAACCCCCAAAAAAGGTTAAGAACAAAAGACCCCTCCCGCTGGAACCAGATCAAGTTAAGTGCCATGAAGAGCAATCCCAAGCCCGGCATCCCCGCTCGTCCCGGCACCACTTTATCCTTGACGAAAAAAGCAGGGCAGGCTTTAAGGGCTAAAAAAGTAATATTTTCAAAGAAAGTGCAAGTCAAGGATCAACTGGAGGTTCACATGACAAGACTTTGGATTGTAACAGCAGTCATTCTGATGCTGGCGACGGCGGTTTTTGCCGAAGACTGGATCACCATCTACAATGACGACCTTTCCCTGGTGCGCAGCAACTTTGAGTTGGAGCTCAAGCAAGGCAGGCAGGAATACAATTTTGACGACATCACCTCCCGCATCTCCGCGCCGTCCGTGATCGTCCGCTCTTTGGGCGACGGGGTGCGCGTGGCGGAGCAAAACTATGAATATGACCTGGCCGGCAAGTGGCAGATCATGGCGAAATATCTGGACAAGGAAGTTTCGCTGCTCACCAAGGACAATTCCACCATCAAAGGCATCCTGAAATTCTTTGATGGCAGCAGCTATGGCGTGATCGAATCCGGCACCAACCGCCTGCTGGTGGTTTCCGATGCCGAAACCCAGGTGGTTCAGCTGGCGGAACTTCCGGCGAATTTCTATACCAAGCCCACCCTGCACTGGAGCCTGCTGGCGGATCGAACCGGGAAGCACCCCATCCAGCTCTCCTACCTCACCGGCGGTTTCAGTTGGGACGTAACCTACAACAGCGTTTGGGACGAAAAGATCCTGGCGGTGAATTCCTGGGTGACGATCAAGAACCAGAGCGGGAAAGCCTTCAGAGATGTGAACCTGAAGCTGATCGCGGGGGACATCAACCGCGTCTATGAAGATTATGACTACTGGGGTCGGAAGATGTATCCCGAGATGTCTATGGACGCTGCCTTCGGAGGAATGGGAGCGGCGCCCAGCTTCGAGGAAAAGGTGTTTCACGATTTCCACATGTACACCCTGGACCAGAAGGTCTCCTTTGCCAACAACCAGACCAAGCAGATCGCGCTCTACCCCACCCAGAATGTGAAAGCCACCGCGCTGTATGAATTTCCCACCTGGGGCAGCGGTGTGAACAGCGTGATCAAATTCAAGAACACCGAGGAAAACGGCATCGGCAAACCCCTGCCCAAAGGCGTGATCAAGGTCTATAAACAGGATAGCGACGGAAATCTGGAATTCATCGGCGAAGACCGGATCAACCACACCAGCAAGAATGAAGAGATCACCATCAACACCGGCAAAGCCTTCGACCTGGTGGGCTCCACCCTGGTGCGCGACCAGGCCAATATCAGCAAAAATGTAACCGAACGCACCATCCAGGTTACCCTGCGCAACAATTCCGCCGAAACCAAGACCATCAACGTGATCCACCAGATGGGTGGAAATTCCCGCATCATCAGGGTGGAAAACAAGGTGGAACACAGCGTGGACAATAATAACAAAGCCACTTTCGAGATCACGATAAAGCCCGATGAGGAACTCATCCTCACTTTCAGGGAACGCACCGAATATTAAACACTTGGCTTGACATGGAAGGTGGCATGAACGACAGCATCTATTCCAACCTGAAAGGCATCCAGCGGGAAATGCTGAAGCTGCTGGGTGAGGTTTCCTCGCTCACGCACAGCCCCCTGGCGATCGAGGACGCCATCGACGACTTCTGGCATCCCAAATGCGATGTGTTCCAAACCGATACCGAATGGGTGATCGTGGTGGAGCTGGCCGGTGTGAACAAGGACGAGATCAACATCTCCATCACGGCGGAATACCTGAGGGTGAGCGGTGTGCGCAGCTTTCCCTCGGTGAACTGCAATATCAGCTATTACATCATGGAGATCGAGACCGGCAGATTCGACCGGCGCATCTACTTCCCCGACCTCAGCTTGGACAAGGACAATCCCCGGGTGCAATATGTGAACGGCATCCTGCGCATCGCCTTCGGGATGCGCCCCGTGGTGGAACGGATCATACCCATCGAATAGCATGGGTTGGTCATTTAAGAATTATCTGCCTTGCAGATTGCGGGACAGACACTTAAGCGGCGTTGCTGCGCCGTGGAGAAACGATGATAATGGACACTCTGGTGCGGATGAAGCTGTGGTATAACAAACGCGTCCACAGCAAGCACGGCTATGAACTGAGATACTGGCGCGAACGCTATGGCCTGGAAGGCGGGCGTCTGCGCAACGACTGGTATGAGGAACTGATGCTTTCCATCGCCGACGAAGCGGACGATGCCTGGCTGCAGGGCAAGGTGGTGGCGGATTTCGGTTGCGGACCACGTGGCAGCCTGGTCTGGGCCAAGAGTGCGGCGCTGCGGATGGGGATCGATGTGCTGGCTTTGCGTTATATCCAAAATTTCCCCACCGAATTCCGCCGGCACGGTATGGTCTATGTCACCTGTTCCGAAGAACATATCCCACTGCCGGATGCCTGTTGCGATGTGGTCTATTCCGTCAATTCGCTGGATCATGTGAAACACCTGCTGGCCATGTGCAACGAATTGCGGCGCATTCTCAAGCCCGGCGGGGATATGCTTGGCAGCTTCAATTTGAACCACCCTCCCGACCGCGCCGAACCGCAGACCCTGAGCGAAAACATCCTTCGCAAGCTGCTGTTCCGGGATTATGAGATCCGGCACTGGTGGATCTCCGCTTTGGGAGAGGGCGAGGATCACTACCGTCCGCTGCTCTCACGCCAGTTCATCGATCCCGGCCAAGGGGAATCCCATCTCTGGGTGCGGGCGGTGAAGCCACTGTGAGGTTTTGGGCTGGCTTAATGGGTTTGTAATGAGTGGTTATAAAAACACTTAAGGATAGATAGATGAAGATTCTTGTGATCAATTCCGGCAGTTCCTCGATCAAGTATGAGATCTATGAAATGCCCGCCAAACAGAGCCTGGGCAAAGGACTGGTGGAGCGGATCGGGCTTCCGGAAGGCAGGATTTGCCAGGAGTATGACGGCAGGAAATTCCAGCGGGAACAGCCCGTCCCCAATCACCGGGTGGCTTTCGAACTGATGATGCAGGCGTTGATGGACCGGGAAAACGGTATCCTGGAAAGCATTGACGATATCTCCGGGATCGGACACCGGGTGGTGCATGGCGGGGAGCAGTATTCTGCCTCCGTGGTGATCGACAGCGAGGTTCTCAAAGCCATCGAGGTCAATTGCGAGCTGGCTCCATTGCACAATCCTGCCAACCTGAGCGGGATCAGGGAAAGCATGGCGGTCTTCGGCGAGGTGCCCCAGGTGGCGGTCTTCGACACAGCCTTCCATCAGACCCTGCCGCCCAGCGCCTACCTCTATGGCATCCCACGGGAGTTCTATGACAAACTCCGCATCCGCCGCTATGGCTTTCACGGCACCAGCCATCGCTATGTGTGCAACATGGCTTTGCAGATGATGAAACGCTCGGCGGAGAATACAAACATGATCACCTGCCATCTGGGCAACGGCGCTTCCATCACCGCCATCCAACAGGGGCGCTCGATCGATACCTCCATGGGCTTCACTCCTCTGGAAGGTTTGATGATGGGCACCCGCAGCGGCGACCTCGATCCCTCCATCATCTTCTATCTGGAGGAACGGGGCTATGAGTTCCACGAGCTGCACAACATTCTGAACAAGAAAAGCGGGCTGCTGGGGCTGTCCGGAATTTCCAGCGATCTGCGTGATCTGGAAGCCGCCGCCGAAGCTGGAAACGAATATGCCGGCCAGGCTCTGGATACCTATGCCTACCGCATCCGGCGCTATATCGGAGCTTATGCTGCCAACCTGATCAAGGTGGACCTGATCGTTTTCACCGGCGGGATCGGACAATTCGGCGTGAAAATGCGCCACCGTATCTGCAACCGGTTGGAGAACATCGGCATCCACATCGATCCGGAGCAGAACACCTTGGTGGGCGCTAATCCCGGCATCATCTCCCGCCCCTATTCACCCGTCTCCATTCTGGTGATCCCCACCAATGAGGAACTCCAGATCGCCATTGACGCTTTCGAACTGATCACCAAGGTTCCGATCTCGTCCCTGCCCGATGCCTGATATGGTTATTGAAGCTCGGTCCGGTGAATTTGCTTGACTGATATGCAAGCCTGATCAGAAGTGCTACCTTGATCTGGTTGCTTCAAGTTACAAATGTGGAGGTGGAAGCATGCGCAGCCTTGTGTTGCTTCTTCTGTGCCTGAGCCTGGCCACACTCTGCCAGGCGGTGGAAGTGCTGTCCGTGGTGGCGGATGACCTTGGGGCGGAGACCAACCGCCTCAGCATCCGTCTATCCGCTCCGGCGCAGTATAGTATCCAGGCAATTGCAGGAGGAAAGGGCTTTCTGGTGGTGATACCCAATGCGGAGGCGGTAAGCGTGGCACCGGCATATCGCCGCCTGAGCAGGGTGATCGATACCATCAAAGCCTGGGGGGACAGCAGAAACGCCTATGTCGAGGTTCTGATGATGGCGGACTATCCCTATACCCATCAATGGCTTGCCGGGCAATACCAAATCGAGGTGATGATCAATCCAGTTGCCTCCCGGACGGTTACACCGGCAACCACTCTTCCACCGGCTGCGGTTGAGCCTTCCCCGGTGCTGACAAGAACAGCTACTCCACCAGAACGAACAGCGGAATCCGAGCCTTCCGATTCCTTATCCAGCCCGGATCCACTTTCTCCGGTAACCGCCACATCCAAAGTTCGCCCACCCCACACACCGCTGCGGCAGAAGCTGAAGCCCTATGCGCCCTATTTCCTGGCTGGCTTTGGGGTGTTGCTGCTCTTGGCATTGCTCTGGCTTTATCTGCATTTTCGGCCTCGGAGGAAAAGCACTGGAGCGGAAAAGGAGAATCTGGAGGGTTCCACCCTGATGCTGGACACCCAAACCAAGACCCGCATGGTGCACCGTCTGGTGGAACAGGGCTGGACGGCGCGTGAGATAGACCGGGAGCTGAAACTGAGCCCCAAGGAAGTGGAGCACATCATTGCCCTGGGCCAGATCAGCGGCTATGGAGGACACCATTAAGTTGCGTAACACCCACCTCCGTTTAGCCTTGACCCTGCTGCTCTGCCTGGGGGCCGGCACCCTCACGGCGCAGCTTCTGGGGGAAACTTCCGCCTTTGCGCCAAAGGTGCGCAGCCAGCTTTCACCCTCATTGCTGGCGGACAACGACAGCTATTTTGCCAGGGATCCCCTTCCCGCTACTTCCGGTCTCAGCCATCCCTTCCGCCGTTGGAGCGTGTTCAGGGATGCCCTGGTGGATGGTTTCCGGCCGGGAAACCCACACTATGCGCTGCTCCAATATGCCCACCGGGATTCGGTGGTGGACTTTCTGGGCGAGATGAATGTGATCGCCGGCTATGACTACCGTTGGGACGATCCCGGGGATTATGGCTTCCTCTACAAAGGAATCCGCCTCAATACAATATTGAACCAGCATTTGCGGCTGCGGGCCCTATGGTGGAACGGAGCCTTCTTCGGCGATCTGGATGCCGCCGAGGAATCCCCCTTGATCGATGGTTTCCGTTCCCGCCTCGCTAAAAAGATCCAGTTCGACAACCTGAATGCCGATCTCAGCTACCGCGACCACCATCTGACCGCCGCCTTGGGACGGGGGAAATTCCAGGTTACCAACAACCTCTCCGGTTCACTGGTGCTGTCGGATTATTGCAACGACTATGCCTATCTGCTGGCGGAGGGTAATATCGGCGCCTTCACGCTGTCCTTCCTACACGGTTCCCTGATGGCGGACAGCACTTCCACCCGCCTTGCCGACCAGGATTTTCCCGATAAATACCTGGCCCTGCATCAGATCACCTACCGGCACCGTAACTGGCTGGAGCTCTTTGGCGGTGAGGCGATCGTCTATGGCAAGCGTGGCCTCGATCTGAACTATCTGCTGCCACATGTGTTCTGGCGCGTGATCGAGCACAACCAATGGGACAGGGACAATGTGCTGATCTATGGCGGAATGAACATCATGCCCCACACGAACCTGACCCTCTACCTGAACCTGATGCTGGACGAGCTCCGCTATGGTGAAATCCTGGGCAACTGGTGGGGCAATAAATACGGCCTCCAGAGCGGCGTTGCGCTTAAACTTCCGGCCATATCCATCGGAGAAAAGGATCCACCCCGTCTGGGCTTGGAAATCACCGCCATCAGGCCCTGGACCTACACCCATTACACCAACCACACCATGTATTCCCACGACCGCAGGTCCCTGGGCTATGCCAAGGGTAGCAATCTGATCGATCTCACCTGTGAGCTGAACTATCCTCTGTTACCTGGGCTGAAGTGGGATTCCCGGTTTTCCTTCACCCGCCAGGGCAGCGTGGGCAACGATTGGCGCCTGAACTACCAGGACTTTTTCCCGCCCGAAATCATCGACACCGCCACGGCGGACTGGCTGGAGGGGGAGATTACCAACAGCTACAGCTTCGAAAACACCCTGCGCTTCAGCCTGATGGCCCATCACAGCCTGGTGGCGGGGCTTAGCTCAAACTACCGGGACGCTTGGCGCCATCAGCTCTTCGCCGGCTGGCAGCTTTCCTATTAGAGGTGGATCATGCCCATCGTGGACAGAATGGAATTCCCCCGCAAATACAAGCTGAAGGACACCCTTGTACTATTGGTGATCCTTGCCGCGGGCTTTGGCATCTGGTATAACAGCTATTCCCAGAAAGCACTGGCCCGCCGGGTGGTCATCCACAGCGTCAGCTTCGAGGAATACGACGCCAATTTCATCCGGCTGGGCTATGAGATCGAAAACAAGGGCAAGCGGGATCAGGAGGTGAAACTGCTAGCCAAGGTGTATGATGCCGAAGGGGAGGAACTGGCAAGCTTGCTCTTTGCCTACACCGCCAAAGCCCAAACCCGGGAACACCGCTCCAAGGTGCTGGACAGACTGGTGCGACCCCTCAAACCGGACGAAAAACCCCACCGCGCCACGCTGGAGATCCTGCGGCGCAAGGTGATCTGAGCCCTTCCACCGCTTGGTTCCGGCCACCGCCTGAATGCTTTCGATCCGTTCTTTCCGCCTTCCCCGTCTGAGCAGCTTCAGCCCCATCGAGCGCCAGACCGCCATCCTGCTGCTGGTTTCGGCTCTGTTCAACGGGGCGATCCTCAGCCTGAGCCAGACCCAGGACATCATTGCCCGCAAGGCGCTGCAGGCCAAGGACTGGCAATTGATGCTGCTGACCATGATCTGGCCCATCTCCAATTTCTTTTCCGTGTGGTGGGGACGCCGTTTCGAGCGCAGTTGCCACAAGTCCCGTTATTTCCTGGCGGCGGGGGTTGTGGGCAGGCTTTCCCTGGTCTATGCCGTCTGGCTGGGCACCATGAACGAATACCTGGTGCTGTTGGCACTGGTGTTTTCCGCCAGTTCACTATTGATCCCGGGGCAAAACAGCATCTACCAGAAGAACATCAATGTGAACCACCGGGCGCGGCTGTTTGGCTTCACCATCAGCCTGGGCATGCTGGTCTCGGTGATCTTCACCTATATGGCGGGCAAGCTGCTGGACATCCAGGAGCAGAGCTTCCGCTGGATCCTTCTGGTGATGGGCTTCAGCGGATTCATCAGCGCCGCCCTGCTTTCCTTCATCCGCATCCAGGATCCGCTGAACCTGAAGGTTTGCGAACCGATAAGCTGGAAAAAGAGCCTGCTGGAACCGATCTCAGGCACTTTCAGGCTGCTTCGGGAAAACAAGGATTTCGCCTCCTTCGAGCGCAGCTTTTCCATCTATGGCATGGGCTTCATCATGATGCAACCCGTCATCCCCATCTATCTGGTGGACAAGCTGAACCTGAACTACACCCAAAACTTCCTGGCCAAGGGCATCCTGTCCCAGTTGGGCTTGCTGCTGCTGTCGCCGGTGATCGGCAAACTGCACGACCGGATGCACCCCTTCCGCTTCATTTCCGCCGCCTTTGCCCTTTTGATGGTGTTTCCGCTGTTGTTCGTGGTTTCCTCCCTGTGGCAGGGGGAATCGCTGCTGCCCGTGCTGATCGTGTTTGTGGCCTATCTGATCTTTGGCATCGCCATGGCGGCGGTGAACATCTCCTGGAACATGGGCTCCATCTTCTTCGCCGGGGATCAGGACGCCTCCATCTATCAGAGCGTGCATGTAACCCTCACCGGCATCCGTGGCCTGATCGCTCCGGTGCTGGGTTTCACCCTGCTCAAGGTGTTCAACATCACCATGGTTTTCGTGGTGGCGGCGGGGTTCTTCCTCTGGGCTTCGCTGATCAGCTACCGTGATTTCCGCCGCATCAGGAAAGGGATGAATGCCCCGCTCTGATTTTTCCGGCTTGCAGGGCAGGGCTTTAGGAGGGTCCTGGGGTGAAAATCCTCCTTGGCCAGAATCCGTCAATTCCTTTAGTGATAAGCGCTGCAGGCACATCGAAAGAGACGGCCAAACTTTTTTTCTTGACACAAACCCTAAGGCTATATTTTTGAGTAATTTATTACCTGATACCCGATCTTTGACCCCAAAATACATCATTAATTCAAGGAGAAAAACATGACGAAAGCAGACTTGGTAAAGATCATTTCGGAGAACACCGGAATCATCCGCAAAGACGTGGCTGTGGTCGTAGACTCACTGCTGCAATCGATTAAGGACAGCCTCAGCGAAGGCAACCACATTGAAATCCGCGGTTTTGGCACCTTCAAACTGAAAACCCGCAAACCGCGCGTTGGCCGTAACCCCAAAACAGACCAGAAAGTTCCTGTTCCTGCCCGCACCGTCCCCACTTTCAAGTTCTCACGCGAGTTCAAAGCCTCTGTGGTAGATCTGAAGCTCAAAAAGTAAGGTGAGCGAGCTATGCCTTGCGGTAAGAAGAAGAAACGACATAAGATAGTTACTCATAAAAGAAAGAAGCGCCTGCGCAAAAACCGTCATAAGAAGAAATAATCTGAAAGCCACCCTGCGGGGTGGCTTTTTTGCTGCCCGGTCAACCGCAGCTGGGATGAACATGATAGAGAAAAGAGAATAGAGAAAAGAGAAAAGAGAAAAGAGAAAAGATGGGCTGCGCCGGGGGTGAAGAACCCAGGCATCCTGCCTGGGGGGAGGGATTTGGAAAGAGAAAAGAGAATAGAGGAAAGAGAAAAGATAAGCTGCGCCGGGGAGAGGAACCCAGGCATCCTGCCTGGGATTGGTGTATGGTCTTTTTTTAAAACAGAGGGACTGAGGAACATAATAAAGAGAAACCACAATGAAAACCTTTCACAACCGACCAGTAAAAGTCATGGCTGTTTGAAGTCCAAATGGCCTTGTAATCTGATGTCATGTATAAGTTACGTTGGCCATTTGAACTCCAAAACAGCTATGCTTTTCATGGAAAAGAGAATAGAGA
>Ga0116202_10000960_pt1 | contig 16733 bp, 12 predicted proteins | sample LakKivw325mmetaG_FD_94479 | JGI IMG/M metagenome (GOLD analysis project Ga0116202, IMG submission 94479) | Anoxic lake water microbial communities from Lake Kivu, Rwanda to study Microbial Dark Matter (Phase II) - Lake Kivu water 325m metaG | ecosystem: Environmental > Aquatic > Freshwater >...
CCGTCCGGACATTCCGCCTTCTTCCTTCTGGTTTCTGACTTCTGACTTCGTCCGTCCTCTCACTCGATCCCTCGATCCCTTTTCTGCGTCCGCAGACCCCACCGACTCCATAGCTTCCAGCCTGAACCGGGAGCCAGAAACCAAGAACCATCCACAGACGCTGCGGACTCCTGTTGTACACCGGGTCGCTGCCTTGGACTGCGGGAGCATAGCTCCCGCTCTTCCGAAAGAGCGGTACCCATGCTGCCGCAGTGGCAGCCGGCCGTTAGCCGGCAGCGGTCTCCCGGTGCGTTCGGCGCAGCGACGTTGAACACGTCGGTGCGGATGCGGGCCAGCACGTCCGGGTTGCATCCCCGCGCCGCCCACTTGTCCAACAGCACCTGAGCGTCCATCGCGAAGCTTTCGCCCGCTATGCCCCGCTTCGGCGAGAGCCGCCAGAGCTGCCGCGCAACGTCCAGATACGGCACGTAGAACGACGAATGGACGCCCGCCGCGTTCAACACCTGCCGTGCCTGTTCCTCCATCGCGCATAGGTCCACCGTCGCGGCCACGCATCGCTCCTGGCGCTTCTCATACACCGCATCCATCGTTGACTTCGCCCGCTCGGACGTGTACTTCGCCTTCCACTGGTCCAGCCTTCTTGTCACGTCTGACATGATACCTACCTCCCATCATGGTTTCTGCTGCTCTTCTCTGTTCCCAGTCAGGAACCGGGCTTCTCCGGGTCTCCTACTCATTTGTGCTCGACGCTCAGACAGCCGCCCGTCGCCCTTCGCCCACCGCCTACGGTTTGTCCTCCCGTCGTTCTGTCCCTGGTCCTTCGTACTCGACCACTTGACCACCGGGCCACTTGACCATTCTCCTTCGTTTGACTTTGCCGGCCCGCCGCATATCCTTGACCCCAATGGGCACGTCTCTTCCCAGGCAGGTGGTAGACACTGATGCGCGCCATGTGACCGCGAAAACGGGGACTGTACCGCGCGTCCTCGCGCTGGGGACACACCCGCGACGCGTTCCTCGCGTCGCTCTGTGGACGTGTCCCCTCCAGACTGTCCCCGCTTTCGCGACAGTCTACATCCCAAGCCGTGCCAGCCGCAGGGTCTTCCTGTCCCCTGACCGTCACGCAGGGCCGAACCCTGATCTCATACCCCTAGCCACTCACCTCTGCACCGCGCGTGGCAGGGGAGTCTCCAACAAGGCTGACCGTGACGCACGCGTGGAATATGGACCGTATCTCCCTCACTGGCTGCGTGCCGGTGAGGCAAAGTAGCGTATGCCCATAAGACCGAAGCACACGCCGAGTAAAGACCGGCCGGTGGCGCAGCGGCAGTTCACCGACCGGGAAGGCTTCATTGCCGCATTCCAGAAGGCCCTGGCCGAGTCCCGGACCGTCGAACCGCACGTCCTCGTCTACTACGGCGTGGGCGGTATCGGCAAATCGAGTCTGCGCAGAGAGCTGGGAAAGCTGGTCGCAGAGCAGGACAGGGTCGTTTCGGCGGTGCTCGACTTCGAGACCCCCAGTTACCGGGACATGGAGACCGCGCTCTTTGCCCTGCGTAAGTCCCTCTTGTCGAGTTTCAAGGTGCACTTCCCGACCTTCGACATTGCCTATGCGGTCTACTGGCAGAAGAGCCGACCGCAGACACCGATGACCGAAGATAACCTGTCGCTGATGCAGGACAGCATGGTTCTGAGCGACCTGCTGGCCGCGGGCGGTGTGGTGCCGATCATCGGTGTGCTGCCGCGGTTGCCCTACCTGTTCGCCCGGGGCCGGAAGGTGGTGCAGGACTGGTGGGTGAGACGGGGCAGCACGGAACTGAAGGAACTGCCGACGCTGGAGCCGCAGGTTATCGCCGAGCGCCTGCCGGGGTTCTGGGCCGCGGACCTGAAAGACCACATGGAGCGGACCGGCCAGCGGGTGGTGCTGTTCCTGGACACCTATGAAGCCCTCACCGGCGGCGAGCGGTCGGAAGCGCGGCTCAGGCAGCGGGACGAGTGGGTGAGAGAAACAGTTGCGCACGTGCCCGAGGTGCTCTGGGTGGTCTGCGGCCGGGAGAAGCTGCGCTGGGAAGAGGTTGATGCGGATTGGCAGAGCTGCCTGGACCAGCACCTGATGGGCGGGCTTTCCGACAGCGACGCACAGCGGTTCCTTCAGTCCTGCGGCATCGAGAGCGCAGCCGTCCGGGAGGCGGTAGTCAAGGGCAGCGAAGGCGTGCCGTACTACCTGGACATCGCCGTGGATTCATGGCTGGAAATCAGCGAGCGCAAGCGGCGCGAGCCCGAACCGCAGGACTTCGCTCACACCCCGCTGGAGGTGTTCGACCGGTTCCTCCGCCACCTCACGCAGCCGGAGATTGAGACCCTGAAGGTGCTTTCCGTTCCGCGCTTCTGGGACTGCGAGCTGTTTGAACGGCTGGTCACGAGGTTTCAGACTGGGTTCCCGTTGACCGCCTTCCAAGACCTGTGTCGGTTCTCATTCATCAGCGAGAGCGCCGCCGTCGATTCCTACACCATGCATCAACTGATGCGACAATCACTCCAGGAACACGCGTCGCCGGAGCTGGTCGGGCGCGCGCACCGGTTTCTGTTCGAGTTCTACGACGGGCAGCTCAAGGACATTGACGTCAGGGGCATCACCGACCGGCAGAAGGTGGCATTGGCGGAGGCATTCCATCACGGTCGAGCGGTGCTGGGCGCGCACGAGCTGTTCGAGTGGTACGCCGCCCGGGCAGATGTGTTCGACGAGGCCGGCCAGTGGCGGTTCGTGATGCCGAACTATGAGGAACTGGTTCGGGTCCTGGAAGGAGACCTGGGGCCCGAGCATCCTGACGTCGCCGCGGCGCTCAACAATATCGGCAAGGCACTCGCGCACCAGAAGAAGAGTGGGCCGGCGGCGGAGTACTTCAAACGCAGCCTTGCCATCTGGCTTCGAGCCTATGGCGAAGAGCATCCGAAAGTGGCACACGCCTACAGCAACCTGGGAGTCACGCACTGCGAGCGCGGCGAGTACCCGGTGGCGCTGGGCTACTATGAGAAGTCGCTGGCGATTCGCGAGCGGGTCCTCGGTCCGGAGCACCCGGATGTGGGCGTATCACTCAACAACATCGGCGACGCCTACCGGCGGATGGGAGAGTATGCCAAAGCGCGGCCTTACATCGAGAAAGGCCTGGCCGTCTTTCAGAAGGTGTACGGCGAAGAACACCCGAATACGGCGACAGCCCGCTTCAATCTCGGGACGGTCCTATACGTCTGTGGTGATTACCCGGCCGCGCTGGAGCAACTTGGTCGCAGCCTCGAAATCGGGCTGAAGATTTTCGGTCCGAACCATCCTTCGGTCGCGGATACGTACTGCACCATCGGCGTTGTCCATTGGGCGATGGGTGACCTCGACAGCGCCCGGGAGGACTACCTGAAGAGCCTTGCTATCGGGCTTGAGGTTTTCGGCGAAGACCATCCCAACGTCGCCGGGACCTATCACAACCTGGGTATCCTCGGTCGCGAGCAACGCGACTTCCCGCGGGCACTGGAGTACCTCGAGAGAGCTCTGGCTATCTTCGGGCGTGTCTTCGGGGCCGCCCACCCTCACATCGCTGAATCCCATCTCGACCTCGCGGAGACGCTCCATCAAATGGAGCGGCACGCCGATGCGGTCCGCGAGATTCGCGAGGCGGCGGATATGTATGCGAAGTTCGGGCTCTGGAAGAAGACGGCCGAGCTGCTCGACACTCTTGCGACGTGGCATGAGAGCGCGGAGAATCCTAAAGAAGCTGAAGCGGTGCGCGCCGAGGCCCGAAAGGTCCGCGCGGACCACTCCCGGCAGTGAAGGCAGAGCGTCAGGCGGGTCAAGGCGCGGCATGACAAGATGGTCAGGTTTCGTACATCGTTGCTTCGGCTGACTCGTACACCGTTGAGGGCCTGAACTGGGAGACAGTAAATGATGAAACTGCACGAGGACTTGCCCAAGGCACCGACGGCCGACAGCTTGCGGCTGACAGCTTACGGCTGATAGCCTGCGGCCCCGAGATGGGGTGCCGGCGAAGCTGTTTGGCGCGGCAAGCCGTAGGCCGAACGCCGCTGCCGTTCTTGGTCGCGGCTGACGCCGATTGACGCTATGACGTCATAGTGCTATACTGTCCGCATGAAGACAGAACTCCGCAGGGCAACGGTCTATTTCCGGCCCGCCGTGCACCGCGCGCTGCGCCTCCGCGCCGCCGAGACCGACCGGTCGGTCTCAGACATCATCAACGATGCGGTCGGGCAGAGCCTTCTGGAGGACGCCGAGGACCTGGCCGCGTTCGAGGAGCGCGCCCACGAACCGAATATCCGGTTTGCCGACGCCGTCAGAGACTTGAGGCGCCGTGGCCGGATATGAAGTCCTGATTAAGCCGTCGGCGCTGGCTGAGCTGGACTCGGCCGACAGCCGGAAGCGCCGGCGCGCGCTGGCCGAGCGCATCGGCGCACTGGCCGCACTTCCCCGGCCACCCGGATGCGTGAAGTTGTCTGGAAGCGACCGCTACCGGGTGCGCTGTGGGACGTGGCGCATTATCTACTCCGTGGACGATGACCGTCGTACGGTGCTGGTTGTCAAGGTAGGTCACCGGAAGGATGTGTATCGGTAGCGGCCCGGTGATGACGTTCCATTTGTGATTGACGATTGTGGCGGCAACCGGACACTCACCCGATTGGATGGCGGCGGACGTGATGGCCGACGGCTGACGGCCGGAAGACGGCAGAATCGGAGCGGTAAGCCGTGAGCCGTAGGCCGATAGCCGTCCCCGCCTGGTGTGTGAGCCGTACGACCTGTCGGAAGAGGGGGCCAGGACTATGGACGGAGAAGGGGACGGGACGCCTGGAATCTGATGCAGGTCTTCCAGTCGCGAAGAAGGACAGGACCATAATACGTTCGAGGCCAGGCGCGACGCGGTTGGTCGTGCTCATTGCCGTCTTCGTGTCCTCGGCCGTTGCCCAGACGAGCTGGTGGAGGACCTACGGCGGGCCGAGCGACGACTACGGCACCTCGGCCCAGCCGACCTCAGACGGCGGCTACGTCATCACCGGCTTCACCGGGTCCTTCGGCCCGGGAGGGCCCAACGTGTGGCTAATCAAGACCGACGCCTCAGGCGACACCCTTTGGACCCGAACGTATGGCGGGACGAACTACGACTACGGTAACTCGGTCCAGCCGACCTCAGACGGCGGCTACATCGTCGCAGGCTACACCAATACCCTCGGCCCAGGGCGCGTTGATGTCTATCTCATCAACACAAACGCCACAGGCGATACCCTGTGGACCAGAACCTATGGCGGGACGAATGAGGATGAGGGCTGGTCTGTCCAGCAGAGCTCGGATGGCGGCTATGTTATCGCCGGCGTTACCTATTCGTTCGGCGCGGGCGGAGGCGATGTCTATCTCGTCAAGACCAACGCTTCAGGCGATACCCTGTGGACAAGAACCTACGGCGGCACGCATGACGACTGCGGCTACTCGGTCCAACAGACCGTAGACGGCGGATACATCATCGCCGGAATGACCAACTCCTCCGGCGCAGGGCCGTACGACCACGATGTCTATCTCATCAAGACCAACGCCTCAGGCGATACCCTGTGGACCAGAAGCTATGGGGACACGAACTACGATGTGGGCTACTCGGTCCAGCAGACCTCGGATGGCGGCTACATCGTCGCAGGCCGGACCACCTCCTTCGGCGCAGGATACGGCGATGTCTATCTCATCAGGACCAACGCCTCAGGCGATACCGTGTGGACCAGAACCTATGGCGGGACGGACGACGATCTGGGCCACTCGGTCCAGCAGACCACAGACGGCGGCTACATCATCGCTGGCGAGACCTACTCCTTCGGCGCAGGGAGCCGCGATGCGTATCTCGTCAAGACCAACGCCTCAGGGGATACCCTGTGGACCAGAACCGATGGCGGGACGGATGAAGACCGCGGCAGCTCGGTCGAGCAGACCACAGACGGCGGGTACATCATCGCTGGCTTCACTGAGTCCTTCGGCTCAGGGGGCTCCGATGTCTATCTCGTCAAGACCGACGCCGACGGTCACGTCGCGGTAGAGGAACCCTCGGGTCCTCGACTCACCATCTCGCGGGCTGCGTTTCGGGTTCAGCCGAATCCCTTCAGATCTTTTGCCGTAGTGCCCGGGCACGAGACCGACCGCTTCATCCTCTCCGACATCTCAGGCCGGAAGGTCGGCATCTGCGACGGCGACCGGATTGGTGAAGGGCTTCCGCCCGGCGTCTATTTCCTGTCGCCCATCGCCGAGCCGGACGTTCCGCATGCCCGGCTCTTGCGGATAGTCAAAGGTGGATGGTACCGAGGGAGGAATAGAGGGGACAGCAAATGATCAGTGACACGGCCCACGTCATTCTGGATTTGCGATTTCGGATTTCCGATTGTCGGTGCAGACGGCTGCGCATTTCAGATTGATGGTTCCAGATTCCAGATCAGCGGGCATGTGATGCCTCTTGAGCGAATACGGCCGGCAAATGCCGGCGGTATGTAATATCGGGACAGCCGCGACCTGGCTGCGGGGCTGAGTCGCGCCGCGCTTGACAACCCGCTCTCTTCGTCGCAACATGTAGCCGATGGCGGGCCGCACCGGACCGGCCCGCGCCTTGACGGAGACAATCTCAACCTGTCCCCGAGGTTCCTTGAATCAGTGAAATCCGGTCTCATTAAGGAGGCATTGATGACTAGCCACAGGTCCATCGTCCTGGTCACGATGGTGTTCGTCGCAGTCGCCGCCACGGCCTGCAAGAAGGCCCCGACCGAGGAGACGTTACCGCCGCAATTGCTGCTCGACAAGCTCGGCGTATCGGTCGTTCCCGGCGGGAGTGAGGAGGTCAGCGTCACGGCCACCGATGAGCAGGACTCATCCCGGCAGTTTACGGTCGCCTGCGATGACGAGGCGGTCGCTACGGTCACCACGACCGGCTCGACGATAACGGTCACCGGCCGGGGTTACGGGACCGCCAACGTGACGGTCACTTCTGATACTTGTGTCAGGATTCTGCCGGTCAAGGTCTACGACCCCAATGTGGTGGAGGCGGGGGAGCTGCTCATCGCATTCGCGGATGAGTTCGAGTATCGCTGGTGCTCGATGGGGTCGCCCGACACCTGGGATGCCTCATTCTATCATCCGGTGACGTCCAACGGCTATCATGCTCTCGGTTCATTTGGATTCCGCGGCTTCGGCGACCCGAAGGGAACAATGTCCGTAATGGTGGTGAGGGCGCTGCCCGGTTCCGACGCCCTGAAGCCTCCGGTTGACTACGATTCAGTCTGGAATACCCGGGGCTCAGCAATCGAGGATAACGGTTCATTGTGGACCCCGGTCCCGCCCCCGGGCTACAAGGCGCTGGGCACGGTGGCGCAGCGGGGCTACGGCAAGCCCAGCCTCGATGACGTCGTCTGTGTCAGGCAGGACCTGACGGTTCCCGGTGCCTGCGGCGACGGCGTTTTCTGGGGCAACAACGGTGCGGCGGAGTGCATGGCCTATTCCATCCTGCCGCCTGATGTCGGAGCGCATGATTCCAGCTACCTCCAGACGCGGACGTTCTCCGGCGCCCGGATTTCGCCCGACTCTACTGGTCATCCGGCCCTGCACGTTCTGAAGGTGAAACTGCCGATGATGCCGGAGGCGCCCGACCAGTCGTTTGCCCCCCGGCTCTCCGGCTACGACAAGCCACCCGACCAGACCGAACCGGTGATGGCGCGGGAAATGGCGGTGCCATGGACCACGGTCAGGGATGATGCGTCACATCCCGAGGGGTGGCGCTATGCCAACTCTCCCAACTACCGGGTGGAGCGAATGGTCTTCTACAAGCTCCTGTACCACAATTACAACCAGACTTCCGAAGTCCAGCCAAACAGCTACGAGATATCGTGCGGGGTCGAGAGCGAATCCAGCCAGGCCTACTCGGAGAAGACCGGTCTATCGCTGTCCGTGGCGCTCGGGGTCAGCTACAAGGGTGTGGCCTGGGGAGGCAGCCTGACCGTCACGGGCACCTACAGCCGCGAATTCGGCTACGAAACCCGAACTTCGGTCAAGGAGCTCGAGCGCACCACGACAACGACCGGACTGAACATCCCGCCCGGGAAGGCAGGCGCCATCTGGCAGAAGTACACCCGGTTCGTTGTGAAGCGGCACAACACGCAGCATCTCGAACCGGTCGCCACGATGGACTACCCCATGAACAGTTTTGTCACCGACGTGTATCCGCATGACGAATAGGCCGCCAGGTAGCGTCTGCGCGCATTCTGTGCTGAACGTGGTGAGAACGGCAACAGAGAGGGGCTGAAAATGAAACGGTTCTTCGCAGTGATGTCCGGTGCAATGGTCCTCGTGGTCGTCGCGGTCTCAGGCTGTCAGACGGCGAACAAACCACCCGAGACGCCTTCGGTGCCTTCCGGTCCGACAACCGGCAGGATGGACGCCGTCTGTGATTTCACGTCCGCCGCTACGGACCCGGATGACGACAGCGTGGCGATAAGATTCGCCTGGGGCGACGGCGATACGTCGGCGTGGAGCGGCCGCAGGTCTGGCGGCGATTCGATTACTGCGTCTCACGCCTGGGCAGATTCCGGCACGTATCGCGTGAAAGCTCAGGCCCGGGACGAAGACGATGCTGCCTCCGGCTGGTCGGCCGGGCGCGAGATACGGATCTCCGCAGGCGGAGGGAATGAACTTCCGAATACGCCTTCGACGCCCTCCGGCCCTGATACCGGCTTGACCGGCGCCGAGTACACCTTCGCCTCCACGGCCGCAGACCCGGACGGCGACAGCATCGCAATCAGGTTTGCCTGGGGCGACGGCGACACGTCCAACTGGAGCTCCTACGTCCCATCCGGAGACACGGTGGAGGAAGGCCATTCCTGGGCAGATTCCGGCACGTATTCGGTGAAGGCGCAGGCCATGGACGAGGCAAACGGCGTTTCCGACTGGTCGGCCGCGCATACGGTTAAGGTCTCGATTGACACTGCGCATACCTGGCCCAAGACATACGGCGGTACCGGTGACGAGAGCGGCAGGTCGGTCTACCCCACGGAAGACGGCGGGTGTATCATGGTCGGTTCATCCAACTCCCCGGGTACGGCCGGCGGATACGACGTCTATGTGGTCAAGACCGACAGCAACGGCAGCAGTGTCTGGCAGCGCTTCCTCGGTGGACAATCCTCGGACCACGGCTGGTCGGTTCAGCAGACCACGGACGGAGGCTACATTGTCGCCGGGGCGACGGAGTCATGGCAACCGGTCGGCGACCACAAGATGTATCTTGCCAAGCTGTCGGCAAGCGGGAGCACGGAATGGCAGCAGCAGCTCGGCTACGATGACGAGCCGGACGAAGCCTATTCAGTGCAGCAGACCCGCGACGGCGGGTACATCCTGTCCGGCTACACCAGAGACGGTAGCACCGACAATATCTTCCTGGTCAAACGACACGCGGACGGCTCCGGTCACTGGGCGGTCAAGAAGGGTTTTGGAGACAGCTACGAATACGGCTGGTGTGTGCGGCAGACCGCGGATGATGGCTACGTCGTGGTCGGCCAGACCGACCAGTACGGTGACGATGTTGACGTGTTCCTGGTCAAGGTGAGTTCGAGCGGCGAGACTGACTGGTACACGCACTTCGACCCCGGCAGCGGCCAAGGCAACGACTATGGTTACTCGATACGGCAGACATCGGACGGCGGGTACATCATCGCCGGGATGACCAATTTCCCGGGCACTGCCGGCGGATACGACGTCTATCTGGTAAAGACCGATGGCAGCGGCAACATCACCTGGCAGCGTACGTTCGGCGGGCAGTACAACGACGTGGGCTACTCGGCCATAGAGGTGCCGGGCGGCGGCTATATCGTAGCCGGCTACACCGGGTCTTTTGGTCACGGCGGAAATGATGTCTACCTGATCAGGACCGACGCCAGCGGCGACACGGTGTGGACGAGGACTTTCGGTGGGATAGGAAATGATGGAGCCTGTTCAGTGGAGCGTCAGTATGACAAGTATCTCGTGATGGGCAGCACCAGTTCCTACGGCGCCGGAAGCGACTTTCTCCTGCTGAAGGTGGATGCGAACGGCAACATCGTGAAATAGCCGGGGCGCCGAGGCGACGGCTCAACCGGATTCCGTCAGAGTCAGACAGCCACCCCATCCAATGACATGACGGCGGCTTCCGATTCCAGATTGCCGATCGGCAGAGCGGACGAGGATGGCTGACGGCTTGCGGCTGGCAGCTTGCGGCGCTCGGCGGGACGGGGCAGGCCGATTGCAGACTCCCGGGCTAGGCGGGCTGCGGATGACGGCTTCGTGACTTGGCACATCGTTGGCTGGTCGGGGTGGTGGGTTGGCGGCGCGGGCGGTTGTGCCGCCTCTGTCCGCCTGTAAGTAATGCTTGACAGAGGGACAGCCCGGCCGAGAATGAGGCGTGGGCGGCCGACCAAAGGCGGCCGCTAGGGTCCGAAGGAACTCCAGATTGCCCTGCGGGGCAGAAAGGACTCGTATATGCCGAGAGGACAGGCCCTCATGAAGAGGACCGTGAAAATGACCGATGAGATGCAGCCGGTGTTCGGCCCGGGCAAGGTCATCAAAGTCAGTGACCTGAACAAGAAGCTCTGGGCGTACATCAAGAAGAACAAGCTGATGACCGGCGAAGGCCCGCTGATGAAGCGCTCCATCAAGGTGACCGAAGAGATGAAGCCGGTGTTCGGCTCCAAGGCCACCGTCAAGATCGGCGAGATGATGAAGCTGCTCTGGGTCTACATCAAGAAGAACAAGCTCTTCTAGACCGTCCTTCACCGGGTCCCGGGCTCGCGCGGAGAAGAAACCCGCTCGGGCCCGGGCCCTTTTCGCGGCGTAGCCGAGAGTGACCAGTGACCAGGTGCCAGTTTCCAGTCCAGCGGCAATGACAAAGCGCCGAGTACCATCCGAGCACGAATGGCGGAGCCGGACGAAGTCAGATGTCGGATGTGAGATGAGAAATGTGAGAAGTCCGGACGGCGGTCGGCGGTGTACGGCGTGCGGACTACGGTCTACGGTGTGCGGTCGGCGAAGAAGAGGGCGGTGACCGGCTGGCCGTCGGGGCCCTTTCCTTCGTAGGAGTCGTGCTCGTTTCCGAGGTCGGGAACGTCGCCGGCGCGGACCGCTTCACGGTAGAACTCGAATGCACGCGCCGGCGAGATGCCATCCGGTTTGGCGCGGATGTGCCGGATATAGACCCGGGCGACTGAGCGCGACTCGCCGGGGTACTTGAGCCCGACCAGCCGGCGGGCGTAGAGCGCAGGGTTGTCCGGCCCGGCCGGTTCGGCAAGGACGAACGCCACGATTGACAGTTCGGTTCCGGCGGCGCCGTGCGTGGCCGCGTAAGTCTGCGGCGAATCTGCGTCGAAGAAGCGATAGGGCCGGGCAGTGGTTGAGAACCAGCTCCGGTCGGGCAGGAGCGAGAAGGTATCATTGAGCAGTCGGTCGAGCACCAGCCGGAACGTGTTGACCGGGGTGATTGAGTCGTAGAAGCGGCGGACGGTGTCGCCGGGCAGACGCACGGCGTTGAGTATCGCCATCCGCTCCGGCCATTGGTCCGGTTCCGGGTCGTCCCAGTTGAGAATCGAGCCGGGGCCGTGGTCGGCCTGCAGGATGATGACCGGGGGACGAGGCGAGGCCGCCAGAATCCGACCGACCATTTCCTGTGCTTTGGCGTCAATAAAGGCAACCTGGTTCCGATACCCCGCGACGTAGTCGCGCCACACTTCATCTTCGTCAATTGAGCCGAAGCCGCCGGCCGCGTTCATCGTGAAGAACCCTCTGGGGTTGACCTTCTCGCCGTGCGGGCCGAAGACAAACGGCGGGTGCGGGCTGACGATGTGAGCGAACGCGAACACCGGGTGCGCGAGCCGGGCAACGTCGGGCAGGTGGCGCAGCGGGTAGAGGACGCTCTCGCGATGGAGGTCGAACTGGGACTTCTTGAATAACCGGTTGAGAACAAGCGGCAGCGCGGTCGTGCTGATGAGGACGTTCGCAAACTCACTCAGGCCCCAGCGCGGGGCGAGGTGAATGTCGGCGTTCTTCAGGTCGGTGCCGCCGTAGCCCGACGCAAAGGATACGATGGTGTATCCGCGCTGCCGGAGTTCTTTCACGACCCGGCTGTTGCCAATCATGTGCACGATGGCCAGGCGGTTGTCGGACTCCGGGCCGGCGCGGCGCGCCACGGAGTCGAGGTACATCATGTTGAGGGAGGATGCCAGCGAAAGGTAGGTCTGCGAGTAGTTGGCGCGGCTTGCCCCGGCGACGTGGAACCCGTTTTCTTCGAGCCAGCGGGTGAAGCCCGAGTCGTCGTAGTCGTAGACATCTTTCAGCACGTCGGTGCGGGCGTGGGCGTCGAGGATGACGTAGTAAATGTCGGGCAGGTCCTTCGCGTCTGTTCGCGCCGGCCGGGCCGCGCCGCCCGACGGGCCGTTGCGCACAAGCGCCGGCACGCCGGTGACGAGGTTGATGGCGACCAGCGCCAGGGAGACGAGATTGAGGAAGACCGTCAGCCCGCCGAATTCCCGCCGCGGCCGGCCGAAGAGGAGAATGCCCGTGAGCATCACCCCGGCGGCCGCCGCTGGCAGGAGCCACGGCGCTGTCCTCGGACCGATGACGGCGTTGACGCGGCCATAGAGAAAGAAGAGCACGATGAACAGCGATACGACAAGCGCGGACCGGCGGCTGTTTCTCATCACCAGCCAGAGGAGCAGCCAGAGCGCAAGCGACGCGACGAACGAGAACAGAAGCGGCAGCAGGAGTTCGGACGGGGTTATCGGCAGCTTCGCCGCGTTGTGAACATAGAGGAAGAGTATCGGGGTCAGGGCGAAGAGGAGGTGGTGGACAGGGAAGGGTCTTTTCAAGTGGCAGCAGGAGAGTCGGATGGTTCAGGATTCAGAGTGCAGAAGGCAGAATGCAGAATGGTCGTCATCGGTTTGAGGGGCTCGCGAAGAAGAGAGCGGTTACGGGTTCGAGCGAGGGGCCCGGACCTGAGTAGCTGGCGCAGGTATCGCCAAGGTCGGGCATGCCGCCCGATTTGACGTAGCTTCGATAGAGGTCGAGGGCCGCGCCGATGGAGGGCGCCTTGGCAACGGTCCTGATATAGGTGTCGTCGAGTTGCCGGCTCGCGCCGTAATACCTGATGCCGGTGATGCGCCGGCCGTAGTAGCTCGGGTCGGTTGGCGGCTTTTCGGCGGCGGTGAAGATGACGGCGATGACGCCGCTCGAACCGGGCATTCCGGCGTAGGACGCCGGGTTGTCCACGTCGTAGAAGACGTAGGGTTGCGCCATGGTCGAGAAGTAGCTCTTGTCCGGCAGCAACGGGTAGTCGGTGGCGAAGAGCCGGTTGAGAATCAGCCGGAAGGTGTTGACCGGGGTAATCGAGTCGTAGAAGAAGGTCGTGTCGCCGGGGAAAAGACACGCGTTGAGTATCGCCATCCTCTCGTAGACCTGTTCAGGGCCGACGGCGGCCTGGTGCAGGACCAGGCTGCGGCCGTGGTCGGCCTGCAGGACTATGACCGGAGGGCGCGGGGACGCGGCCAGGATGCGGTCAATGGTCTCTTCGAGTTTCAGGTTCAGGAACGCGACCTGGCCGAGGTATGCCTTGTTGAAGTCTTCACGGGCCCGGGCGCCTCCGACCGCCTGGAACTGGTCGTCGTCAATGAACGAAAAGTAGCCCGGCGGGTTGACCTTCTCGCCGTGCGGGCCGAACACAAATGGAGGGTGGGCAAACAGCATATGACAGAAGACGAAGACCGGGCGGCCGGCTCGGGCTGCCTGCGGCAACATGCGCAACTGGAACATCAGCAGGTCGCGCTGGACATCGAACTGGGAGCGGTGGGTGAGTAGCTCGATGAGCGGCGGCAGCGGGGTTGTGGCGAGCAGGACGTTCTGGAATTCACTCAAGGCCAGGCGTGGAGACAGGAAGATGTCAGCGTTCCGGAATTCGGTGCCGAGGAAGCCGGAGGCGAAGCTGATTGTCGTGTAGCCGTGATGTTTCAGGATGGCCATCACCCGGCTGTTGGCGGTGAGGCCGGCGAGCGGGCCGCGGTTGGTTGAACCGGGACGGATGAGCGCGGCCAGCGAGTCGAGATACATGAAGTTGAGCGACGACGCGAGGGAGAGGTAGGTCGAGGCGTAGTTGGGGCGGCTGCGCGCGGCGACGCTGAAACCGCGCGACTTCAGGAAGTCGATGAACTGCGAGTTGTCGAATCCGAAGCGTTCCTTCATTATGTCGGCGCGGGCGTAGCCGTCGAGAATGATGTAGTAGATGTCAGGGTAGTCACGGCCGGCGATTCCGAAGGGAGCAGGACCAGCATCGCTGCGGGACGCGCGGTGCTGCAGGACGGGCAGGGCCGTGACCACGTTCACGAGGACGATGGCGGCTGCCGCGATGTTGAGGAGAACGGTGAAGCCGCCAAGGCTGCGCTTCGTCCGTATCGCCAGCCACGAGCCGAGTATCCACAGGACGAGCCATGCGGGCATCAGGTACTCGTGGCGGGCCAGTATGTTGACCGCGGGCGTTCGGGCGATTGCGGAGAAAGCTCCGCCGTACAGGGAGAGGAGGAGGACGAACAGCGACGCGATTATGCCGGCCTTGAGCCAGTCACGCAGGATGAGACCGAAGACGACAAGCACAAGGGTTGCCAGCACGACCGACACCGCCAGCGGCAGCAGCAGCTCGTGCGGGCCGACGGGCAGGTTGGTGACGCTGTGGCCGAACAGAAACAAAACGGGTGAAGCGGCGAGGAAGAAGGGGTGAACCGGGAACGGACGCTTCACACGGTGCTTGCGTCCGGCGCGGCGGGTCGCTTCTCCATCAGGTAGATGGTGCGTTCCGAGCCGTGAACGGGTGCGGAGTCGACTACGGCAAAGGTGCTGCTGAAGACCCGCTCAAAGGCCTCACGGGTGTAGTCGGGGAAGATGTCTTCCCTGGTGGCGAGCAGGCGTTGGACCTGCGAGTCGGACTTGGGCACAAATTCGATGATGAGGGTGCGGCAGATTCCGGCCAGGAAGTCCGCAATCCGGTCAAAGGGCAGGTTGTTGCCAATCGCCAGGTGGTGTACCAGCGCGAGAGCAAGCGCCGTGTCGCAGGGGCCGCGCTCGATAAGCGACTGGCGTTCACGATTCTGCCAGCCGATGGCCGGGCTGGGGTTGGTCAGGTCAGAGAGCAGCGGCAGCAGGCTTCGCTCTTCCCGTTTGCGGCAGTCCAGGTAGTTGAGTTCGACCGCCGCCGGGTCGATGTCAAACGCTATCGTCGGGATACCGCGGTCGGACGCGATGCGGCTGAAGCGGCCGGTGTTTGCCCCGAGGTCCCATACCGTTTTCGGACGCGCCTTCTCCAGGTAGTCGGCGACGAGCCGGGCCTTGTGCTCAAGCGATGCATCGGTGTAGTTCGTGGCCGCGTAGTAGTCGGCCCACTCGGTGCCTTCCGGCTTCCAGGCGAGTCTTCTCGTTGTTGATTCGAGGTTGTCAATGAGCCCGAGGAATGCCATGCGGCTCATCTTGCGACCGGCCGGCTTTGCCGGTTTGTCCGCGTACTTCTGCTGGGCCTGAGCGTGGAGGTGGAGGTGGGTCGCGAGGCCCAGACTCAGGCGCGTCCTTGACGGCAGGAGGTGACTCGCGAGGTCGAGCGGTATGCCGTCGATGTTCACCCGCATGAGCTGGCTGAGACGGACGTCGGTGTGACTCATGAGCGCCAGCGGTGCGAGAAAGTGCTGGCAGAACTGACGGTAGGCGACCCAGGGCTCGCCTTCGCGGTAGCGTTCGAAAGAGAGCGTGTCAATCAGGACAGGACGGCATCCGCGGAACTGAATGTTATACGCGCTGGCATCCTTAAGCGACATCCCGTGCTCAATGGCCGTTTTCTCGATTGCCAGCGTGGCCAGCGCCGCGTCCTGCAACTGGCTGAAGCTCCACTCGTAAGCATACGATATGAACGGAATCGGTTCGGGCCGGATGAGCCTGGCGCCGTCGCGTGACACCTCCGACTCGGGCATTTCCTCATGTGGTATCAGTAGCCCCTTTTCGGTAAGAAGGTGGTAGAGGCCCGACTCCATAAGTTTATTGTAGTCAGCAAGATAGCTGTCGTTGATTTGACGGTAGAGCCGGCCGTCACGGCGGAACAGGAACCCGCTCGGGTCGCGAAACGAGCCGGGAACAGGAAGGTCAGTTCCCCGGACCGGCATCGTGTTTCCGGGGAGCGAACAACCGCTTGACGAACGCGACGACTCTCTTCCAGAAAAGCCCGACGGCGAACAGCCCGCCCAGCAGGCCGCCAAGGAGGAGTTGCAGAATGTAGCTGCCGGTGCCTGGGTCGAGGTAGCCATAGGCTAACCGAAGCAGGACTGGAGAGAGAAGCACAGCCAGTACGATGGTCGGAAGCGAGAAGCGGCGAAATGGGGTCATGACAGCTTTCAGATTCTAGCCACCCGCACGCGCCGTGTCAATCGCGCTGCACGACGGCATGAGCAACACTGCCGACAGAACAACCGGTGCAGCTTATCCAGGAGCAAAGCCGGAAGCTCACCATGGTGCAAACCCGACTGCTACGGGTACGAGCTCAGTACATCGGCAACAGGTTACTGCCAGGACGTAGATTCCACCGATTCCACAGATTCTCCGGACGCGGAGAGTGAACCGGCGATGCAAGCAGATTCCGGTCGCGCAGCCAGTCACCGCTTTGGAGTGC
>Ga0116202_10000963_pt1 | contig 16685 bp, 15 predicted proteins | sample LakKivw325mmetaG_FD_94479 | JGI IMG/M metagenome (GOLD analysis project Ga0116202, IMG submission 94479) | Anoxic lake water microbial communities from Lake Kivu, Rwanda to study Microbial Dark Matter (Phase II) - Lake Kivu water 325m metaG | ecosystem: Environmental > Aquatic > Freshwater >...
ACGAGCCGTTTCGGCCTGCCCTTGACCTGGTAGAGCTCCAAGCCGCCAGGGCCGATGAAGTTGAAGATGATCTTGAACGAATTCTCGGCATACGCCTCGGCGAGCCGCGGCTTGTACCGGAAGAAGGCTTTGAGGAAGTTCTCCTCCACTACTTTGCGATCAGATCGTTGAGGATCGAAGCACTCGACGCTCACGCGCATCACCGTCTCGCCTTCATCGTCACCGCCGTAGAGGAACGCTTCGTACTCGCCCGTGAGGTACTCCATGTTCTCGCGCTGGAAGACGCCGCGTTCGACGTCCACACGGTTGAACGGCGTCTCGGCGACCCAGAAGGTCTCGGCCTCGCGCTGCGGGTTCAGTACCCTTACATGCGTTCTCCCACAGGGGCACCGGTCGCGTGTGAGCACCACGGTCGTGTCCTCTGTATCGTAGTTGAGGAGGAGCGTGCCGCACTTCTCGCCCACCGGGAGGAGTGTGGAGCACGATGCGCCCGCATTCGCCCTCGGGCACGAACCCGCCGAAGTGCGGATCGTACACATCCAGATGTACCAGGTCTTCAGGCACGTGGAGGCCCTTCAGCGCAGTGCATTCGCCACACATCGTGCCCTCGGTGCTCCCGTAGGTATTGTAGACGTCACAGCCCCAGAGCTCCGCGAGGTATGCACGTGACTCATCGGCGAAACTCTCTCCACCGACCACGAGCCGCTTGACGCTCGAGTCCTGTGGCGGGAGCTGCTCCAGCGTCATCCGCCGTGCGAGCCGCAGGAGTTTGAAGACACTGCCTACCAGGCCTGTGGGCTGGTACGATTTGAGGATCCGAACCGGGAAGGTGCATTTCCCTTCCGGGATGATGGTCATCCCGATCTTCTGTGCGGCGAGCGTCATTGTGTTCGCGCCCACATTCATCCCGTAGGAGGCGCAGACCACGACGCGATCTCCGGGCCCGAAGCCCTGCGAGACGAAACTGCGTGCGTACTTCTCCGCGTACCGTTGCCAGTCCTCCCAGGAGAGGAAGAATGCCTTGGGCGTGCCGCTGGTCCCGCTCGTCTCGTGGAGCGTGAAGATCTCAGGCCAGTCGCGGCTCCGGAACTCGAACTCCGCAGTCTCCAGCGGCTGATGCTCGCGGATCGTCTGACCGGAGATAATGGGCAGTTCCTGCAGATCTTCGTGGGTTCGCACGTCGGCAGGTTGAATGCCGTGCTCACGGAACCACTTCTTATAGAACGGCGAATGCTCGTACGCGTAGTTGACCGTATAGCGGATGCGTTCGTCAACGAGCGCGTCGAGATCTCCTCGTTCCATCGTCTCGATGGCTTCGTTAAAGAACCGTTTTCCGGAGTTCATTCCTTACGTAAACCTAAGGCGTTTACGATTATATAGCTCGATAATCCCAGAACCATTCCGCCACAGGCGGGCTTTGCGCATGATCTGAAAGCAACACTGTCAGCATTTTATCGTGCCAATCTTACTAGAACTAAGAGCACCGTGATCACGTTACGCTACGAGAAAGGGACGCTCGCCGTTACGAGCAATTTCAAGCTGCCGCACACCGTATGGGATACGCGCTCGGGCGTTTACCGCTGCTTACCCCTCTTCTATCGAGAATTAACCGACTATTTGCAGCTCTCCCGGCTCGACTACGAAGACGACGTGCTTGATCTCCCACCGATGCCGCAGTTAACCGAAGCACTCAAGCTGCGTGATTATCAAACCGAGGCGCTGCAGCGCTGGCTGCGCACGAACCAGGGCGTCCTGGTGCTGCCGACCGGCGCGGGAAAGACGATCATTGCGATAAAGGCAATCGCAACGCTGAACGTCCCCACGCTGGTCGTCGTGCCAACCCTGGAGCTCGTGAAGCAGTGGCAGCGTGAGCTCGAAGCACGGTTAAACATAGAACCAGGCACATACAGCGGCGAATCCCATATTCTGAAGCCGATAACCGTAGCAACCTACGATACCGCGTATCTGCGCGCCGAAGAGCTCGGGAACAAGTTCCTGCTCCTCGTCTTCGATGAGGTACACCATCTGCCCTCGCCCGGCTATTCCACTATCGCGGAGCTCTTCGTCGCCCCGTACCGACTGGGCTTGACGGCCACGTACGAACGCGAGGACGGCCGGCACACGGACCTGGAGCGGCTGGTCGGTGGTAAGATTTACGAGATAGGCGTTGAGAAACTAACCGGAAAGCACCTGGCGGAATACACGACACGGAAGATCGTTACTGACCTGACGGATGAGGAACGGGCGGAGTATGAGAAGCATTATGTGGTCTTCACCGATTTCCTCAAGACGAAACGGATCATCCTGCGAACTCCACGGGACTTCCAACGGTTCGTCATGCGCACCGGGCGCGATCCGAAGGCGCGTGAAGCGCTGCTGGCACGGAATCGGGCGCGACAGATCGCATTGAATTCACGCACCAAGTTGGATGCGCTCGCTAAGATTCTGACGGAGCATCCCGGTGAACGCACGATCATCTTCACCGAGCATAACTCGCTCGTCTACGCGATCTCCCGAGAGTTTTTGATACCCGCGATCACGCATACCACGCCGAAAGAGGAGCGGGCGGAGGTCCTCGAGAAGTTCCGGGCCGGGCAGTACCGGAGGATTGTCACCTCGAAGGTGCTGGAAGAGGGCATTGACGTGCCCGAGGCCTCGGTCGGGGTGATCCTGAGTGGCAGCGGGAGCAAACGCGAGTACAAGCAGCGGCTGGGCCGCATCTTGCGGAAGAAAGAGGGTAAACTGGCGATCCTCTATGAGATCGTCTCGAAAGGGACGACGGAGATCGGGATCTCGCGGAGGCGGAAGAGTACCGTGACTGATTCGTCTTAATCCGAAGCACGATTGACGTAAACTTTTAACGTGCTTCAGAACAAAGAAGAAATCATGGAACTCATTTCGATTCCCATTCTCATCAGCAAAGAAGGTACATGGTTTGTGGCATCGTGCCCGCTCCTTGACATAGGCACGCAGGGAAGGACCGAGGAAGAAGTGAAAGAGAATATGGCGGATTTAATCGAAGAGTACCTAGAAGATCCCGACACAGCAAAACCTGACTTGGAGGCTATTTCGTCAACGTCAATCACTCTGACCTCCGTTCCCATCAAGATACGAGGTGTTTATCGTGGCACTGGAACTTCGCCCGCTACCACAGCATGAGGTCATAAAAATCCTTGAAACGAACGGATTTAGCCGCGTCCGATCACGAAAGCATATAGTATCTAAGAGGAGAGACACTGAAAAACAAACAATAAGGTATTTTTAAAAAATGAGACACTATAAATAGGAGGTGATATGAATGAGGTTCAGTGATGTCAAGCAATTATATTACATCACCCATGTCAGGAATGTCCCCTCCATACTGAAGCATGGCATCCTCTCTCATGAGCGTGTTGAAAGAGAGGGGTTAGAGTACCGTCCCATTTATGATGCCGAAATCGTTGGAAGGCGTAAAGAAATTCGGACACCTGATGGTAGAGATCTTTGGGATTTTGCCAATCTTTACTTCCAAGCCCGAAATGCGATGCTCTATCGCGTAGTGACCGAAAAGAGCGCTGATGAAATAGCGGTTCTCGCGGTCAACAGAGATATCCTTACCATAAAACGGCCGGATTTGTTTATCTCTACCGGTAATGCTGCAAGCGTAGGAAGTAATATCCTCCCTAAAAAAGAAGGGTTGGCCAATATTGACGCTAATGTCCTGACTATGGAATATTGGACGGTAGAGGATGGTTCAAAAAGAAAGATGATGGCTGAGTGTCTAGTTCCAGACAGCGTGCCATCTTCCTTAATTGAAACGATCTATGTAGCAAGTCACCGGGCTGCGGAGCAGGTGAAAGCGGAAGTACCCCAGACAAACATACCGATCATTCCTGAGCCGTATATGTTTTTCCAACCTTATAATAAAATAGATCTCACTTCCAACCTTTCCCTTATCGAGGGAGATATGCTATTTTCTCGGCTGCATACACTTACCATAAGTGTGAACATTGTTGGCATCATGGGGAAAGGACTTGCTTCGAGGGCGAAATATCAGTTTCCTGATGTTTATGTATTTTATCAAGACTTATGCCGAAAGAAAACCCTGCGAATGGGCAAGCCGTATCTTTATAAACGTGAATACGAATACTCATTCGATTATCAATTGGCAGACGACCCGTTAACCTTGTCCAATGCGAATTTGGAGACCTGGTTCCTCCTATTTCCAACGAAACGCCACTGGCGCGAGCGGGGTGACATACATGGCATTGAGGAAGGATTGCAATGGCTTGTAGATAATTATAAAGGAGAAGGAATTAAATCACTGGCGCTCCCAGCTCTTGGGTGTGGGCTTGGTTGGTTGGAGTGGCGTGAGGTAGGCCCGTTACTCTATAGATACCTTGCAACACTTGAGATCCCCGTTTGGATCTATTTACCCCGAGAGAGAAAGGTTCCTGACCAAGAACTTACAAAAGAGTTCTTAGAACGAGAAGGATTGGCTCGGTTCACTCGTGCCACGTGAAGAGAAGAAGATGGACGCCCAGGAAAGCAAATAAAGGGACCTCAAATGATCGGTGACGGCAAATTACGTGAGGCGCCTAGCACCCAGGTTAGGTAGGCACCATGCTCCCCAGTGAACTCCTCATCACGCGGACGAAAAAGGACCGAATCCATCCGGATTTCCTGCAGGTGGATGCGGAGCAGCTGGAGCTGGCCGAGGAGCTCATCAGCGTGTACCAGCAGTTTGTGGGCACGAAGAAGGGCGAGCTCAACGATTTTATGGAAGAGTTCGAGCAGGGTCTGGAGTTCAAACGCATCCGCGGCTTGAGGACGCTGCTGGAGCGCCGGTGCACCTTCGTCTCGAAGCATGTAGTCGCGCCCGTAGAGGCACGGCGGGCGGTATTTCACGCGGCCAACGCTCAAAACGTGACGTCTCAAGCCGAGCGAATCGTGGTGATTACTGCTGTTGCGGGAGAACTGAACGTTTCCGCGAGTGATCTGGAGCAGTCGCTCTGGGCCGATCTGGACGCGGAAGTGTTCCTGGAGCAGTTTGAGCCGCTGAGGCCCGAGGAGTTGCTGCGGTGGTACAACCTCTCGTTAGCGCAGACGCTGCTCTTCAGGGCAACTGGTATGACCCTGACGATCATGGACCGTACGCCAGCGCTCTTCCGGGCGATCAAGTATTTCGGGCTGATGTATTTGCCCGAGGGCGGGCAGAAGATACGGATCGAGGGCGCGCCGTCGTTACTCAAGCTGAGCGAGCGATACGGCACGGCGCTCGCCAAGCTGCTGCCCCTGATCGTCAGAAGTGGGAACTGGGCGCTCGACGCCGAGATCGTGGTTCGGAGGGAGAACACGCCGCGGATCTACCATTTTCTGCTGGACAGCCGCGATAAGCATGTGGTGACGAGCGACGAGGGAAAGGGGGAAGAGGTAACAACCACATTTGACAGCAGCGTCGAGCAGAAATTCTACACTGAGTTCGTCTCGTTACCGATCGCGCAGCGGTGGGAGCTTGTGCGCGAGCCGGATGTCATCGTAACGAAGGGGGGCGTGCTCATCCCGGACTTCAAATTCGTCCATAAAGAATTGAGCCTGGAGACGTATTTCGAGATCGTGGGCTTCTGGACCGAGGAATATCTCAAGCGGAAACTGGCGAAGATACGGGCATTGCCGTTCACGATGCTCGTGGCCATTGATAAAAGCTTAGCGTGCTTCAACTTCGAGCCCTTCGGGTTCGGGCTGGAGCAGCCGCTCATCCTCTACAGCAAGAAGGTGCCGGTTGGCGAGGTTGTCCAGTACTTAACGGCACTTGAACGAGAGGCAGTCACGAAGCAGGTGGCATCCCTGAAAGAGCAGGCAATAGAGCTTACAGGGGATATTATTCCGATTAAAGACCTGGCGAAGAGGTACGGGATGGGTCAGGATACCGTGCGAGCGAGCATGAAGGATCCGGAGTACGTGGTGTTCAAGGAGGTTTTCGCCAAGCAGAAGCTGCTGCGAAAAGTGAAGGAGAAGCTGGTGGCTGTCGAGAAGTACGTGGAGGCACGCAACATCATCGAGGAGGCAGGGCTAAGGAATGCGGATGAGGTGCTGGCGCACTTCGGATTCAGGGTGCAGTGGAAGGGGTTGGATCCAGGTGCGGCAACCATTACGCTTCAATAAGTGGTGTTAAACCTCAAAAAAATTCTAACTATGCGAGTAAGCAGCGCAAAGCGTCGGAGATACATGCACGTTCGACTTTAGCCGCTGGTTATGCATTCCTATCAACCATTTACTGCCCCAAGCTTCCTATCAGTGATCTGCCTTATTATGGCAGTAGTCGACCCCCAGTCAATTTCAGATAATTTGTTTGTTTTTGGAATGTGTACCGTAAATTCTCTTTGATTTTCAGTATGATGATGCCTAACGTCTCTCAAAAAAATCCAATACGCTTCGTTCTCTAACTCTACGTATTTTACGAGCATTACAACTGTCAAAAGACTACGAAGATAATTATATGTCGATATCTTTAATTGAATAGTTTCTTCGTTTTCATGCCCACTGCTATTTCGTGATGCTTTCAATTGGACAAGTAATTGCAATCCTTTTAGCTCTCCATTTTCCGCGATACCAATCTCGAAGTCTACGCCGTAATCATTTTGAGGCCGATTGACAGGCCAGCTTTGAGGTATATGATTACGTAAGAATGTTTCGGATTTCTGTTCAATGATATGCGTTTCATGTCTGATTGGATATGGCATCGTTAAGTCTTCCTAAAAGCATAACATTCACTTTTCCTCGCGGGTGCGGTATCTCCCTCCCTTCGGTCTCCGCGACTTCCAGCCACAGTTCGATAGCGATTTTAATCTCCCGTAACGCCGCCTCCTCTGTCTCGCCAAATGCCGAGCAGCCGGGTAACTCGGGCACCACCGCAATGTACCCTTCGTCCTCGTCACTATAGAAGATCTCGATCGCGTATTTAGACATCGCTTTTCCCTCCACGTGAATGAAGAGCATAAAGGGATTTAAGAGTAAAAGAAGATACGTATGAGAAGGAAAGAAGTAAACATGGCAGAGCAAGTCGAGAGCGGCTTTCAGAGGGAGAAGTTTAAGCAGGTGCTCCATTACCTCATCTTCAAGTGCGGCTCGCTGGAGAACGTCGGGAAGACCGTGCTCTTCAAGCTCCTCTACTTCTCGGATTTCGATTACTACGAGCTCTACGAGGAGAAGTTAACCGATGAATCGTATCGCAAGTTGGAGCACAGGCCCGCTCCGAGCCATTTTGACGACGCGGTGCGGGAACTCGAAGTCGAGGGCAAAATTGAAACGACGGTTGCGACATTCGGAACGTTCGATCAGCAGAAATTTCTCCCCGTTAAAAAGCCATCGCTGGATCTGCTCACGGCAAATGAGCTCCAGGTCATCGAGAACGATATCGCGAAATACTGCAGCATGAACGCAAAACAGATAAGTGCATTTTCGCACAGAGACATACCATATAAAGCAACTGCTGAGGGCGATATTATCGACTACGAATTGGTATTCTACAGAGACGTCCTGTTCTCTGTCCGAGAATACGAAGATGACCGAGTTCTTGCAGGTCGATGAATTCGCGAAGGACCTGAAAAAGTTGCGTAAAAAGTTCAGGAACATAGACCGCAAAACCTGCCAAAGCATCCAAAAGTGACTTTTAAGTGCGAAAACGTTATTCCACTATCCTATGTTCACCGAGCTCACCGAAGGCACCACCAGGATTTTAGTACCGAAGCAGCACCGTACCCGATCCATGTTCTACAATCCGAAGATGGAGCTCTGCCGCGACATTGACGTCGCGAGCATTGCCGTTTTCGCCGCCTCGTATCCTTCCCAACCGCTCAGTTATGTCGAAGCCCTTGCCGGCACCGGGGCCCGTGGCGTTCGCGTCGCCAACGAGGTCGGCCTCCGCGTTACGGTGAACGATCACAGCACGCCCGCCTTTGAGCTGATTCAGCACAATATCGCCTTGAACGGCGTAGAAGCGCGGGCAACGGCATCGCACGAGAACGCGAATGTGCTCTTACATCGAACTCCGTTTGACCTTGTGGATCTCGACCCCTTCGGCTCGCCCGTGCCATACCTCGATGCCGCTTCGCAGTCGGTAAAGAAGTTGCTGCTCGTCACGGCGACCGATACCGCGCCGCTCTGCGGGGCGCATACCGGCGGCCTCCGGAACTACGGCGCGCGACCACTGAACACGGAATACCACGCGGAGCTGGGCACCCGCGTCCTCCTCGGCGCGGTCACCCGCGAGCTTGCCCGGCATGATAAGGCCGTCCAGCCGCTGCTCTCCTACGCCTCTGCACATTTCATCCGGCTCATCATACGCATAGAGCACGGCGCGAAGAAGGCTGATGCGAGCATACAGCGGCTCGGGTTCATCGCGCACTGCTTCGCCTGCGGCCATCGATTCGCCTTTCCGTACGCCGAACTGCTGGAGCAGTCCGTGACGACGACCTGCGCGCTCTGCGACCACCGGATGCGGCTCGCAGGTCCGCTGTACCTGCATCCGCTAAAGGTGCGTGAATTTTGCGAACGCGTGCACGAAGAAGTAGGACGGCGACCGCTGGGCACGAAGCGTGAGGCGTTGAAGATCCTCTTTACGGCCGGCCGCGAGCTGGACATACCCTTCTTCTACGAGCATCATGCGCTCTGCAAAGCACTGCGCATCCCGCCACCCCCAATCACCGCGCTCATCGACGCGCTACAGGAACGCGGCTTCTCAGCGAGTAGAACCCAATTCTCCGATACCGGGCTAAAGACGGACGCGCGGCTAGATGAGCTAAAAGCGCTGCTGGATAGGTTGTAACCCGCACTCTATCGATCGATCGGAAAGCTTTTTACAGCCCAGTGCGTTCTACGTAGTAAGGTACGGAGAGGAGGAAGGAGATGAAGGTACCCAATACCGGGGAGAATTTGAAGAAGTGCATCTGCCCGAGCTGTCCCAGTTATACCGAGTGCATGAAGAGCGGTATGGAAGGGCTCTTCTGCGCGCGCGGAAAGTCCGCCTGCGAGCTCGACCGGCTCGGCTGCATCTGCAACCAGTGCCCAATCCAGAGCGAGTATCTGCTCTTCGGCGGCTATTACTGCGCCATGGGGACCGAGTGGGACGAAGATTTCGGGAAGGCCGTCAGAACGCTGATCGGCACGGCCTTTGTTCCGCTCAAAGTGGCCGCGGAGATCGCGAGCGATTATACCAAGACCCTTGAGGCCGCCATACCCCAGCCCACCAAGATCGCTTCGTCCATTATCGATATGCGGATCAGCACCCTGAAAACGATCACGAAGGCGATCGAGAAAGAGACCGCGCTTCTGGAGCAATACAAGAAGAAGCTCGAAGCAGAAGAGGAGAAGAAGCGGGAAAAGGTAAAAGTAGAGAAATAAAAAGGAGTGCCGGGGGCGGGATTCGGACCCGCGACCTCAGCATTATGAGTGCCGCGCCCTAACCAACTAGGCCACCCCGGCGTCCGGTTCAGCTCAGCTCGCTGTACTCTCCCCGAGCTCACGACGCAGATCCCCTATCGTCGCCACGCGTTCCGCGACCGCATCATGCTGATGGATGCTCTCCTCGTTGAGCTGCGTTAAGGTAACGATAGAATCCTCCGGGAGGTACTGGAACGTCTCCACCACGTGCTTCGCCATTTCGCGCACGCAGTCCTCGACGAACATGGGACGTCGATGCGCGTCAATCACCAGCTTTGCCTCATCCGGCCGCTTCAGGAGCTCGTACGTCTTCGCACTCATCGAGCGCTCAATGATCCCGATGATCTTGTCCAGCGGGACTTTGTAATTGCCCTCCACCTCAATGGAGATGAAGCCGCGGCCGCGTTGATTATGCGTGGCGAGCGGAATGCTCTCGAGGAACGTGTTCACGTTTTGCTCCGAGACGCCCAGCTTCAGGAGGTTTTCCGTGGCCTTCTCCCGCATGAGCTCCTGGGCACATGGACACGCGGTCATACCCACGATCTCCGCGCCGATGATCTTCTTGATGCTCACACCGCTCACCGGGCTGTCTGGCGGGCAGCGGAAGGCACGCGCCTCCGCAAAGATGGTCGCGGGCTCATGGCAGAGGTTCCGCATCACCGGCGTTCGACGCATCAACATGTACTCGCTCTTCATCCCCACCTCAGCAACCGTGGCATACTGGTGACGGTCGAGCAATCGCCGCGCTACCTCACTGCAGAGATCCTCGACATCGTAGACCGGCTTGCTCATCGCCTCATCAAGCACCTCGTACATCGCTTCGAAGTTCCGCGACATGTTCGCGCCTTTAATCTCACCCGGGAGATCGACGAAGATGTGGAAATTCGAGACGAGAACGATTGGCCGTTTACCGCCATCACGAGCCACCTCCACCAATTTCTTCACGTTCTTCACGCCCACTCGCGTCAGATTGATCTTGATATCAGGGCTGCAGGCTTGCACATCGAGCAGATTCGGCGTCATTCCTCTCGGGTACTATGGGTTCTTGGGCATTCGTATTTAAATAAGATGTAATCGTGCTCAGCAACGCCTTTGCTGCTCTCTTCACCCTTTCACGTCCCGCGCAGCTCTCGGTGCCCACAGGCGAAAGGCAGAACGAAGTGAGCGGAGTGAGCCGCGGGTGTACGTACGCGCGTGGCGTGAGTTTATCATGAAGTACCTACCTATATCGAGCGAAGGGAGATGGGCAGAATTCTCGTTGCAGGTCTCGGGAATACCTATATGGGCGACGATGGCTTCGGGCCAGCAGTGATCGAAAGACTCCAGAGGAGAGCGCTCCCGGAGAATGTCGAGGTGCGGGATGTCGGCACCTGTGGCGTGACGCTGGCGCCCGATCTCGATGAGTACGAACTCGTGATCTTCGTTGATGCGGTCCACCGCGGTGGCAAAGTAGGCACGATCTATCGGAGTGAAATAAAAGCAGAGGAGGTGAAGGAACTCGAATCTGGAGATCCGATGCGTTCCCTCACCTTCAGCCTCCACGGCACGGGTTTAGAGGAGATCCTCTCCTACGCCAAGACCGTCGGCACGATCCCGCCGCGGGCCATTGTCTTCGGCTGCGAGATCGCTGAGACCGCGCTGGGCGACGGGCTGAGTGCGGCGGTGGAGGTTGCCGTGCCGACTGTGGTGGAGCGGATCCTGGACGAGCTACAGTGGTATGGCGAACGGGAGTAGCTCGTGCTTCACGACGTGCTCCCCGATGTGCACAGCCACGGCGCACCCGAGACATGGATCGAAGCTCCGGATCGTCCGAACGACATCGATCCCTTTCCAGCCTTCCGCGTTACCCGCTTCGGTTACCGGTGAGTTGATCAGCGCCTCCTCGTATGCCCCCGGCTTCCCCGCTGGATCCCTGCACGACGCGTTCCACGTCGTCGGGGCATGATACTGGTAGTTGTAGGTCTTCCCGTCCTTCATTACGCACCAGTGCGTGCAGGCTCCGCGCATCCCCTCGCTCGCACCGAACCCCATTCCTTCCTGGGGCTTCTCGTAGGGCGTCCATACCGCGGTCTTCCCCGCTTTCATCAGCGCGAGTGACTTCAGCGTCAGGTTGATCATGGCATGGGCGGAGAACGCATGGAAGTATGCGCGTGCTCTGATTCGCTCGGCCGCATTGGGCTGCTTCGGGATCTTCCACTCGAAGGCCATCTGGTCCGCGTACTTGAAGCCCGGTATCAGTGCCTTCGGCAGCTCGAACTTGAGGCTGGTGCCGGTCGCTTCGGGCACCAATTTCGCCTTCGCGGTTACCCACAGCCGTGCGAGCGGGCCCACTTCGATGACATGATCCTTCTTATCGCCCTTCCAGTTCCACCAGCGTGGTGCAGTCACCCAGGAGTACTTCGAGCCCCATTTGCCGTATTCGCCCGGCTGCGGGAGTGTACGCTTGTTCCACGGATGCTCGTAGGCCAGTTCATTGCCCACCGGGTCAGTCTTCACTTCTTGCTCCCACTCGCTGGAGTACCAGCTGCTGCCGATGTATTCGCGAATACCAACGTTGTACTCGATGAGATCGGTGGTCACCAGCTCGCCATTGAGAATGATACCAGGCGAGAGCATTCGCTTACGGCCCCACGCGGCCATCTCCGCGTAGTTCGCGGAATACGCCTCCGGATCATTGTACGCGCCAACGGAGCCGAAATTGAGCGGCCTCGCACCGACCTCCGCGTAGCCCTGCGCGAGCACGAAATCGACCAGATCATCCGTCACGGCGACCAGCTCCTTGGTAAAGGCCACGTGCCGCATGAGCAGCGTGAGATAAGCCTCAATGTCCGAAGCCGAGAGGCCCCACTTCGCTATGCCGCCAGGGACGAAGGAATGGACGTGCGGGTGCTTGGCACCGAAGATCGCGGCCATATTGTGCCCGGCTTTCTGCACGAGGATCGATCGCAGATAGAGCTCGCCGGCGAGCGGATTGAGCGCGGTCATGATATCGGCGATGGTTGAGAAGCCGTGCACCGCCTTCCGCTCGGCCTTTGTCGCCTGCGCCTCTTTCCACCAGTCGGGATTGAACTTCTTCACGGCTACCTCGCTGTAATCCGGCCCTTCGAGGTTGAGAATACCCACTTCGGCATCGTAGAGGTGCTCCGCACCGAGGACGAGATCACGGAGCGCGACGCCCATGGGCGGTGGTGAGACACCGTAGGTCTGGTCGCACGCGTTAACCGAGGACGTCGCATGCGGTAACGGACAGACACCACAGCACCGCTGGGTAATCATGACCGCCTCCGATGGCTCTCTGCCCACGCAGATAATCTCGAAGCCGCGGAACATTGGGCTATACGCATAGGCATCGCTGATCTTCCGCGCGCCCGTATCGATCTTGACATGGACACCCATATGTCCCTCTATCCTCGTAACGGGCTCGATGGTGAGTTCACGCTGTTTGCCCGACGCTGCTGGCGCTGCTGTAGCTGCTGTAGCTGCTGGTTCTTCCACCTTCTTTCCCCCTATTATCTTCTCCCACAGTTTCGTCATCTTAGATCTTCCTCTTCTTATCTTTCTCCGCTTCCATCTGCTCATCGAGCGCCGTGATGAATTCGGGGAGCTGAGGCAGAAGCGATTCGATCACGGGCTTCAATCGCTCAAACCCCATCTCGGCATGCGCAATCATGCCCTTAATGTTCTCCAGGATGAAGGGCATGGCCGGTGCCTTGGCGAAGAACGGTGAGGTCGGCGCATCGGGGAAGTCGGGGTGTGTACAGCCGAAACAGGGGACACCTGTTCCCGTACAGCCACCAAATCCATCGGCCCACATCGTATTGTTGCAGTTCGTGATGATGCCCTTGCAGCCGAGTGCACCGAGACAGCCCGCGTCACCAAAAGCATGGGCGTCGATACCCTCAGCATAGAACCCGCAGATCGGACAGAGTTCGTGCATTGTATGGCCGAAGAAATCAACCGGCCGGTGCCATTCATCGAGCTCCGGGAGCGGCGCTATCCCGCGTGCCGCGAGTACCGCCTGGCCTAAGATCTGGATGATATTATCCGGCCTTGGCGGACACCCGGGGATGCAGATGACCGGGAGACCCAGCGCACCCTTCCACTCACGCCCTAAATACTCCAAAAGCCCCTGCGCACCCGTTGGATTGGGGATTCCATGCGGAATGCCGCCATACGAGGCGCACGACCCGATAGAAACTGCGGCTGCACAGCGATCAGCGAGCTTCTTCACGATATCGCTCAACTTGATTAGCCCTTCCTTATATTCGCCAACGACGCAGAAAACTCCGGGCGCCGCCGCGGCCTCATCAGGAATGGCGCCTTCGAGGATCAGAACGAAGGGATCGTACTTCCCCTCCGCGGCATCAACGAGCACCTTCGAGGCATCGTCGCCCCACTCGAACATGAGCGTCGGATGGTAGACGAGTTTCAACCCGTCAAGTCCGGGAATCGCCCCTGTTAAGACATCAATAAGCGTGGGGGAGCTTGCTTGCTTGACCGAAATAGTACAACCAGCACAGTCCTGCCCTTCGAGCCAGATTAGGTTTAACTCTTCACTCATCTTAGCTATACCTCCAAGTAGCTTATACCTCCAAATTGGTTCTAGTACCTCCACCCATATAAGCTTTTCGAAATTACGCGCGCCTGCCCCTCTGAGGGTAGGATACCACCCCCCCAGGCGACCGCTCCTAGGGTTCATTACGGCCGGAGAGCTTCAGTCGTGGGCGAGTGAGGAAGTGGGGTGCACCCCTAAAAGTAGACAGTGAGTTAAGAAATAAAGAGGGGGTGCAACATGAAAACAAGGCGACACTACACACGGGAGTTTAAGATCGCGATAGTTCGAGACCTCGAGACGGGGAAATCACTCGCGCAGGTATCACGGGAGAACGGGATTCACCCGTCCCTCATAGTGAAGTGGAAAACCGAGTATTTTGAGAACCCGGAGAAAGCATTCAGCGGCAACGGACGGGTATACAAAGATCAGGCCAGAATGGCAGAACTTGAACGGCTGGTCGGACGGTTATACGCGGAGAACGAGTTTTTAAAAAAAGCCTTAGGGACCTTGGAAAGCCGGATCCAGGAGCGAAAAAGGGGGCTGCGGGAGTGAAGTATATGGTCATCAAAGAATGTCGAGAGTCTGGAAGTCAAATATCCGTAGATCGAGCCACTCAAATAATGGACGTCAGTAGATGCGGGTTCTATAAATGGCAGAAGCAGTCGAAGGACGAACCGGTAAAGAGCGGGAATATAGCGGTTAGAGATGAGATCCAGAAGATCTCCGTGGAGTTTCCGGCATACGGGTACAGACGGATAACAGTAGAACTCAGGAACCGTGGCTATACGGTGAACCACAAACGTGTGCTGAGGCTCATGCGAGAAGACAATCTCCTGTGCGTTCGGAAGAGGTTCAAGCCAAAAACCACCGATTCCAATCATAACCTCAGGACATATCCCAACCTGATAAAAGACCTGAAAATAACCCGACTGAATCAGGTCTGGGCTTCGGATATTACCTACATACAGCTGCCCAGAGAATTCGTATATCTGGCAGTTGTCCTGGATCTCTGCAGCAGGAGATGTATCGGATGGAATCTAGATAGAAGCCTGTACACAGAGCTGGCCTTGCGTGCTTTGACCATGGCTATAGAAGATCGTTGGAATGAAAACATGCAGGGACTGATTCATCATTCAGACCAGGGTGTTCAATATGCCTCGAAAGAGTACATCGAATGTCTCGACGCCCACGGAATCAGTATCAGCATGTCAGTTCAAGGCAACCCGTACGATAATGCATTTGCTGAGAGCTTTATCCGGACCCTAAAGTATGAGGAAGTCTATCTCAATGACTACGAAACCTTCTCAGACGCCTCAAAAAATCTCTTCCGCTTCATCGACGACGTATACAACAAAAAGAGGCTGCATTCATCCCTGGGGTATCGCTCACCGATCGACTTCGAAAAGGAGGTGCCTTTAAATAGCGTTGCTTAACCTATTGTATACTAACAGGGGTTCACCCCATCTTCTTCACTTCAACTCCTTCGCGATGGGGGCAACCCCAGGCCAAGGCCTTCCAGCGCAAGGACGTCGAGGACTTCAACGTCGTCTTCAAGGGCAAAGACTACTTTTGTGGTCGTGCGCATTCCAGCGTACTCAAGAACCACCTCACCCACTTCACGCTGGTTACACATCTATCAATCGTTCTAAATTTGCCTTTACGCTCAGGGACGACGCCGAGGTTCTCAAGGGTTTCTTTATGAATCCACGTATGCTTCGAGCCCGTGTTCGCGAGCAGCGCTAGTTGTACTGACTTTGTGAGTTCTGTATTGTACGCAGTGACCAAGGCGTACGCCAGCCTTTCTCAGGCATAAGTGATAGTCGGTAAACGCCCCTATAAATTTGACTGGTCTATCCGCTGCGTGTTTTGAAATGCATTCATAGCATAATGTGACCAAGCTCATCGGCGCGCGCCACACTGGCCGCGCGCGTCCTGTGGAGCGCGTGGTTGGACGACTAAGGTCATCTTTACGCGTTGTCCGGCGACCATGGAATGCTGGGGATCGATGTTGAATGGACCCCAGATCTTTCCCTCATAGTGGTCCGAACTGCCGACGAGCACCCGCTCCAGCTCCTCCTTGGGCACGCGGACAGTCGGCCCACACTCAAGGATGAACTCGGCGACCTTCAGACGGGGGTCAGCAAGCACTGATTTGAACATATCCGTGCGCCAGCCTTGAGCATTCCTCCAGGTGGCCTTGACTCGTCGACGCCAGAGACCGTCCTCAATCTTAGCGTTGCTCATAAGTTCTCCTGCCGCATAACCTTCTCTTCTAGTTTATTCATTATTTCTAAAGGGCACATAAAGAACCACTTTCTGTTAACTTAGGCAAAAGATATCGATCTAGACAAGCACTGCAACTTGCGCCCTTCTTCACACGCCGCCCTCGCTGGCTAGCACTATGCCAAACCAGAAACGATGGCAAGAAGACGTATCGCTCCACAGTTGTGGGCGTTATGTGTAATCTTTCCGTGAATCGCCTTCTCACCTCCTGTGAGCACCTTAAAAACTCATTTTTCCCACCGCACGCATCATACCGGGGCTTAGGCTGAAAGCTAACGTCCGGGATGAACAGGCCGGTTAGAACGATTGAAACGACTGAACGCTTCCGTCATTCATAGTCCGGCAGTGCCGAGCACGCTCTGCAGCGCACGCAGCCCGCTTTGCACTGCCGCCAGCTCATGCCCGCCTCATGCAGGAGTTCCGCTAC
>Ga0116202_10000966_pt1 | contig 16661 bp, 8 predicted proteins | sample LakKivw325mmetaG_FD_94479 | JGI IMG/M metagenome (GOLD analysis project Ga0116202, IMG submission 94479) | Anoxic lake water microbial communities from Lake Kivu, Rwanda to study Microbial Dark Matter (Phase II) - Lake Kivu water 325m metaG | ecosystem: Environmental > Aquatic > Freshwater >...
ATCGTGGCGCTGTTCCAGCCTCATCTCTATTCCCGCACCCGGGACCTTTATGCCCAATTCGGCAAAGCTTTCTTCTCCTGCGATTGCCTGATCCTGGCTCCGATCTACCCCGCCCGCGAGGAACCCATCCCCGGTGTCACCTCAAAATTGGTTGCCGAGGCCGCCGTGCAATCCGGTCATCATAATGTGGTCCTGATCGATTCCAATTCCCAGATAGTGGATAAAACCCTGTCCATCCTGCAACCAGAGGACATTCTGATCACCATGGGGGCAGGTAATATCTGGCAATACGGTGAAGAAATTTTGGCAAAATTGAAAAAAACAGTTGACACAAACAGTAAAGCAAAAAACCTTAGTAACTTAGAGACCTAATACCGAAAAATGAAAAACAGGCTGAAAGGATATAATGAGCATATTTCGCAATAAGATGGAAGACTCGCTGAATGGCTCGCGGAAACGCCGCGGCAGCAGCCGCTATTATTTGTTCTTCCTGATCTGCCTCGTGGCTTTGGGCGCCTTGGGGACAGGGATGTACCTGCTTTTACTCAATGTTTCCTGGTTCGATCTGCGCGAGGTGCAGATCCAGGGCAATGTGAGCGTGGCGGACAGCCTGATCCACAATATCACCAGACCATATCTGGGGCAAAATCTGCTCAGAATATCAAAACGGGGGATTTCCGGTGAAGTCCTGGAGTTTGCCCGGATCAAGAATGTGAAGATCCGGCGCAGGTTGCTGCATACGCTCAGCATCCAGATCCTGGAGCGCAAGGGTTTGATCTATCTGAAGAGCACCTCGGGAGACCTCTTCCCCATCGATGAGGAAGCTGTGGTGCTGGAACGCTATGGCAGCGTTTATACGGAGGATCTGCCCATCCTCAGCACCTATCTGGATAATTCCGGGCTCAAGGCAGGCACGCAACTGGACAAACCCTACATCAAAAGCGCCCTTCAGCTTCACAAGCGCATCCAAAAGGAAGCGGCAGATTTCCTGCCACTGGTCTCGGAATATTACGTGATCGACAGCTTAGTCTACATCGTAGACGCCCGATACGGCACCCGTATCATACCCAGCACTCAAAATCTGGCGAAGCAGTTCAAGCGTTACCAATTCGTACAGGATAACGGCAATATCAACCGCAATTCCGTGGTGGATCTGCGCTTTGACAACCAAGTGGTGGTAAAAGCAGGTAATTGATATGAAACAAAATGTAATCACAGCCCTGGACATCGGTTCCTCGTTTGTGCGTTCGGTGATCGCCCGCCAACAGAAAGACCGGCGTCTGGAAATACTGGGCATCAGCGAGATTCCCTCGGAAGGCATCGAAAAAGGCGTGGTTAAGGATATCCAGGCTGTTTCCACCTGCATCCGCAAGGCTTTGGAAGAGGTGGAAAACCTCGCCGGAACTAAGGTGGTGATCCTGTTTGCCAATATCACCGGTGAACACATCAAGACCAATATCGGCGACGGACGAATTTCCATCCCCACCCTCAGCCCCAACGAACCGGGAGAGATCAGCCAGGAGCATGTGGATCAGGTGATCAACGATGCCAAGAACAGTGTGAAGATACAGAAGGGCTTCGAGCGCTCCAAGATCCTGCATGGCATTCCTCAGAGTTTCGTGATCGATGGACAGGACGACATCCACAATCCCATCAACATGAACGGCTTCCACCTGATCGCACGGGTCTACAGCATTTTCAGTGAGATCACACCCCTGCGCAATCTCAGCAAATGCATTGAACTGGCGGGATATGAGATCGATCCGGACAATTTCATCCTGAGCCATATCGCCAGTGCCCAGGCGGTGCTGAGCGAGGATGAACGCCGGCTGGGCTGTATTCTGATCGACATCGGTGGCGGCACCTGCGATATCAGCCTGTTCAACCGCGGAGTCCTGGAAAAGGTGGTGGTGGTCCCCATGGCAGGTTCCTCCATCACAGAAGACCTGGCCATCGGCCTGAAGACCACCCTGGCCAATGCAGAATACATCAAGACCCAGTATGGCAATGCCCATGCCGCCAGTGTGGACCCCAAGCTGGAAATCGAGGTGGAGGGCATCAGCGGCAGGGCGACGCAACGCAAGACCCAGCATCTGGTGAGCCATGTGATCCAGCACCGGGTGGAGGAAATGCTGGCCCTGTGCTACAACAAGCTGAAAAATTCCTATACTCCGGAGCTCATCACCGCAGGCATTGTCCTAACCGGTGGCAGCGCCAACCTGCAAATGATCGACAAGGTGGTGGAGGAATCCTTCAATATGCATGTGAAGATCGCCACACCCGATCTCAACCGCCTGAACGGCATGATCTCCCGGCTGGAGGATCCTGCCTTTGCCACCGCCGTGGGCTTGCTCTATCATGCCTGCGAGGATGAGCGGGAGTTCAAATCCAGCCCATTTGCCCTTGGCAACATCGGCAAATCCCAAGTAGTGGACAAGATAAAAAAAATAATAAAGGACTTTACGACTTGACGTAAAGGGGGAAACAATGATTGAATTTGACGAAAAACCTGCCCAGATCGGCACCAACATCAAGATCATCGGCGTCGGTGGCGCCGGTGGCAATGCCGTGAACACCATGATCGACAACGAACTGTTCGGAGTGGAATTCATCGCCGCCAACACCGACATGAGCGACCTCGTGAAAAGCAAGGCCACCATGAAACTCCAGCTGGGCAAAAAGCTCACCCACGGACTGGGAACCGGCGCTAATCCAGAATTGGGCAGCCGCAGTGCCGAGGAATCCAAGGACGAGATCAAATCCCATCTGGATGGAGCGGACATGGTCTTCATCGCCGCCGGCATGGGTGGAGGCACCGGAACCGGCGCGGCACCCATCATCGCCAAGATCGCCCGCGAGATGGGCATCCTTACCCTTGGCATCGTAACCACGCCCTTTCTGTTTGAAGGCAAGAAACGTGAAAGCAATGCCGAGGATGGCATCCGCAACCTCAGCGAATTCGTGGATACACTGATCGTGATCCCCAATTCCAAGCTCTGCGAAATCTTTGGCGACCTGAACCTGATCGATGCCTTCCACAAAGCCGACAACGTACTCTATGAAGCCGCCAAGGCAGTATCGGACATCATCAACGTGAATGGGCTGGTCAATGTGGACTTCGCTGATGTGAAGACTGTGATGCAAAACATGGGCTATGCACTGATGGGAACCGGCACCGCCGATGGCGAAAATCGTGCCGTGATGGCTGCCAAAGCCGCCATCACCAATCCCCTGCTCAGCGATATCAGTCTGAACGGTTGCCAGTCCCTGCTGATCAACATCACCTCCGGTCCGGATATCAAGATGAACGAATTCGAGGATGTTTCACAGGTGATCGTGAACGAGACCGGTTCCGCCGCCAATATCATCATGGGTGTGATCATCGATCCCAACATGATCGGCCGCGTCTCCGTAACCCTGATCGCCACCGGACTGAATAAAGGCGAAAACCAGCGGGTGCTCGATTTCCCCAGTTTCCAAACCCATCCCGCACCGGTCACCGTAACCGCTACCACTTCACGCAATCCCAAGACCGATGAGGAGATCGAGGACATCTTTGCCCGCCTCAATATCAACCAACCCCCCAGCAAGGAGAACGATGAATCCCAGAACGAGGAATCCGCCCGGTCGGTCAATCCCCGCACCGATCTGCCTTCTTTCCTCAAAGCTCTGGACTGATCAATACACCTCTTCCCTGCTTAGGTCTCTCAACGGACAGCTCTGTCCGAACCCAACCGTCGGCGCTCCCCCTGCCGACGGTTTTTTCTTGACACCTATATCTGCGCGAAAACGTTGCACTCATTAGCAGTAATAAAAGGAGATTATAATGAAACTGCAAATGATAGTTATTCTACTGGTCCTCAGCCTGACACTGGTACTGATGTCATGCCAAAAGACCACCAAGCCCGAGGACACTCCCAATGTACTCGATGCCAATACAATAGTGCTTTCGGACGCTGTTATGGCGCAGGTCCAGATCGAAGGCAGCAACCTGATCCTGCCCATGAACGCGGAAACCGCGGCACTTGCCGAAGGGAAATTCATCGTTGGCAAACCCACCGCCACTTTTCCCCATGGCTTTCTCTATAAAATTACCGGGCTGGATACCATTCTGAATGAGAGTTACATCCTCAGCTACGAGCCCGCGAGCCTTGCAGAGGCGCTCAAATCCGGTTATGTGGCTTTTTCCCAAGTGTTAAGCCCCGACCGGCTTGCTTCCACCCAAGCCGCCCTTCCCGGTGTTAAACTCATCGGAGGCGAACGCGGCAACTTCCAGTTTGAGATCGATGCCGTTCTTTACGACGAGGACGGCAATACCTCTACTACCGACGACCAGGTTACCTTCAGCGGAACTGCCGACCTCGATGTAACCCTTGCCGGCTACATCCACATCCGGGATAACCAGCTCAAGGGCATGCGCTTCACCGCCAAGCAGGATGTGGTACTGAATGCCAATGTATCGAACAGCGTTAGCTTCTTCAACGTGAACCAGGATGTGCTGATCTTTTCCCAGCCGTTCCAGCCGGTGATCGTCTATTTCGGAGTGTTTCCGCTGGTGCTGACCCCCACCCTGGAAGTGAAGCTCAACCTCGCTGGCAATGCCATGGTCAATCTCACCATGGGATACCAATATACCAATACCGCCACTGGCGGGATCGAATTCAAGGACAATGCCTGGAATCCGATCCATACCATCACCGAAAATGCCAGCTCTTCCATGGCCAACCCCCTGGCTTTCAACGTGAGCTACAAAGCCTCGCTCAAACCGGAAGTCGGCCTGCTCTTCTACGGAATCATCGGACCTTCGGTGGCAGTGGGTGCCTTCGGCGAGATCATCGTGGATCCGGCTCAGACCGCCTGGTGGCAGCTCTGGGCAGGTTTCTTTGGCCAAGTGAGTATCAATACCTCCGTGCTATTTGATGATTCCACCCGGCTCGGTCCCTGGGAACTGTTTAACACCCGTTTCCTGGTGGTACAATCCACTTCACCCATCCAGGGCACTCTCAGCGGTTTGGTCAAGGATGCTGTTACCCAGCAGGGGTTAAGCGGAGTAAGCGTTAGTGCCTATAAGAACAATGACCTGGTGGGTTCCGGCACCTCCGACGCCCAGGGCCAGTTCAGCTTTGACCTCAATGCTGGAACCGGCTATCGCGTCACCTTCACCAAAGAAGGTTATTACGCCGTTAACTACAACAATGTGAACGTGCCCGGCAACCAGGTGACCAACCTCGAGACCATCATGCAGATCGATCTGACCTACACTGGAACCGGCACCATCAATGGCTATATCTACAATGCCCTCAATGGCCAGCCGGTGGACAATGTGAACCTGGTCTTCCGTGCCGGTGTCAATACCCAGACCGGTAACATATCCGGAGATACCACAACCAATTCCAGTGGATTCTATACCATATCCATGCTCAACACCGGTAACTTCACCGTGGAAGCCAGCCGGGCGGATTATGTAACCACCTATTTCAATGTGGTGGTGATCGGAGGACAGACCATCTCCGGTCAGAATGGCGTCATCACACCGGTGCTCGATGCTTCCGAGATCCGCATCGTTCTCACGTGGGGCGCTTCGCCATCCGACCTGGATTCTCACATCACCGGACCCCATCCCGGTGGCGGACGCTTCCATGTTTATTATGCCTATTCAGACTTCTCTTATAACAGCGAGCTTTATTGCAGCCTAGATTACGACGATGTTTCCTCCTACGGGCCCGAGACCATCACCATCTACAATCAGACGGGCGGGCTCTACCGTTACAGCGTGCATGACTACACCAACCGCTATAGCACCTCCAGCTATGCCCTCAGCAACAGCAGCGCCACCGTGCGGGTTTATTTCGGCAGCACTTTGGTGCAGACCTTCCATGTGCCAACCAATGAGATCGGCACCCTGTGGACGGTGTTCGAGCTCTTCGACAACCAGATCGTGCCCAAAAACATCATGTCCAACGAAAGCAATCCCGGCGACATCACCAAAGGCAACAAGACCGATGGTGCCCTGCTGCTGGAACTGCCCCAAAAATAGTATACTCTACTGGAGATATCATACCTCCCGCACCTCAGAGTGTGGGAGGTATTTTACTATTTCACAATTGTGTTCAGAGAGATTTATGTATATACCATACTTGGGCTACGAGCCCTCAGGAAGCATCGGTTGATCAAGATGTTGCTCAAACAGAGAGCCAGTGTTATCTGAACCAAGCCTCCCGGACCTGATCAACTTTCCCAAACTCTGTCTATCCCAGAACTAATATGATCCCTGATCCTCACCACGAGTAACTATACTCAACCCAGAAGTTATAATACCCACTATCCCACCCGGCTGTGACCATATAGGTGTCATTGAGTTGCCAAGTGTAAATCTCCAAGGCTACGTCCCATGAGTAATCTTCACCGTGGTAACCGATCATCGTATCGATCACCAGTTCCTCGATGTCTTCATAATCCACATCGTTATAGCAGATGGTCCAGCCAATCAGGTAGAGATCTTCCTCATCGAAAATAAGCTCGATGTATTCCACCAGGTCATTGTCTGCATTGGTGTAGATGAGGGAATTGTCATCCCCCTCCTCAAGCTGGAACCCACGCTCTGCCATGATCTGGACGCAGGTTTCCACATCGTCTTCAAAGCTAAGTTCGAACAAACCGGTCTGGGCATGCAAGAGCAGAATGCTGAAGGCAAACAGGCAAAGGATAAGTATCTTTTTCATCTCGATTACTCCTCGCTTTTCGAATATAATACTTCGCCCAGGGTATTCTGACAAAGCCTTTTTATCATAAGGGGTGATTGCAGGAATGTCCCCCTGTAGGAAAGAAATGGAGGAAACTGATTATTGGGATGTTTATAGCAGATTTAGGGAGATCGATCAGAGAATTTCCAAGATTCAACCAAAGGTCGGTAGAGCGTGCGCCGGTGATCGATAGCTATCGGATGGTAGAGAGCTGAGTTCATTGATTTGTCATACTCTGGAGTTGAAGGTAACTGCGTCACCGAGTAAGGAAGCAGCGTAGAATGGTCTGCTTTTTTGGACAGTCTCAAACCACCCACAGGGTGAAAATAAAAAAAAGCTTGACGAAAATTATGGTTTGGGATTAGAGGTAAAATCGTGCCAACGGTTGTGTGACACACCAGCAGAGAATATGAATGAAATGGTTTGCAGTGAAGATCATCCGGTCTACGCTGCAAGATGTTTTCAGGTTTGACGGCATTTTGATAATGCCAAAAACTGCCATCAAGGAGTATCGTTGACAGCTTCCGTCTGGTCAGCAGAGTACACAAACAGTTTCAGGAGCCCACGGCGTGCCCAGAGCACTATTGGGCTTGATATTCCCACCCATAATACCATGGAAACCACACTCTCGTCCATTAGCAGTTTCCAAAGCAACCTCACTTCATCCAAGCCATCTGGAATAATCATCGCACATTATTACTGCAGCCCTGGATCGCCTGAGTTTGCCGGAGACACCCCTGTCTTTCCATCTTCAAAAACAAACCTAAGAGCCGGAGAACCACCAGCCATCCCTGCGAGAGGTTGACCGGCTCTTTAAATTTCTTAAGAACCCTAAAGCTTACAACTATTTCTGGAGATAGTTATGAAGAAATTCTTGTACCTACTGGCGATGTTGTTTATCATCGCCGGTTTAATGGCCACCCAGACCTCTACTGGCACTGTGGTAAGCCAATTCAACCAGAATGCCGATCAAGCCAGGACTGTCCGCGAAGTATTCTATACCGAGGACTTTGAAAGCGGCGCCACCGGTTGGACACACTGGGATGGTGCCGTGGCACCCAACAATTGGCATATCTACGATAATGGAGATGCCCAGGGCAATGTCTGGTGGATGGGCGATCCCGCCCTTGCCTCTGGTGGGAACATCGGTGGATATTATGACCACCAGTATCTGGTGTTGGATTCCCCTGTCCAAACCATCACGGCAGGAAATCCCAACCTGACCTTCAAGATGCGGATGAATATGGAAGAGCCAGGAACCTCAGGTGAGTATAACGGCTGGGATTCCTTTAACCTCCGAATTTCAACCAACGCCGGTATCTCCTGGACGGTGATACCCTCTACGCTGATCTCCCTACCTTATGATTTCAGCTCCTCCTATGCCTTTGGTTCGGAGCATGGCGAAGGACCGAACGTACCTGGCTGGGGAGGAATTCACGAGCCGTGGGTTTCCATCACAGTTGACCTATCTGATTATGTGGGATCGAACGTTAAGATCCGCTTCGCCTTCGCTTCTGACCCTGCCTACAGCACAGCCGACCAGCTTGACATGTATGGCGTGATGGTGGACGACATCGCCTTTGGCGGCTATTCCAACAATGGCGTCGACGATGGGCAGATGACCTGGTCCAGCCTGGTTCCCACCGCCGGCGATTTCTGGCATCTGGCCAATGTGGGCAACGATGCCCCCTCACCCACTCATATCATGACTTGTCAAAATGATGCCGGAACTTATGTGAACTATATGCTGAACTATCTGATGAGCCCCTCGATCACGCTTCCCGGAGATGCCACGCAGATCGTGGCAGACTTCCAATTGAGAGGTACCTATTACGATCCCGGCACCTTCCCCGATGTCGATTACTTCGGCTGGGAGGTCTCTCCCGACGATGGTTTGACCTGGCGTTACATGAGTAATCCCTATGCCGATCCGGATACTCCCAACTATGTCTATTCCAGTGCGCCGGACAACTGGGCGTCCATGATCACCAGCTACGGTGGAGTTACCGGTGATATTACCGGTTTTGCCGGAAACACGGTCAAATTCCGCTGGTATTTCCAATCCAATGGCACCACGCCACAGGGAACACCGTTGCAGATCGATGACTTCCAGATCTTCTCCGTAACAGCGGCTCCGGCCCCTGTGAATTTGGTGTATCCGCTAAACAATCAAGGCAACCTGCCTGCCACAGGATTCAATCTGGACTGGGCACCCTCCTCCCTGGGCGCATTTCCGGAAATGTATACCGTGGGTGTGGATGCCGACATGGATAACCTGGAACCGGATAACTTCATTCCCACCTATTCGCTGGAAATTCTGCCGGTGTTAGTCGGCGATCAGTGGGTATTGTACAGCTACTGCCACACCAGCGACCTGGCCGGATTGACCCTGGCCGCCGGCCAGACCTGGTATTGGTCGGTTGTGGCCAGCATAGCTGGACAGCCCGATGCCTTCAGCGAGATCTTCCGGTTTGACATCGGGAGTCTGGTGGTGATTGACACCTTCCCTTGGGCGGAAGGCTTCGAAAATCCTACCTTCCCGCCGGCAGACTGGGTCGTGGTCGATGTAGATGGTGGCGGAACAACCTGGGTGGAAAATACCATCCTCAACTATGTGCACAGCGGTGACAAATCCGCCAAGCATGGATACAGCGATCTTATTCCCGATCCTGGCCAAAATGGTTGGTTGATCACACCGGCGATCTCACTTCCGATGACCGGTATATTCCGGCTCTCCTGGTGGAATTACAACAACTACCCCACCTGGATGGTCTATAATGGTGTCAAGGTTAATACGGTCAACGATCCTGCCGCTCCCGGCTGGGTGCAGTTGTGGACGCAGGATTCACCGGCCGCAGCCTGGTCAAACGCCGTGATCGACATCTCTTCCTATGGAGGCCAGATCGTCTATTTCGCCTTCAATTACCAGGGCTACGATGCCGATGACTGGTATATTGACGATGTGAGTATCTTCGAGCTGCTTTCGGATGACATCCCGCCGACCATAACGCACCTGCCGTTGATCAACACCCTGCGCGACGATATCACCCATCTGGTAACTGCGGATGTGGTGGATGACCCCACCTGGAACAACCCCATCGGCGGCGTAAACCTCTATTATTCAACCGATGGCGGCACCACCTACAATCCCCCGATTCCCATGGTTTCCACCCGGGAAGGCTACAGCGGCTACATTCCTGCCCAAACGCTGGGAACCGAGGTAACCTACTACATCGAAGCCTGGGACAGTGAAATGAACTATGGGCAGACGTCCGAGTACAGTTTCTGGGTCGACGATCCGGTCTGGATCTTTTATGATACCGGTGGCACAGGTTATATCGGATTCCCTGACTATGACTGGGGACCCCTGATCTATTATGAGAATCCCCTCTATGGAACTGGCACACCGCTCAAGATCTTGGCCACGGATGGTGCCTTGCACAACAATACAGCAGGAAACGGCGACACTGCCGCAAACCTGCACATCTATACCGATGATGGAGATGACTTGGTCAGCATCTTTAACCTGGCCGTCAATTTCGTGCACAGGACCTACACCCAGTTCGACCTGTCTGCATACAACATCGAGATTAACACTCCCTGGTTCTGGATCGGCTATCAGGATCTGGGCACTAACCGGAATTTCTTGTATGACGCAACCTATGATTACACCACTCTGTATCTGATGATCGGCACCGATATCTACTATTCCACCAGCCCTGGTGAGTGGTGCATCGGAGCCTTGGTGCAATCCGGCGTCGCAGGATTGGAAGCACCTGTGGCCAGCATCGCCCATGTGGGTGGAAATTCTGTGATCAGTTGGGAAGCTGTGCCCGGAGCTGCCTCCTACAATGTGTATATAGCAGCCGACCCCTATGCTGCCGATCCCTGGACCCTGCTGACAAATACCGCCGCCCTCAGCTACACACACACCGGTACAGTATCCAAGGAATTCTTCAAGGTTACTGCCGATACCGAACCTCCCACCCGGCTGAGCCCGGTTGCTCTTACAGCCCGTCCAACCCTCAATGCTCCGCAGATCACGGTACCCCAGTTACAGATCAAAACGGACGCAGGCAAGATCCAAAGAAACAACTAACCAACATCTCCTGCGGTGGCACCAGCCACTGCGCGATTAGAACAAGCCCCTGCAACTGCAGGGGCTTTTTTTTCGTGGGTTAAAAACAGAGTAAAGATAAAAGAGAAGAGAGAAAAGATGTGCTGCGTAAAAAAGTGAGGATGTCCTTCGTCCCGCCTGAGCCTCAGGATTAGAATGTCTTTTTAAAACAGAGCCACAGAGAGATAGTGGAAAGAGAGGTTTTAACAAAGAGAAAAGAGAGAAGAAGCCAGAAAACATGGCTCAAAGCACCAGGATGTTACTGACCCTCCAGCGCAGCATTAACCACTAACCATTAACCAAACAACAGCCTGTAAAAAGAAGAGATGGCTGCGCTGTGACAGAGGATATCAGTAGTCCGAGTATAGAGAAACCATCATGAAAAGCTTTCACAACCGACCATGAAAAGTCCGGGCTGTTTGAAGTCCAAATGGCCGTGTAATCTGATGTCTATTTATAAGTTACGTGGGCTATTTGAACTCCAAAACAGCCATGCTTTTCATGTAAGAGAAAGAGAAAGGGAAAAGATGGCTCAATGCACCAGGATGTTACTGACCCTCCAGCGCAGCATTAACCATTAACCATTAACCACTAACCATTAACCAAACAAAAGCCCGTGGCAAATCACCACGGGCATTCATATCTGTGGGCTAACCTGTTAATCCGTTAACCTGTCATTTTAGCAGTATCATCTTTCGGGTGGAGCTGAACTTTCCTGCCCGCATCCGGTAATAATAGACGCCGCTGGAGACGGGACGGCCGTTGTTGTCGGTGCCGTCAAAGACCACGGTGTGCTGTCCGGCTGCCTTGTCCTCATCCACCAGCCGTTTCACCAGCTGTCCCTTGATGTTGTAGATATCCAGGGTAACCGGTCCATTGGCTGCGGTGCTGTAGCGGATGGTGGTGCTTGGATTGAAGGGATTGGGATAGTTTGCTGCCAGTTCATTCCGCAGCGCCGGAGCGGTGTTGTCGTCGTTATCCACAAATCCGCCGTCGGAATGGATGGAGATGTCGTCCACATAGAAGACGAAGGCGTCATCGGATACGCAGCGGATGCCGATGAATACATTCTGCCCATCCCAGGCGGAAAGGTCATAAACATATTCATGCCAGTTTGCCGGGGCTTCCACATATTCTGTTCCGGTCACGTAAGTGAAGCCCTGCACGATGATCGTGGGCAGGGTGGACACACCCACGCGGAACCTTTCCAGGCCATAGGTGCTGGTGTGGGAACGGGCAAAGAATTTGATCGCGCTGCCGGTGCCCAGATGGATGCGTGGGGAGATGATCCAATCGTTGTTGGGCGGATTGGTGGCGGCAAAACAGGCGATCATCTTATCACCGGAATGTGTAGAGACATTTGTAAGAGGTGGAGTGGTGGCGGAGGGATTGAAGATGATATAGGACATCGGCTCGCCCGATCCGGGGAAGTCCACCCCTGTTATACCATAGGTTGGCGATTGATCGATGTCCCGCAATGCCCAGGGGGCAAAGGTATTGGCGAAATCGGGATAATCCTCGAACCCATCGGCGATTACCTCTTCTGCCATTTGGAAATTGAGCTCGACCGTGATCGAAGCCGGTTCCGATTCCCCGGTGGGAGAGATCGAGGTTACATCATACACATAGGTGGCGTTGGGCAATCCGGCATCCCGGTAGCTGATCATCTCTTCATCAGGCAGGGTGGCGATCAGCACAGCGTCGCGATACACCTTGTAGCCGGTGATGATGCGCTCGTTTTCGGAGGGGACAAAGTGTCCCAGTACCAGCGGTGCCGGTTCGCTGAAATAATCACTGCTGGCGAGCACCGGTTTGAGGCCGCCTTCCCGGGGAGGGGGGGCAAACTGGGCAAAAGCCCGGATATTCCAGTTGTAGGTAAGGGTGGGGGCCACCTCGGTCAGCGTGGTCCACACTCCGCCAAAATACATCATGTTGCCCTTCCCCTCGATGGGAGGCCCATCATCACAACCGGCGGGTGTGCCACCGGTGGTGTTGACTTCATACCCATAGTAGAGTTCACCAGTGGCGGGGATGGGGATCAGGGCGGTCAGGATCACAGTGTTCCACACATTCATCACAGGATTGGAAACCACCTGCGAATGCACCAGGGTGCCGGCATCGGTGGCGGATCCACCGGTCCAGACCTTCAAAGTGTAAACGCAATTGGCAAAGGCTGGCACAAATTCCAGACGGGAAATGACGCGTCCCGCATAGGGTGCCAGGTCATCCTGGGTCCAGCGGTGCGCCACGTCAAAGATGGCGGAGGCATTGGTGCCCACCGAGTTTCCGAGGTTCATATTACACCAGGTGATCCAGTCGCCCTCTGGATTAGCCCAGTTGAGGATGATATCCCGGTCTTCGATTTCTGCCGTCAGATTCATCGGCGGCAAGATGACAGGATCAACATCCGCCAATACAGGCCCGGCCTGAACTGATTCGCCCGAGGTGTAAAGGGCGGACACCCCATAACTGTAGAGGCCTGAAGTGAGCCCCAGATCATCATAGCTGGTGGAATCGGGCTCATCGATGGTGGCAATGAGGTTGCCATTACGGTAAATTTTGTAGCCCAAGAGTGCACGCTGGGGCGGAGGTGCTGTCCAGGATAGATGCACATCGTTTCCATCCACTATGGCAACCAGATTGGAGGGAGGATTGAGCTGTTCCACCCACACATCGAAGGTTACGGTATCCAGATAGATATAGAACATGTCCGGGTCGCTGTAACCCTTGAAGCCAAAGTGGAAAATGCCGGAAGCGGGGGCTTGCATGATGCCTTCTCCCACAGTGTAGGTTACGTTGGTGATATTCTCGTTCACCCAGATCTGGTTGGTCATGGCAGCAGCTGTGGGCGCCGTTCCCCAATAGAGGGCAAGCTTTTCCACACCATCGGCGCTACCGCCCCGGTAGTAGAAACGCAACTTGTAATAGGTATCCTGGGTCAGCTGCAGAGGCGGCATCACCAGCCAATCGTTCATCGCCAGACTCGCATTGAAGCGGATGCGGACACAATTGGGCTGGGAATGGGCGGTGCTGCCATAAGTTTCCCAAGTGTAGGCATCGTTGTTGGCATTGATCGTGGTCCAGCCCAAAGCCAGGGCGGGAGGAGTTACGGTGTCGAAATTCTGATTGTAAGGAAAAGTGGTAATGGTGGGATCGGCCAGGGTGGTGAAGGTCCAGACCGGACAATTCAAGGCATCCCCATTGGCATTGAAGGGCACGATCTTCCAGTAATAGGTGGTGCTGTAGATGAAATCTGCCGGATCATAGACGGTTCCGGTCTGGATTGTGCCATTGACAATATTCGTGGGCGGATCATCGGTGCCCAGATACACCTTGTAGCCATCCACCACTCCGCCTCCGGGAATCCAGCTCAGGTTGCTTCCAATGGGCACGTTGACGGCATTGTTGGCGGGGATCGGATTGGTTGCCGGCAAGGGAGGTTCTCCGGCAGCCGGGGGTGCAAATTCAAAGATCAGCCCATTGGCGGGGAAAACAGTGGCACTCAGCACGCAGAAATTGTTGTTTGCTGTGCCAGCGGTGGTGTTTGCCCAGTCTGTGGTGGTGGTGCGGTTGTTGAAATCGGCATTCGAATCCCCCCGCAAGCCAACCTGAATGGCCTGAGACAAGGTGTGGGTCACCGCAATGAAGGGACCATAGACAAAGACCACCTTGTTTCCATTTTCCTGGATCTGGATCTGAAAAGTGAGATCATCATCAGCTGTGGAAGCTGAAACCCGCCGGTAATGCAGCCACTGGACGGTAAACACCCGGTTGGGTGCGTTCCCGGAGAGCAGATACATCAGCTCGCCATTGTCCCGGCTTTTGATATCCCTGCCCAGAGCGGCAACGACATTGTTCGTGCTGGTGGCATAGCTGATCGGTTGATTGCTGGTAACCACTTCCAGGCCCATGGCCAGAAATCCGTTGGATGCCACGCTAACATCGGTGTAATCCACCCCGTTGTAGGTGAAGGTAAAGCCCAGCGGCAAGGCGTCGAAGCACTCATTGTCGTTGGCAGTGGTGCCCAGGACCGTTCCTCCGGTAATCTGGGTGAAAGTTCCAAGGGTGGAAGCAAACGAATATTCGTTCACTGCGGCCCACGAGCCTATGGCGGTCATTAAACAGAGCATTAGGAGAAAATAGGTCCGAAATGCTTTCATTGGTACTCCTTCTTCTTTGTCTTATTAATACTTAACTAACTGACTGACATATACAATCCCGCTAACGGGAAACACTACTAATTCCACAATTACACTTTGTGGGATAATCAAAAAGTGTCAAGCGAAAAATCGGCTGTGAAGAGGGATCAGGATGTGGAACAAAATCCAGCAAACAATTTGTATGCGTTACAGGATTTGGCAGACAGTGTCTCAAGCATGGTTCGGCAGTGTGCTTTTTAACTACTTTACATTGGCTTACGCTTCCCTTCCGGCTGGGACGCCGGATCACCTTTCCGGCCAGGAGCCCGGAATACCTGCCCGGATCTGTCTTCTCTGAAAGATTTCTCTCTCGCCCGGCAAGCAATCCTTATAGGTATACAGCGAGTTAGCTTGCTGGTGATGAGCGTTTTGAATAATGGAAAATTATCTGCATAAAGCAGGAAACTGACAGTGGCTGGGAAAAAAGCCCGGAGGGCGGGAGGGCGAAACATCCAAGCCCAGAGTGGAGCGTAGTGGAACCCTGGGGTTGGGTGCCCCAAATTATACTCAAGCCTCGGAGGGCGACACAGCGATTGATAAATAATGTTTTAGATCGAGGTGTCGCCCCTTGGGGGGCTCAGGCTGTTGACAAACACGCTTCAGAGGTTGCGGGACTACAGGCACAGTGCTATAGCCCACGTGTTGATGAGACCAAAATCTCTTGTGCAACCGGTTTGAGAAACTATGAAACAACTCATTCAGCGAGTCCCAGCGGGACGATATTTCAGATAGAATCTGGAATCCAACCTTCGATCCGAGTCCCAGCGGGACGTCATATCAAGTGATTTATCTTGCATAAAATGAATGTGTTTGGCCTTGAATATGGCGTCCCGCTGGGACTCTATTATCTTATCCTTTCCATATGTTTCTATCTGAAATATCGTTCCTACGGAACTTAGGCTGTTGACCAAGTCGGAAAAGACATTGAACACAGATAACAGGATGACAGGATCAGCAGGATCATATTCGTAGAAGATGATCATCTGGCACTGCAATCACGGAAATCTCTGTTCATCTGGACCTCTGTTTTACAAAAAAACCATAATGACCCAAAAGCATCAAAACAGAGAACATATACCCACCACTCTGTTTTCATGAATTGCACTTGAATCCTCCTCCTTTTAAAAGCCGGGCTTTGTCAACAGCCTGCTCGCTTCCAGCGCTGAGAATGCCATCAAATCCGCTCCTCAGGAGCTCTTGAAGAGCTTCTGCCTTTTTTTCAGCCTCTCAATCCAATGTCCCAACTGTGCCGAAAATAGCTGACGGACCCATCAGGCAGGATGCCTGATCTTCCTCTGTCCCTCTGTCTCTCTGTTTTGAAAATAACCTGACCTGCGTGGCTGGCGGAACCATCAGGCAGGATGCCTGATCTTCCTCTGTCTCTCTGTCCCTCTGTTTTGAAAAAAATCCTGACCTGCGTGGCTGGCGTACCCATCAGGCGAGACGCCTGATCTTCCTGTGTCCCTCTGTCTCTCTGTTTTGAAAAAATCCTGACCTGCGTGGCTGGCGTACCCATCAGGCGGGACGCCTGATCTTCCTATGTCTCTCAGTTTTGAAAAAAACCTGATCTGCATGGCTGGCGGACCCATCAGGCAGGATGCC